>Ga0129297_10000132_pt1 | contig 34516 bp, 34 predicted proteins | sample I18A1metaG_FD_94708 | JGI IMG/M metagenome (GOLD analysis project Ga0129297, IMG submission 94708) | Lake sediment bacterial and archeal communities from Gulf of Boni, Indonesia to study Microbial Dark Matter (Phase II) - ​I18A1 metaG | ecosystem: Environmental > Aquatic > Freshwater > Lake >... | reverse complement strand
GATCGTGATCTGCGTCCCTTCGGGGATCACCCAGGTCGAGAAGCGCGCGGTCAAGGAGTCCGCCGAGTCGGCAGGTGCCCGTGAGGTCTACCTGATCGAGGAGCCGATGGCGGCCGCCATCGGTGCCGGGCTTCCCATCACGGAGGCTTCCGGCAACATGATCGTGGACATCGGCGGTGGCACTACCGAGGTGGCCGTCATCTCGCTGGCGGGCATTGTCTACACCAAGTCGGTGCGGGTCGGCGGCGACAAGATGGACGAGGCCATCGTCCAGTACATCAAGCGCAAGTACAACCTTCTCATCGGCGACCAGAAGGCAGAGGCCATCAAGATCGAACTGGGCGAGGCCTACCCCGGCAGCAGCGTACGGAGCATGGAGGTCAAGGGACGGGATCTCGTGTCAGGCATTCCCAAGACCCACGAGATCAATTCCGACGAGATCAGGGACGCGCTGTCGGAGCCGGTCAATGCCATCGTCGATGCGGTCAAGATCTGTCTCGAGCGGACCCCCCCCGAACTGGCTGCGGACATCGTGGACAAGGGGATCTTCCTTGCCGGGGGCGGAGCTCTCCTGCGCAATCTCGACATCCTGCTGCGCGAGGAGACCGGCCTGCCGGTATTCATCTCCGAGGATCCGCTTTCCTGCGTCGTTCTCGGTTCGGGAAAATCCCTCGACGAACTCAATCTCCTGCGTAGCGTGGCCGTCAGTTCGTAAGGCAAGGCAGCGTGACGTTTCTCGGGGCTGAAGGGGATTTCCTTTGGCCCTTTACTTTTATGAACAGAACCGTTTCATGATCAATCCCGTCGACATCGTCATCCCTGTCTGGAACCGTCCCGTCGAGACCCGTGCCTGTCTTGCCGCCCTGGTTGAGAACTCGCCGGAAGCCAGGCTCATCATGGTCAATTACGGCAGCGAGAGGGAAACGGAACGGATTCTGGACGAGTTTGCCGATGCGCTGGATGACCGGGCGATGCTGGTTTCGACGGAGCGGAACGTCGGACGGGTCGCCGCGCTCAACCACGGTATCCGGCTCTCCTCAGCCCCCCTGGTGGTCATCGTGCAGGATGACGTGACGGTGAGGGGTAACTGGCTTGACGTGCTGGTTGAGACGATGACGTCACACCAGGACATCGGCCTGGCCATCCCCTCTGCCGGTGCGGGCAAACACCGGCCCTCTTCCGGAACCGCGCAGTTTTGCGAAGTGGATCACGGCTCGTTGGGGGTCATGATGCTGCGTCGCGGCCTCTACGAAGCAATCGGCGGCCTGGATGAACATATGGACGGTGGGCTCTGGTGTCTCCGGGACTATTCCCGGCGGGCGGAGCGCGCGGGTTTCCGCACTGTCCGTGTCACCGGCTGCGCCCTTGCTTACGGCGAACCGCAACAGCTCGGCTCGATTCCCCGGCGCGAAGAACGTATCCGCAACGGCGAGCTGATGTATCGGCAGAGATGGGGCGGTCAGCACCATTTCTGTTTCGGGCTCGCCGGTCCGGAAGCCGAGTCGGCCCTGGAAGAGCTTGTGCCGGGTCTCCGTGCTGCTGCCCGGCAGGGGAACATTATCACCATCCTGGCTGACAGGGGCATTGCCAGAAAATTTTCTGACAACGGTTACCCTCTGCGCCACGCAAACATATCTGTCGAGACGCTGCCCCCTTTATTCACCGGCCGTGCCATGAAAAAAAAGCTGGCCAGCCTGGCGGGCGCTTCTCCGGACATGGTAAGCGTGGTCATAGCCCGTGATGTGGACACCGATCCTTCTTGTACGTCACTGCACTCGTTCCTCGGGATGATAGATGAGTGCCGCCGTGCATATTACGCCGAAAAGGGAGCTACGGATGCAGTCAACAGTCGATGCGATCAGATCGCAACTTGCGGAGCAGAGATCTCTCCTTGAACGGATGGAGAGTGAGCTTGCGGGGGGTATTGCAGAAGCTGTCAACATGCTCGTGGCAGGCTTTTCCAGCGGGAACAAGCTGCTCGTCATGGGGAACGGCGGCTCGGCAGCCGACGCCCAGCACTTTGCCGCCGAGATGGTGGGGCGTTTCATGCTGGAGCGACGTGCCCTCCCCGCGATTGCCCTGACGACGGACACCTCGGCACTCACCGCCATCGGCAACGATTACGGTTTTGACACCATCTTTTCCCGCCAGGTGGAAGCTCTTGCCCATCCGGGCGATGTGGTGGTCGGGATCTCCACAAGCGGCAACTCGACCAACATTGCCCTGGCCCTGCAGGAGGCGCGCCGGCTCGGCTGCCGTACCATCGGACTCCTCGGCAAGGGGGGCGGGTCGATCCGGGAGTTGGTCGACCTCCCCCTGGTCATCCCGAGTGCCACGACACCGCGCATTCAGGAGGGGCATATAACCGTCATTCACATCCTCTGCGATCTGCTGGAGCAGGCTCTTTTCGCCGGCACCGTGGCCCGGTAGATGCGGCGCGCGGTGTTTCTCGACAGGGATGGGACGATCAACGAGGAGAAGGATTACCTCTGGCGGGTCGAGGAGTTCACGTTCATCGACGGTGCTGTCGAAGCCATCAGGCTGTTGAAGGATGCCGGCTACCTGGTGGTCGTGGTGACCAACCAGTCCGGAATCGGTCGCGGGTATTACGGAGAGGCGGACCTCGAGCGTCTCCACAGCCATATGCAGTCCGAACTGGAGAGGGTGGGGGCGGCCGTCGATGACTACTATTTCTGCCCCCATCATCCGCACCATGGCGTCGGGAGTTATGCAGTGGAGTGCTCCTGCCGCAAGCCCCTTCCGGGCATGGTGCTGCAGGCGGTCCGTGAGCTGGACATAGACGTCGCCTCCTCATGGATGGTCGGCGACAAGAAGGCCGACATGGAAGCGGGTCGCGCCGCCGGGTGCCGGACCATCATGGTAAGGACCGGTTACGGTGCGGCCGAGGCCGACGGGCTTCCCCCGGGGGTGCCCGTGGTGGCTGATCTGCTGGCAGCGGCAACGATGATACTCTCCCAGGATAAATCTGCAGGTGCTCAATAAAACGTACAGGATAAGTGCAATGTCTATCAAAAAAGGTATCCTCCTGGCCGGCGGGGCGGGAAGCCGGCTCTACCCCCTTACGCTGGTTGCCAGCAAGCAGCTGCAGCCGGTCTACGACAAGCCGATGATCTACTATCCGCTCTCGACCCTGATGATGGCCGGCATCAACGATATTCTGATCATCTCGACCCCCCATGACGTCCCTCGGTTCGAGTCGCTTCTTGGGGACGGTTCACGCTGGGGTATCAGGCTCAGCTACAAGGTCCAGCCGGAACCGAAGGGGATCGCCCAGGCGTTTCTCATCGGTGAGGAGTTCATCGGCCAGGACCCGGTCTGCCTGATCCTGGGGGATAACATTTTTTACGGCAAGATGGGGCTCGATCGTCTTGCCAGTGAGTTTACCTCCGGAGCGAGGATCTTCGGCTATTACGTCAACGATCCCGAGCGGTACGGCGTGGTGGAGTTCGACGGTGACGGGCGGGCCATCGGCATCGAGGAGAAACCGGCGGAGCCCAAATCCAATTTTGCCGTGCCCGGTCTCTACCTCTACGACAACAGCGTGGTCGATATAGCCAGGAACAGCACACCTTCCCCCCGCGGCGAGCTGGAGATAACCGATGTCAACAGGGAGTACCTGCGGCGCGGCCAATTGATGGTCGAAAAGCTCGGTCGCGGCATCGCCTGGCTCGATACGGGGACCCACCAGAGCCTGCTCGAGGCAAGTCATTTCATCGGCACCCTGGAAGCCCGGCAGGGACTGAAGATTGCATGCCTGGAGGAAGTCGCGCTCCGCATGGGGTACATCGATTGTGAAAAAATGGCGCAGGTGATCGCCGATACGCCGAAATCAAGTTACCGGGAGTATCTTGTCAGGGTATACAATGAAGCCGGACTCTGCGGAGTCACCGGGAGGATGTCATGAGTGATACGGTACAGTATGTGAGAGGTCGGATTCACGACGTGGTGGTCAAGCCGTTGACCAAGTTTCTCGACGAGCGGGGATGGCTGGCGGAGATGTTTCGTCACGACGAACTCCCTCAGGAGATCCTGCCGGCCATGGCCTACATCTCCATGACCCGCCCGGGGGTGGCCCGGGGACCCCACGAGCACGTGAGCCAGACCGACTACTTCTGCTTCATCGGTCCTGCAAATTTCAAGGTCTATCTCTGGGATGCCAGGAAGGATTCTCCCACCTACGGCGTCAAGCAGTTCCTTTTCTGCGGCGTCGACAGCCCCATGGCGGTGATCGTGCCGCCGGGGGTGGTTCATGCCTACAAGAATGTCAGCTCGGAGAACGGCATCGTCTTCAATGCGCCGGACAAGCTCTATGCCGGTGAAGGGAAAAAGGAGCCGGTTGACGAGGTCCGCCACGAGGAAGTCGAGGATTCACCCTTCGTCCTTGAGTAGGTGACGCAGGCCTCACGCCGCTGACAGGATATCATCCGTCTGGATCAGATTCATGTGGGAACTTCTCAAAAAACAGAAACTGCTTCTTCTCGCCGCCATAGCGATCTTTGTCGCCATCTTCATCTATTCCATGAATCTCAGAAACAGGGATCATGCCAATTTCTTCGAGCGGATGGTGATAACCATGACCGCCCCGGTCATGGGGGTCATTGCCAATGTCAACAGGGAGGTGCAGACGGTCTGGACCGACTACATCGCCATTGTCGGGGCCCAGAAGGAGAACAGGGAACTGCGGGAGGCGGTCAAGGTCATGAACCGCAGGGTACTCGACAGCCAGGAGGCGATCATCGCCAATGACCGCCTCCGGAAACTGCTCGATCTCAAGTCGTCCCAGAAGATTTCCTCCGTGGCTGCCAATGTCATCGGCGAGGAGAGCGCCCCCTGGTACAGGACGATCGTCATAGACCGCGGAGGCGTGGACGGTCTCGAAGAGGGGATGCCAGTGGTGTCCACAAGCGGCATCGTCGGCCGTCTCGTCAAGGTCTCCCCCAACAGTTCACGGGTGCTGCTCCTTACCGACCATGCGAGCTCCATCGCGGCCATGATACAGAGATCCCGGGCCCGGGGGGTCGTCAAGGGGAAAGGGGGGGGGACCTGCTCCCTCGAATTCGCCCTGCGCGAAGAGGATGTCAAGGTGGGTGATGCGGTCATCACCTCGGGCATAGGGGGCATCTTCCCGAAGGGGATTGCCATCGGAGAGGTCTCCATGGTGCGGAAGGGGGAGTACGGCATGTTCCAGGCCGTCGACATCCGCCCGGCAGTCAATATCTCGCGACTCGAAGAGGTCCTGGTGCTCCTGCACCGGCCGGAATAAAAAAAGCCCGCGCAACGCGGGCTTTTTTTTATTCAGAACTGGGGAGACTACCTGACGCTGTCTTCAGGGTAGGCACCGATGTGGTGGATGGTCAGGTCCGGTCCGGCGAACTCCTCATCTTCATTGAGCCTGATGCCGACGGTCTTGTGCAGTAAACCGTAGACAAGGAAGCCGCTGGCAAGGGCCGTGACGATTGCCGCCAGCGTGCCGCCGACCTGGGAGATGAACGACACGCCGCCGATTCCACCGAGCCACTTCTGGCCGAATATACCCGCCGCGATACCTCCCCATGAACCGATGACGCCATGGAGGGGCCAGACGCCGAGAACGTCGTCGATCCTCAGTTTCTCCTGCTCGATATGAAAGCCGTAGACAAAGATGACCGCTGCGATGCCGCCCGTTACAAAGGCCGCCAGGGGGTGCATGATGTCGCTGCCGGCACAGACCGCAATAAGGCCGGCCAGGGCGCCGTTGTGGATGAAGCCGGGGTCGTTCTTGCCGGCAATCAGGGCCGCGACGACGCCGCCGACCATGGCCAGAAGGGAGTTGACCGCCACCAGACCGGAAATCTTGTCAATGTGGCCTGCGCTCATGACGTTAAAGCCGAACCACCCGACGGCGAGGATCCACGAGCCGAGGGCGAGGAAGGGGATGTTGCTGACCGGGATCGGGTTCGAGCGCGTTTTCGAGTAGCGACCCATGCGCGGGCCGAGAATCAGGACGGCGGGAAGAGCCAGCCAGCCGCCGAGGGAATGGACGACCACCGAACCTGCATAGTCGTGGAACTCGGCACCTCCCAGGCTCTTGAAGATGTCCTGGAGGAGGGACGCGTTCTTCCCCCAGATGAGGGATTCGAAGAGCGGGTAGGTCAGCCCGGCGAAGATCGCTCCGGCGATCACCTGGGGCCAGAATTTGGCCCGCTCGGCGATCCCCCCCGAAATGATGGCCGGGATGCAGGCTGCAAAGCAGAGGAGAAAGAAGTAGTGGACCAGGTCATACCCCTGGCTTTCGGCAACGAGCTGATCCGCTGGTTTGAGGAAGGAGATGCCGTAGGCAAGGGGAAATCCGATGAGGAAGTAGACGACCGTGGATACCGCCCAGTCGGTGAGAATCTTGACAAAGGCGTTCACCTGGCTTTTCTTGCGGACCGTTCCCACTTCGAGAAAAGCGAAACCGGCGTGCATTGCAAAGACCATGGCAGCGCCGAGCATGAGAAAAAGAACGTCGGTGCTGGCCCGCAGCGTCGCAAGGGATGAAACCTGTTCCATACATTACCCCCGTTGGTAATAGTCTGTTCACCATTCATTGTGAACAGCATCATCTCCAGCAACAATTCTGCCAAAACGTAATTGCCTGAAATGACGTGATTAATGAGTGTGGCGCGGCGTAACCCCCGCCCGGGTTTGATTATTTATTGGGCATGGGTGGTTAACAGTTGTGCGTTCGTCGGCTGAAATGCAGGTGGATTTTTTCGCTGGCGCTGTCTATAGTCTCGGGGTGGAGAGAGGGGGTGTCATGGCGACACGAGTCAGAATATTACCCGAGCAGCTGACCAACAAGATTGCAGCGGGTGAGGTGGTGGAACGTCCCGCATCGGTCGTCAAGGAGCTGGTGGAGAATGCCCTCGATGCCGGCGGAACCGATATCACCGTTGAAATAGAGGATGGGGGCAAGCGCCTTATCAGGGTGACTGACAATGGCAGCGGCATGTCCAGGGAGGATGCGCTCCTCTCCATGGAGAGGCATGCCACCAGCAAGATACTGACTGATGCCGACCTGTTCAACCTGCATACCCTCGGCTTCAGGGGGGAAGCGCTCCCTTCGGTCGCCTCCGTATCCCGTTTTGTCTTGGCAAGCCGGGAGCGGGGAGCCCTCGAGGGGACGGAAATTTACGCCGAGGGGGGGCGCATCCGCGAGGTCAAGGCCTGCGGCATGGCGGAAGGGACCGTTGTCGCGGTGCGGAACCTGTTTTTCAATACGCCGGCCAGGCTCAAGTTCATGAAAAGCAGGGAGACGGAGTCGGGGCATGTGGGCGAGTTTCTCAATCGGCTGGCCCTTTCCCGCCCCGATGTCCGTTTTACCTATCTCTGCGACGGCAAGACCGTTTTCAAGCTTCTCCCCGGAGAGATGGGGGACCGTGCAGCGGAGATCCTCGGCAGATCAGCCTCTGCGGAACTTTACCCCCTGGAGATGGACGACAACGGCGTCGTGCTCAGGGGGCTCCTGGGGAGCCCGGCGGTGAGCCGCTCAGCGGCGTCCCACCTGTATACGTACATTAACGGCCGCTACATCAGGGACAAGGTCGTCCAGCATGCGCTCCTCCAGGGGTACCGTAACGTCCTGGAGCGCGGACGATATCCCGTGCTGGTGCTGTTCATCACCGTCCCGGCGGAAGAGGTGGATGTCAATGTGCACCCGACCAAACACGAGGTCCGGTTTCGCGAACAGGCCAGGATCCACGCCGTTATCCAGAACGGGGTCGAACAGGTGCTGCGTGGCGCGCCATGGCTCCGGAAGGGGGAAGGGCTGCTCCCCAGGACGCCGCCGTCAGCACCCGGCACCGTCTCCCTCACCAGGGTCGACGAGGTCAAGGAGTCGCTCCTGCGGTATGCGGTCCGTCAGGATCACCTCCCCCTGGAGCGCGCATCGTTTCCACCCTCCCGGAACGAGCGGCCTCCCGTTGTCGCTCCCCCCATTGACCCCCCGGCAGAGGTGGCTGAAACCGCCTCCCCCCGTGCCGGTGGGTATTATTCCTCGCTCCAGGTGATCGGCCAGTTCCGCGGTGCCTACATAGTCTGTCAGGACGGTTCGGACCTGGTGCTCATCGACCAGCACGCGGCCCATGAGCGGGTGGTCTTCCAGGAGCTGAAACGGTCCCGCGAGGGGGGCCGCCTCGCGGGGCAGAGTCTCCTCTTCCCCGAGACCATCGAGATCTCCCCGGCAGAGTCGTCGGCTGTCAGGGAGCATGGTGACGAGCTGGAGAAACTGGCCTTCGAGCTGGAGCATTTCGGCGGCATGACCTGGCTCTTGAAGGGGGTGCCGCAGCTGCTGGCTGATTTCGATTACAAGCAGGCGTTACGTGATACCCTGGAGGAGTTCTGCTCCCTGGGGAGGAGCGGGGTCTCCGCCGAGATCATCGACGACATCCTGGCGACCATTGCCTGCCATTCCGTCGTACGCGGACAGCGGCATCTGTCGGCTCCGGAGATCCAGCAGCTCCTCCAGCGAATGGATGAGACTGATTTTGCCGCACACTGTCCCCACGGTCGCCCGGTGATCGCCAGGGTCACCCACCGTGAGATAGAGAAGATGTTCAGGCGGACGTGAGCGGGACGGGTCAGTTCGCCCTACAGGTGAAGGGTGGCGGTGGAGCAGATCCGCGGCCGGCATGGTAAAAAATCATGGAAGGCTCTTTTCTTTGGGAAAGGGCCTTCTTTTTTTCAACATTGTGTTAAAATTGCCTAAGTGGAAAAAGTCCGCCCTACGGCATGCCTGAGTTCATGCGCAGACGGGTCCGTAGCACCTTGAAGTCATGCCCTCGGTGTCGCACGATCGGTGTGCGGAGGATGCGAGACGGCAGGTTGTCACCCTGTCCGCCGTGTGGCTCGCGGGGGATCAGGAGTATTCGTGATGGAGACTGACGTCAAGATGGAGAACAGCGCCACACACACCGCACTTCCCGCTCACAGCAATGAAGACTATCGCAGGATGCTGGATGACAGCCCGGTCTTTTTCTCCGCGTTTCTCCCCGACGGGACCCTGACGTTTGTCAACGAGTTGCTTGCCAGGACAACGGGCAGGCGCATGGATGAGCTCATCGGCATGCGCTTCTACGACATGTTGCCCCGGGACGAGGCCGAGAAGTTTCGCGAGCGCTTGCAGCGGCTCTCCCCAGATAATCCGACGGACACCCATGACCAGCTCTACACCATGCCTGACGGGAGCAAGCGATGGCAGCAATGGACCAACCGGGCTTTTTTCGATGAGCACGGCAGGCCGGTCCGCTACCAGGCCGTGGGGCAGGATATCACCGAGCACAAACGTTTCGAAGAGAGTGTTCTGCACCTGTCGACATTTCCCGAGTTGAATCCAAACCCGGTCATTGAGATGAACCGGGATGGCGATGTCACGTATTTCAATCCGTCAGCCCTGAAAGTCATGGAGAGCATCGGCAAGGGGAAGACCTGCATCTCGGCGTTCTTCCCGGAGGATCTGCACGCGCTCCTGGCAGAGTGGGACGGCAAGGGGGAAAAACTCTACTTCCGGGAAGTGGTTGTGATGGACAGGGTGTTTGCGGAAACGATCCATCTGGTGCCCGTGGTCGGGGTGGCACGAATCGATGCCATCGATATCACCTGGCAGAAGGATATCGAGCGGCAGCTGAAAATAAGCGAGGAGAACTATCGCAACTTCGCAAATCTTACGTCTGACTCTATTCATAAATGTTCCCGGACCGGCACCGATCCTTTTCGCATCCAGTGGATCGGCGGTTCGGTAGGCTTCATCTCGGGATACAGCATCGAGGAGATCTCCGAGGCGGGGTGCTTCCTCCCCTTCGTCCACAGCGAAGACAGGCAGCATGTGGCCGACGAACTCATCAGGATGGTCCCGGGCGACATCAAGATCATCGAGTTCAGGCTGGTCACCAAGAGGGGCGACATTCGCTGGATAGCTGAGAAATGCCTCTGCGAGAAAGGCCAGCATGACGGGGAGCTGGTGCTGTTCGGCTCCATCCGGGACATTACCGAGCGCAAGGAGATGGAAGAGACGCTGCGGCTCACCTTTGCCGAGTTGAAGCGCCATGATACCTGGATGGTCATGCTGAACCAGATGAACGATCTGCTCATCTCCGCCGAAAGCCGCGAGGAAGCATACGCCATTATCAGCAACAGCGCCGAGATGCTGTTTGCACCCTACAGCGGCGGGTTGGCGATCTACTCAGAAAAGACGTCCGAATTCGAGGTCGTGGTCTGCTGGGGGGATGAGGTCGGCATGAACCTGACGTTTCCGCTGAACGACTGCTGGGCACTGCGTCGGCGGGCCCCCCACAAAATAGACGACCCCTCCCACTACCTGGGGTGCAAGCTCTACCAGGGCCGGGGAGAGCACCCCCATTTCTGCATGCCCCTGATGGCCCGGGGGAACATCCTCGGCCTCCTGCAGATCATCTCTTCCGAAAGCGTGCCCACGAAACAATTCGACGAGATGTACAATCTTGCCATGACCATGAGCGAATCGATCACGCTGGCCCTGTCCAACCTGCTGCTACGCGAGGCCCTGCGGGAGGAGGCGATCCACGACCCTCTCACCGGGCTCTTCAATCGCCGTTACCTGGAGGAAACGCTGTCCCTCGAACTGCTGAATCACCAGCGTACCAAGGAGCCCCTTACCGTTGCCATGCTGGACCTCGACCACTTCAAGTCGTTCAACGACGAATACGGCCATGAAGCTGGCGACATCGTGTTGAAAGAGATCGGCAACCTTCTCCGCCGCTCCCTGCGTGGCGGCGACATCGCCTGCCGCTACGGCGGGGAAGAGCTGACGGTCATCCTCTCCGGCTCGACCGTCGAGAACGCCCTGCCACGCCTCGACAACATCCGGCAGATGATCATGCACCTCTGCCTCTACTGCCGCAACAAGGAGTTGCCGCCCGTTACCGTCTCCATCGGCATGTCCGAGGCGAGGCCGAACGAAACGGACGTGGCCAACCTGTTGCGTAGGGCAGATACCGCCCTGTACCAGGCCAAGCAGGGGGGACGGAACAAGATTGTCGTCTCGGGCTCGCCCCTCTGACGGGGGCGATCGTGCCTCGCCGTTCCCTCATGGGGTACGATGCATGGTTCCACCGACATCCGGCCATGCCCCCCGTACGACGAACCATCAGTCTGAAAACGTGACCATAGGGTGAATCCATGAAGCAGGTTCTCATCGCAAGTGCATCCAAGGTGTTTCTGAAAAGGAACTCGAATCTTCTGCGGGGGAGGGGCTTCCAGCTCTTCACGACAACCAACGGTGCCGATGCCCTCAAGATGCATGACGAGTATGGCTTTGACCTGATCCTGGCGGATCTGAGACTGGATGACATGAGCGGGTGCACCCTCTGTACCCTGGTCCACAAGAATGAGACGACGCACCATACCCCCATCATACTCATCTGTCATAACCTCTCGGGGAGCATAGAGAGAATCGAGCAGAGTTGCGCAAGTGCCATGCTGTTGAAACCGGTAGATCCCATAAAGCTCCTGGAGACGGTCGGCAGTTTCATCGACACGCACATCGGGAGGAGCAAGCGGGTCGTGCTGAAGGTCAAGGTCACAAGCAAAAAGTCGGACCTGGAATTCTTGTGTACCTCCCATGACATAAGTAATTCCGGGATGCTTCTGGAAACCGAATATCACCTTGCCCTGGGTAGCCGGATTGTCTGCCACTTCACCCTTCCCGGTTCTGCCCGGATCGAAACGGAAGGGGAGGTCATCCGTTTCATGACGACGGTCGAATGCGAGAACCTCTACGGTATCAAGTTCATCGGTCTTTCTATGGCGCACCGTGCCGCAATAGACGGCTATGTCGCTTCCATCGATGGCCCCGTGTCGTTTATAGGGAAGTAACACGCCCGTTTGAACATCCCGGTACGAGTCACTTTCTGGAAGGGAACAACGATGAGGATTATCTGTACCCTGTTGATCTGCGCGCTGGGGGCATGCCCTGCCGGTGCCGCGGAGAAGAGGCACAAGCCGAAATCGGCACCCAAAACAGCTACCGGGGAGATATTGAAACCCCACCCCCCGTTTGCCTGGGGAGACACTGTCGTCGAGGCAGTCGCGAAACTGTGTGCCATGCAACCGCTGCCCGCCAGGAAAAGCTTCGGCACGAAAGCCATCGGCTGCGACTCGCCTGTCGACCTGGATGTGACAGCTGATGTGCCCTTGTACATCTTCGGGCCGGAACAGAACGTCAGCCTGCTGAACTATAAGGGGATCGGGATCCAGGTCGGGACGGGGCTCAACTTGACATATTCTCCGGTTCTGATTCATGATGTGGCGTATGAAGCGACGTTGCAGTTCAATTCCGTTTCGGAAGGCCATGGCGCCTATCTGTACGATACCAGGAAAGATTCCTTGCCGTGGATGCTGCAAAAAGGGACCGTCATCTACCTGCCGGTGGTGCTGACCTCCCTCCGGCTGACCCCCCTCCGCAAGGAGGGGACGGCACCCGACTTCAGACCCGTCATGGACGAGTTCAAGAGCAGGTATGGAAGAGCGTTTGTCAGGGGATCCAGCAACGACAAGTATGTTTTCTACCGGAACGGAACCTGGCTCCATGTCTATGACGATGGTGACATTTTCTACGACGGCGAGACCTATCTGAAGAGTGCTCTGTCGGCATATGACAGGTATGACACCCGGCAGGTGGAGCCTGGCGGCGTGCGGTAACCTCCGCCGGTATTACGAGGTGATCCATGAAAAGAACTGCCCTGGTACTGATGGCAACCGTTGCCGCCGTGCTGTCCCATGAACCCCCGGCGTGGTACGTGGGTGACGAGCGGTGCCCCCCTCCCAAGGACGACGGCACCTACTCGGCCCCCTACAACGCCCTTGACCACCCCAACGACTATCCAACGTTCAACGGGGCCGACAAGCCGGGCTGGTCATGTTCCTACCAGAGGGGTGACGGGGTGATCGTCCAGTTCGGCGATTCCCGTACGCCCCAGCAGAAGTGGCTGGACCTGTGGAGGGGAGCTGCTCTCCGTGACTAGGTAGACCGTGGATGCCGGGGCGTCGGCGGCCCCGCCTGTCGGGTCAAAGGCGTCTCTTCCCGCCTCCTCTCGTTTCCGGGTCCCTTGCCGGTCACGACAAGGGTTTCCTGCCGGCACGATTTCTGCTAGTTTGTTTTTTCCCGCCACGAAATCCCTTTATGCGGAGAAACAGATGGACGTGATGATGGGGAGGGGTACCGACCTCCCTGCTGTGCCCCAGTCCGCGACCCGGGCGGACATCCCCCAATTGAGCGAGTTGCTGACCCTGCTGTTCACCCAGGAGGCTGATTTCCGGCCCGACCCGGAGAAGCAGTGCGCTGGGTTGCAGCGCATCATCGCCGATCCCGGGATCGGGGATATCCTGGTCCTGAAGCGGGGGAGCGAGGTCGTCGCCATGGTCAACCTCCTCTACACCGTCAGTACCGCCCTGGGCGAGTCCGTGGCGATCCTGGAGGACATGGTCGTTCACCCCGACTACCGGCGCGGGGGGGCCGGCTCGCGCCTGTTGCGCGGCGCGATCGAGCACTGCAGGGAGAAGGGGTGCCGCCGGATTACCCTGCTCACCGACCACGACAACTCCGGCGCCATCCGCTTCTATGAGCGCCATGGCTTCACCCGGTCGTCAATGGTCCCCCTTCGTCTGGCTCTGTAGCCGGTCACTCTCCGGCCCGTCCCCTCGCTACCTGAAAGGATATCCAATGCTCGTCCAAGCGGTCATCTGGATGCTGCTGGCCCTGATTTTTTATACCTGGGCCGTTTTCAGCGGCCGTCGCCAGGGGTTACACCTCAAGCACCTGATCATTTTCGGCATCGGGCTGGTGTGCGATTTCTTCGGAACCCACCAGATGAACCTGTTCGCGGCAGCCTACGGAAAAGCACCCGCGTGGCACAATGTTTCCGGCATCGCTTCGCTCTCCGGCATGGCATTTCATTTCCTGCTGGCGCTGATCGCCTCCCTGACCAGGAGGGCCGAGGCGGTCAACCTGGTGTTCCATCGCGTCAGCATGACCATTTACAGCTGCTGGCTGGTAGCCTTCTGCAGCGGGGCGGTATCGGGTATGATGAGGATGAAGTCGTGAAAAACGGGGGAGATATGGGTGAACCTGCGCTGAAATGCCGCTGCGCCTGGGCGGGAAGCGATCCGCTATACGTCAGCTACCATGACGAGGAGTGGGGGGTGCCCGTACATGACGACCGTCTCCTGTTCGAGTTCCTCGTTCTGGAGGGGGCGCAGGCAGGTCTCTCCTGGATCACCATCCTGAAGAAGCGGGAAGCCTACCGCCGGGCATTCCACGGTTTTGACCCAACGGTGGTCGCATCCTTCGACGAGGAGACGATCGCCCGGCTGCTCACCGACACGGGCATCGTGCGCAACAGGCTTAAAATTCGGGCAGCGGTGCTCAATGCCCGGGCATTTCTGGAGGTGCAGCGCGAGTTCGGCAGCTTCGATTCCTACATCTGGGGCTTTGTTGGCGGCAGGCCGATCCGTAACAGCTGGTCGTCCCTGAAGGATGTCCCCGCCACCTCCAAGGAGTCCGACAGCATGAGCAGGGAGCTGAAAAAACGGGGGTTCACGTTTGTCGGTTCGACGATCTGCTATGCCTTCATGCAGGCGGTCGGGATGGTGAATGACCATGTGACCGACTGTTTCCGCTGGCGGGAGCTCTCCTGAGCCGGGCATCCTCCGGCCGCGATGGTGCGCCGGAGCGACTCAGGAGCTTTCACCCCGTTCCTTCACGATCTCCATGAAACGCCGCAGTATCCCGGTCCCCGCCGGCGTGGGGACCACCTTCCGCTCCAGCGCTGCCGGGTCCTGCCCCTCGCCGGACAGCAGTCCGGCACACTCCCTGATGTATCCCTTCATCGCCTGTTCACCGAATTCGGGATGGAACTGGACCCCCCAGGCGCAGCTGCCGACCCGGTAGGCCTGGTGCGGTTCCCGCTCGCTCCAGGCAAGCCGCACCGCGTCCGGGGGGAGGCGGACAACCGACTGGGTATGACAGAGATGGGCTCCGATGGCAGGGGTAAAACTCCCGAGGAGGGGATCGTCGGCGGCATGGGGCAGGAGATTGACCCGGTGGGAGCCGAACTCCCTTCCGTGGGGGTTGTCCGCCACGTCTCCCCCCATGGCTCGAGCCAGGAGCTGGTGCCCGTAGCAGATCCCCAGGAGGGGTATCCCCCGGGCGACGACATCGGGAAGCCAGGCTGCGATCCGTTCGCTCCATGCCAGATTGTCCGTCACCATCGAGTGGGAACCGGTGAGGATGACACCTTCCAGTGTGTCGAGTCGGGGGAGGGGGGCGGCGCTGCGGGGATCGACTACCTCCATGGGCAGGCCGAGGTCGGCCAGGGGGGAGCGTATCCACTCATCGAAGTCCCCCAGTTCGTGAGCAAGGGAGGGGATGGTACTGCCGAGTTTCAGGATGACGGTTGTTTTCATTGCACCTGCCCCGAAGTTTTTTCCGGAAGAGTTGCAACAGACGTACCATGAACTACAATCGTCCGGTCTGGCGGAGCGCTTCGTACAGGACGATGCCGGCGGCCGTCGACAGGTTGAGACTGCGCACCTTGCCGAAGATGGGGATGCGGATGCTGGTTTCGGGATTGTCGTCGATGAGCTGCTCGGGGAGCCCCTCGGTCTCCTTGCCGAAGACCAGGAAGTCACCGGAACGGAAGGTAAAGCGTGCGTGGCTGGTGAGGGCCTTTTTGCTGGTGTAGACAAGTCGTGCGGAGGGATATCTCTGCCGCAGGGCGGCCAGGTCGGGCCAGTAGTGGATCTCCACCTCGCTCCAGTAGTCGAGTCCGGCGCGCTTGAGTTGGCGGTCGTCGGTGGAGAACCCGAGTTTCCCCACCAGGTGGAGCACGGTACAGGTCGCGCCGCAGAGGCGGGCGATGTTGCCGGTATTGGGTGGAATCTCCGGTTCGATCAGGACTACGTGGAACGGTTCGGTATACATCATTCGTTCTCCAGCCGGTCTTGCAATTTTCGCAGCAGGGGTCTATTATACTTTTTTTCGTTTTTCATGCACTTGAAATTACGCATAAACAGCGCCGCATCAGGCCACGTTCCCGCTCCGGCCGGCGCCTGTCGTGCATTATCTGACAAGGAGACAATATGAAAGTTCTCGTAACCGATGAGGTGGCTAGCGAAGGTTTGGCTCTTCTCGAGCAGGATCCGCGGATCGAGATGGACGTGAAGCTCGGCCTCTCCAAGGAAGAGCTCCTGGCAACCATAGGCGACTACGAAGTACTCATCACCCGCAGCGGCACCACGGTCGACAAGAACCTGCTCGATGCGGCCACCAAGCTCAAGCTGGTGGCCCGGGCCGGGGTCGGCATCGACAACGTGGACGTGGATTATGCCAGCAGCAGGGGGGTCATCGTCGTCAATGCCCCCTTCGGCAACACCAACAGTGCTGCCGAGCACACCATGGCCCTTCTGCTCTCCGTCTGCCGCAATGTCCCCAAGGCCAATGCAAGCCTCAAGAGCGGCGAATGGAAACGCGCTCCCTTCACCGGTGTGGAGCTGAAGGGTAAGACCGCGGGGGTCATCGGCCTGGGCAAGGTCGGCGGCCGGGTGGCGACCCGCCTCAAGGCCTTTGAATGCGAAGTACTCGCCTGCGATCCGTACATCGCCGTGAAACGGGCCCACGACCTGGGGGTCAAGCTGGTCTCCCATGACGAGATCTACAAGAACTGCGACATCATCACCGTGCATACGCCCCTCAACGACGAAACCCGCAACATGATCGGCGAGCGCGAGTTCGCCATGATGCAGGACGGGGTCATCGTTCTCAATGTGGCCCGCGGCGGCGTCATCAACGAAGAGGCCCTGCTGGCCAACCTGAAGAGCGGCAAGATCTCCCTTTCCGCCATCGATGTCTACAGTGCGGAACCGCCGAAAAGCGATATCCTGAAAGAGCTGATCGCCCAGGAGCGGCTGGTGGTCACCCCTCACCTGGGGGCCAACACCTTCGAAGCCCAGGTCAACGTGGCAGTGGATGTTTCCCGGGAGATACTCAACTACCTGGACGAGCAGCCCCTGGAAAATGCCGTCAACATCCCCCGCTTCGACATGGCGCTCATGGACCAGATGCGCCCCTTCATGAACCTGATCCGCGTCATGGCCGATTTTGCCATCCAGCTCGTGGACAAGAACCCCTCCCGCGTCACCTTCGGGTACACCGGCCAAATCGCCCATTACGACTGCTCGCCCCTGACCGTGTTCGGCCTGTCGGCGCTCCTCAACAGGATGGTCGAACAGGATGTGAACATGGTGAATGCCTCCCTCATCGCCGAGCAGATGGGGATCGAGGTTGCGGAGAACAAGTCGACCCACTCCGACGCCTTCTCCAACCTGGTCACCCTGGTCATCGAGGGGGCAGACGGCAAGCGCCGCCTGATCGCCGGCACGCTCTTCGAGGGGGCGCCGCGCATCGTCCGGCTGCGCGACTACTCCATGGACTTCACCCCGGAAGAGCACATGCTGCTCCTGAACTACAGCGACCGGCCGGGGATGATCGGCAAGATCGGCACCATCATGGGGCAGCACGATATCAACATCGCCTCCATGAACCTGGGCAGAAGCGAGAAGAAGGGGGAGGCCATGGTCATCCTCTCCCTCGACTCGGCCGTGCCCCAGGAGGTCGTTGCCCAGATCAAGGAGGCAACCGAAGCTTCTTTCATCAAGGCGCTCCATCTCCCGCGCAAGTAAGACGTAGACTCCATTCTTCCTCTACCCTGCAGCCGGCACGGATGTTCTCATCCCTGCCGGCTTTTTTTTCGCCTCTCCCTTGCTGCGATCGTGGGGAATATTCTGCACACGTGCCGAATATTCTTCATCTTCGGGACGGGTTCCTGCGCCGTATCCGCTGCTCGTGATTATAATCATACACAATTACGGAGTGTTAGGGGCGGTGGAGCATGTTGGCACGACAGTTGATAGGAAGGATGCATGAGTGGAGGTATGGGATGAACAAAATAAAAGCCGTCAACGTTCTGCTCGTAACTGCTGCCGTTGCCTTGCTGGTACTGCTCGGCTTTCGCGTCAGGACGGGGGCTACTGCTGATGCCGTTGCCGTGCTCCGTACCACCGGCATGACCTGCGGCAGCTGCTCGGAGCGGATTACCAGGGCTCTCGCCCGGGAAAAGGGGGTTGCGGTCACCGAGGTCGATGTGGCAGGAGGGTGGGTCGTTGTCGGTTACGACACGAAGCGGGTGACGCCGGCTGTGCTTGAAGCGAAGGTCAGCGCTGCAGGGTTTGCCAGTCAACTACGGACGGTGCTCACCCCGGCCGAGTTCAGGCAGCTGACCGGCAGGGATATCGGCAAAAGTGCCGCGTCTGCCGGCGGATGCGGCGGGTGCGGCTCCGCTGGCGGGTGCGGGACGAAACAACAGGGCTGACGACAAGGAGAGACTTATGACAGGGAATCGTAGCAAACAGGTGGTATGGGCGGCAGTTGCCGTCCTGGTTGTTCTGGTCGGTGCAGTATCCGTGTATGCATTTTCGCTGGGCAAATACGAGAAGGTCAAGGCGAATGGCGGCCAGGTCACGGTGCAGGTTGCCAGGCTGGCTGACGGGAAGGTCCATTTTTACAAGTTCGAGGACAGTGGGAAGGAGGTCGCCTTCTTCGCGGTCAAGGCACAGGACGGCAGTTACAAGACCGCCTTCGACGCCTGCGATGCCTGTTACAAGTCAAAAAAGGGGTATGAGCAGCAGGGTGACAAGATGAACTGCAAGAACTGCAACCAGAAATTCGCCATCGGCCGTCTCGGTCCCAATGCCAGCGGTGGCTGCAATCCCGGCTATCTGCCGCACCAGCTGAGCGGTGCGAGCATCGTCATCAGGACGGATGACCTGAAGGGCGGGGTGAGGTACTTCTGATGAAGCTGCACACGATCTCCGTCAACAACCTGCTCCGCCGCAAGGCCAAGATGGCCTTTCTCACCATCGGCCTGGCGGTGGGTATTGCGACGATTGTCACCCTGGTTACCCTGACCCGTTCCATGTCCGGCGATATCGAGCGGAAGATGGACGAGTTCGGCGCCAATATCCTGGTGACCCCCCTGAGCAACGGGCTGGCCATGAACTATGGCGGCATCAGCCTCGGGGGGGTCAGCTTCGATCAGCGGGAGATCAGGGAGAGCGACCTCGCCAGGATCAGGACCATCGCCAATCACAGGAACATTTCCGCCATCTCGCCAAAAGTGCTCGGCGGGATCAGGGTCAAGGGCCACGATGTCCTGCTGGTCGGCGTCAATTTCGACAGTGAGTTGAAGATGAAGCAATGGTGGAAGGTTTTTGGTGAATCGCCCCGGAATGCCAACGAACTCCTTTTGGGGACCGATGCGGCTAAAGTGCTCGGCGTCGGTACCGGCGAACAGTTGGAACTGGAAGGGGAGACGTTTACCGTGGCGGGCATTCTCGATCAGACCGGCTCACAGGATGACTCCCTCGTCTTCTCCTCCCTCCCCAAGGCCCAGAAGATTCTCGGCAAGGAAGGGAAGATCACTCTGGCCGAGGTTGCCGCGCTCTGTTCCGGCTGCCCCATCGGCGACATGGTGACCCAGATTGCCGAAAAGCTTCCGGACGCCAAGGTCTCGGCCATCCAGCAGGTGGTTGAGGGTCGCCTCAAGGCCCTCGACCAGTTCAAGCGTTTTTCTTACGCCATGGCCGGTGTGGTGGTCTTTATCGGTTCCCTCATCGTCTTCGTCACCATGATGGGGAGCGTTAACGAGCGGACAACGGAGATCGGTGTCTTCCGCGCCATCGGCTTCCGCAAGAGCCATATCATGCGTATCATCCTTGTCGAAGCTGCCCTGGTGAGCCTTGTCGCCGGCTTTATCGGCTACGGCGCCGGCATGGGAGGGGCACGGCTGGCGCTGCCGTTCATGGCCGAGGCGAAGGACGCCAAGCTGCTCTGGGACGTCTGGGTGGCCGGAGGCTCGCTCGGGCTGTCTCTGACACTGGGGATCCTTGCCAGTCTCTATCCGGCACTTCATGCGGCGAAGATGGACCCGACCGAAGCGTTGAGAGCGTTATGAGAGGATAGTGGGAAAAACGATATGGCTTTGATCAGGATAGCTAACCTTACCAAGCATTATGCCAGCGGCGATGAGACCGTCGAAGCGCTGCGCGGGTTGAACATCGCCATCGAGGCAGGCGAGTTCATCACTATCATGGGACAGTCCGGTTCCGGCAAGAGTACCCTGTTGTCGGTCCTGGGGGGGATGAATCATCCCACGTCCGGCGAGGTGGAGATGGCCGGGGTACGACTGTACGACCTCCCCGGTGAACAGTTGGCCGATTTCCGTGCCCAGAAACTGGGGTTCGTGTTCCAGTCCTTTCACCTGATACCGTACCTGACCGCTCTGGAGAACGTCATGCTGCCGCTGGCCATCGTGAAGATGGGTACTCCGGCGAAAAAGGACGCTGCACGTCAGGCCCTGGAACGGGTCGGGCTCGGCGCCAAGGTCGACCGTCTTCCCAACCAGCTTTCCGGCGGCGAGCAGGAGCGGGTGGCAATCGCCCGTGCCATCGTGAAAAGGCCCCAGATCCTTCTTGCCGACGAGCCCACCGGCAACCTGGACTCGAAAACCAGCGACGAGGTCATGGCCCTGTTCCGTGAACTTAACGAAGCCGGCCAGACCGTGGTGATGGTGACCCATAACCCGGATAACGGGCGCCATGCCGACCGGACCATCACCCTGCGGGACGGTATGGTGGTGACGGTGACCTGAGCCGCAGGGTGATGGTCGCTCCCGCTCCTCACCGTACGGCACGTTAAGGGGAACTCCGCATTGACACTAATACCCGGTGGGGGTATACTTGATTCAAAGTATACCCCCACCGGGTATTTATTTTCGGAGGTGGCAATGAAGAGCTCAGCTGACAAAAAACTGGTGACCCGGGTGCGCCGCATCGGCGGGCAGGTTGCGGGGATCGAGCGGATGCTTGTCGACAGGCGGTACTGCGTGGATATCCTCAACCAGATAGCGGCGGTCCGCTCGGCCCTCGATGCCCTGGGGATAGAACTGCTGACCAGGCATCTCGAGTCGTGCGTCCTGGGTCAGGGAGAGCCCACTGCCCATGAAATGGCCCGGGCGATGTCCCGGGAGGGACTGGTCGACGAAGTACGGACCGTGCTGTCGCGGTTCCTGAAGTAGGAGAGGGGAGGATCATCATGAGATCAACAGCTGTAGTCCGGGACCCGGTATGCGGCATGGAAGTGGCCCCTGAAGCGGCGGCTGAAACGTGGAGCCACGAAGGCACGACCTATTACTTCTGCTCCTCAGCCTGTCAGCAACAGTTCACTGCCGATCCTGCACGCTACGTCGGCAGTTCGGAACTTCCCGAAACGATACCACCGGAAGCAGGGTCGGTGGAGCGTTGCGAGCTTCCCCTGGTGGGGATGCACTGCGCGTCCTGTGCCGGTCGCATCGAGAAGGCCCTCGGAGCCTCGTCGGGAGTTGTCGCTGCCACGGTTAATTTCGCTACGAGCCGTGCCACCGTCCGGTATGATCCGGAGAGAACGGACGTGACGTCCCTGGGTCAGGTCGTGCGTGACCTGGGGTATGATGTCATCGAACCGTACACCAGGGACGACGTGATCGAGGGGGAAGGGCTGCACGAGGCGGAGTCACGGGTCCGAGAAGCGGAATACCGCCGGCAGAAGGCCCGTTTCGTGGCGGCCCTGGCACTGACTCTCCCCGTGGCCGCGCTCGCCATGGCCGGCCATCTGGTGCCGGCCCTCGCCGATATCGCGGAGTTCAGGGGGAAGAACTGGCTGGAGCTGGTTCTCACCACGCCGGTCCTGTTCTGGGCCGGGCGTGAGTTTTTCACCGGGGCGTGGGCCGCCGCGCGGCACCGGGTTGCCGACATGAATACCCTTGTCTCCCTGGGGACCCTGTCAGCCTACCTGTACAGCATCGTCGCAACGGTCGCGCCCTCCCTGCTGACCGTCACCGCAGGCCATGGACTCGGGCACGGTGCGGCTGCCGTTGGTGTCTATTTCGAAGTCTCGGCCATTATCGTCACCCTGATCCTCATGGGGCGCCTGCTGGAGGCCCGAGCCCGCAGCAGGACCAGCGGTGCCATCCGGGCACTTGTCGGCATGCAGCCGAAAACGGCACGTGTTGAGCGTGACGGCGTCGAGCGGGATATCCCGATCGCCGAGCTGGTGGTCGGCGACCTCGTCCTGGTCCGCCCCGGCGAAAAGGTGCCGGTGGACGGCGTCGTGGTCGACGGCACATCTTCCGTTGACGAGAGCATGCTCACCGGCGAACCGCTGCCTGTGCAGAAAAAGAGCGGCGACACGGTTATCGGCGCGACCCTCAACAGGACCGGCTCGTTCCGGATGAATGCCACGAAAATCGGCAGGGATACGGTGCTGCAGCAGATCGTACGCCTGGTCCAGGAAGCACAGGGGAGCAAGGCGCCGATCCAGAAGCTGGCCGACATCATCGCCGGCTACTTCGTGCCGGTGGTCATCTGTATCGCCATCGCGACCTTTGTCCTCTGGTTCGACCTGGCACCGGTCGAGACCCGGACCACCATGGCGCTCCTCACCTTCGTCTCCGTGCTGATCATCGCCTGCCCCTGCGCCCTGGGGCTTGCCACGCCGACCGCCATCATGGTCGGTACCGGAAGGGGGGCCCAGAGCGGTATCCTCATCAAGGGGGGGGAGGCGTTGGAGACGGCCCACAAGCTGACGACGGTCGTCCTCGACAAGACCGGCACCATCACCCGCGGCATACCGACGGTGACGGACATCATCGCCCATGGCGTTGATGAACGGGAACTGCTCCGCCTGGCGGCATCGGCGGAGGCGGGGAGCGAGCACCCCCTGGGCGAGGCGATCGTCCGTTCGGCGAAGGAGAGGGGGGTGGTCGGGTCTCCGGCTCGCGCGTTCAATGCCGTCCCCGGTTACGGTATCGAAGCGGTGGTTGATGACAGGAACATCGTGATCGGAACCGCGCTGCTCATGGCTGAACGGGGGCTGCAGGTCGACCAGGAGGCTGCCCACCGCCTGGCGGACGACGGGAAGACCCCGGTCTTCGTGGCGGTGGATGGCGTGTCTGCCGGCATTATCGCCATAGCCGACCCGGTCAAGGAGGGGGCGCGGGAGGCGATACAGAGACTGCACTCCCTCGGCCTGGAAGTCATCATGTTGACCGGTGACCACCGGCGGACCGCCGAGGCCATTGCCCGCCAGGTCGGCGTCGACCGGGTCCTGGCGGAAATCCTCCCCCAGGGGAAGAACGAGGAGGTCAGGAAGCTTCAGTCCCAGGGGAAGGTGGTTGCCATGGTCGGTGACGGTATCAACGATGCTCCGGCCCTTGCCCAGGCAGACGTGGGCATTGCCATGGGGAGCGGCACGGATGTCGCCATGGAAGCAGCCGACATCACCCTGGTGCGGGGCGACCTGCAAGGCGTCATTTCCAGCATCGCCCTTTCCCGGGCGACCATCGCCAACATCAAGCAGAACCTCTTCTTCGCCTTCTTCTACAACATCCTGGGCATACCGATCGCGGCCGGGGTGCTTTACCCCCTGACCGGCTGGCTGCTCAGCCCGATCATCGCATCCCTGGCCATGGCGCTCTCCTCGGTCAGCGTCGTGACCAACGCCCTGCGGCTGCGGGGCTTCAGGGTGGAAAGGAGCTGACCCATGGACATCATGCAAATCGTCGTTACAATCGGTGGTAGTGCCCTTATCGGCGCGACACTATGGTTTTTCTTCGGCAAGCGCGGGGACACAGGGGGACAAGGGGGCGGCGAGCTCTATACCTGCCCCATGCACCCGTGGATCACCAGCAGCGACCCGACGGCTGACTGTTCGCTCTGCGGCATGAAGCTGGTCCGGCAGGGTTCCGGGACGGGGAGGTAAGGAGTGGGGACGGTGGGGGTGAAGAATAATTATCAGTCCTGTAGAATATTCTCCATCTTCACCGCCCCGTTCGAAGTAACCACGGCCATACCTTCTGTAAAATCAATTAGATATGCTCTTGGCACGGCAGTTGTAATGAATGGTTGTACTGCATTACCAGCGAGGGCACCATGAACCTACAGATTGTCAAACTCGTCATCATTGTCGTCCTGTCAACCCTGGCAGGCATCGCCCATGCCGATGACGCCGTACCCCGTGAAACCCTTCCCGCCCTTATTGACAAGGCGCTGGCCAACAATCCCGAGCTGAAGTCATCCCGGGCCCGCTGGGATATGTTCGTTGCCAAGGCCAGGCAGGCCGGCTCCTTCGACGATCCGATGGTCATGGTGAAGCTGCAGAACATGCTTGTCCGTGAGCCCTTTGTGTTCGACAAGGACCCCCAGTCGGCCAAGGTGATCGGCATCTCACAGCAAATCCCCTTCTGGGGAAAACGGGGCATCAAGCAGGAAATGGCCGAATACGAGGCCGAGTCCTATCGCTGGGCCGTGGAAGAGCGAAAGCTGGAGCTGGCCCGGATGGTAAAGGAGGCGTATTACCAGATCTGGGCAGTGGACAAGTCGCTCGGCATCATAGCCAAAAACCTGCAGCTCATGAATGATTTCGTCACCATTGCCGAATCCAAATACTCCGTTGGCCAGGGGGTTCAGCAGGACATCTACAAGGCGGGTCTGGAAAAGTCCAGGATGCTCGACATGCAGATCACCCTCGTCCAGCAGCGCAAGAGCCTGGAGGCTACTCTCAATTACCTGCTTTCCCGTCCCGGTAGCACCCCGGTCGGCCCCATCGCCGATTTCAGCCTCCCACCGGTCGCCCTCTCCGCCGAACAGCTGCAGGAGCAGGCCGGGCAGCAGCGCCCACAGGTCAAGAGCCTGCGTGAACTGGTGAAGAAGGGGGAGGCGGCGCACCGTTTGGCTGAGAAGGAGTACTATCCAGACTTCAATGTTTCCTTCGAGTACATGTTCAAGGAAAAGGTCGACACCGAGATGACGAAGGACCCGGGATACGACATGTTCAGCCTCGGAGTTACCGTCAATCTGCCGTTCCAGACGGAAAGACGGCGGGCCATGATCGCCGAGTCGACCGCCGAGACCGGCATGGCCACGGCAGAGCTGAACGGCCTGCAGAACACGATCGCCTTCACCATCAACGACAGCCTGGCCCAGATGGAACGTCGCCGGAAGCTGGTGGAGCTCTACCGGGGGGGGATCATCCCCCAGGCCGAGCAGTCACTGGAATCGGCGGTCATCGGCTACCGGGTGAACAAGGTGGACTTCCTGACCCTCCTGGACAGTCGGATTACCCTGTTCAACTACGAGCGGGAACTGTACGACTCCCAGGCCGAGTACATGATGAAGCTTGCCCAGCTGGAGGCGGCGGTGGGGACCGAGTTGGCAACGAACAGCGGAAAGTGAAAGGTGAATCGTCATGGGCAGACCGTACATGAAAATCTTGGTGCCGGTACTAATCCTGATCCTGGCCGTCCTCGCGGGTGGCGGCTGGTATGCGTGGCAGCACCGGGGGCACGACCATGCCGGCGAGGGGAAAGCCTCCGCCGGGAAGACCCTCTACACCTGTTCCATGCACCCCTTCATCGTCAAGGACAAGCCCGGCACCTGCCCGATCTGCGGCATGGAGCTGATCAAGAAGGTTGATGGCGGGGAGCAGGGGGGGGCTCAGAGCGCCGGGCAGAAACAGCAGGCAGAGATGCTCGGCCATGTCTCCCTCTCACCGACACAGCGGGTCATGGCCAATGTGGCCACGATGGAGGCGAAACGGTCCGCCCTGAACAAGGAGATCAATGCTGTCGGTATCGTCCAGTTCGACCAGTCGCGCCAGGCCAAGGTGACCGCCTGGATAGCCGGCCGGATCGACCGTCTCCATGTCAGCACCGTCGGGGCGTTCGTCTCCAGGGACCGGCCCGTGGCAGAGGTCTACTCCCCCGACCTGGTGGCCACCCAGCAGGAGTACCTGCTGGCGGTGAAGAGCCGCGACCAGCTCAAAAATTCCCCCATCCCCTCCGTCTCCGGCAGCGGCGAAGGTCTCGTGGCTTCGGCGCGGCAGCGGCTGATGCTCTTCGGCGTGAAGGAGAGCCAGATAGCCGAGCTTGAGAAGGCGGGGAAGCCGAACATCCGCCTCCCCATCTATACTCCCCTCTCCGGGGTGGTCATCGAGAAGATGGTGCAGCAGGGGCAGTACGTCAATACCGGCGACGTCCTCTTCAATATCGCCGACCTCTCCCGGGTCTGGGTGGAGGTGGAGGTCTACGAGAACGAGTTTCCCAATATCCACGTCGGCCAGCAAGTGGAGATCCGCTCCCAGTCCTTCCCGGGACGGCCCTTTTCCGGCAGGATCGCCTACATCTACCCCTTCCTCGACCCCAAGACCAGGACCGTCAAGGCGCGGGTTGAGATGGCCAATCCCGGCATGAAGCTCAAACCGGACATGTTCGTCAATGCCGTCATCAAGGTCCCCCTCGGCTCGGCCATCGTCGTGCCGGTCACCGCGGTCATCGACACCGGCACGCGCCGGGTGGTCTGGGTGGAGAGCCAGCCGGGGATGTTCGAGCCCCGGGACGTCCAGGTCGGCCAGCAGAGCGACGACAGGGTCCAGATCCTCGCCGGGGTGAATCCGGGGGACAAGGTGGCGGTATCCGGTGCCTACCTGATCGATTCCGAGTCCCAGCTCAAGGGTGGGGGTGGCCAGGACCACAGCCAGCATACCGGTATGAAGCCGGAGGCCAAGGGACAGCCGGCGCCGGCCGGCCACGAGGGGCACACGGCACCTCAACCGGCACAACCGGCACAACCAGCACCGGCCAAGAAGTCGCTGAACATGGATGATATGAAGATGTGACCGGGAAGGGTAACGGGTTCTGACTCATGATCGAGAAAATCATCGAATACTCCGCCCGCAACAGGATCATCGTCCTGATGCTCTTCGGGCTGGTGATCGCCTGGGGAATCTGGTCGGTCTACAAGACCCCGGTGGACGCCATCCCCGACCTGTCCGACAACCAGGTGATTGTCTTCACCGACTATCCCGGCCGCTCCCCCCAGGTCGTCGAGGACCAGGTCACCTACCCCCTGGCGGTGAACCTGCAGGGGCTCCCCCAGGTCCGCGCCGTCCGCGCCTCCAGCGCCTTCGGTTTCTCCATGATCTACGTGATCTTCGAGGACAAGGCCGACATCTACTGGGCCCGGACCCGGGTCCTGGAGCGACTCAACTACGCCGCCTCCCTCCTCCCGCCCGGCGTGGTCCCGACCCTCGGTCCGGATGGTACGGGGGTGGGCCATGTCTTCTGGTACACCATCGAGGGGAAGGGGTTTGACCTGGAGCAGCTCCGGACCCTGCAGGACTGGTTCGTCCGCTACCAGCTGAACACGGTCCAGGGGGTTGCTGAGGTGGCCTCCATCGGCGGGCTCGTCCGGGAGTACCAGATCGACCTCGACCCGGCAAAACTCCTTGCCTACAATATCAAGGTTGGGAAGATCATGGAGGCGGTCAAGGCGTCCAACAAGGACGTGGGGGGCCGGCTCATCGAGCAGGCCGATGCCGAGTACCTGATCCGCGGCCAGGGGTACGTGAAATCCCGCGCCGACCTGGAGAACATCGTCGTGGGAGCTGACATGCGCGGCACCCCCGTTTACCTGAAGAACCTGGGGACCGTGCAGATGGGGGGCGCCATCCGCAGGGGGATGCTGGACATGAACGGCGAGGGTGAGGCTGTCGGCGGCATCGTGGTCATGCGCTACGGGGAGAACGCCAAGGACGTCATCGACCGGGTGAAGGCCAAGATCAGGGAGCTGGAGAAGGGGCTGCCCCCCGGGGTGAAGATCATGGTCTCCTACGACCGCTCCGACCTGATCAGCCGGGCCATCGACACCCTCAAACACTCCCTGGTGGAAGAGTCGGTCATCGTCTCCCTCGTCATCCTGGCCTTCCTCCTCCATTTCCAGAGCTCATTGGTCATCGTCCTGACCCTCCCCATCGCGGTCCTGATCTCCTTCATCACCATGAAGCTGATGGGGGTCACCTCCAACATCATGTCCCTGGGAGGGATCGCCATCGCCATCGGCGTGCTGGTGGATGCCGGGGTGATCATGGTGGAGAACTGTTACCGGCATCTCTCGGAGCTCTCCACGGAAGAGCGGAAAGAGAGGCGGCTGGAGGTGATCATCGCCAGTGCAAAGCAGGTGGGGCGGGCCATCTTCTTCTCCCTGGCCATCATCGTGCTCTCCTTCGTGCCGGTCTTTCTCCTGGAGGGGCAGGAGGGGAAACTGTTCCACCCCCTGGCCTTCACCAAGACCTTCTCCATGATGGGGTCGGCCTTCATCGCCATCACCCTGGTGCCGGTGCTGATGTACTACTTCATGCGGGGGGGGATGCCGAGGGAAGAGGCCAACCCGGTCTCCACCTTCTTCATCCGCCTCTACTCGCCGGTCATCCGCTGGGTGCTGGTCTGGAAGAAGACCACCATCGCCCTCAACATCCTGGCCCTGGCAATCGCCGTCCCCCTGTTCATGCGGCTGGGGAGCGAGTTCATGCCCCCCCTGGACGAGGGGTCGCTCCTCTATATGCCGGTGACCCTCCCCAACGTCTCCATCACCGAGGCGAAGCGGATCATCCAGGTGCAGGACACGGTCATCAAGAGCGTCCCCGAGGTGGAACACGTCCTGGGAAAAGTGGGGCGGGCCGAGACCTCCACCGACCCGGCGCCGGTCTCCATGTTCGAATCGATCATCATCCTGAAGCCGAAGGAGCAGTGGCGACCGGGGATCAGGAAAGCCGACATCGTCGCCGAACTGGACTCCAGGCTGCAGCAGATTGGGGTGCGCAACGGCTGGACCCAGCCGATCATCAACCGGATCAACATGCTCTCCACCGGTGTGCGGACCGACCTCGGGGTGAAGATCTTCGGCTCGGACCTGAACGTCCTGCGTGACCTGGCGATTCGGGCGGAAGCCATCCTGAGACCCATCAACGGCGCGGCAGACGTGGTTGCGGAACGGGTCACCGGCGGCAACTACCTGGATATCGACATCGACCGGGAGGCGGCGGCCCGCTACGGCGTCTCCGTCGGCGACATCCAGGACGTCATCGAGACCGCCCTCGGCGGGGAGATGCTCTCCACCACCGTCGAGGGTCGCAACCGATTCCCGATCCGGATCAGGTACCTGCGGGACTACCGGGACAACATCCCGGCCATCCGCCGCATCCTCGTCAGCGGCATGGACGGTGCCCAGGTCCCCCTCTCCCTGGTGACGAAGCTGAAGGTCTCCACCGGTGCGCCGGAGATCAACTCCGAAGGGGGGCTGCTCCGCTCCATCGTCTTCCTCAACGTGCGGGGGAGGGACATGGGGGGCTTCGTCACCGAAGCAAAGCAGGTGCTGGAAAAACAGCTGAAGCTGCCGCCGGGGTACTACGTCACCTGGTCGGGGCAGTGGGAGAACCAGATCCGGGCCAAGGAGAGGCTGAAGCTGCTGGTGCCGGCCGGCATGCTGATCATCTTCATCCTTCTCTACTTCACCTTCCACTCGGCCCTTGAGGCAAGCATGGTCATGCTCTCCGTCCCCTTCGCCCTGGTGGGGGGGATCTACCTGGTGGCCGCCCTGGGCTACAACATGTCGGTGGCGGTCTGGGTCGGGTTCATCGCCCTCTACGGCATCGCCGTGGAGACGGGGGTGGTCATGGTCATCTATCTCCACGAGGCCCTGGACAAGAAGCTCCTCACGGGACCGGTCACGGAGCAGGATATCTACGACGCCACCTTCGAGGGGGCGGTGCTCCGCCTGCGCCCCAAGCTGATGACCGTGGCCGTGGCGCTCCTTGGTCTGGTCCCGATCATGTGGTCCAGCGGCACCGGGGCCGACGTGATGAAGCCGATCGCCGCACCCATGATCGGCGGCATGGTATCCTCGGCAATCCATGTCCTCATCATGACGCCGGTGATCTTCGTGCTGATGAAGAAGAGGGAACTGAGGAAAGGGACGTTGAAGTATAGCGGGATGAAGCACTGATACGGGTTCGATCTTCGCACCATCTTGGCGCCGTCCTCGTCGCTTCCTTATGCGGCGATCTGGCCAAAATTCGAAGCCGTTGATAGAACACACTCAAAAGGAGAATCGACATGAAAAAATTACTTCTCAGTATCGCTGCAGTTCTGCTCGTAACCACTCCAGTCGCGTTTGCTGCCGAACACGATCACAGCGGACACGGCATGAACTATCTCGGTAATGCCCCGGCTACATCCGCCCACCAGGAGGTCGTCGATGGTGTGAAGGCTACGTTCAATGTCCAGACCATGAAGGATGCCATGAAGGCAATGGGGATGGAGATGCCCAAGGGGGTGAAGGAGACGCACCATATTTCCGTTTCGTTCAACGACGTCAAGAGCGGCAAGGCCATTACCGAAGGTCAGGTTGCGGTAAAGGTGCAGGCGCCTGACAAGACCACCCAGACCAAGGAGTTGATGGGGATGCATGGTCACTTCGGCGCCGATTTCACGCTTGTGAAAAAGGGGAGTTACGGAGTCATGTGCAAGTTCAAGCTCCAGGACGGCAAAGAGAGAAGCGCCAAGTTCTGGTACACGGTCAAATAAGAGATCTGCAGATACTTGAATGCCGCGGATATTCCTCAAAAAACTTGCCGCCAACACCCTGATCTGCTGCGCGTCGATCCTGGTTGCCCTTCTCTGCTTCGAAGGATTTCTGGCCGTCTTCCATCCGTACAAGATCACCGACCAGCTCATCAGCGATCAGTACGACCCCCTCCTGGGGTGGGTCAACAAGCCGTTCCTTGACGGCGAGACCAGGCTCGGGTACACGGCGAACGGTCATTTTTACCGGCGCCATAACAGCCATGGCCTGCGTGGCACGCGAGAGATCGACTATCCCAAGCCGCCCGGGGTGAAACGCATCCTGCTCATCGGCGACTCCTTCTTCTGGGGCTACGGCGTCAATGACGACCAGGTGCTCTCGGAGCAGTTGCAGCGGTTGGCAGGTGACCGGGTCGAGATCATCAACGGTGCCGTGTCGGGGTACGGCACCGACCAGGAACTGCTCTGGCTGCAGCAGGAAGGGCTCAAGTACCGGCCCGACCTCGTTATCTGCGGCATGTTCCCCGACAACGACCTGGAAGAGATCGGAACCTCCATGATGTACTTCCACCCGAAACCGTACTACACGCTCGAACGGAACGGCCTGGTACTCCACAACGTCCCGGTCCCCAATATCGAGGAGGCCAGGAGCAGGATGCTGCTCTCCCCCGATAACCTGTTCCGTCGGGTGAAAACCTTCCTGAGGCACCATGTCCATACCTACCAGTTCGTCGTCAGCAAGCTCAATGCCATCACCAAGGTGAAACAGGCCTTCGTCCGGTGCAAGATTTGCGAGGACTTCTCCGGCTTGTACAAGCCGTCCTTTTTCTATACCCAGACCGACATGGAGAAACGGGCCAGACTTGCCGAGGCGCTTGTGAAGGAGATGCAGCGGGTCAGCGAAAACAACGGGGCGACCTTCCTTCTCTGCTTCATCCCTGCCAAGGAGGATGATCCCGACTCCCCCGTCGGCTATGCCTACAGTGACTCGGCGAAGAAGAGCAAATCGATGGCAGCCCTTGAATACCACCTGAATGCGGAGAACAGTGCGTATCTGCAGGCATTCACTGCGGCGAACCGGATTGCGTATCTCGATCTGCTCCCCCTGGTCAGGAAGAACCACCGGGCCGGTAATCTGCTCTACTACCGGGGGAGTGAGGATCACCACTGGAACGAGGCTGGCCATCGGGTGGTTGCCCAGGCGATTTTCGACTACCTGTGGGGTGCTCGATGACAATGTACTCAGGTGTGGAGCACTCGGTCTTGTCCACGGTAAAGCTGGAACGTGGGTGAGTGGTCGTAGTCGCGGGGATGGTTCACGGTGTGGGCCATCCCCGTTTCGAGTCGTGTGGCAGGTTGATTTCACGCTTGCGAAAATGGGGAGTTACGGTTAATGTGCTTCGTCAAACGGGGGGCTGGTCAGTACCCCGGCCCCGGTATGAGACCACACGACGCGCGGAAGGTTCATGCACATACGGCTGTTCATACTGCTTCTGCCCTTGGCGCTCCTTGCTTTTCCGGCCATGGTGCCGGCGGCCGCGGAACCCGTCGGACAGGTTACCACGCCGTCGAGGAACGAGGGGACGCCCCCTCCTCCCGTTGCCGCACCTGCCGCTGCGGATAGCTTCTGGAGCCGGCTCGGGGTCACGGAGAGGAAGGGGCTGGCCCTCCAGGTGACCAGCAGCTATGACCCGAACTTCCAGGTCAGCACGGTGACGACCAATTTCTCCCTGCACTACGACCATGGGCGGCTGTGGGACGGGGTTCGCGCCGGGAACAAGGAGTTCAAGCTCGAAGGGGTCCTGGGTGGCCTGGTCAGGCCGGAACTTCGTACCGTCGTAGCGGTGAGCATGCTGTCTGTCTACTATCCCGACCTGGGGAAGCGGGCCGGTTTCCGCCCTTACCTGGAAGCCGGCATCGGCGGGATTTATACCGACTACCAGGTCGAAGGACAGGGGTTGCGGCTCAACTTCAATCCCCAGGTTGGCGTGGGGGGAGAGTTCCCGGCGAACGGAGACGGTGGAACGTATTTCTCCGTGCGGCTTCACCACGTCTCCAACGGTAGTCTCAATCACAACAACCAGGGGATCAATTCCCTTCTATTCCAGATAGGGCGGTTTTTCTAACATGAAATCGATTGTCGTCGGGATCTGTCTGCTCGTTTCCTTCCTCACCCTCTCCGGGGCACCCGGTCCTGCGGTGGCCGGAGAGTTCATCCAGTCTGCCGGTGATGTCACGATGTTTCTCCTCCCCGCCACTGCCGGCATGTCATCCCTGATCCTTCGGGATTACACCGGGCTCAAGGAGCTTGCCGAATCGACGGCACTCTCCCTCGGCTCCACCCTGGTGCTCAAATACGCGGTTGACGAGAGACGGCCCAACGGCGAGGACCACTCGTTCCCCTCGGGACATGCTGCCATTTCGTTTTCTTCCGCCGAATTCATCAGGAAACGATACGGCTGGGAGTACGGTCTGCCCGCCTACGCTGTTGCCACGTTTGTCGGCTACAGCAGGGTCGAAGCGAAGGAGCACTATGTCCACGATGTGCTGGCCGGAGCATTGATCGGCGTCGCCAGCAGCTACCTTTTCACCACCCCCTACAGCACGGTATCTGTCAGCGGCGAGGCCGCTCCCGGCTATTTCGGCGTCAGGGTCAGCAGTTCCTTCTAGCATCACCTTGCGGGGGGGCCGGGGCGCAGGGCTACCATCCCCCCCATGTCCGGCGAGGACGTTTCGGAGCCAGGGGATGAAAAAACGCTTTTCCAAATCACGACGGGGCAAACGCTCCGGACTGGTCGGCCTGCAGGTCGCCGCACTGTTCGAGGCTGCCAAGGGGGTACTGGTCCTGCTCGCCGGTTTCGGCCTCCTGGCCTACATCCACAAGGACCTGCACCATGGTGCGGAAGAGCTGGTGCGTCATTTCCATCTCAACCCGGCCAGCCATTATCCCCGCATCTTTCTCGATCTCTCCGCCAGGATCCACGATACCGGTCTCTGGGCCATGGCTGCAGCCGCGTTCATCTATGCCGCCATCCGCATTGCCGAGGCTGCCGGGCTCTGGCTCGACAAGCGCTGGGCCGAATGGTTCGGCATCCTGAGCGGCGCGATCTACATCCCCCTCGAGGTCTTCGAACTGACCCACGGCTTGACCTGGCCCAAGGTGACGGTACTCGTGACCAATGCCGGGGTCATCATCTACCTGCTCGGCCACGTGGTGACCCACAGGCACAGGTGATGCCCCGTCCGTGCTGACCTGAGGGTTTTGCCGGAGGAAACCGGACGGTACTATGGAGGTGTGTCATGCATGATAACCGGAACATCGATTCCATCGAGTCCCTCCGCGACCGGTTGCGCGAGTTTGCCGCGGAACGGGACTGGGACCAGTTCCATACGCCGAAGAACCTCTCCATGGCCCTCATTGCCGAGGCGGCGGAGCTGGTGGAACACTTCCAGTGGGTCGAAGGGGGGACGAGTCACTTGCTGGAAGAGAAGGTCAGGCCGTCGGTGGAGGAGGAGCTTGCCGACATCTTCATCTACCTGGTGCGCATCGCCGACAAGCTGGGGATCGACCTGTACGGGGCCGCCGAGAGGAAGATCGCCATAAATGCCCGTAAATACCCGGCCGACAAGGTACGGGGGAGTGCGAGGAAATACACCGAGTATGAGGAGTAGGGTGGATACCGACATGAAAACGCGACTGCTTCTGGCCATGCTGTGCTGCCTGGTGCCCGCCGGCTCCACCGCCTTCGCGGGGAGTGGCTACGATGCCTGCCGGCAGGAGGAAAGACGCCTGCGGAGCGATGAGACGGAACTCTGCGGTACCATGGGGTACCTCTTTAACCCCAGTGCCTGCTTTAACGCCCGCAAGGCACTGGCCCCCTATGACAAGGGAAAATGCCGGGAACTTGCCGTGCGGGAGGGGGTGACGGAGCAGG
>Ga0129297_10000131_pt1 | contig 34553 bp, 30 predicted proteins | sample I18A1metaG_FD_94708 | JGI IMG/M metagenome (GOLD analysis project Ga0129297, IMG submission 94708) | Lake sediment bacterial and archeal communities from Gulf of Boni, Indonesia to study Microbial Dark Matter (Phase II) - ​I18A1 metaG | ecosystem: Environmental > Aquatic > Freshwater > Lake >... | reverse complement strand
TGCCTTCAAGCAGGCGTTCGGCGCCCCCTCCGATCTGCCGGTGGCCGGCGACTGGAATGGTGACGGCAAGGACGAAATCGGGGTTTACCGCCAGGGCACCTGGTATCTCGACAACGGCAACGGCCGCTGGGATGCCGGCATCGACATGGTAATCGGCAGTTTTGGGGCCGCGACCGATCTGCCGGTCGCGGGAGATGTTGACGACGACGGCTGTGCAGAAGTTGGCGTCTACCGTCCGTCGACCGGCTTGTGGTACTTCGACCTGGAGAACAATGGCTGGACAATGTGCCTGGCTGATGGTGGCACCGATCTCTGTGTGCCGGCCTTCGGTGCTCCCACCGATAAACCCGTGCTCGGAGTATGGCAACCCTAAGGCCGTTGCAAAGGCAAGCCCGGGGCAAAGACCGCTTCGCTTAGAGTAACCAGTTGCGACTTCGCTCCAACGGGCAGGGGACCACCTGCACCCGGCGTTCGCTGCCTCCACCGCTGACCAGCACCTCGACCTCCCCTTCCCCGCTCCCCTTGCCGTAGCCGGCCACAACTGCAGCGGCGCTGGCCACATCGGCCTCGTCCGGCGAGCCGCTGAGCACTCCCAACGGGCCGCTGAAGCCGATGACCCGCACCAGCAGATCCCGCTCCCCGGCCAGTCCGTGCAGACTTTCATTGTCCTGCTGGTTGCGTCCGACCGCCAGCCGCGCCCGGGGCGACAGGCGAAACTGCCGCCCGGTTTTAAGCAACTCGACATCGCCGACCGTACACTCCGGCTCATGGTTCACCAGGTCGCGCAACCGGTCGGAAAAATGTTTTTCGGTGAGAAGGCACCCGCCCCCCGACGAAGGGTATTCGGTCAGCCCCCACTCCTTGGCCAGTTCCTCCTGACGCCGGCGGCTGCGCCCCTGGATGTCGAGGAGCTGTGAGCGATCGACCAGCCCCTGCTCTTCCATCGCCGTTATCGGCAGCAATTTGGCACTCATCGGCCGCAGAATGCGCTCCGGACAGCCAGAATAGTTGGCAACCGCCCGCAACGCGGAGAGATTCTGACTCATCGGCCTCTGGCCGAGAACCTCCCCGGAGAAGAGAAAGTCAAACCTTTCAGCGCCCATGATCTCGCCGGCCATCCGGAACATCATGGCATGGCAGTCGATGCAGGGATTCATGTTCTTGCCATAACCGTAGCGGGGAGACTTGACCATCTCCAGATGCATGGCGCCGATGTCCCGCACCAAGAGAGGAATGCCGAGCTGTTCGGCGGCACGCCGCGCTTTTTGGGCGCCGAAAAACGGGGTGACAAAGGCGATGCAGGTCACATCGACCCCCTGGCGATTGAGGCACAGGGCGGCGAGACTGCTGTCCAATCCTCCGGAAAGGAGGCCGAGGGCCTTACTCATGGAGACTCCGAAACAGGGATTTTTTCGCAACGACTAGCATGGAATCGGACGCCGCCGCAAGAGCCCGAAGCAGGTTGACTCGCCCCCTCCCCTTTGTCAGAATGCAGCTTCCTTTAACTTTGCCCTGACAGGGTGGCGGGGGTTGCCATGGCCAAGATAGACGCGCTATTCAAGCTGATGAAGCAACAGGGGGCCAGCGACCTGCACATCTCCAGCGGCGCTCCGCCGATCTTCCGTCTGAATGGCGAGATGGAAAAACTGAACTACCCGCCGCTGACCGATCAGCAGGCACGCGCGCTGCTGTTCGAGATCCTCACCGACGAACAGCGCGCCGGCTTCGAAGGCCGCCGCGACATCGATTTCGCCTATGCTCTTCCCGAAGTGGCCCGCTTCCGCGGCAACCTCATGGAAACCCATCGGGGGATCGCCGGCGTGTTCCGCATCATCCCCAGCAAAATCCTTACCGCCGATCAGTTGGGGCTGCCGGCCGGATTGCGCAAACTGACCATGCTCAAGAAAGGGCTGGTGCTGGTCACCGGCCCGACCGGCTCGGGGAAATCGACCACCCTGGCGGCGATGATCGATCTGATCAACAAGAGTCGCCGTGAGCACATCCTGACCCTCGAGGACCCGCTCGAGTTCGTCCACGAGAACCAGAGCTCCCTGGTCAACCAGCGCCAGATCGGCCAGCACTCGCAATCGTTTGCCAATGCCCTGCGCGCGGCGCTGCGCGAGGATCCCGACGTTATCCTGGTGGGCGAGATGCGCGACCTGGAGACGATCTCCCTGGCGATGACCGCCGCCGAGACCGGGCATCTGGTCTTCGGCACCCTGCACACCAACTCCGCGGCCAAGACCATCGACCGCATCATCGACGCCTTCCCCAAGGATACCCAGGAACAGGTCCGCACCATGCTCGGCGAAAGCCTCAAGGGGGTCATCTGCCAGCAGCTGCTGCGCAAGGCTGACGGCAAGGGGCGCGTAGCCGCGCTGGAGATCATGATCTGCAACCCCGCCATCGCCAACCTGATCCGCGAAGGGAAAACCTTCCAGATCCCCTCCATCATGCAAACCGCCAAGGGGGACGGCATGCAGCTGATGGATCAGCACCTGCAGGAGCTTCTCAAAGGGAAACACGTTACTGCCGAAGAGGCCTACCGCTGTGCCATGGACAAAAAGTTTTTCGAACAGTTTCTCCCCCAGCAGGCACGCCGCCCGCAACCCTGATTTGCCCGATCGGGGGAGAAAGTGCTAGGGTAAGATAAGATTGGACTTATCTCTTCCGGGACTGTACCTGTGCTAGACCCCTTCGGGCGCTCCATCCAGTATCTGCGCCTCTCCATTACCGACCGCTGCAACCTGCGCTGCCGTTACTGCATGCCGGAAGAAGGCGTGCCGTCTTTGGCCCATGGCGACATCCTCTCCTACGAGGAGCTGATGCGAATTGCCCGTGTGGCCGTCGCTCTGGGCATTCGCAAGATCCGCGTCACCGGCGGCGAGCCCCTGATCCGCCGTGGGGTGGTCGACTTCATCGCCCAACTGGCCACACTTCCCGGGCGTCCCGAGATCGTGCTGACCACCAATGGCCTGCGCTTGGCCGAGCTGGCTGTCCCGCTCAAGGCCGCCGGCCTGCAGCGCGTCAATGTCAGTCTCGATACGCTGCGCCCCGAGCGCTTCCGGCAGCTCACCCGGCGCGACGGCCTGGAGCAGGTGCTGGCCGGACTGACCGCTGCCGAGCAGGCCGGGCTGACCCCGGTCAAGGTCAACGTCATTCCGCTCAAAGGTGTCAATGCCGATGAGCTGCTGGACTTTGCCCGGTTGACGCTGGAGCACCCTTGGGAGGTGCGTTTCATCGAATTCATGCCAATCAGCCCGGACCTGGAGTTTTCTCCTGCCAACCGCATTCCGATGGCGGATGTCGAACAGCTGCTCATGCCGCTCGGCTCCCTGGAGCCCCTGCCACCCCGCGAATCGGCCGGTCCGGCCAAGCGCTATCGCCTGCTGGGGGCACGCGGCTGCATCGGCCTGATCCCGGCGGTTTCCGGGCATTTCTGTCCCGAGTGCAATCGGTTGCGCGTCACTGCCGACGGGCGGGTACGCGGCTGCCTGTTCGGCAACCAGGAGGTTGACCTGAAGACGGTATTGCGCGGGGAGGGAGATGATCAGGCGCTCGCCGATCTGCTTAGGGAGGCGGTTGGTGCCAAGCCCGAAAAGCACGTGATCGGCTCACCGGGATTCAAGGCGCCGAACCGTGGGATGCACGGGATAGGAGGATAAAAACAGGCCCGCCGGAAACCCGGCGGGCCTGTTCCTTCGTTGTGGAGAACGTCGCTTATTTTTTGTGGCAACGTTGGCAGTTCGCCTTGGCCTCGAAAGCTTTTTTGCCGTTGTGGCAGGCCCCGCACAGTTTGCCGGCATAGATCTGCTCCATGCTGATCTTCACCGCCCCCTGCTTTTTCTGCGGAAACATCCCGTCGGTGTGGCACTCCTTGCAGGTGGCCCCCGCCTTCTTGTGAAGCTCCCCGTCGAATTTCACCGTGCCCATCGGGCTATTCTTGTACTCGAGCACTTTCCCTCCCGGAACGGCGAGGGCGAAACTGCTGGCAACCAACAGCATGGAAACGGCGAGGGTAAGCATCTTGCGCATGAACCTGTCCTCCTGGATTTGAAGTGCGAAGCTCTCCCATTATAGCAAACGACTGGCTGCAGACAATCGGAGCAAAACCAAAGAGATAAATGAAAAAGCCCCCGGGTTTCCCCGGGGGCTTACGTCGGCAACCTTCCTTGCAGCGGGTAACCGGGCGAAGCTTATATGTGCTGGTCCACATGGCGCGACTCCTTTCCGGGAGGGCCCTGAATTTTTCTTTCATTATAACCGATTTTGTCGGCAAGTTGAAGATGCGTCATGATTTTTCTCTGAAGCCCTGAGTCTTACCGGAAAGTTCCGATATCGCTCTTGCCGTCGTTGTTCCAGTCGCCGATGACCGGCACATCATATGAGGCACCGAAGGCGTTATAGGTTTTATCGAGTTGCGGATCCCACTTGATGTTGCCGTTGTCAAGATACCAAACGCCCTGGCGGTAGACACCGACTTCGTACGTGCCGTTCCCATCCCAGTCACCTATGACCGGAAGATCCGACGGGCCACCAAACGGACCGGCGCACAAATCAACGTCGCACCCGCTCCAGAAGCCGTTGTTGTCGCGGTCGAAATACCACATGCCGGTTGACGGGCGATAGACACCGATTTCAGCCTTGCCATCACCATTAATATCCCCGGCCACCGGCAGGTCGGTCGGTGCACCGAAGACCGCTACTGAGTCAATCCCTGCGTCCCACTGACCGTTGCCGTTGTCAAGATACCACGTGCCGCCGCGGTACACACCAATCTTGGCCTTGCCGTCACCATTCCAATCGCCGGCCACCGGGAGGTCAGTCGGGGCGCCGAAAACTGCGACGATATCCACGCCCGGGTCCCAACTGTCGTTGGCATTGCTGTCGAGATACCACTGGCCGTTGCGGAAAACACCTATCTTGTCAATACCGTCACCGTTCCAGTCCCCCACGACCGGGAGATCTTTCGGTGCTCCGAAGTTGGTTACGACAAGATCCTTGTCCCCATTCCACTGTTTGTTGCCATCGTCCATAAACCAGGCACCGTAGCGGTGTTGGCCTTTTTCATCGATAAGAGGACGTGCTTTGTCATTGGGGACCAGATCGGCGCCGTCCCAGAAGCCATCGCCGTCGCTGTCGGGGCTTTTGGGGTGAGTTCCCTTTTTGAATTCTTCAAGGTTGGTCAGACCGTCGCCATCCGGATCGAGACCGGCGTCGGTCGGATCGTTGGGATTGAGCCCGTAAGCCTGCTCAAAACCGTTGGGCATGCCATCGCCGTCGCTATCGGCCGTACTGGGCGGAGTCACCGGCACGTCCACCACGGTGACCGCATAAGTGGCAGTCTTGGTGATGCCACCTTCGCTATAGCTGGCCGACACGACGACCGCCTGGTTGGCGGTGACCGCCGACGCGGTCAGGACGCCGCCCGCGCTGATGGTGGTAAAGGTCGAGTTCTCGCTCCACTTCGCGGTTACCGCCTTGGTCGTACCGTTGCTCATAGTCGCCGTGGCGGTATAGGTCCCGGTGGCGCTTTCGTTCACCGAAGCCGGCCCGCTGATGGCAATGCTCGCCAGGGTCACGGTTGCCGGGGGCGGGGTCACCGGCACGTCAACCACGGTCACCGCGTAGCTGGCGGTCTTGGTGATGCCACCCTCGGTGTAGCTGGCCGAAACGGTCACCGCCTGGTTGGCCGTCACCGCCGAAGCGGTCAGCAAACCCGCGGCACTGATGGTGGTGAAGGTCGAGTTCTCGCTCCACGTCGCGGTCACCGCCTTGGTCGTGTTGTCACTCATGGTTGCCGTTGCCGTATAGGTCGCCGTGGTGCTCTCATTCACCGACGCCGGGCCACTGATAGCGATGCTCACCAGGGTAGCGGCTACCGGGGGCGGTGATGCCACCGGCTTGCTGGCGGCATCGCCCGGAAAAGACCCGGCGTTGATTTCGGTGATATTGGTGAACCCGTCGCCATCGGAATCCAGCGATTCAATCGGAGCAAACTGATGACCTGCTCCTGCGTAAGCGTCCGCATAAAAGTTGAATGCCCCGGTGTCGCCGCCGGGGTGGCACAGATTGCAGGTCTTGATTGCCGTCGGGGCGGCCGGATAAGTGCTGTTGAACGAGGTCATGTAGGAACCCTTGGCCTGAGCCGTACCGACCGAGCCCATGACAATGAAGGCAAAGGCCATGATGATAAGGTACCAGGGATGCTTTTTCATACTAATCTCCTTTTGTTGGTGCTGCGAACGGATGGTTCTTTGTTGTCCCTTTGCCACGGGCGTTATCTGTCAACGCAGCCGTTCACCCGTGCTCGCTCCACACAAGTGCAATCGAAATGCCAATTCTTGACCACTTGGGTCAGCATAACGCACGGCCACAACACAGATAGATAACCATTATATTTCGGTATGTTTTGAATTTTAATGATTGATTTCAAGCTCTTGTCGAGGTCGGCCGTCGGCTGCAAATTTGTCTGCCGGACATTAGCGAAGAAATTCTGGCAATGGTCGACCATTCCATTTTCAGTAGTGCGCACAGAGGGGGCTGGACCTGCACCACAGCCGACGACTGTGGTTTTGAACAGTGCACTTTGGGGGACTCTCGTTGAATCACGAACCGGAATTCGTTATTTGACCAATTAGGTCAAGTTTTGGATTGCTAACAGGAGACAACGGTGTGGAAAAATTTCTACAATTCGCCTAAAGGCCGGCCAGAGAAGGTAACCGCAAGGCCGCTATCCGAACTCATTTTTCTGCACACGTTGGCAGAGTAATTTATTTGGGGACTTCCTGGGGCAAAGAATTTTTGGGCAACGAGAGCGTAATCGTCAAAAGGGAGAGTGTGAGTTGCGGACCAGAGCAGGAAAGGAACAATGCGACTGAGGAAATAACGGATGCCGGATGCCGTTCCACCGGTCTACGGCAAGGCATCTGCCAGCAGTTCGAGGATGTGCACGGCGCGCGCGCCGCCTCCCGCGTGGTTGATGCTGTCCTGCAGTTGCATGATGCACCCCGGGCAGTCGGTCGCCACCAGTTCGGCGCCGCTGGCGGCGATGAAGCCGGCCTTCTTGGCACCGATCCGCTTGCTGTGCTCGTAATGGTAGACCGAGTAGGTGCCGCCGAGGCCGCAGCAGGTGCCGGCGTTCTCCATCTCGACGAACTCCACCTGCGGCAGGCTCTTGAGAATCAGGCGCGGCTCTTTGGTGATCCCGCGGGTACGCAGATGGCAGGGATCGTGGTAGGTCACCTTGACGCGTTGCGCCGGCTTCGGCAAGGCGGCAAGCTTCTCCGGCAGGCCATGCTCGGCAAGAAAGACGAAGATATCCTTGGTCTTCTTCGCCAGCGGCTCGAACTCCTCCCCCATCTCGGCATAAATCTTCCCCAGCCCGGCGTTGCACGAAGCACAGGCGGTGACGACGAAGTCGACCGGGCGACGGCTCAGTGCCGCCAGATTCTGCTCGGCGAGCTTCTCCACGGTGGCGCCGGCCCCGGCGCTCACCGCCGGCAGGCCACAGCAGGCCTGGTCTTTGGGGATGATGACGGTTACACCGAGAAACTGCAGGACCTTGAGGAAGGCCTCGCCGATCGCCGGATACATGTAGTTGATGCCGCAGCCGGTGAAAAAGGCCACGGTCGGCTGCCCGGGCTGCCCTTCGATCACCTCGGGAACCCGTTCGCGGAACGGCCGGTCGGTCAGCGGCGGCATGGTGCGATCAGACTTCAGGTAGGGGACCGGGAAGCGCAGGCGCAGACCGCTGTTGTCGGGGAGTTTTTTGAAGAGGACCCCGGCAAGGGCTCCGCCGGTCTTGGCCAGGGTGTTCATCAACTGCGGGTGGCCGAGTACGGTGGCCACCCCCTGGCCGAAGGTCGAGAGCCCCTGCTCTTCAGCCAGGCGCCGGCGCGCTGCGGCGACGATCTCCTCGGTCGGCACCTTGTTCGGGCAACTGGCGCAGCAGCTGCCGCAGAGCAGGCACTGGCTCAGATCCTCGATCACCTTCTTCTCGAAGCCGACCTCGCCATCGAGCACCGCTTTGGCCAGGGCGATCTTGCCGCGTGCCACCCGCCCTTCGCGGTGCTCGGCGCCGAAAGCCGGGCAGTGGGCACGGCAGGCACCACACTTGACGCACTGTTCGATCTCCTCGCGGAGTTGTTCCAAATCTTTGAGTTTGGCCATAGTCGGTATGGAATTCAGGAGTCAGAAGTCAAAATTCAGCATAAAAGCAACCCCCAAAAGCGGCTGCCCCCGGCCGAAGGGTTCTGACTTCTGCATTCTTGTATTCTGAATTCGCCTTTCCTGATCAGTTGTCCAGGAAGATTTTCCCTGGATTGAGGATGTTGTTGGGATCCAGCGCCTTCTTCAGAGCCTTCATGTAGGCTGCCGTCTGCGGAGTGATTTCCAGCGGGATGTAGGGGGCCTTGGCAATGCCGACGCCGTGCTCGCCGCTCATCGTGCCGCCGAGCTCCAGCGCCCCCCGGAAGACCTCTTCGATGGCTTTTTCGGCCTTCTCCAACTCCCCGGGCACTTTCTTGTCGATCATCACGTTGACGTGGATGTTGCCGTCGCCGGCGTGGCCGAAGTTGACGATGGGGATGCCGTATTTCTCGCTGATGGCGTCGACTTTGCGGATCATCTCCGGCACCTTGCTGCGCGGCACGCAGATGTCCTCGTTGAACTTGTCGGGATTGACCTTGCGCAACGACGGCGAAACCGCACGGCGGATCGCCCACAGCGCCTCGCTTTCCGCCGGCGTCGCGGCGATACGCGTCTCCACCACGCCCAGCGGCTGGATGATCGCGGCGATCTTTTCCGCCTGCTTGTCGAGAAATTCCTGGTCACCGTCGACCTCGATGATCAGCACCGCCCGGGCCGCCTCGGGAACCTGCAGGCCGGTGGCCTGCTTCACGCAGTCGAGGGTGCGGCCGTCCATGAACTCAAGGGTGGTGGGGATGATCTTGGCGCCGACGATGCTTGAGACCGCCCGCGCCGCCCCGTCGATCGAGTCGAACAGCACCAGCATGGTTTTCTTGGCTTCGGGCAGCGGCAGCAGCTTGATCACGATTTTGGTGATGATCCCGAGCGTCCCTTCCGAGCCGCACAGCAGTTTGGTGAGGTCGTAGCCGACCACCCCCTTCATGGTCGGTCCGCCGGTGGTGATGATGTCGCCGGTGGGGGTGACGACTTCGAGGCCGAGGATGTAGTCCTTGGTGACCCCGTACTTGACACAGCGCGGGCCGCCGGCACATTCGGCGACGTTGCCGCCCAGGGTCGAAAACTTGAGCGAAGCCGGGTCGGGCGGGTAAAAGAGCCCGACCTTTTCCACCGCCTGCTGGAACTGCTCGGTGACCACCCCCGGCTCGACGGTCGCCACCAGGTTCTCCTGATCGATCTCCAGGATTCGGTCCATCCGCTCGGTGGTCAGGACGACCCCTCCCTTGGTCGGCAGGGAGCCGCCGGAGAAACCACTGCCGGCGCCGCGCGGGAAGACCGGAATCTTCTCGCGGTTGGCCAGCTGCATGATGCGGCTGATCTCCGCAGCGGAGGCCGGGTGCACGACCGCCTCGGGGAGGTAGCGCTGCTGGGTGGCGTCGTAGGAGTAGCAGATCAGGTCGGCCTTGTCGGCAAAGACGTTGTCTTTGCCGACAAGGGTTTCCAGTTCGCGAAGGATGCGGTTGTCAAGCATGGGTTCTTCTATCTCCGCAAAATAGTTACTGTTCGAGTCATCTTTTGATATTAGGCCGGAAGGAGGGCTTCTGGCAAGGGCGTGTCGTTGACAGGCCCGGCATAGCGACCTAGAATAGCGCAATTTTGCAGAATTTCCGAGGTCTTTTTGAAACAGAAAACCGTCTATACCTGTCAGCAGTGCGGCCTGCAGAGCCCGAAATGGCTGGGACGCTGTCCGGATTGCGGGCAATGGGGCGGCCTGATTGAAGAGACCGTCACCGTCACCAAGGGGGGGAAGAGTCTCCCGGCACCGGGTGGTGCGTTGCCGCAACGGTTGCATGAGGTCAGTGTCGTCGGTGAAGATCGCCGGCCGAGCGGCTTCGGCGAGTTCGACCGGGTTCTCGGCGGCGGCACGGTCCCCGGCTCTTTCATCCTCATCGGCGGCGACCCCGGCATCGGCAAGAGCACCCTGCTGCTGCAGGCCGCCGATCGATGGGCGAAACTTGGCCCGGTCCTCTACGTCACCGCCGAGGAGTCGACCCGCCAGGTCAAACTGCGTGCCGAACGGCTCGGCGTCGGTGCGGGCGACCTGTACCTTCTGGCCGAAAACTCCCTGGAGACAGTCCTTGAGCGGGTGCGCGATCTCAAGCCGGCCTTCCTGGTCATCGACTCGATCCAGACGGTATTCACCAATGCCCTGGAATCGGCGCCGGGGAGCGTCAGCCAGGTGCGCGAGTGCGCCGGCAAGCTGATGCAACTGGCCAAGGGCGAGGGGGTGGCGACCTTCCTGGTCGGCCACGTCACCAAGGATGGGGCGATCGCCGGGCCGCGCATGCTCGAGCACATGGTCGATACGGTCCTCTACTTCGAGGGGGACGCCGGGCACCCCTACCGGATCCTGCGCGCGGTCAAGAACCGCTTCGGCTCGACCAACGAGATCGGCGTCTTCGAGATGCAGGAGGTTGGTCTGGCCGAGGTTCCCAACCCTTCCGAACTGTTCCTGGCCGAGCGGCCCCAGGAGGCGCCGGGGAGCATTGTCGTCGCCAGCATCGAGGGGACCCGGCCGATCCTGGTGGAAATTCAGGCGCTGGTCTCGGGCACGGCCTTTGGCAATCCCCGTCGCACCGCCATGGGGATCGACGCCAACCGCGTCTCCCTGCTGGTCGCGGTGCTGGAGAAGAAGGTCGGCTATACCCTCTTGGCCCAGGACATCTTTCTCAACGTCGCCGGCGGAGTGAAACTCAACGAGCCGGCCATCGACCTGGGCATCGTTGCCGCACTGGCCTCCAGCCATCTCAATCGTCCGGTGCCGGCCCGCACCGTGCTCTTTGGCGAGGTCGGCCTGGCCGGCGAAGTGCGGGCGGTGTCACGCCCGGAACTGCGCGTCAAGGAGGCGGCCCGCCTCGGTTTCGACCGTTGCCTGCTCCCTGCCGGCAATCTTAAGAACCTCGACAAACCCAAAGGGCTCAAACTGGTCGGAGTCCGGACGGCGGACGAGGCGATGGGGCATCTGTTCGAATAAAGGCGAATTCAGAAGTCAGAATGCAGAATTCAGAAGCCTTCGGTGTGAGTTGGAGCTGTCTGAACTCGATTGTTCTTCTGAATTCTGACTTCTGTATTCTGTATCCGCAGTTAGTAAGGAGTCTGTTTATGCCCAACCAACTCTCTCATTTCGATGCCGACGGCCAGGCGATCATGGTCGATGTCGGCGCCAAGGCCGCAACCCGGCGGCGGGCGGTGGCGCGCGGCGCTGTGACCATGCAGGCAGAGACTCTGCAGCGGATCGTCGACCGGAAGATAGAAAAGGGCGATGTCTTCACCGTCGCCCGCCTGGCCGGAATCATGGCCGCCAAGCAAACGCCGCAGCTGATCCCCTTGTGCCATCCGCTGCTGCTGTCGAGCGTCAGCATCCACTTCACCCCCAAGCCGCAACTCGGCTGGGTAGAGATCGAGGCGACGGTCTCGGTTACGGGTCAGACCGGCGTGGAGATGGAGGCGCTGACCGCGGTGACGGTCGCCGCACTGACCGTGATCGACATGTGCAAGGCCATCGACAAAACCATGACCATCGAGGCGGTGCGCCTGGTCGAGAAGGAAGGGGGCAAGAGCGGGCATTTCGTGCGGCCGGGGGAGCCCGCCCATGGCTGAGTCGCACCGCTACGTGATCCGCCGCGCCTTCGTCGTCCCCCTGGGGCTGGCACTGCTGCTCATCGCGGCCCTGCTGGGAGTCACCATCGTGCATGGCCAACCGGTGGCGAAGATCGCCTTCCTGATCATCTTCGCCATCCCTTTGCTGGTGCTGTTCCTCGCCAGCACCTTCCGGCACCTGAACGTCGATGCCGGAGGCGTCACGGCCACGACACTATTTGGCAGCAAGCGTCTGGAATTCTCGCAAATCACCGCCGTGGATAGTGTGCGAGTGCGCAGCCGGGTTTTTTTCACCCTCTCGGCCGGCGAAGACGAGTTCCTGATCATCTCCAACGGCTACGCCGACTTTGCCGGCCTGATCAACACCCTATTGGAGCGGGTCCCTCCGGCGACAGTCTCCGAGGAGACCAGGCAGCTGGCCGCCGCGCCACCGGCCCGGCATGCCGATATTGCCATGGTCTGGTTCACCATCGTCGCCCTGACCTACGTGCTGATTGCGCAGCTCCAAAGATGAGTCTATGCGTTGACAAGCCGGGGGCTTTCCGCTACATTGTGCCGCACTTCGGGGTTGTAGCTCAGCTGGGAGAGCGATGCGTTCGCAACGCATAGGTCGTGGGTTCGATCCCCATCAACTCCACCAAGAAAATCAAAGGGTTGGCAATTTTTTGCCAACCCTTTTTTACTGGGGTTTGTGCTGACAGCGACTTTTCACGCAATCAATTAAAGGATTTATGCGGAAAAAGATTACGGCTCCTGCCTGAACTTGACTGCGATTCCACGCAGCATCGAGATGCTCCTGCAATTGCCGACGGACTCCCCCTCCGGCTGCTTGATGTGATGAATGCCGATCACACCGTCTCCGCCAAGAGCCATGGATTTCAGGCACAATTTCTCTATCGCCTCTTCCGTCGTCGCCTCACGTTCGCCCGGTGTCAATTGACAGGAAATCCCCTCAATGACCCCAAACTCCCTCTCAACCGGAGGGTGCGAGTCATCTCTGATCATGTAGGCCTTGATCTGGTGGGCCTTGGCTTGTTCCTTCCTGGTAAGCCGGTGCAACTGGTCTTCTGGCAACCACTGCGCACAGCCGGTGAGCAGAAGTGATAAAACCAGCAGCCGCCTCATCAAATCCCTGCCTCCCAGACTATTCCTCATCATGGCCATCCACCCTCAGCGGGAGCGTGGGCCCCGAATTATTGTCTTGCCCCGTCTCTCGCCCCGCTCCGGCACTCCGCGCCCCCCCCTGGATTGCCTCCCCGAGCCTTCCACGCAGGGGATCAAGGAGCTTTTTCCCCTGCGTCTCATTCTGCGACAGGGTCCTGCACCACCCCCTGGCCTCACCTCTGGAGATGCCGGCCCGGGTCACTCTCTTGGTGGCACTCAAGTCGTTCCGGTTAATGACGACCAGCGTCGCCATCCCCGTGGCCTCGACAATAATGGTCAGGTAGTCATCGCCCCAGTAGATCTCTTTCTTGCGAACGGCATCGTCTTTGCCGCCAACGTAGGCGATATTTTCGCCGGACACGAGCTCCGTGAAAACCGTCGTATTTCGCTCCCCGCTGAATTTGCACTCGATATCGAGTGCCCAGGAATTTTGCGAGAGAGAGGCGAGAAAAAGCGCTATGGTCAATGCTCTCAGGAACGGCATATCAATTATCGACCGATCTACTCTCCACAAGGGAGCCACAAACCACTACTTGCATTCGATTGTCAACCAGAAGCGAATCCTGTTCACCACATCCATCCCCCTCCAGATGGCGACGACATGGGACTTGTCCTGCACTATCGCATAACCGTCAGGACAAAGTTCCTTCGCCTGGGGATCGCAGAACTTTTCATCGTCAAGGCAGTCGATTTCGTAAACCACTTTGCCTTTTGGCCCGACCACCACGCCAGGATTCCCAGGACTACAGGCTGCGACCATGGCCAACAAGAAAAATGTCGGGATCGCCCTCACGACTGCCCCGGCCTCAATCGTTGCACTCGATGGTCAAGGTGTATTTCAAGGCATTCTCGACCTCAAAACCCTGCCAGTTGAGCACGGCACGATATTTCGAGTTTGTGACTACGTAGCCTTGCGGACAGAGTTTCTTGGCCTGCGGGTAGCAGTTTTTCTCATTCTGCAGGCATTCTACGGTATAGGCGGGCCGCTCATTCGGGCCAAGCGGAGGCGCAGAGTTCCCGGCAACACAGGCAGCAGTCAGCACGGCCAAGAGGAGAATGACAAATATTTTCATTGCGTTCCTTTTCAGGATATTTTCTCCTGTAATGATTATCCCAACCCCGCAGCACCGTCAACATTAACCATTGGAGATGTCAGAGCCTTTATCAGCTAGGCATTTCGCCGGATCACTGCGCGATTCGGCGCCCACGCTTTCCACCCGGGAATTTTCATTAAGCAGTGAAGCGTTGCCTTTTTCGTGATTTCTCCCTTACGATGACCTCAACAACAACTTGCAGCAAGCCCTCTTATGCTGATGGAACAATATTTGCAGAGTTTTTTGCGTGCACCTCTTAAAAAGGCTAGGACAGAAGAGTCGATGAAAAAAAATCCCGCCATTTTTTGCATCCTGGTCCTCCTCACGATCCTTTCGGGGACGTCTGCTCTTGCGGTCAAGGGTCCGCCGGGGGTCAGCGTCGGCTCTCACAACCTGTCGGGGAGTTCGCCAAATCCTGGCTATCAGACCGACGAACCGGAAATCTGTGTCTTCTGCCACACGCCGCACGGCGCCAGCTCCGCCGGCCCCCTTTGGAACAAGCCCCTTACCGGTGGGCCGTTCACCCATTACACCGTCGACATGATCAACAACGGCGACCTCCTCGAAAACCCCAACCGCACCGTCAGCAATCAATCCTTGCTATGCCTCTCCTGTCATGACGGCACCGCCTCGGTGAACACGGTCATCAACCTCCCCAATACCCGAAGCACACCGATCACGACCAGCGCTTCCGGCGACAGCTTCACCCCTATTCTCCCGGGTTTCATGGGCAGCCCTTTCCAGCCGGCGCTCGACACCGACCTGACCAACGACCACCCCATCTCCTTCAGCTACGATACGGCCAAGGCGGATCTCAACCTGGCGCCTAAACTAAGAACGGTGGCCCAGGCCCAGACAGCCGGAGTACGCTTCTTCGGCGCCGGGAACTACGTGGAATGCTCGACCTGCCACGACCCGCACGTCAATTATTCGGCCAGTGGCGATCCGGCCTACACGCCGTTCCTGATCACCCCCAACACCGGCAGCGCCCTCTGTTTCGCCTGCCACGTCAAGTAAGCGCAGTACCTTGCGGTCGGCCGCAATAACAAGCTAATAGCCCCCTCTAATGAGACTGCCCCCGGCATGAAACAATTCGGGTTCTGCCGGGGCATTTATTTCACGGGATTGTTCTTGCATTACTGTCGTCCTCAAATCATCGGCACATGGGTATTGGCGGTGCTGACTCTTGCCGCAACAGCCTGTGCCCCGCAACAAAGCTCCAGGTTGCGCTATCTCCTTCCCGTCCCGCCCGACACCCCGCGCATCGAATGGCTCGGTACCTACAAAAGCGAGGTCGATTTCCCAACCTACACGGCGAAGAAAAAGATGGAGTATCTCACCGGGGTCCCGGTCAAGACCCCGCTCGAGGCCCCCAGCGGGATCGTCAGTGACGGGGAAGGCACGGTGTTCGTCGGCGACCTGAAATACCGCAACATCATGGTCTTTGACTTGAAGAAGTGGACTATCACCCCCCTCCTCAAAGAGGCGGGCGTCGAACCCCGTCAGCTGGCCCTTGATTCGCGCCGGCAGTTGTACGTCACCGACAGTGAGAAGCGCACGGTCCGGGTGTTCACCCCGGACGGGGAGGAGGTGCGGAGCTACGGTGGGAAGGAAAGCCTGCTAAGACCGTTAGGCGTGGCCATCGATGAGCCCCGCCAACGGGTCTACGTCAGCGATGGCGCTGCCAATCTGGTAAAGGCTTTCGACCTGGAAAGCGGGCAAGAGCTTTTGACGATCGGCTCGGGGGGAAGCACGAGCGCCCCCGGGGATCTGCACAATCCTGCCGGGCTGGCTCTGTCCCGTGATGGCAGGCTCTACGTGGTCGAGCATCTCAACGCGCGCATCTCGGTCTTCAACCCCGACGGCACCTTTGTCGAGTTTATCGGCATGCGCAGTTCCGGCCTGGACGGCTTCGAAAATCCACGCGGAGTGGCCATTGACAGCGAGGGCAACCTCTGGGTAGCCGACTTCCGCCGCAAGGCCCTGCGCGCGTTCGATGCCAACGGTCGACTGTTGTTCAGCTTCGAAGAGTCCTCGGAAGAGAAATCCGGCTTTCTGGCCCCGGCGGGCATCCATATCGACGCCAACGACGAGATCTATGTTGCCGACATTCTGGCCGCCCGCTTCTCCCACTGGCGCTATCTGAGCAAGAAGGCACTGGCCAAACATCCGATCACCGAAGCGGACCTGGAGCGGATCAACGCCGCGCTCCAGCCGCCTGAGGAGGAGGACGTCAGCCCCTCCGAGGTTCTACCACCCCCCAAAGTCCTCGAACCCTCCAAGTAAAAAGGCCCCTTTTCGGGGCCTTTTTACTTGACCGGCACGGCCGGTTTGCCATCTGGCGGAGAGGGTGGGATTCGAACCCACGGAGGCTTGCACCTCGGCGGTTTTCAAGACCGCTGCCTTAAACCGCTCGGCCACCTCTCCTTTTAGTTGTACGGCTGATGAAAAGCACCCATCTGCGGCGTTGCCCTTGCTCTCGTCGCTGCGACGTACCTTGCGGTACGCCTCACTCCTCAAGCAGCAGGCGCCTTGCACCTGGGCACTTTTAATCAGCCTGCCACTCCTTACGGCTCTTTGAAGACTCGTAAAATCACGAGTCCCTTAAGGGCGCGATCCGCTCCACTCCGCCCATGTAGGGGCGCAGCACTGCGGGGATCACGACCGAACCGTCCTCCTGCTGGTAATTTTCCAGCACGGCCACCAGGGTACGCCCCACGGCCAGCCCGGAGCCGTTGAGGGTGTGCACGAATTCCGGCTTGGCGCCGGCTTCACGGCGGAAGCGGATGTTGGCGCGGCGGGCCTGGAAGTCGCGGAAGTTCGAGCACGACGAAATCTCCCGGTAGGCCTGCTGCCCCGGCAGCCAGACTTCAATGTCGAAGGTGCGTGCGGCCGAAAAGCCGAGATCACCGGTACACAGATCGACCACCCGGTAGGGGAGCTCGAGTCGCTGCAGGACGGATTCGGCGTCGTGCAGCAACTTTTCCAGCTCAGCCTCCGACTCTTCCGGGCGGGTGAACTTGACCAGTTCCACCTTGTTGAACTGGTGCTGGCGAATCAGACCACGGGTGTCGCGGCCATGGGCCCCGGCCTCCTTGCGGAAGCAGGGGGTGTAGGCGGTATAGCACAGGGGCAATTGCGCCCCGTCGAGGATCTCGTCGCGGAAGAGGTTGGTGACCGGCACCTCTGCGGTCGGGATCAGGAAGAAGTCGGGTTCGTCGAGGTGGAACAGGTCGGCTTCGAATTTCGGCAACTGCCCCGTACCGGTCATGGTGTCGCGGTTGACCAGGAACGGCGGCAGCACCTCGACATAGCGGCCAGCACCCGCATGCAGATCGAGCATGAAGTTGATCAGAGCCCGCTCCAGCCGTGCTCCGGCACCGAAACCCACGGCAAAACGGGCTCCGGCCAGCTTGGCCGCGCGCTCGAAGTCGAGGATCCCCAGCGCCTCACCGAGATCCCAGTGGGCTTTCGGTTCGAAGTCGAAAGCCCGCGGCGTCCCCCAGCGGCGCACCTCGGGATTGTCGGCTTCGGAACGGCCGGGCGGGCAGGCGGGATCGGGCAGGTTCGGAATGGTCAGCAGCAGGCCGCGCAGTTCGTCCTCAACCTGGCGCAGCACCTCATCCAGTTCCTTGATGCGCGCCGAAACCTCCTTCATGCGCGCCATCTCCCCCTGGACCTGGCTTTTGTCCTTGGTGCGTCCGATCAGCGCCGAGACGTTATTGCGCTCGGCCTTGAGGGCCTCGCTCTCGCCGAGCAGTTCCCGGCGGCGGGCATCGAGGGTACGGAACGGCGCCAATCCCACCGCTTCGCCGCGGGTCTTGAGCCGAGCTTCCGCCTCGTCGAGGGTATCGCGCAGGTAACGGATATCGAGCATCAGTCTCTCTCCATGGCCGGATGGCCGGGCCGTTTTCTACCATCTTCCCCGGGATACGGTCAAGATTCCCGCGGTTCGTCCCCCGGGCCGGTCGGCCGCTCCCCCTTGACCCACCACTCGGCATCGTCATCGAACCACCAGCGGCTCGAGTCGGTGGTCCAGATGGTTTCCGCCAGCTGCCTCGCCACCTCGGTCTGCAGCCGCCGCACGCTGAACGGGTACCACTCGTCGGCGTAGCGGTTGCCGAGATCCTTGTGCTCCTTCAGGGCCAGGATCATTTCCAGCTGGTCGGCATCGTGGGCCAACAGCGCCTCGCGGCTGCCCTTGCCGGCAAACTCGGCATGCAGGGCCCGGTAATCGTCGCCGAACGGCAGGGTACGGGCCAGATCTTCGACAGCCTGTCCTTCATCGGCACGCACGTACTTTTTATTGACGTAGTTGAGATCGCCGGTACGCGCCTCGGGGACGTCATGGAACAGGCAGAGGAGCACGACCCGCCCGGCATCGGCCTGCTCATCGAGGCGCGCCAGCGCATAGCCGATCATCGCCGCGCGAAAGATGTGTTCGGCAACCGTCTCGGCTCCGGAGCCGAGGAACTGGAAGCCGGTGCGCGGCGTGCGCTTGAGCATGCCGAGTTCGAAAAAGAAGTGGGCGAGGTTTTTCATGGAAACTCCGCGAAGCCACGGCGATAAGGCCTGGTTAGTTCTAGCGCAAAAGGGCAACCGGGTGCAAAGGCTTATTTGACGCGGAGGCGCAGAGACGCGGAGAAACCAGCTACGGGTCGCTCCGGGACTTCGCAGTTCGGCGTCAAAAAGAAATCAACCCAGACGAATCAGGGCGACGCCGGCGAGGATAAGGAGGGCGGCGACGAAGCGGATGCGTCCGCACTCCTCGCCGAGAAAGGTCGTGCCGATCAGCACCCCGACCAGGATGCTGACCTGCCGCGCCGGCACGGCATAACTGACCGGGGCGAGTTTGAGCCCGTAGCGAAAGGTCAGGAATGAGCCCATCATCACCGGACCGGAAAGAAGGATCAGGGAACGGCTGTGCCGCCATTCGGCCACAATCCGGCCGCGATAGCGGGGACGCGCCAGGTTCAGACTCATCAGCAGGAACATGCAGACGACCAGCAGGTAGGTGAAGTGGAACGGATCGTAACCGGTCACCCCGGTCTTGTCGATGATTGAGCCGACCGAGTAGATGAAGCCGGCGGCCAGGGCGGCGTGCACCGCCGGGTCGCCGAGGTTGCGCAGCGGCCTGACCGCCTCGCGCCAGGCCAGGGCACGCAATTGCACGCACCAGGCCCCGGTGACGATCAGGGCGATGCCGGCCAGGCCGGCCGGGGTGGAACGCTCGCCGAGAAACAGCGCCCCCCACAACGGCACCCAGAGCATGGAGGTTTGCGAGAGCGGGTAGGTTAACGACAGGTCGCCGCTACGGTAGGCACGGCCGTTGAAGAGATGATAAAGGACAAAACAGGCGCCGCCCGCGACAACCAGGGTGAGAATCCTGGGGGTAAGCGGCGGAAACGCTCCGGCAAAGGGCAGGGCCAGATTCATCAGGGTTCCGGACGCGATGAACATCCACCAGATGAACACGGTCTTGTCACGGCTGCGCTTGACCAGCAGATTCCACAGAGCGTGCATCACCGCGGAGATGACGATAAGCACAAGGGCGAAAGTCGACATAGAAAGGATTGTAGCCAAGCCCATGATTTAGTGAAACTGAAAAAGTTTTCAGCAGACTAAATTCATGCCGACAGCCCGATTGACAGCCCCCTGAGGGTTGTTATGCTTGCGAAAATTCATTAACCTTCAGCGAAACTTCCACCCCTTCTCCAGGACGGCCTTTGCCATGCCAGACACTCGCGTCGAATATGACTCCCTCGGGCCAATGACCGTCCCCGCCGTAGCCCTCTACGGCGCGCAGACGGCCCGGGCCATCGAGAACTTTCCGGTTTCCGGGCTGACCTTCCCCCGCCCGTTCCTGCGCGCCCTGGCTCAGATCAAGGAACACGCCGCCTACGTCAACCTGGAACTCGGCCTGCTCGAGGATTGGCGGGCCCAGGCGATCGCCGCCGCCGCCGCCGAGATGGCACGCGGCGACCTTGACGCCCACTTCCCCCTCGACATCTTCCAGACCGGCTCGGGGACCAGCACCAACATGAACGCCAACGAGGTGCTGGCCAACCGCGCCCGCCAACTGCTCGGCCAGCCGGGGGGCGATCGCACCATCCACCCCAACGACCATGTCAACCTCGGCCAGTCGAGCAACGATGTCATCCCGACGGCCATGCACCTGGCGGCGGCGGTGGAAATTCGCGAGCACCTGCTTCCCGCCCTGACCGGGCTGCAGAAGGTGCTGGGAGAAAAAGCCCGCGCCTTCGACGACATCATCACCATCGGCCGTACACACCTGCAGGACGCCACGCCGGTGCGCCTCGGCCAGATCTTCGGCGGCTACTTTCGCCAGGTGGCGATCGGCGGCGGGGAACTGGCCCGCTGCCTCGACGGGCTCGGCGAACTCCCCCTCGGCGGCACGGCGGTCGGCACCGGCATCAATACCCATCCGGAATTTGCCCAGCGGGTCATCGCCAATCTTGCCGAAGTAACCGGATTACACCTGCGCGAAGCACGCGACCATTTCGCCGCCCAGGCCGGCAAGGAGCAGGTGGTGGCAGCCAGCGCCGCCTTGCGCACCACGGCCGTCGCCCTGTTCAAGATTGCCAACGACATCCGCTTCCTCGGCAGCGGTCCGCGCTGCGGATTGGGAGAGTTGAAACTGCCGGCGGTGCAGCCGGGAAGTTCGATCATGCCGGGGAAGGTCAACCCGGTGATGGCCGAAAGCTTGATGCAGGTTTGCGCCCAGGTGGTCGGCAACGACGCCACCATCGCCCTGGGTGGCCTTGCGGGAAACTTCGAGTTGAACGTGATGATGCCGGTGATGACGCACAATCTGCTGCAATCGATCGACCTGCTCGGCAATGCGGTCGGCCTTTTTACCACCCGCTGCCTGCAGGGGCTGGAAGCCGACCGTACCCGCTGCGAGGCCCTGGTCGAAGAGAGCCTGGCGATGTGCACCGCCCTGGCGCCGGTCATCGGCTACGATCGGGCCGCGGAGATCGCCAAGGCCGCCCATGCGAGCGGGCGGACGGTACGGGCCGTGGCGCTGGAGATGGCCATCCTGCCGGAGGACGAGCTGACGCGCCTGCTCGACCCGCGGGCGCAGACCGAACCGGGGATCTCTTCCGGAGGGGGCGGAGGGGGCTGACCGGCCCGTCAGCCCTGCGGACGTTCAGCTCCGCATTGCCAGCACGAATCGAACTGCCCCTCCAGGCGTTCCCCGCAGCGCGGGCAGAGCCACTCTTCCGCGCCAGCGCCCGCGGTCTCGGCCAGCCACTTGTCCAGCAGCAGCCGCGCCCGTGGATAAATTTCCTCGTCGACCACCCACAACTCCGGATAGCACTCGACGAACGGTATCTCGCCGAGCGCCGTGGACAGTTCGTCGTTGCGCAGCAGGCAGTCGATCCCCTCCCCCTCCAGGCGCTCCTTGAGCAGGGTGGCGTAACCGCGCTCACGATGGGTGAAGGTGTGCAGTTTCTTCATGGGGAAAGCAATGGCAGCGGCCGCAGGACGACGATTCCCGGCTTGCCGGCGAGGTAGACGGCCAGATCGCTGTCGATGACCCGCCGATCATCCTGGCGGGAAGAGGCGTGGCGGAAAAGAAGACGGTCGTTCGCACGCACGACCATGCCGACATGGGTCACATCCAACCCCGGGTCGGGAGAGTAAATGCCCAGGTAGTCGCCAGAACGCAACCGTTCGAGAACGGACCGGTCAAGGGCGCGGCCGGGGATGAAGCCTACGCTGCGCTCCTGCACCGGCACTCCGGCCAGGTAAAAGGCAGCGTCTCCTTTACGGTTGAGCCGCTTGTCCGCTGTCAGGGTGCGGTTGCCGCCGACCTCGGCGGTCACGTCGGCGACCCGTCCTTCAGCTGCGACGGCCCAATCGGTAAAAAAGTGCCGGCGGGTTTCCCAGGCGATGCGCCCGTCGCGATAACGCACTTCGGCCAGCCTGTTGTGAAACTCCGCGGGAGCGGCACTACGGCGCAGCGCCTCGACGTAATCGAGGAAGGTGAAACAGTCGACCGCATCGAGGCGCACCACCAGGTGTTCGGGAAGAGCAGCCCCGCCGCCCAGCGTGTTGGCGACATAGGGGGTCCCCAGGAAGCGGGTGCTGATCTGCACCGCGCGCTCGCCGGCATCAGCCAAACCGGCGGTTTCGGCCAGGAGGGCCTGGACGCTGGACGGCAGTACGACAGACGGCTCTTGCGGGTAGCCGCGAACCGGCAACAGCACGAGCAGCAGCATCGCCAGGAGTGGCCAAGGACTCATGTCGCTGTTCGGAGCGCCGCGAGAAGTTCGCTGCCAAACTCCTTGCGCTGCCACGCCTTGAGACCGGCCATCCCCGCGAGCTGTTCAAGGGAGCCCGGATGTTCGCGGGCCAGCTGTTCAAGGGCGGCGTTATTGATGAGGACTCCCGGATCGACGGCCAAAGCCGAGGCCTTGTCGCGCCGCCAGTTCTTCAGTGCCGCGAGGCGAAGATCGACCTTCGGGTCGCGTTCGGGTCGCGGCGCTTTCGGCCAGACCGGCAGAGCCTCGACCGGCAGGGACAGCCCCCGGTCGATGGCGGCGAGCAGTTCGCGCGCATAGCGGTCACGGAGCCGCTCCGGGAGATCGCCGATCGATGCCAGCGCCGTGGGAGTTCGCGGCGCCTGCCTGGCCAGGGCCATCAGGATGGTATTGCCGATGATTTGAAAGGGCGGGCGGTCGCGGCGCTCGGCCTCCCGCTCACGCCACTGCAGAAGTTCCTCAAGAACCCCCAACTGGCGGCGATCGAAAGTGCCGGCGCCCTTGAGGCGCAGACACAGCGGCCCGCCCTCGCCTTCACTAAAGCGGACCCCTTCCAGGTTGCGGAACTCTTCGCTGGCCCACAAGGAACGCCCCGTTTCCCGCAGCCGTTCCTCGAACAGCCCGGCCAGGCGGTGCAGGTGCCGCGTGTCCTCGGCAGCATAAGCGATCATCTCCGCCGACAGCGGCCGCTGCGACCAATCCGCCCGCTGATAGCGCTTGTCGAGCGTGACGCCGAAATACTTGGCGAGGACGTCGGCGAGGCCGATCTTCTCTTCGCCAAGCAACTGCGCGCTGACCATGGTGTCGAACAGGCCGCGCACCTCGAGGCGGAAATCACGGTAGAGGGAGCGCAGGTCGTAGTCGGCGGCATGGAAAATCTTGCGCACGGCCGGATCGGCAAACAGCTCAGCCAAGGGGGCAAGATCGGCGCCGGCAAGAGGATCGATGAGGACGGTGCGCCCGGGGACGGAGAGCTGCATCAGGCAGACCCGCTCGCGGTAGCGGTGCATTGAGTCGGCCTCGAGATCGACGGCAAGGGCTGGCTGTCCGGCCAGTTCATCGGCCAAGGCGGCGACTGCGGTGGTGGTGGTAAGGATCTCTACGGTCATCAGACCTCCGATTGGTTCCTGTCAGCAGACCGCCAAGAAAACGTTAGAGAGAAGGCCATAGCCAGACGCACGGAGAGCAGGGTCCGAAACCTCTCAGCAGACGAGGCGAGGGAACGAGCACCATGCAACGCCGCAGACGGCCTCCGCCACAGTTTTCCCAACGGCCGGTCATGTCATTCCCAGCAGATAGTTGAATGGCGATGTGCCGGGCAAATCCTGATCCCTGGCGATAGCAGCCAGCACCTGGCGACCGCCGGGCGAGAACGGGCCGACATGGGCCAGTTCGACCAGAAAACGGCTGCAGCCGAAGGCACGCAACTCCGCCAGATGTCCGCACAGGGAGTAGTCCTGCTCGGGGCGCACCGTGGTCAGGCCGCTGCGCTGGGTGACCCTGTAGGCTTCACCGCGATCGGAGAGGAGCGGCCGGTCCGGCTTGACCCCTTTGAGCGGGATACGCGACACCATCAGCGCCGGGTTGGCATAAATCGTCACCGTCAGCGGAATACCGGTCGGGCGGCGCAAAAGGTCGGCGAGGTTATCGCGATCATCCTCCAGGCAGGCCACGGCGCCGGCACACCCGAGTTCGCGCCAGGCCAGCAGCGCCTGACTGTTCAGGGAGAAAAGTCGCGCCCCGGCTTCAAATTCCAGATCCGGCAGGCCGGCGAACAGCGCTAGCTGGCCGAGGTTCTGGGCACGAAAGCGGCGGAAACCGCGGCCGGCCAGTTGCGTCACTTCAGCTTGGTAGGCCGGCCATTCAAAGTCGAAAATCGCCGGGGGGAGTTCCCAGATGATCCGCTGCTGCTGCCTGGAATCACCGCGCCCGCCCGCCTCCAGGCGGGACAAGGCGCCCGGCGTCAGCGGCAGGGTCACTTCGTCAACAGCCGGGTCGCGCAGCAGATGCAGATCGCGCGGCGCCCCCAGGCCGACACAGAGGGTGGCCTTGGCCGCCGGGCGCGGCAAGGCCGCCGGTAATAAATCGGCCAGGGCCTGCCGCAGCCGCCCTCCTTTCGACCGGGTGCGCTCACGGGCCAGTTCGCCGGCGAACTCCGCGTAAAAATCGCGGCGCACGGCATTCAGCTCGCTGGGGGGGATCACCACGGCCGGTAACGGCCCGGTATCCAGGACGCCGAGGTCAAAAGGCGCTTCGCCGGTACGGCGGAACACTTTTTCCAGGCTGGCCGCAGACAGCGGCCGATCGCTGGCAGGGAAGCAACTGACCGGGTAGCGCCGCGTCATCACCAGCCCAAAGGCCGTGGCCGTCAGTTCGACAGCCCCTGTCTCAGGAAAGCTGATCGCCAGATCCATCGTTACCGGTACGGGGCGCACCCCTTGAAGGCGCCGACGGCAGGCGGCCTCGCTGCTCGTCGCCGTCTCTCCCGAGGCCACCTGGAACACCAGGTCGCCCTTGCGGAACGCCGCGTCGGGAGGGGTGCCGACCGTCACCCGTGCCCCAGCCTCGGCCCTGGAGACCGGCCGGCGTACCAGGGACAACTCGCGGATGGTGAAACCGGTGCCGGGGCGGTCCGAGGCCGGCTGTACCCGCAGGCGATCGCCCTTTTGCAGGGGCTCGCGGGTCACGAAGGTCATCCGCCCCTGAGCACAGACCTCCAGGCGGCCGAGCATCCGGCCGGTTGCCCCGTGCAGATGCGGCTGGACCATGTCGGCCGGATTCGTCCCGACGAGGAAACCGCGGGTCGGCAGCCGACCGAACGACCCCTTGAGCTGCTCCTTGGCCGTGGCCACAGCCGCCGGGCGGGCCGCCGGCACGGCGTCGAGCACCTGCCGATAGGCCCGCACCACATTGGCCACGTACTCGGCACTCTTCATCCGCCCCTCGATCTTGAGACTGGAAATCCCGGCCGCCGCCAGTTCCGGGAGCAGTTCGATGGCGGAAAGATCGTTCGGCGAGAAATGGTAGCCGTCGCCGCCGGCATGGCGATAGCGCCGCCGGCACGGCTGGGCGCAGCGCCCGCGATTGCCGCTCATCCCCCCGAGCCACGAGGAAAAGCTGCACTGTCCGGAGAGGGAGAAGCAGTGGGCGCCGTGGACGAAGTGCTCCAGACCGATGTCCGTCTCACGGCGGATGGCGGCAATTTCCTCCAGGCTCAATTCGCGCGCCAGCACCACGCGGGTGAAGCCGAGCTGTTCGAGCAACTTCGCGCCGGCGGTGTTGTGGATGGTCAACTGGGTCGAGGCATGCAATTCCAGCCCTGGGAAATGCCGGCGGGCCAGGCGCCAGACGGCCAGATCCTGGAGAATCACCGCATCGACCTGCATCGCTTCAAGAGCCGCCAGCGTTTCGACCAACTGCGGCAGTTCGCGTTCTTTGACCAGGGTGTTGAGCGTGACATATATGCGCCGCTGCATGCTGCGGGCATAAGCCTGCATCCTGTCCAGGTCGGCCAGGGTGAAGTTCTTGGCCTTGGCGCGGGCCGAGAACTCCTTGAGCCCCAGATAGACGGCATCGGCCCCGCCATCGAGGGCCGCGAAAAATGCCTCCAGGCTCCCCGCTGGGGCCAGAAGCTCCGGTTTGCTTGACAAAGGATCCGTCATCGGCACCATCAAGGAAAAAAGGCCGGGCGCATCGGGCACCGGCCGTGGTTGTCGGTCGTTTACCAATACCATGCCTTAAGCGCCGGCGGCAATTGCCATCCGTGCGAAAGCTACTTGCATCACGAAGGTAAAACGATGTTATACTTGATTTGTTGCCATCACTTTGGTACCGCAAGGAGACTGCCATGCCGATCTCCCCGCCACCGGAAGCGACCCTCGACCATCCACCGATGGGACTGATGGACCTGCTGGGCCGGATGCGCTCCCTCACCGACCAGGCCGGCTTCACCGGCACCCTCCCGGCGATCTGGCAGTGCTCCGACGAAAGCCAGATGATCAAGAAGGCCCTGTTCGGCTATGTTTTCGACTGTCCGTCGTTCGACCTCGGCCGGGTGGGGGCGCTCCTCGACCCGACCCGGTTGCTCACTGCCGGCCACCACGGCCACGATATCGTCATCCTCGGCGGCAGCCACATCGGCTCCCACGAGGAGGACGGCATCGGCTACGTTTCCCGCATCCACGGCCAGGTCTCGACCTGTTGCGGCATGCTCTGCCGGCTGTTGCAGGAGTACCGCCAGGTTTACCGGCGCGCGGCGCAGTTGATCACCATCAAGCGCAATGGAACCGAAACCTTCATCGAGATCCCCTACAAGTATCTGTTCCGCAAACCGGCCGGCGACTCGGCGCGCATCCAGATCCTGCTGGAGAAACTGGTCGAAGGGGATGCGGCCCAGGAAGGGAGCCTGGGGAAGGTCTACCGCCTTCATCCGGCCATGGCCCGGCGCTACCCGCAGGCTATCGCCGCGTTGGGCACCGCACCGCAGTCGATCGGCGAACTGCTCGACGCCCAAACGTTCAGTTTCGTCAAAAAGGTCAACTACGAGAGCGCCGAACCGATGCACATGCTGGAGAGCTCGGTTTTTCCCTATATGCCGGAAGTGGTGACCTCCAGCCACCCGCACCGGCGCCTGTGCGACATCACCACCTGGCGCCAGTTCCACCGCCTGGCCGCCTACCTGACCGATTCCTTCGACAGCGGCGACCGCAACATCCTGGTGGTGGCCGGGCTGACCCTTGACCACTCGGTCAAGTACAACACTTTCATCCCCCAGTTCGGCTTCTGGATGGAACAGGGGCGTGCCCTGCAGGCCCGCTACTTCGGCCCGGCGGAACTCAACGCCCTGCTTGCCGCCCAACCCGTCTATCGCCCGCCGCACAGTTTTCTGGACTACGCCGGGGTGGGGCGCTCCTGAGGTGTGGAGGTACGCATGAAGAAAACTTGCCTTGACAGCCGGCATCGGACCGGCCCATGGTGAGACATCGTTTTATCTTTGACGGGGGCGCCGAAGACTAGATGGGCTGGTTTGTCGCAGGGGTATTGCTAACCGCGATTTCCGGGGTGCCGGGGTTTTTCACCACCCGGCACGGTCGGAGCGGTGAGCGACTCGCCTGCCTTTTGGTCCTTACCGGGGTGGCCAGTGCCGCAGCCAGCGTCATGGTCACTCTCGGCGCCGGGAGCCCGGTGGTGCTGAACGCTCCGTGGGCCGTTCCCGGCGGCGAACTGGCCCTGCGCCTCGACCCCCTCGCCGCCCTCTTCATCCTCCCCTTGTGCCTGGTGGTCGGCGCCGGCTCCATCTACGGTCTCGGTTACTGGCCACAAGCCGACCACCCCGGCAACGGCCGGCGCTTCCGCCTCTTCTACGGCCTGCTGGCCGCCTCGATGCTGCTGGTGCTGGCCGCCGACAACAGCCTGCTCTTCCTTTTCGCCTGGGAGGTCATGGCGGTCGCCGCCTTCTTCCTGGTGACCACCGAGCAGGAGCGCGCCGAGGCACGCCGCGCCGGCTTCATCTATTTGGTTTCGGCCCACGCCGGGGCTCTGGCGCTCTTCGCCATGTTCGTGGTGCTGGCCCGCGAAACCGGCTCCCTGCACTTCCCGACCGCCGCCACCCTGACCGGAGGCAGCGCCACCCTGGTCTTTCTCCTCGGCCTCTTCGGTTTCGGCGTCAAAGCCGGTCTGATGCCACTGCACATCTGGCTCCCCCCGGCCCACGCCGCCGCCCCCAGCCACGCCTCCGCGCTCCTTTCCGGGATCGTTCTCAAGACCGGAATTTACGGGCTGCTGCGCCTGACATCTTTCTTTGCCGTCATCCCGCCCTGGTGGGGATGGACAGTGCTGGCCCTCGGCATTGTCTCCGGGATTTTCGGCGTAGCCCTGGCCCTGGCCCAGCACGACCTCAAGCGCTTGCTCGCCTACCACAGCGTGGAAAATATCGGCATCATCGCCATCGGGCTGGGGCTGGCCCTGCTCGGTCGCAGCTTTGCTCTTCCCGCCCTGGTCCTGCTCGGGACCAGCGGCGCGCTGCTGCACGTGGTCAATCACGGCCTGTTCAAATCACTGCTCTTCTTCAGCGCCGGGTCAGTGGTGCATGCCACCGGCAGCCGCGAAATTGATCACTACGGCGGCCTGCTGCGCCGCCAGCCCTGGACCGCCGTGTGTTTTCTTAGCGGTGCCGTCGCGATCTGCGGCCTGCCGCCGTTCAACGGCTTTGTCAGCGAGTGGCTCATCTACCTGGCTGCCTTCGACGTCTTTCAGGGAGAATCCCTGACCCTGCGCCTTGCGGTTCTGGCCGCCCCGGCCCTGGCCTTGATCGGCGGGCTGGCGGTGGCCTGCTTCGTCAAAGTCTTCGGCATCGCCTTCCTTGGCGAACCACGTACCCCGCAGGCAGCCGCCGTCGACCACGACGCCGCGCCAAGCCTGCGCGGCCCGATGCTGACCCTGCTGCTGGCTTGCGCCTGGATCGGTCTGCTCCCGGGCACGGTGGCGCCACTGCTGCAGAAAGCGACGACCTGCTGGGCACCGACGGTCAAGCTCGCTTCTCTGGGAGGGGCGCTGGCGCCGCTGCCGCTGGTCGGCGCGGTTGGCTGGGTGCTGCTGATCTACCTGGCCGGGCTCGGCTGGTGGCTGCACCGTCGTACCCGCAACGCCCCCCGTGACGTTTCGACCTGGGGGTGCGGCTATGCCGCGCCGACCGTACGTATGCAGTACACCGCCTCCTCCTTCGCCGACTTTCTGGTCGGCCAGTTCCGCTTCGGCCTGCGCACCGAGCGCCACGGAGGGCAAATCGCCGGGATTTTTCCTCCTCCCGCCACGTTCTCCAGCCACACCCCCGACGCGGTTCTCGATCGCGCCCTGCTCCCCGGCTTCCGCCAGGTGGCCCACGGCTGCAGCTGGCTACGGGCCCGGGTCCAGAACGGCCTGATCCCGACCTATCTCCTCTACGTGGCCCTGACTCTGGTGGCCCTGCTGATCATGGTGGCGCACTGATGGACACGACCTTCCTCCCCCGCGCCGCCCTGCACCTGGTCCTGCTCCTGACCTGCGCCCCGCTGCTGCAGGGGGTGATTGGCCGGACCAAGGCACTCTTTGCCGGCCGGACCGGAGCACCGCTCTTGCAGCCGTACTTCGACCTGGCCCGCCTGCTGCGCAAGGAGAGCGTTTTCAGCCGCACCACCACGTGGGTCTTCCTGGCCGGGCCGGTGGTCGGGGTAGCGGTAGCGATCCTTGCCGCCTTGCTGGTACCTTTCGGCGCTCTCCCCGCGCCAATCGCCTTCACCGGCGACCTGCTGCTGTTCGTCTACCTCTTCGGGCTGTCACGTTTTTTCACCGTGGCTTCGGCGCTGGACACCGGCTCGAGCTTCGAGGGGATGGGCGGCGCCCGCGAGGTCACCTTTGCCTGCCTGGCCGAGCCGACCGTGCTCTTCTCCCTGATCGTTCTGGCCAAGCTCGCCGGCAGCCTGTCGCTGACCGACCTGCTCGGACCTCACCTCGCCGCAGCCTGGAGCGGTCCGGCCGGTCTCTCCCTCGGTCTGGTCACGGTCTGCCTGCTGGTGGTGCTGCTGGTGGAGAATTCCCGCATCCCCTTCGACGACCCGAACACCCACCTGGAACTGACCATGATCCACGAAGTCATGGTTCTCGACCACAGCGGCCCCACCTTCGCCCTGGTGATGTACGGCGCGGCCCTCAAGCTGATGGTGCTCGGCGCCCCGCTGGTGCGCCTGCTCCTGCCGGTTGATACCGGCTCCTGGGCCGGTGACGCCGGGGTGTTCCTCGCCGGCATGCTGCTGCTCGCGGTGCTGGTCGGCGTGATCGAATCGGTCATGGCCCGGCTGCGCCTGGTGCGCATCCCCCAGGTGCTGATCGGCACCACGTTGCTGGCCGGTTTCGCCCTGGTCCTGGTGATACGATGACCGATCTGAGCAACCTCTGCCTGCTGCTGGTCATCCTGATCAATTTCTTCGCCCTGGGGAGCGCCCGGCTCGGCGCCTGTATCCATGCCGTCGCTCTGCAGGGAGCGGTTCTCGCCGTACTGCCGCTGGCCACCCTCGGCCTGACCGGCCACGCCCTGTTTCTTGCCGCCGGGGCGTTGGCCCTCAAGGGGGGGGTGATCCCCTGGCTGCTGTTGCGGGCGATCCGCGAGGTTCGCATCCGCCGCGAGATGGAGCCGTTGATCGGCTTCGTGCCGACCCTGCTGCTCGGCGCCCTGGCCACCGCCGCTGCCTTCATCTTTGCCGACCGGCTGCCCCTGATCGCCGGCCACCAGGGGGAGCTGTTCATCCCAACCGCTCTGGCCACCCTGTGTACCGGCTTCCTGCTGCTGATGAGCCGGCGCAAGGCCATCACCCAGGTGGTCGGCTACCTGATCCTGGAGAACGGCATCTTCATCTTCGGCATCCTCCTGGTCGAGGCGATGCCGCTGATGGTCGAGGCCGGTATCCTCCTCGACCTGCTGGTTGCGGTTTTTGTCATGGGGATCGTCATCGGCCAGATCAACCGCGAATTTTCTTCGCTCGATACCGAGCGACTCTCCGCGCTCAAGGAATGAGCCGATGCTCGCCGCCCTGATCCTCATCCCCCTGCTGCTGCTGCCGCTGGCCCTGGTCCTGCCTTGGTATCGGCTACGTTCCTGGCTGCTGCCACTGGCCGGGGCACTGCACCTGCTGCTGACGGTGCTGGCACTGGGGACGGTGGCCGACGCCGCTCCGGGCGACTGGGTCGGGCTCGATCCGCTGGCACGTCTGGTGCTGCTGGTCTCCAGCCCGCTTTTCTTCGGCTGTGCCCTCTATGCCGTCGACTATCTGGAGATACGCCGCGACCGCGGCAACCGGATCATGGTGCCGTGCCTGCTGGTCTTCCTCTCGGCCCTGAGCCTGGCGGCCATCTCCCGCCACCTCGGCCTGCTCTGGGTCGCCCTCGAGTCGACCACCCTGGCAAGCGCACCGCTGATCTACTACAACCGCAACCGCCACTCCATCGAGGCTACCTGGAAATACCTGCTGGTCTGCTCGGTAGGGATCGCCCTGGCGATGCTTGGCCTGCTCTTTACCGCCTATGCAGCTCTGCTCGGCGGAGCTCCGGTCAGCCTGCTCCTCGACGACCTGCTGGCTGCCGGCCCGCTCCTCTCCAAACCGTGGCTGCACGCCGGCTTCGCCTTCCTCCTGGTCGGTTTCGGCACCAAGATGGGACTGGCGCCGCTGCACACCTGGAAGCCCGATACCTACGGCGAGGCGCCGGGGCTGGTGGGGGCGCTCCTGGCGGGAGGGTTGACCAGCCTGGCCTTCCTTGCCGTGCTGCGCAGCATGCAGGTCATGGCGGCAGCCGGCTCCCTGCCACTGGCACGATCGGCGCTGCTCGCTCTCGGCCTGCTCTCGCTGCTCCTCGCAGCCCTGTTCATGATGCGCCAGAACGACCTCAAGCGCATGCTCGCCTACTCCAGCATCGAGCACATGGGGCTGCTGGCCGTGGGCGTCGGGATCGGCGGGCTCGCGACCTTCGGGGCCCTGCTGCACATGGTCAATAACGCCCTGGCCAAGGGCTGCCTCTTTTTGAGCGCCGGCAACATCCACCGCGCCTTCGCCAGCAAGCGCCTGTCAGAAGTGCGTGGGGCCCTGACCGCCCTGCCGTTTTCCGGAACCCTGTTCCTCTGTGCCTTCCTGGCGGTGACCGGCGCCCCTCCCTTCGGCATGTTCCTCAGCGAGTTCACCATGCTGCGCGGCATCTTCACCGACGGCCGGACCTGGGTCGGCCTGGCGGTGGTTCTGCTGCTGGGCGTGGTTTTCATCGGCATGGCCGCCTCGGTGCTCGACGTCTCCCAGGGGGAACCGGCCGGTCGCGAAGAGTTGTTCACCGACCGCTTCCTGCTGGTGGCCCCGCCGCTGGCGCTGCTCATCGCGGTGCTTGTGCTTGGCGTCTATCTCCCTGAGCCCCTGCGCCTGCTCCTCGAGCAGGCTGTCGGGCAGCTCGAGGGGGTGAAGCCATGAGTCCGCTGCGTGCGGCCTCCCCCTTGGCCAACGGTGGGGTCATAGCGCTGGCTGACCTGCCGGTACTCGGCCGCGGCCATTTCACCGGCGCGCTCCTTGCGGAGGTCAGCGAAGGGGCCAGAATCGCCGCCTACTTTGCCTTGCCGGTTGGGGAGGAGTTGGAAGTCTTTGCCATCCTGGCTCGTGACGGGCTGCAGCAGCTGGCGGTCCTGCGCACCGCGGTCGGGGCGGAGTTCCCCTCTCTGGCGTCACGCTGCCCCGAGCTACAACTGTTCGAACGCGAGATCGCCGAGCAGTACGGGTGCGTCCCCGTCGGCCACCCCTGGTTCAAGCCGGTGCGCTTTCATCCCTCGTGGCACGCGCAGCGGGATGCCTGGGGACGGGGCTGTGAACGGCCGCAACCGGCGGTGCAGGAGTTCTTCCGGGTGGAAGGAGAGGAGGTCCACGAGGTCGCGGTCGGCCCGGTGCACGCCGGGGTGATCGAGCCGGGGCACTTCCGGTTCCAGTGCCACGGCGAGGAAGTCATGCACCTGGAGATCGCTCTCGGCTACCAGCACCGCGATGCCGAGCGCCTCCTCCAGGGCGGGCCGCACCCGGCCTCACCGTGGCAGATCGAGACACTGGCCGGCGACACCAGCATCGGCCACGCCACCGCCTGGGCTCAGCTGAGCGAGGCCTTGGGGGGTGGCGGCGTTCCGCCGCGTGCTGCAGCGTTGCGCCTGGTCGCGCTGGAACTGGAGCGGCTCGCCAACCACGTTGGCGATATCGGCGCCCTCGCCAACGACGTCGGCTTCCTGCCGACCGCGGCCTTCTGCGGACGGCTGCGAGGTGATTATCTCAACGCCACCGCCACCCTGTGCGGCAACCGCTTCGGCCGTGGTCTGGTGCGCCCCGGCGGGGTGACGGCCGATCTCACCGCAGGGCAGGCCAGCGCCCTGCACGAGCGCCTGCAGCCGGTGGCCCGCGACACCCGCGGGGCACTGGAGCTGTTCTTCGAGACACCGTCGGTTCTTGCCCGCCTGGAGGGAACCGGCAAGGTCGCCGCGGAGGATGCCGCAAGCGTTGGCCTGGTCGGGGTAGCGGCCCGCGCCTGCGGCCTTGAGCGCGACGTCCGCCACCACCATCCGCTCGGTGCTTACCGGGAGGCCGGGATCAAGTCCGCCGTGCGCTGGGGGGGGGACGTCTACGCCAGGGCTGCGGTGCGGCGGCTGGAGGTCGAGACCTCGCTGGCCCTGGTCGACCGCGTCCTGACGGCACTCCCCCCCGGGGAGATTCACGCCCGGAGCAGGCCGTTCCGCCCCAACGCGCTGGCCGTGACCCTGGTCGAGGGGTGGCGCGGAGAGATTGTGCATGCCGCAGTCACCGATGCCCACGGGCGCTTCGCCCGCTACAAGGTGGTCGACCCGTCGTTCCGCAACTGGACCGGGCTAGCGCTGGCCCTGCGCGGCGAGCAGATCTCCGATTTCCCGCTGTGCAACAAGAGCTTCAACCTGTCGTACTGTGGTTTTGACCTTTAGGAAGGACCGATGCTGACAATCCTCCGCGAACGCCTGCGCCAGGGGCACCGCACCGCCCGCTACCCCAAGGAACCGCCGGTCCTTCCCGAGCGCTTCCGCGGCGCGCCACAAATCGACGCCAGGCGCTGCATCGACAACTGCCGGGCCTGCGCCGGGGCCTGTCCGTTCGGGGCGCTTGTACGGTTGGAGAACGGCCCGCGCCTCGATCTGGGCTTGTGCATCTTCTGCGGCGAGTGCGCCGCGGCCTGCCCGAGCGGCGCCCTGACCTTCTCCCGCGACCACCGCCTGGCGGCGCGCCGCCGCGAGGACCTGCTGGCCGGTCCGGGGGGGCATCGGCCGGCCTACGCCCTCGACGGCGAGATGCGCCGCCTGTTCGGCCGCTCTCTGAAGCTGCGCCAGGTTTCGGCGGGGGGGTGTAACGCCTGCGAAGCCGACCTCAACGTGCTCAATACTCTGGTCTTCGACCTGGGCCGCTTCGGCGTCCAGTTCGTCGCCTCGCCGCGCCATGCCGATGGCCTGCTGGTCACCGGCCCGGTCAGCGAGAACATGCGCTACGCCCTACTGGAAAGCTACGCGGCGCTCCCCGCGCCGAAGCTGGTGATCGCCTCCGGCTCCTGCGCCATCGGCGGCGGACCGTTCCGCGGCTCTGCCGAATGCCACGACGGCATCGACGCCCTGCTCCCCGTCGACCTTTACATC
>Ga0129297_10000130_pt1 | contig 34736 bp, 22 predicted proteins | sample I18A1metaG_FD_94708 | JGI IMG/M metagenome (GOLD analysis project Ga0129297, IMG submission 94708) | Lake sediment bacterial and archeal communities from Gulf of Boni, Indonesia to study Microbial Dark Matter (Phase II) - ​I18A1 metaG | ecosystem: Environmental > Aquatic > Freshwater > Lake >... | reverse complement strand
TAGTCGAAACAGGGAACGAAAGCTGGAGAATCAGAACGAGGATCAACAACTGAAAACTACCGCTGGGGGGTGGGTCAAAAAACACGCCTATGGTGGGTCAAAATTCAATGCCGATTGACAGTCGGAAATTCATTATTCTCCCGCTGCATCATGGTGCCTTCCATCAGGAGGACATCAACATCCCGCAGAGGACGCTCTACCATCGAATCAAAGAGAATTGATTTTCTGCCGTGGGCTCGGAAATCACCGCTATAGAACAGCCTCGTGTTGTCCGCCTCTATCAGAAACGCATAGGCATCGGCGGCAGAATGATCTACTAGGTAGGGAGTGATCTTGATATCTCCGACAACGAACTGCTGCCACGGTCGAAAATATGCAAAAGCTTTTTGTAACGGTTGTCGTCTCAGGAACAGCCGGGTAGCATCAAGCAGACATTTCCCGACTTCGCCTATATAGACTGGCAAGGAGTCCGGCAAGGTATCAAGAAGACCGCAGTGATCCTGGTGGGGATGGCTGATTATTACGGCATCTGCCTCTAAATCCTGTTGGTTTATGCTTCGACTCTCTGGTGAGAGTGGCAAACCCGCATCTAACAAGACGCTTGTTCTATCGGTCATGACACGAATACACGTGCCACCGATTTCATGTGTTCCGCGATGAATAATAAGCTTCACTGATTATCTTTCTGACTCCGTAGCGTATAATTTAACTCTAAAATCTCAAAGCTGCGCTCAGCTACATCCGAAAACGGGACAGCCGTCTCTCGTAGGGTCAATCCTACTTGTACCGATAGTTCAGGGGAATGCACCGTAAGAAACAGGCCGTCCTTCACGTCTCGTAATGTTGTCTCTGTTAGCGTGATGACAGTTTCTGAGAATCTGGGGATCAATGGATCGTTCTGAGGAGGGAGAACATCAAGCTGCCAAGGTGACAGTTGAGAAGTATCCGTATCATGACTTTCTGAAATCAGGCAGATATTAACCGGGATTGGTTCATTGAAAATAGCGGCAGCTTCAATAGTTGCCTCGATCCGGATACACAAACTTGCTTTACTTGATGCCTTTCGCAGAGTCGGCTGACTGACGCCGTATTGCCAAGCCGTTACATGAGCATAGATAAAATGGACTGTCTCATCCGCTCTAGTCGAATGTTTCCCGCTGAAATCTCCGTATATGACTCTACGGTTCGATTTGTAAGACAAGATTCTTGTGGCGTCGCTGCAACTCTTCATAGTTGATCCTTAACCGTTCCAACAAACGCTCAATCGTATCATAGCAGTTGTAATCATCGGCTGTAGGCTGCTGTTCAAAATCAAGACCGTAATCAATCTCGCAACGACAACCGAAGCACACATACGCTTGAGCCAGCTCATGCCAGACGAACTCATGGTCCTTGTGTCCATTACACAAAGGGCAGCTGTACCCTGCTTCAATATCTGGCGGATTTATCATTTTAATGCTTCTACTTAACTGATGGCGACACTGGGTTATTGCGAAGCCCAGATACGCGGCGGCGGAAAACCTAACCTGTCGAACTGTGACAACAGCCGGTCCCAATGATTTATCCCATTTCTGCCGATTTTGCTTTTGCCGGTTTCGATGATGAGAAGTACCGGCTCAACGGCTAAGCATTCTTCGTTTCTGATGAATTCTTTTAAGTTCTCAGCTGTGAATTTGGGGGTCCCTCCCATCTTGTGGACCAAATCCAGATCGATGATGTTTTGCGCAATCGTCTTGTAAGACTGAATGATGTTCGCTGACTCTGAGGCGATAAACTCTCGATAAGATTGCATCTGCTCAAGAATCTCTTGATCGCCATCCTTCTCAGAGCGAAGCCTACCGTCGGTATCGATCTTGACCTCGATAAGCTGCAACTTGTTGTTTTCGATAACAGCAAGATCTATGCGTTTCGCGACGTAATCTCTCCCGCTTTTCCCCTTCCGTTTGCAGGTATACGCAACCTCCAAATCGATAATCGTTGGAGACTGATCCGAGCTCAAATATCTCGCCAGATGCTCTTTTTCCCCGCAAACGTACTCACCTATGTAGCAATCCGGGTCGTTTATCAGCTTCGACAGGTTGAAGTTGCCGACGACCAAATCCCCACAATCGAGATTTAGAGCCAAGTAGTTTCCAGACTTTGGTTCTTGCGTGTATTTGTAATGTATTTCGTATCTATCGGGACAAGGCGTGAACTTTAGTATCGAACTGCCGTTGCAATAGATGTTTACGTAATCTTCGCGAATGCAAATATTAAGCTTCGGCTCTTCTTTGATACGCCGTCCTATCTCGGTATCCAGTAAAGCTTTAACCGATTGCAAGGCGTCAATACCGAGACCTCTCTTGAACGCTGATTTCGCCATGTAACCTCCGTGTTTCAACAATAATCTCTGCCATCCAATCGCACTGTATTTATGTTTACCAGAGCACCGCGACAGAATATGTCAATGAGTCGCTGAATTCCATGTTGACTCTCTGTTTTTTAATAGCTATCATTTGATAGCCTATATCATGCGACAGCTATCAGGAGAATCATATGCAGGACCTCACCGACCGCCAAAAGCAGGTACTCAACTACATTTCGGTGTACCTAGACGAGCACGGTTGCCCTCCGACGTTACGCGAAATCTCGGATCATATCGGGACTAAAGGTACAGCAACCGCAATGCTGCACTTGGATGCTCTTGCGAGGAAAGGATACATCCATCGTCGTGAAGGGTCACGTGGAATATCACTCCCCCGGAAATCAGACTACTCCGTGTCAGTCCCAATACTAGGCACTGTCCGGGCCGGTATGCCAGAACTAGCGACTGAAGACATACTCGGCTTTTGCCAGATCGATGCTAGCTGGTTAAAGGGCAAAGACAACTTCATTCTGAAGGTCAAAGGTGACAGTATGATCGACGCCGGGATCTTCAGCGGAGACTACGCCATCATCCGCCCACAACAGACCGCTGAGAACGGTGAGATTGTCGTTGCTCTAATCGACGGTGAGGCAACATTGAAACGGTTCTTTTTGGAAGATGGCCGCGTTCGACTTCAACCAGAAAACTCCACCATGTCGCCGATCATCGTCCACGCTGGTGATGCTGAGACGGTCATCGCTGGACGTTTGATCAAAACTATCCGCTTCTTCGACTGATGAATGCACAACCAGTCCGCATAGCCGTGGTCTACGAACCCGGCAAGAAGCCGAAACCCGTCTGGTTTGAACTGAACCGCCGACAACACAAGGTCATTGAAACAACCTACTTCTGGAAAGATCGACTAGGTGACACTACTCGACTGCACTTCGCGGTCTCGGACGGGGAAGCACTCTACGAACTGATTTTCGACCCGTCAGAGCAGTCCTGGACCGTAGAAAGCCATCGCATCGAATGAGTATTCAACCTGAACAGCGCGTCGTGATGCACATCGATATGAACGCGTTCTTCGCGTCTGTCGAGCAGCAAGCCAACCCCGAACTTCGCGGCAAACCAATCGCCGTTGTCGGTGGTCACGGTCGCACTGTCATCACTACCGCGTCGTATGAAGCTCGTAAGTTCGGCGTGAAAACCGGCATGGCAATCTGGGAAGGCAAACGGCAATGTAAGGACTTGATTATTGTCGTCGGTGACAACAAGAAGTACACCTACACCAGCAGTAGGATTGTGGAGTTCATGAGGGAATATACTCCTCTCGTTGAGGTCTTCTCGATTGATGAGGCGTGGCTAGATGTCACCCATTCACTCGGAATCTTCGGCTCCGCCGAGCGAATCGCGTATCTCATCAAAGCGCAGATCAAAGCAAGCTTCGGAATCACATGTTCAATCGGAATTGCACCGAATAAGCTCCTCGCAAAACTGGCTTCCGATATGAAGAAACCAGACGGCCTGACCGTGATCAAGCCAGAGGAAGTCAGCCGCGTTCTTGAACACATGTCTGTAAAGGAACTCTGCGGAATCGGATCGAAGATGGATCGTCACCTCGCGCTGATGGGCATCCGGACTTGCGGTGAACTTGGCCGCTGCGACGAAGCACGGCTGACTCGTAAATTCGGAATTCTCGGGAAGGTGTATAAGCAGATGGGTCAAGGTATCGACAATGGCCCTGTCACCCCTGTCGAAGAAGATGATGAAGTAAAGAGTGTCGGCCACTCCATGACGCTTCGACGTGACGTATCCACTCGTGAAGACATTTTGAAATACTTGCTCCAGCTTTCTGAGATGGTCGGTAGACGAGCACGCCGTTACGGAGTCGCCGGTAAAACGATCTCGCTCTACGTCCGGTTCGCTGATTACTTCTCAAGCTTCGGTAAGCAGGACACACTCTCCAGCTATATCAACCAAAGTGACGAAATCTTCAAGGCGGCGGTCAACATCCTGGACACTGTCGAGATAACTCAACCGATCCGACTGCTCGGCGTTAAGCTATCGAATCTCCAGTATCACAGCCAGCAGCTACCACTCTTCCCAGACGAACGACGCAAAACTTTGATGGTCCAGGCGATGGACTCGGTAAATGACAAACTCGGTGACTTCACTGTTACGTTCGGAAGCCTGCTCGCGACCGAGGAGAAAGGCAGTCACGTCATCAGCCCTGCATGGAGACCGGACGGAATTCGAAATGTCAATGTGCAGTAAATACTCGTATCAAAATCCGTAACTGGAGACTACTATAGAACAAACCGGGAATCGAACCGCCGACACTCTGAACTGAGGAAAAAATACTGTACATGACCAAGTTATTCGACTAGAGTACTATTCACCAAGCGGTACATCAAAGTACACCGCCGGTACACTAGAGTCATGGGTTCGAGTATAACTTTCTAAGAGAGACCGCCCAGAGATCAACCACTTACGACAGGACCCTTTGCCGGGTTCGATTCCGTCCCTGGGCACCATACCTCGTAATAAAAACAGCCACTCACGATACCGACCGTGAGTGGCTGTTTTTTTTTGTGGCGAAAAGTGTCGCATGTGAACGACTGATGTGCCGGGCTCCACGGGAGATGACATCGTGCTGCCGTGCAGAGGTTGGCTCATAAAATGCTTTCCCCCCTACAGGTCATGATGCAGGTATGAATGACAATGGGGAACAATCGTGTTTCTCCCGTTGCCGTTAACGGACCCGGGACATTGAAGCTTGGGATGGGACCCGGGCAACGTCCCGCCACTACCGGGGAGATGACAGGGAGAGTGGCGAGTAGGGAAAACACGCGTCTGTCTCCCCCTGCGAATCTGGTCTAATGGCTGCGTCCTTCGTGTAATCACCGGATTGAGCCGGGAATTCCCTCAATGATTATTAGTGGTTATTAAATTCACGGACGGCGATCTGGCGGAAGATGTTTTCAGAACGGTTCCATACCTCCTTGTTGAATGGCTGCGTGAGCCTGGCGGTTGCGCTCTTTTTCCTCGTCTCCGCCGGCAGCTGTCCGGCAGGGGAGATCCCCCCTGCGGACCTTGATACTCTCGAACTCGAAGAGCTGATGCAGGTCGAGGTGTCGACAGTCTACGGGGCCTCCCGCTATGAGCAGGAGCTCTCCGAGGCACCGGCAGCGGTAACCGTCGTAACGGCCGATGACATCAGGAAGCACGGGTACCGGACACTTGCGGCCATTCTCGAAGGGGTGCGCGGGTTTTCCACCACCTATGACCGCAACTACCATTACGCCGGGTTCCGCGGGTTCAACCGCCCCGGAGATTACGGTACCAGGTTCCTCCTCCTCGTAGACGGGATCAGGGTCAATGATGCGGTCTACGATGCCGTGCCCCTCGGTCCCGATTTTCCCCTGGACATCGATCTTGTCGACCACGTGGAGATCATTCCCGGCCCGAGCCAGTCTGTGTACGGCAGCAACGCCTTCTTCGGGGTCATTAACGTCGTCACCCGGGAGGGGCGTGATCTTGCCGGGGGAGAACTTTCCGCCTCGGCCGGCAGTTACGCCACCTACGGGGGGAGGCTGAGTTACGGCCGCAAGGTGCGGGGGGTGGAGCTGTTACTGTCCGGTTCGTTCACGGACAGCGAGGGACAGGACCTCTTCTTCCGTGAGCTGGATTCGCCCCAGTTCAACAATGGCTGGTCCCGCGGCAACGATTCGCTTCGGTTCGGCAGCGGCTTCGTCAAGGCGACCATCGGCGATTTCACCCTCGAGGGGATTTTCGGCAGGTCCCGGAAAAACATCCCGACAAATCCCTGGGGGACGATCTTCAACGATCCCCGTACCAGCACCACCGATACCTACTCCCTGGCAGGGCTTACCTACCAGCATTCATTCCCCGCCGGCCTCGATATCCTTGCCCGGCTCTCCGCCAACTGGTACCGCTACCGTGGCGATTATCCCTATGCATCGACGCTCGTTCCGGGCTCCGAGTATGTCGGGAAGGACAAGAGTGCCGGCGACTGGGTCGGCGGCGAACTGATGCTGGTGAAGGAGCTGGGGCAGCGCCACAAGCTGGTGGCCGGCGGGGAGTTCCGTGACAACTACCGCCAGAATCAGTCCTACCTCGACGAAAACGGCCTGTGGGATGACCGGCGGACCTCTTACAACTGGGGGGTCTACCTGCAGGACGAGTACTGGCTGCTGGATAACCTTATCCTCAACATCGGTGGCCGCTACGATTATTTCAGCACGTCGGAAGGAACCTTCAATCCCCGTATTGCCGTCATCTACACCCCCCTGGACGGCACGACGCTGAAACTCCTCTACGGGCAGGCATTCAGGGCGCCCAATGCGTACGAGCTCTATGTCAACACCGGCTCCCCGCAGTCATCCCTCAGGGAGGAGACGGTCAGAAGCTTCGAAGCGATTGTCGAACAGAAGTTCGGCGCGAGGATGCACGGCGGAGTCGACCTGTTTCTCAACCATATGCACGACATCATCAGCCAGGACCCTTCCCGGCCGACGGAGACCTCCCTTCCCTTTACCAACGTGGATGAGTTCGAGAGCCGCGGCATGGAGCTCTTCTTCCGCGGGGCCTGGTCGAACGGATTCAGGGCGGGGGGGAGCTACTCACTCCAGAGGACGATCGACGCCAAGAGCGACGCGGTGCTTCCCAATGCTCCCGGCCAGCTGGCCAAATTCGACGCCATCGTCCCCCTGGTGACGGACAGGATATTCCTCGGCGCGGAACAGCAGTACACCGGCAGCAGAAAGGACCTTGCAGGGGGGAAGCTGCCCGGTTTCTGGGTCACCAATCTCACCCTCTTCAGCCAGAACGTCATCAGCGGCCTTGAGCTGTCCGCTTCGGTCTACAACCTGTTCGACCGGCATTATGCCGTCCCCGGTGCTGGCGAGCATCTTCTCGGCGGCTTGACCTCCATAGAACAGGACGGTCGAACCTATCGTTTCAAACTGACCGGCAGGTTCTAGCATGGCCATGGTGCAACGCACATGCGGCCGCAGCCGCTTTCAGCGGAACGGGTTCCTTCCCGGACGCCCGGAGTCACGGTGGCTGACGGCCGTCGTGATCATGGCCCTCGCCATTTTTCTCTTGAGCAGCACCCCCCCCTGTCGCGGCGAAACGCCGCCCCCCGGCGAATACCAGGTGAAAGCGGCCTATCTCGTGAGATTCCTCAAGTATGTCGAACTGCACGGCGAGGCTGTCGCGGACAAAGACAGCACGATAGTCATCGGTATCCTGGGAGACTCGCCGATGTGGAGTGCCGCATCCCCCCTCGACGGTACCAGGCTGCAGAACCATGTTGTCAGGGTGCGCCGGGTGGAGGAACCTGAAGAGATGCGCGGGTGCGGGATCGTTTTCATCGGGGCCGGCGAGACGGGACGGCTGGGGCAACTGGTCGAATTTGCCGGGCACAACCGGATTCTCACGGTCAGCGATATCAGGCGTTTTGTGTATGCCGGCGGTGGCATCGGCTTTGTCAACAGGGGGAAGCACGTCCGCTTCGAGATCAACAGGACAGCCGTTCAGGCCACCGGGGCGAGGATCAGTTCCGATCTTCTGCGGTTGGCCGACAGGATTGTCGAGTAGTGGGGAGTATGCGGTGAATCGGGCCGGCATGACGACGAAAATCCGGGATCTGCCCATCGGCCTCAAAATGGGCCTGATCGTAGCCTTAATAATACTGTCAGTGAGTATTCTGGCCATGACGGTCTTCTTCGTCCACGAGATCCGTTCGTTCCAGAGAAGCGAGAGGCAGTATAGACAGTCCATGGCGCGGATCATCGGCAGGAATACCATGGCTGCCATTGATTTCCAGGACCGCGATGCTGCCAGGACGACCCTCGCCGCCCTTGCCGAAGATCCCCATATCATGTCGGCCTGGATACTCCTGAACAGCGGCGAGGTGTTTGCCACCTATGTCAGGTCTCCCGGCCATGGCGAGCTGGCAACCACGAGCGTGGCGGGGCTGACGATGACCGCTCCGGGGGCGGTCGCGGAGGACAAGGCCTGGCGGCTGTTTGCGCCCATCAAGACGGTGTATCCCTTCCTCGTGCAGGGGGAGAAGATCAGTACGGTCGTACTCGTCTCCGATACGGGGGAGCTGCGGGTTCGGCTGCTGGTTTATCTCGGCCTGTCGTGTTCGGTTGTCCTGCTTGCCGGTGCGATCGCGTATCTCATAACCACCCGGTTGCAGAGGACCATTACCGGTCCGCTCTCAGCCCTGGTGACCACCATGGAGAGGGTGACAGCATCACGGGATTATTCTCTCAGGGTCGATTATGCGGCGCGCGATGAGATCGGTCTCCTGGCGCAGGGGTTCAACCGGATGCTGCAGGAAGTCGAACACCATGGCGAACAGCTGGTCCGTTACCAGGACCGCCTGGCTGACATGATCGCGCTCCGGACCGAAGAGCTGCACAGGGCAAAAGAGGAAGCTGAGCATGCGGTACTGAGGAATGGGGTTCAACCCGCACATGACGACACCGCCGCTGCCGTAACGATGCCGCAGGGCAAGGTCCACGAAGGCGGGGAGACGTGCGGGAACAGCCTCGCCAGGCTGTATGCCCTGATGAACTGCATCGATGCCGAGGTCCTGTTCCTTGAGGAAGAGAGCGGCTCGATGCTGGCGAACAGGGGTGCCGCCCTTACCCTTGGGCTTGATCGTGGCCTCTGTCTCGATCAGAAGGCTTTTGCCGAAGGGTACGAAATTTATCGTGGTAATGCCAGGAGCCTCCACGGGGTGGACAGCCGGCACTGTTTCGACCTTAAGGGGGCACGTGTCAGGCAGATGGAGGTCATGCTGCTCGGCAGCGACAACATTCAGCATTACCAGATGATAAATTCCGAGCCCTTGCGGGATGAGGCGGGTGCTACCGTCGAAATGGTTTTTGTCGCGCGGGACATCACCACGCAGAAGGAGGCGGAAGAGGTCATGCGACACTCGGCCAGGCGTCTGCTCGAGTCGGAGGAGCGGCTCCGGATGAATCTTGCTGCCGAACTGCATGACGAAGTGGGTCGCGATCTGACGGCGCTTCACCTCAACAGCGAGATCATCAACAATAGCATGCCGGATGAGCTGCGGGAGAGCCTGAAGGAGAGAATCGGCATCGTCCACAGCCTGCTCGATGATCTGGGTGGCAAGATTGCCAACATCATCAGCGAACTCCGTCCCCCCATGCTTGATGATTTCGGTCTGAGAACGGCTCTGAAGTGGCTGACCGGCCTCGAATCCATGCGCCATGACGTGGTTGTGGAACTGCTTGTCGACACCGCCTTTCCGCGTCTGGCCACTGCGCAGGAGACGGCGCTCTACCGCATTGCCCAGGAAGCGGTCACTAATGCGATCAAGCATTCCGGTGCCTCGACGATCACGGTCGAGCTCGGCGAGAGCGACGGGAAGGTCCGCCTCGAGGTCAGCGACGACGGCTCCGGTTTCGATCCTTATAGCCCCCATGGCACGGCGAAACGGCAGAGCTGGGGCCTCGTCATCATGCGGGAGCGGGCGGAGGCCGTGGGGGGGACATTTACCCTGGAATCGATTCCGGGGCGTGGGACAAGAATAGTTGTGGAACTCGGAAGGGAGTGAGGAGATGGCAGTGAAAGTCATGCTTGTCGATGACCATACGATCGTACGGGACGGGTTGCAGATGCTGATCAACACCCAGAAGGACATGAAGGTGATTGCCGGGGTCGGCGACGGGCAGAGCGCCATAGATGCCTGCGAAGAGCTGCGGCCCGACATCGTGATCATGGATATTTCCATGCCGGGGATGAACGGCATAGAGGCGGCACGGGCCATCATGGGCCGTCACCCTGATGTGAAGGTCATCATGCTGACCATGTATGAATCCTCGGAATATGTCAGCCAGGCCTTCAAGGCGGGGGTGTGGGGATTCATGCTGAAGAAATCCGCGGGGATCGAGATCATCAAGGCTATCAGGGAAGTCAAGCGCGGACACCACTATTTTGGCCGGGGGATTGAAGATCTCTGGACAATGGATATGCTTGAGGAACAAGACCCGTATGACTCCCTTAGCCCCCGGGAGAAACAGATACTGAAGATGGTGGTCGACGGCAAAACGAGCAGGGAGGTCGCCGAAATACTGTTTATCTCCCCCAAAAGTGTTGAAACCTATCGCAGCAGGCTTATGAAAAAGCTCAGTATCGACAACGTTGCCGGCCTCGTGAAGTATGCGCTCCGGCGGGGCTTGGTAACTTCGACGAATTGATAATGGCCGGTATACCCCATGCTGCCTCCACGAGACGCCGGTAAGTGAAGCGTTCGAGTGGGGGCGTTTTTATCCAGGAATACTTTTGTCAGATGTTCCCGACAATTCAGCGGCACAGTCATTGCATTAATTAGATTTGTATCTTTATATTGTTTAATAAAATTTATTAAAGATTATTTAGGTGGGTTAGCTAATAAAATCTTATAGTTGGGTTACATATTAAAGAGTGTGCATATTAGGACGTGATGCGCAAAGGTAAATAACTGGCCAGGCTGGCCAGTTAAGTTTTTTTACATTGCAGGAACGAGATGGGAGGCGGTTATGTTGAAGAGAGTGTATGGCGGCATGCAGAAGGCAACGATGCTGAAAAGGTGCGGGTCACTGGTGGTTATCGGTGCGATTGCCTTCCTCGGCACGGTGTGCGGTCCGCGTGATTCCCAGGCCGCGATCGGGACGACGACCCAGAACTGGCCTTCCACCCCCCTCTATGCCAATGCGGCCTACCCTGCTGCCGCGATTTCCTACAACGCCGTGGCGGGCAACAACCGCCTCCTGGTTGTCGGGATCTCCTCCTCCACCACGGCGGTGGCCCAGGCGCAGCCGACCGTCACCTACGGCGGGGTGAGCATGACCCCGGCCGTCGGCTATAACGCCACCGCCACGCAGCAGCACTCGTACCTCTTCTACCTCCCCCTCGGGTCGTCCGCCACGGCTGATGCGGGCAAGAATCTCAACGTCACCATCAGCGGCGGCACCTCCCGCTACTGCATCGTCAATGCGGCGGTGTATACCGGCGTCGACCAGACGACCCCGGTGGCCTCGCCGGTACGCTCCAGCAACAACACGACCGCCGGTACAGCGGTAGGCCCCTTCACCCTGGCGGTAGCCAGCGGCGAGCTGGGGGTCTCGGTGCTTAATACGGTTACCTCTGGTACGTCCAAGGCAAGCGCCTCGACCATTACCATCGGCACAACCGGCCACCTCTGGAACCAGGTGAGCACCGCCGCCAGCAACCGGATCGTCGGTGCCCTCCGGACCACCGTTGCCACTACGAGCAACGTCAATACCACCTCGGCGACCCAGCACACCTCCTCGGCATCGACCCTGAACTCCACGGCCGCCATGACCATCAGGCCGATGGTCGGCGTCTCCCTTGCAAACGGCACGACCGTGGCGGGGAACAAGAACGTCTACGTCGGTGATGCCAACGCCACCAACGTGGTGGTCGACACCTTCACCATGAGCGCGTCGGCCGCCACCACCGTCACGAGCATCACCTTCACCAGCAATGCCTACACCACCAGCGACAAGGTGTCGGCCGTCAAGATCTGGCGCAAGGTAGGGTCCACCCTCACCGCCTGGGAGGCGAGCGACGTCCTGGTCGCCAGCGGCATCCCCAACGGCGGTGCCCTGGCCCTGACAACCAGCGAGTCGGTATCGACCCTGGCAAACTACATCGTTACCTATGACGTCGCCGCAACGGCCGCTGCTTCCACCAGCAATTTCTTCACCGGCACGGTGACCGCCATTACGCCGACCCCCCTCGACCTGACTGATACGACCGCCCTGAGCGCCTCCCTCTACATCTATCCCACCACCACCGTCGGTAACGGTACCAACCCGTCGGCCGCCCGTCTCGGGAAGGGGAGTGCCGCCACCAACATGGATGCCTTCACCCTGGGGCATAACGGTGCGACCGCCGCAGAGGACGATACCGTGACCGAGGTCACCGTCACCATGACCCCTCCGTATATCTCCGGCGGCTCGGGGAGCACGGTGTCGAAGATACGTCTGGTGGAGATCGTCAACGCGGCCGGCACGGTCGTGTACGGGTCGGCAACCGCAGCCACCACGGGCGATGTCTGGAACATCCCGACGACACTTGCCTCCCTTGTCGTTACCTCCACGCCCACCACCTATTACGTCCGGATCTCCACGGCCACTACCATCAATCCGTCAGTTACCGACCCTTCCGGCACCCCGACCGGCTACTACACCTTCAGCGGAACCATCACCGACCTCATCCACTCCAAGTCGGCGAACAAACTGGTGATAGCCGATACTGCAGGCCAGACCCTGGTCATCGACGTTGAAAAGCCGGCCGGACCGGCCACGGCAACCGCCACCACCGGCAGCTCGCCCGGCACCATCAACCTTGCCTGGGATGCGGCCACCGATGCCAACGGCGGTGCCCTCGACGGATCGAAACCCTACGTCCTCATGCGCAGCGCCCCGGACGGCACCCAGCCGGCACCGAACTGCACGGAAGGGACCGATATCTCCACGGTCCCCGGCGTGACCATCAACTATGCCTCCCGCACCGCCGTGGATGCGGGACTGATCGACACGACGCCGACCCGCTACTACTACCGGATCTGCGCCAAGGATGGACAGGGGAACCTGAGCGACGGCGCGGCCACCTATGCCAATGCCAAGGTCAACAATATCTGCGACACGACACCGACGGTGAGCCTGACCGCTGAAGATGGTCTCTCCACGTCCCAGATCGTCAAGTCGGCCAACTCGGCCCCCTTCAAGCTCATGGTCGCCAATAATGATATCGGTACCTGCCCCGATTTCGATTTCAACCTTGCCCTGGTGAACGAGGTTGCCCCTGCCAATTTCGACAAGGCCGTGGGGGCGACCCAGCAGACCGCGGTTCCGTTCCCGACAACCGTTAAACTCGGTACGGGCGGTGCGGGTGCGCCGACCGGCAAGACACTCAATGTCTACATCACCGGCAAGCCGACTGCCAACCAGCTCGAGGTCTACAAGTTCGCGGTCCAGGTGACGGAAGCCAGCCACGGCACTCCTCCCCAGACCGCCCAGATGACCGCCATGCTGAACGACATGCCGCCGATCGTGCACAACAGCAGCAACATGGGCAAATTCCAGTACGGCAACTGGGGGCAGACCTATACCTGCGCCACCTGCCACTCCAACAGCACCACCAACATCAAGGGGATCTACCAGGTCATCTCCACCCCCATCGGCCGCCGCAACGTCGTCTTTTCCAAGACCTCCTCGGTTGATACGGACTCCGACGGTGTTTACAGCAATGACAAGCGGACGGTCACTACCATCTCCAACAATGTCTGCTCCGTCTGCCATCACAGGACCCGCCAGCACCAGTACAGCGCCAGCAAGGCCCTCCTGAACAACGGCAGCCTGGGGGTCGTCGGCCCGAATGGGGACGAGGCCTACAATACCGAGCACCACAACAGCCGCGAGTGCGTACGCTGCCACACCCACAACACCGCCTTCCGCTCCATTTACGGTGTCTGCGGCGACTGCCACGGTTTCAAGGCAACCGGTTACTCGCCGATCAGCAAAAGCACCATGGTCAAGGACCTGACCAATGCCCTCGGACCCAACCCCCCCAACTACGGTGCCCATGCACGGCACAACATGGCGAAGATAACCTGTGGCGCCTGCCACAGCAACACCAACCACGGTCTGGAAACCACTGCCTGGCAGGGTGACAACCGCATGGAGATGGGTTTTGCCATCAACAAGGACACCTTCCCCGGGTTCAATCCCACTGCCGGCATCACCGGCGGCACCTTCTACGGCACCAGCAACCTGAATGCTCCCTTTGTCTGGAGCGCCGGACCGGGGACAACCATCACCCCCATCGCCGACTACAACGCCTCCTGCAGCACCTATTGCCATGGCCAGTGGAGCGGCAACACCGGCAGCAATACCACCCCGATCTGGGTCGGCAGCAACCAGGCGGCCTGCGGTGGCTGTCACAATGCCACCGGTAGCCAGCCCCCCACCTCGGGAAGCCATGCCAAGCATGCCGGCAGCACCGGTACCGGTCTCGGCATCGCCTGCAGCAAGTGCCACGGGACCTATGCCAACTACACGGGCAGCGCCCACATCAACGGCAACGTGGAGTGGAGCCTGTCCGCATACCCTGCGGGCACCTATCGCGGGTCCAACGCAGGCTCGACCAATGCAACGGCTCCGACCACGGGCGGTTTCGGAACCTGCACCAACCTCTACTGCCACAGTAACGTCCAGGGAGCCGACGGTACCGGCGTGCCGACCGCATACTCGACCCCGACCTGGGGAGGGACGGCGGCCTGCGGCACCTGTCACGTGGTGCCCAACACGACCGGTTCCCACGCCAGCCATGAAAACGCCGAGGTCGCCTTCGACTGCCACGCCTGCCACAACAACGGCGGCACGACGACGGCTCTCAACCATGCCAACGGCACCATCAACTTCGAATTCGTCGGCCTGGCCCAGAACACCGTCTACTCCCTCGGCAACGCGGTCACCCCAGGTACCCCCTACGGGACCTGCAGCAACAGCAACTGCCACGGGAGATTCACTCGCGCCTGGGGATCTCCGGCATCCGGTCTCTCCCTGTGCGAAAAGTGCCACGGTTCCAGGACCTCGAACGGTTTCTACAGCACCCGCGGGCCATCCGGGACCCTCAGCATCTACTCCGCCGGTATCGGGGTACACGACATTCACCTCCAGAACCTGAACTCACCGCGCAAGGCAACCTTTGCCCGTTTCACCTCCTACGCGGTCGGGTTCAATTGCAACCAGTGCCACCGGGTCCCTTCCGGTCCCTTCAGCAACGGTCATATCGATACGCCGCTGCCGGCCGAGGTCCCCTTTACCCACGTGAGCTCCATTGCCGCCACCGGCCAGGTGAAATTCAGCTATTACACGTCGCCTACCTACAATGCGGCAACCCAGAGCTGCAGCGCCATCTGGTGTCACGGCGCCGGCATGAACTCCAACAACTCCACCGGCCCCTATACCGGCCTGCCGAGCAGCATCCAGCGGCAGAATCCGGTCTGGAACGTGCCATACCTGACCGGTAACGGCACCACCGACTGCGTCAAGTGTCACGCACTGCCGCCACCTGCCCCTGATGCGAACTACATCCACTACGGCAAGACCCTGGCGAACTGCAAGGAGTGCCATACCCACGTGGGGAATGACGGCCTGAGCTTCAAGAACAAGGCACTCCACGTCAACGGCGCCATCGACGGTGGCTGCGACAAGTGCCACGGCTACCCGCCGATCAACAACATCGTGGGTGACCATGAAGGCCTGGCGACACCCGCTCAGGGTGCCCTGCAGCTGGGGACCGCCGGTGCCCACAACGCCCACGTACTGAATGCCAACATCGGCAAGAACTGCCAGACCTGCCACTACAACTTCTCGGTCGCCATGCCGAGCAACGCTCTTGAACTCGGCTTCAACGCCTTCAACGGCGCGGTGACCTCAGGTACCTTCACCGGTTACTCGGGCAGCGGTACTCATCCCCAGTGGCAGTCGACCAACCCGGGAACGGTCATCCAGAAGACGAACGTCGCCGCCAATGCCAACGTCTGCTCCAATCTCTACTGCCATGGTGGCGGTACCGCAATACTCCCGGCCCTCGGCGGCGGTACCAAGACGAACCCGAACTGGGAGGGTGGTCCCAATGATGCTATCTGCGGCAGCTGCCACGGGACCGATACGTCGAACGTGCCTACTGGTGGCTCCCATGCACGGCATGCCTCGTCGGCTAACGGCGGTGTCGGCATCCTCTGTAATTCGTGCCACGGATCGTCTGTGAATATGACGCACGTGAATGGCGCCGTCAGCTGGGCATTTGACCGTTCGAACCCGGCCATTGGTCCGAACGCAACCTACAATAATACCTCTTCCGGCACCATAGTCGGCCTCGCTCCGAGGAACAACGGCGCCGATTATCGAACCTGCAACAACGTGTACTGTCACAGCAACATCCAGGGTAGCGATGGTACCGGTGCCCCGACGGTATACGGGGCCCCTCGGTGGGGTAATGACAACGGGACACTCACCTGCGGGAGCTGCCACAAGAACATGTCCACCGACGGATCGGCACCCGGCAGTCACGTCAAGCATGCGAACCAGACCCTCGGTATGGGCGTTGCCTGCGGTTACTGCCACCAGGACGGCGGCTCCGGCACGCTGCTGCATGCCGACGGTGCCATCTTCGTCAACTTCACCTCCTACGTGGGAGGCCTCTACTCCGTCGGCGCGCCGTACAACAGCGGCATGAACAAGACCCCCGGTTCCGCATCCTACGGAACCTGCTCCGCAACGTTCTGCCACGGCACTGCCGCTTCACCGACATGGGGCACTCCGGGTCCGCTCGCCTGCAACGCGTGCCACGGTGCCAAGGTTGACAGCCCGAACTGGTCCGGCCGTCACAACACCCACTACAACTACTCGACCATGCCGACCAGCTACACCCAGATCGTCACCGACCTGAGCACGACCAACAAGTACCGCTTTAACTGCGCCCACTGCCACGACGATAACGTGGCCAAGCACAGCCTCAAGCCCCAGAGTGCCAACAGCGCTGCCCGGGTCTTCTTCGGCATCTCTTCGGCCACCCCGGCGGCCAGCAGCAAGCGGGGTACCTACAGCTACGGCGCTACGGCCAACAGCAAGACCGACAACGGCTTCAAGTTCACCGCAGGATCCTGCAACACCTCATACTGCCACTCCAACGGCGCCGGCGGCGCACCGAAGGTCACCTTCCTCAACTGGACGACCCGGCCGACAGCTGGCAGCAACTGCGCCTTCTGCCACGACACCAAGTCGACGACGGCTACCGCAACGACCCTCAGCGGCAAGCACGACAAGCACATGAACCCGACCAACAATGCCATGATCGGCACCGGGAACGGCTTCAACTGCGTCGACTGCCACGCCAGGACCATCACCAACAGCAACAACATCGTCGTCGCCAACAAGGCCAAGCACGTCAATGCACTACTTGACTACTCCGGCGCACGGGCGAACAAGAACTACAACGGTACGACGAAGCAGTGCTCCAATGTCTACTGCCACTCAAACGGCAATCCTAACGCCATTGTCTTCGTCAGCATGACCGGTAGCAAGGTCTGGAACGGGTCGGGCACCATCACCACCTGCAACAAGTGTCACGGTCGCGGCAACAGCCTCGGTTATCCTGATTACGCCAACGGTGGTGCCAACACGGCAACCTCCAACCTCCACCCCGGTCATCTTGCCGGCATGAGCGACACGACCGCCTGCGCCGACTGTCACCGGAAGACGCCTGATACCCTGGTCGCCAACAAGTTCAGGCCTTACTCCACCATGCACCTCTCCGGTGGCACGAATGTCAACTTCAATACCGCTAAGACGCACATCGGTACGAAGGCAACGGTGGCAACCGCAGGCTTCCAGGTGACCTGCAGCCAGATCGTCTGCCACGGCCAGGGAGCTCCTGTCTGGGGTGCTTCCACCTCCGCCAACACCTGCCAGAAGTGCCACGGTGACAGGAGCACCGCCTTCGGAACCTTCTCCTCACCCCAGGTCGCCCCTGGTTACAACGGCACCGGTACCGATACCAGCATGACGAAGTCGGCGCCGACCGATGCGCGCGTCGGTGCCCACCAGCGCCACCTGGTTTCAACTGCCATATCCGCACCGGTCAAGTGCGGCGAGTGCCACGTGACCGTGACCGCCATCCGGTCCGCCAACCACTGGAACTACTCCACTGCGACCCTGACCTTCTCGGGCAGGGCTACCGCCAACAGCCACACGCCGACGGTTTCCCGTACCAGCGGCATCATGCAGTGCAGCAACACCAACTGCCATAATGGCAAGTACAATTCCGGCACGACACCATCGCCATTCTGGAACGCCACCGGCATGGTGAAGGAGACCGGCACCACCGTCGCTGCCTGCACCAAGTGTCACGCCATGCCACCATCAGGCTACGCCAACCACCCTGCCGCACTGAGCGACACGGCGGCCATCTCCACGATCTACGGGGCGTGCGGCACCTGCCACACCAACCTGAGCAGCAGCGCCACCAATGTGGGTAATGCGTTCGTCGACAAGGCTCTCCACGTCAACGGCACCATCAACTATGTCGCCAACTGCAATGGTTGCCACGCCTACGATCTGACCGGTGGCGGTACGACCTGGACTCCGGCCCTGACCGGTGGCTCCGGGACCGGTGCCCACATCAAGCACATCGCCTTCATCAAGACGCGGCTGAATATCGCCTCACTGACACCGACTGGGCAGACCTTCGGCACCGGCGAGCCGGCAGCTGTCTGCGGCACCTGTCATACGAATACTGGATCCGAACACGACAACGGTTCGCGCCAGATCACCTTCGGAACCGGCGGGACGGCAAACACGATGGGTGCTGGCTACAGCGGCAGCATGAGCCTGCTCTTCGGCTCAACGAATCCGTCCTTCGACGGGGGTGGTAAAACCTGTTCGAACCTTTCCTGTCACTACTTCACAACACCTAGCTGGTATTAACGGGAGCTTGACATCATGGGGAACATTGTCATGAATATGAAAGAAACTATGCGCACCAACGCCATGATCGGCCTGACCGTCCTGCCTGCTCTGATAATATCGCTCGGTTTTCTCCAGCCGCATGAAGCTAATGCGGCGACTATCAGCTGCAGTTCCGGCGTTTCCGACTGCCATTTCAAGGTCGCAGTCAAGGACGGCACCGCCCGGAACGTGCCAGCGGGGCAATTCCTCGGCTCCCATGCCCGTCACTCCGGGTATTCGACCGGTACGAAGCGACAGTATCTGTATGCCTGTACCAAGTGCCACCCGAGTGCCGGTTACACCAACGCCCACCAGTCCGGCTACAAGAACATCACCGGCAGCAGCCTGCCGGGCAACCGCTACTCCGGTGGCAAGAAGATCGCCAACACCAACTCGCCGTCCTTCGGTAACTGCTCGAACATCTACTGCCACAGTAACGGCCGTGCATCCGGCATGGGTCAGGTGCAGTACAGTTCCTCCCGTTGGGGCGGGACGGAAACCTGCCTCGGTTGCCACGGCGGCCGTAACGGCGCCAGCGGCAACTACGCCCGGAGTGTGGGGAACTTCACCCTTTCCACCACCCACTCCCAGCACCTGAAATACCCTGCTGCCAACGTCAGCTGCAACGAGTGCCACTCCCGGACCGCCACGGACGCCGCGACCCTGAAGCCCTTTTCCGGCGCAGTTCGCCACGTGAATGGCGTGCGTGACGTAACCTTTGCCTCCAACGCTACCTATGGCTCCTACACCTCCTACAAGAGTACTGAGGTCGGCTCCAGTGCCAACACCAAGATCTGCTCCAATACCTCGTGCCACGGCGGCAGGACCCGCAGTGCCTGGTCTTCCATAACCACCAACAACGACCATACCTGTTCCCACTGCCACGGTATTGCCGGCACTACCTCGGGTACCGACCTTCGCGCGTTTGCCCCGGGTTTCCGGAAAAAGGGAACCAGCACCGACCAGAATTACAGCAGCGCCAACAGGCGCGTTGGTTCACACTTCAAGCACCTCTCGTCGGCGTACATGAAGAACCTCAAGTGCAACGAGTGCCATGCCGTACCCCCGGTTTCTAACCCCTTCGGAGTTTCAAGCCACATGGGGGCACAGAGCCGTTACAACTCGCAGACATTGACGTTTGCCCAGGCATCGTCTGCAACTATCCTGGTCGGTGTCAGTTCTGGCAATCTGTCATATCTGTCGGCGTTCGCCGGCTACACGAACGGCACGGCAACCAAGGCTGCCTCCTGCTCCAGTGTCTACTGCCACGGCTGGCGCCTGAAGAACGGCGAGTCTGGTGGTACCTACCGCAAACCGTACTGGAACTTCACCTCGATGATCAACTACACGGCACCGGCCGCAACGGTCTGCGCCCGCTGCCACGGCTACCCGCCGACGTCCAACAGCCATAGCACGAGCACGACCTGCAGCAGCTGTCACAACAACATCAGCAGTGCCGACAACAAGACGTTTATCGATAAGACCAAGCATATCAACGGTAAGCTCGAGGCTCAGGGCGGCCATGCCTTCCCCTACCCGGGCGCGACCCACAGCGTGGCGACCGGGGCGACCAACCCGTCGGCCAACTGCTCCTGCCACGACTACACCAACGCCGGCACCTACCCGGTGGCAGCCGGCACGGCCCCGAACTGCAAGGCCTGCCACACCGTCGGCCTGCTGAGGACCGTTGCCACCTCTTCCTGCTACGACTGCCACGGCGCATCCGCCACCGACGGTACCCCCAACGCCGGCACCACCTTCCCCAACTGGTCCGGTGCCCACCCGGCCCACGTGACGAGGGGCGGCATGACGTGCAACCAGTGCCACGCCACCGGTGGCACCGGCAACACCAACCATGGGAACAGTAACCGCACGGCCAAGACCCGCACCACGGTCAATGTCAGCGGCTCGTTCACCTATGTCGCTGCGACCCAGACCTGCTCCAATGTCACCGGCTGCCACGGCACCGCGGTCTGGAGCGTGACGACGATGGACTGCATCTCCTGCCACGGGGCAGCCCTCGGGGCGCGGCGAGCAGTCACCGGCGAAATGGGCGGCTCGGCGACCACCAATTCGCACCATATCACGAGCGGTACCCTGACCAAGTGGCACTGCATCATCTGCCACGCCGAGGGTAACCCGTCTACGGGCGGTACGACGACACTCCACAAAAACAGTGCCGTCGACCTTCGGAACGTCGACGCCGTGTCGACGGCGTCGAACGGCGGTACGGCCGGCACCAACTACTGGTCCATTCCGAATACAAAAACAGCCACGGATTACACCAATATCGACACCTTCTGTTTCCGTTGCCACGATTCAGCAGGGGCGGCACAGATCGCGTGGAACGGTTCGGCTCTCAGGTATACGGGCGGTACGGCACCCTCCGCAGCAGAGGCCCTGACGCCGTTCGCCGATAGCCTGACCAACAGCTACGACCAGGTTGCCCGGACGCGTGTCCTTGATGTCGACACCCAGTTCACCACCACCAACTACTCCCACCATGCGGTCAAGGCGGCCAAGTACACGGGTGCCGGCAGTCTGCCATTCAACTCGGTCGCCATTCTCCAGGGTGGTACACTGGCTGACAACTCGCGGCTCCACTGCCACGACTGCCACTACCTGAACGGCCACGGTACGGCCAACAACGAGTACATGCTGCAGAACAGCTCCGGGGCGGACACGCTCCATACCGCCAGCAGCTATGTCTGCCTCAAGTGCCACACGGCGACCTACAGCACCAACGCCCATACCGGCGGCAATGGTTCCGACTTCGTCAACACTGCCGGTGCAGTCGGTATCGCCGCCCGTGCCGGCGGCAAGACGAACGGCAACATCACCGGCATGAGCTGCGCCGCCTGCCATAACGTCGGCGGCACCGGCTGGGGCGGCATCCACGGGGGGAACAACACCTACACCCAGGGTGGTGGCGGTTCCCAGTCCACCTACCGGTTCATGCCGGGAATGAACAACAACGGGTACACCGTCACGAACTGGACGGCAGCCTCGTCCGCCATCAGCTGCTACACCAACCCGACCACCAACTGGGGTGTCTGTACCTCCCACACCGGTGGCAAGGGGGCCACGGTCACCAGGGCCGGTGGGGCACGGGCGCTCTCCTACTAGCCTGTCCATCATCCATAGGCGGAGGCTGCACAAGCAGCCTCCGCCCCACAGGGCCGCACATGCGGCTCTTCGTTTTTATTGCAGCCACCGGTAAAAACGTGCTAGATGATACAGGGTGTCGACAACGATGAAGAACACGTACATGCAGGTGTTGCGAACCTGGCCGCTCTGGCGGGTTCTTCTCCTCTTCACGATTATCCCCGCGATTGTCCTTGCGGTGAAGGCTGCCGGATTCACGACGGCGTACGGCACCACCGCAATGATCCTGAACCTGCTCCTCTGCAGCGGGTTTCTTCTCTACCGTGCCGGCCTGACCATCCTCTGGCACCAGCAACCGGCACCGCCGGCAGTCTCAGGGCTCATCACCGTTACACCGCATGCCGCAGCCGATCTGCTCCTCCATACCTTGGTGAAGAGGGGGTATCGGCTCAACAAGGCGGGCACCTACGCCGAGCGAGGCATGGCACGGAGGGCTGCCCGTGCCACCGCCCTTGCCACTGCTGCCCTTATCATGCTGGTCGGCTCCTACGACAATCTTGTCCAGTTCAGCGGCGTGGTCATGCTGGGTCCCGGTGCTCCGCAGCCTTTGAACAAACCGGCTACCTATACGATGTATACCAAGGGACCGCTCATGAGGTTCTCGTCACTCCCCTACAAGCTGAAGGGGGTGGAGCGCTATTTTCCCGATGCAGTCTACCCCCTCGGTGCGGCACAGATACGGCTGCTGTCGTTGGATGATCGTCCTCTGTGGGAAGAGAGTCTGCCCGCACTGGGCAAGGTCCACGAATATGACGGGTTCCGATTCAGCATGCACGCCCTTGAGTATGACGTCTGGCTCATCATGACGACCACGGGCAATCATGTCCTGTATACCGACTGGATCCACTTCTACCCCCTGGACAAACCGGTTGACGGTTATTCCCACCGGGGAACCCTGAAGAGGGACAAGCTCAACGACGTTGATGGCAAGGCCCTGTTCAACCAGGTGAATGACGAACTGAAAGTCGAGTTGCGGCACAAGGATGAACATATTACCGCCGTGCTTGGCAAGGCACCAGACCATGTCAAAACGGTCGGCAGCTATGTCGTGAAAAACGAAGGGATAGGCCGGTGGAGCCAGATCAGGGTCATGCGTGCCCGGCACACCCTCCTCATGGCGTTCCTGGGAGGGGTGCTGCTGCTGGCGAGCAGCACCGCGGCCCTTGCCCCCCGGCGGAGAGCATGGCTGACCGATGGTGCGGATGGTGGCTGCCTGCTCCGCACCGACGACTTCGATATGAAAACCAGTGAGCCGGGTCAGGATGCTCCCCGTGGAGGTGTTCAGTGACGATAAGACATGGTCTGTGGATGGTGCTTCTTACCGCCTGCCTGCTGGCTGCCTGCAGCCGCGGTACGAATGACGGGAGTGTCGACCACGGCAAACTGCTCCTCGTTGCCCAGAACAACAGGTTCGGATTTATCGATGAAACAGGCAAGGAGAGGATCCCGTTGACCTTCGACCAGGCAACCGACTTCAGCGAAGGGTTGGCAGCTGTGCTGGTAAATGCGTCCTGGGGGTATATCGACTTCAGGGGCAAAACCATCGTTGCTCCCCGGTTCCAGGCGGCCCAGTTCTTCAGCCAGGGGCTCGCAGGGGTTGCCGAGGGGAACAAGTGGGGTTTCATCGACACCAAGGGGGCGTATGTCATCCCGCCCCAGTACGACGCTGTGCTTCCTTTCAGCGAGGGACTTGCCGCGGTCCGGAAGAGCGGGGCGTGGGGATATGTGGATTCCAGTGGGGCTCAGGTCGTTCCCCCGCGCTTCGAAAGCGCCTTCCTGTTCCGTGACGGAAGGGCGATGGTCAGGAGCGGCGGGAAGTTCGGGTTCATCGACAAAAGTGGTGCCACGGTCGTGCCGGCCCGGTATGCTGCCGTTGCCGACGGTTATTTCAGTGAGGGGCTGGCGGGGGTCCGTACCGCCACCGGTCGCTGGGGGTTCATCGATGGGAACGGCAGGTTCGTCGTGCCGGATATCTTCACCGCAGTCAGTCCGTTCAGCGAGGGGCTGGCGGCCTACCGTGTCGGTGAAAAAGTAGGCTTCGTCAACCGTGAGGGGAAACAGGTTATCCTCCCCCGCTTTGATGGTGCACGAATATTCGCGGAAGGGCTCGTTCCGGTGAAATCGGGCAAGTTCTGGGGATTCGCCGACGGAAAAGGGAAACTGGTCGTGCCGGCTACCTACACGGAAGTGGGGCTGTTCCGCAACGGCACCGCCCCGGTGCTGTCCGGTCACAAATGGGGGTTCATCGACCGCGGCGGCAAGATGGTGGTCAAACCCCAGTACCAGGATGCCGGCATGCCTGCCGATGAGCAGCTGTTGCTGCATCTGCTGGAGAATAAAACCGCCGGAAGGGATAAAAAGCCATGAGCCCCGTCGAATCGGTCCTCTTCTGGATCAGCCTCTCCCTCTATGCCCTTGCCGCCGGTGGTTACGTCTATGCCCTGGTCTTCAAGAATCCGACCATCACCGAGCGCCTGATCCACGCCATTGCCGCCGGCTTTGCCGTCCATACGGCAGCCATTGCTGCCCGCTATGCAGCGCAGGGGCATCTCCCCTGGTCCGGTGATTACGAACAGGGGCTGATGGGGGGGTGGTTCATCATCCTTTCGACACTGTATGTGGGCTACGGACGGCGCAGGCTGCACCTGCTTGCCGTGGGGACCATCCCGGCGGCCCTGCTGATCATGGGGTACGGAGCCATGCGCAATCCGGTCCTCACCCCCATGGCCGCCTCCCTGAAAACGGTCTGGCTCTATATTCACGTCTACTTTGCCTGGCTTGCCTATGGCGGATATACCCTGGCCATGGGGGCAGGTATCGTCTACCTCCTCAAACGCCGCGACGAGACACGGCCAAGCCCCAACCCGGTGTACGACAAGCTGCCGAACCTGGAGCGTCTCGAGGAGCTGATGTTCCGCTACATGGTGTTCGGCTTCATTACCGATGCCATCATGATCGCGGCCGGCGCCATCTGGGCCAAGGACCTCTGGGGGAGCTACTGGAGCTGGGATCCGGTGGAGACCTGGTCCCTGGTCTCCTGGCTCATCTACGGCCTTGCCATCCATCTGCGGGTCACCCTCGGCTGGCGGGGGCCGAAACTTGCCTGGCTCGTTATCGTCGCCCTCTCCACGGTCATCATAACCTTCTTCGGCGTCAATTTCGTCGTCGATACCAGCATGCACTTCTTCAACGTTCGCTGAGCAGGAAGACGGACCGACCATGCTTCGACCATTCATCAGATTCCTCGGTTCGCTTCGCCTTACCATCTTCCTGATCGTGGCTCTCGGATCGATTTTCCTGCTCGGACTCTGGATCCCGCAAAAAGGGGTCATCGAGTACGAAGAGTACCTGCAGTGGAAGAGAAATCTGCCGACACTGGTTGCGACCGTTGAGGCCCTCGGCCTGATGGAGATCTACCGCGCGCCCCTGACGCTGACGCTCTGGGGACTGTTTTTCGTCAATCTCTCCCTGGTGATGTGGCAGCGGCTGCCGGTGGTCCGACGCCGGCTTGCCCTGCCGGATCCTCTCCCCGACCCTTGTGGCGGCGGATTCACGTGGACGGGGCGGCTGGAACTCCCCCGGGACTGGGACCTGGGCCGGCTCTTTGACGCCCTGCGCCGTGCCGGTTATGCGTGTCACGGGACGGCGGAGCGTTTTTACGGCATCAGGAACCGCCGCTCCCCCGCCGCTTCCCTGCTGTTCCACCTGAGCTTCTTCCTGCTGCTGCTCGGAGGGCTGATCAGCGTCTACACCCGGTTTGTCGGCATTGTCGACCTGGCCGAAGGGGAGACGTTCAGCGGCGAGCTGGACCGGTATACGGGCAAGCCGTCCCTGCCACGGCTCGGAGGCCCGCCGCAGATGCGGGTGACCATCAGGAAGGTCACGCCGCTCATCGAGGCCCATACCCCCACCGGCCTGCGGGTGAACCTGGAGGATGGTGAAGGGCGCCTGCATACCCTCGATATCAACAGCCCGTTCCGGGAGGGGATCGTCTCGCTGGTGGTCAAGGACCTGGGGCTTGCCCCCCTCTTTATCCTCAGGGACCGCAGCGGACGTGAACTGGACGGGGCCTTTGTCAAACTCAATATCCTGCGGGGGAAGGAAGACGGCTTTCGCATGGGGGGGCGCGAATTCCGCCTCCGGTTTTTTCCCGACCACGAACTGGTAAACGGCGAGGATACCACCCGGAGCGAAGAGTTCCGCAACCCGGTGCTTGCGATCCTGACGGTTGATGGCGACAGGCGCACCGTCACCCGCATGCCCTACGCCTCCGGAGCCCGCGTACCGCTCGCCGACGGGGAGCTCGTCCTCGCCAGGCAGTCCTTCTGGGTCCGTTTTACCGTTGTCAGCGAACGTGGCGTGTATCTCGTCTATTGCGGTTTCCTCCTTGCCTGTGCAGGGCTCCTCTGGCGTTTGGGGTTCTATCGCCGGGAGATCGCAGGCTCCATACTGCCCGGGGAAGCAGGGGGGGCGGCACTGCTTCAGCTTGCCTTCCGCAGCGAATTCTACCGGGCACTGGGCGAGGAGGAATTCAGCTCATTGCAGCACCTTGTGAAGACGTCCACGCATGAAGAGAGAGGTCACGATGGGGACAAGGGGTAATCGGGCAGGCGTCTTGGCCGCATTCACGGTGTCCGGCGCATCGGCCCTCGTCTATGAAGTCGTCTGGACCCGGACCATCTCCCTGGTACTGGGGAGCACGGTCTATGCCATCTCCACCATGCTGGCCACGTTCATGGCCGGGCTGGCGATCGGATCGTTCTTTGGCGGCAGGCTGAGTGACCGGCGACGGGATCACCTGTTTCTCTTTGCGGTCTGCGAACTGTCGATCGGCGTGTGCGGCATGGTTAGTGTGCCGCTAATCAACCTGATGCCGGAACTGTATCTCCCCCTCTACCGGACCTTTCACTTGCAACCGGAGCTCTTTTTTTTCCTGCAGGCTTGCCTCTGCGCCATGGTGATGCTGATTCCGACAGTCGTCATGGGGGCGACCTTCCCCATCGTTTCCAGCTACGTGACCCTGGATGCTGAACGGATTGGTTCAGGGGTCGGAAGTGCTTATTTTGTCAATACGCTCGGTGCTGTGGCCGGTTCGCTGCTGTCCGGCTTCGTGCTCATTCCAATCGTGGGGGTCAAGGGGACTACCCTCACGGCTGCCCTGCTTAACCTGCTCGCCGGGGTCGTCCTATTGCTGATGGCGCGGAAACGAACGCACGGGGTGATGGCCTTTGTGCCGGCGTTCCTGTTTGGTGGCATCCTGCTGGCAAAAGCGGAGCCCCATGCATCGATACTCAGTTTCTATTCCGCTAGCAGATACGCTGCGGACGCCGAGCCCTACCGTGAGATTGCTGCCAGCGACAAGGTCCGATACACCGAGTTGTACCGGAGTGAAAATGCCGAAGGTCTGGTCAGGGCCTTCCGGTACATTGATGGCAGTCTAGTGCTGCAGGTGGGGGGGAAAATCGAGGGGACCAGCAAGGACGACCTGGCCAATACCGTTCTGCTTGCCTACCTTCCCCTGGCGAGCCATCCGGCCCCCCGCAGTTTCCTCACCATCGGCCTGGGTGCCGGGGTAACTCTGGGAGCGGCACGGGACCACCTGAAAGATGTGGACCTGGTGGAGATCAATCCCGGCGTACTTGAAGCGATCCGCCGTCATGGTACTCCTGGCCTGCTGGAAAATCTGGCGGTTATCCGCGACGACGCCCGCAACTACCTGTTGGTATCGGACAAGCGTTACGATATCATCTCCTCGGAACCCTCCTATCCCACCGAGTCGGCGGTCGCCAGCCTGTTTACCCGGGATTTCTACGAAATTGCCGCCCGGCGGCTGAACGAGGGGGGAATTTACTGCCAGTGGATTCCTTATTACGTTCTTACCAATGAAGACGTGACCATGATGGTCAAAACCTTTGCCTCCGTGTTTCCCCACACCCGGATATGGAAAGTCACCAACTCTCTTGATCTGATCATGATAGGGAGCCGGAGTCAGTCCCAGATCACGGAGAAAGAGATCAGGGAGCGGGTGGAGCGATTGAACACCCATGGCTACCCTCTGTCCTTCGTCCTCTCCCGAACGCCGGAGCAGGTGCGGGAGATTGCCAGCGACGACACTGTGCCGGTGAATACCGACGACCATCCGTTGCTCGAGTACGCCGTTATCGGCAACATGCTGCGCGGCAGAGTTGATCGGTAAAGGCACCATGGCCGGATGGCACACGAGCGAGTCATCAACGGCAGTGAAAGACGGGGTTTCACGGTCGCGGCAGTACCTACCGCTGCTAATTCCCCTGCTGTTCGGCCTGCTAGTGTACCTGCGTGCCCTTGCCAACGGTTTTGCCGGTGACGACCACGACGTCATCGTCAATTTCCCCCTCATCCGCGACCCCCGAAATCTCCCTCTCTTCTTCGCCATGCAGGATACCCTGGCCGACGGTGTCCCCACCGGCTACTATCGCCCCCTCGGCCGGCTGGTCTACATGGTCGATTACCTGTTGTGGGGGGTCAATCCCGCCGATTACCACGGGGTGAACCTGGCCATGCATCTCCTCACCACCGGGGGGTGGTATCTGCTGGTCCGCCGGTTGGCCGGCGTCGGCACTGCCCTGCTGGCAACCCTCCTCTTCGTGGTGGCACCGGTCAACGTGGAGTCGGTTGCCTACGTGACGGGTCGCAACAACATCCAGGTGGCCTGCCTGCTGGTCTTTGCCCTCCTTACCCACCTCGCTGCCGCCGATGCCGGCAGCAGTCGCCGCCGCCGATGTTGGGAAGGTATCTCCGTCGTTATCTATGGCGCGGCACTCCTGACCAAGGAGTTTGCCGTCTTTTTCCCCCTGGTGCTCCTGGCTCTCCGCTGCCTGTTGTTTGATGGCGGCGGAAAAGAGCGGTGGAAGCGCCATCTGCTGGCACTTCTCCCCTACCTGGGTGCCGGAGCCTGCTATCTGGTCCTGAGGGGGGTGGTCATCGGCCAAGCGGCCTTCCCCCTCTCCATCACCGCCGGAACTTTTGCGGACAGCGTCCGGAGCATTGCCGCCTATCTGCGCCTGCTGCTCTATCCCGTGAACCTCTCCGTGACCCACGACATTGCCACCGGCGCCCCTTTGGCCGGCCTGCAGGAATGGCTCTCTCTCCTGGTCGTGCTCCTGATGCTGGTGGCACTCCCCCTGGCCTGGCGCCGGGAGCGGGTCGTCGCATTTTTCTTGTGCTGGTTTATCGTCTTTCTCCTGCCGGTCTGTGGCATCATCGCCTTCAACCCCGTGCCGGTGGCGGAGCGCTATCTCTACGTCGGCTCCCTCGGCGCCTATACGGTCCTGGCGCTGCTGGGAGGTCGCCTGGCAGGCCGGTGGCGGCGGACTGCCCTGCTCCTGGGGGGGGTTGCGGTGGTGCTGTTTTCGCTGCGGACCATGACGAGGATCACCGACTGGCGGGATGACCTGACCCTGGCTCTCAGCACGGTCAGGAGCCGGCCAGATTCCCCGGTTGCCTACTACCTGCTTGGCAATGCCTATTTGAACCGGGAACAGAACCGGGAGGCGCTGGAGGCGTTCCGCCGCTCCGTCGACCTCAACCCTTCGTTCCCCCATGCGCGGATGAACCTGGCGCGCTCCTACCATCTCCTCGGCCAGCTCGACGACGCCATCCGTGAGTACCGGCTCTCCCTAGAGGCCGTGCCCGATAGCGTCCAGCTGCACGGAGCCCTGGCCGACGCCTACTACCAGAAGGGACAGCTTGCGGAAGCAGCGGCGCAGCTGCGGCAGAAGATCGTCCTCAGCCCCGATGACGCGGCTGCCCGGAACAACCTGAATCTGGTGGAAGCGGAGCTGGCGCGCACGGGAGGTCGCCGGTGATCGGCTCCGGACGCCTCCTGACCGCCGCGGCGAGACTCATTACCCGGGAGAGGATGCTCGCACTCTCGCTTTTCCTGCTGACCGTTGCCGTTTTCCTCCCCTCCTGCGGCAACGGGTTTATTGCCGCCTATGACGACGAACTGTACCTGACCCTGAACGGCGTCGTCCGACAGGGGCTCACCCCTGCCGGGTTCCTGTGGGCATTCACCTCCCTGACGGGAGGGAACTGGCACCCCGTCACCTGGCTCTCCCACATGCTGGACGTCACCCTTTTCGGTCTCGTCCCCGCCGGGCATCACCTGGTGTCGCTCCTCTTTCACGGCGGGTCGACGGTGCTGCTGTACCGGCTGCTGCGGCAGCTCGGCTTTGCCCGCGCAACGGCGTGGCTGGCGTCCCTGTTGTTTGCCGTACACCCCCAGCGGGTCGAGTCGGTCGCCTGGGCGGCGGAGCGCAAGGATGTCCTTAGCGTCTTCTTCGGCCTGGCGGCGCTCACCACCTACCTCTCCTCCCTACGCCGTCCCGGGAGAGGGCGCTACCTAGCCGTCGTAGGGCTCTTCCTCCTGTCGCTACTGAGCAAGCCCATGCTGGTCACGCTGCCGCTTCTCATTCTGGGGCTGGATCAACACCTGTGCGGTCGTACGCGCGAAGGAGACCGCTGGCCTCCCCTGATGGAGATGCTCCCCCTGCTGCTGGCGGCGGGTGCCATCGGCGTAATCACCTGGTATGCCCAGGCGGAGAGCAATGCCGTTGTGACGGCCCCCCTGGGGGACCGTGTCCTGGTCGCCCTTGCTGCCTACGGGGAGTATCTGCGCCTCTTCTTCGTCCCCCTGGGACTGTCGTTCCACTACCCTCTGGAGGGATCGGCGATCGGCATCTGGCGGCCCCTGGCAGGGCTCCTCTTTCTGGCGTGGGGGATCCGGCTGCTCTGCCGCCAGGGGGAGCCGTTGCCCCGTGTCGGCTGCTTCTGGTTCCTGGTGACCCTCCTGCCGGTGAGCGGCATAGTCCGGTTCGGCGGGCAGTTCGTCGCGGACCGGTATACCTATTTCCCCCACATCGGCCTGCTCATCCTGCTTGCCTGGGGTGGTGAGCGGTTTCTGGCCGCGCGCCCGTCATGGGGGAGGGCGGGGGCGACTTCCGCGGCCATCCTCCTGGTAGGGATGGCGCTTCTGACGGTGCGGCAGATCGGGTACTGGCACGACGGGGAGCGGCTCTACCGCCGGGCCATCGAGTTGAATCCGGCCAACTGGCTGGCCCTGGGGAACCTGGGGGGGGCACTGGTGCAGCAGGAGCGCTACGGCGAGGGGTTTCTGCTCCTTGCCCGGGCGCAACTCCTGCGGGGGAGACCGGCCGAAGCGCTGGAAACCCTGCGCTCAGCCCGGCGGGCGGGTGGGGTCTCCCTGCGGGAACTGGATCTCCTCTCCGACGAGGCACTGCGGAAAATTCGGAATGGGGATGGGGTGGGGAGGTGACCGCTGCACCTGTTCAAGGTGGGACAGGGGCTGATCAAAGGCCCCGTTTCCGGGTGGACAGCGCACTAACCAACTGGCCGGGAGTATGGTGACCGATGGCTCGTGTTGGCAAGAGAGTTTTCCCGCGGTGCAGATCCCGGGCTATACCAAAGATGGAAAACCGTGTACAACAGTGGTGGTCAGGGAATCATCCCGCGGAGGTATGGTGCCGCCTATGAGCCGGCAGGCGATCCATGCAGTCATCATCGTCACCCTCGTTGCCGTGACTTTCGGGGGGGCACTGGGGAACGGGTTTGTCTGGGACGACCTGCCGGTCATCGTCGACAACCCCCTCGTCAAGGGAGGACGGGGGGTGGTCGCGCTCCTGGCCGCCGAGGACACCATCCCCGGCCTGGGGTCGACGGGTTATTATCGTCCCCTGACCTATCTCAGTTTTTATCTCGACCACCTGCTCTGGGGGGGGCGGGCAGCCGGTTTCCATGCCACCAACCTGGCACTCCATGCCGGGGTCGCCGTGGCGGTGTACCGGCTGCTCATTGCCGTGAGCGGCGGGGGGGCGGTGCCCCTGCTCGCCACGCTCCTCTTTGCCCTCAATCCGGTGACGGTCGAGGCGGCCTGTTTCATCGCCGGTGGCCGGAACACCCTGCTCTGCGCCCTGTTCGCGCTCCTGGCGCTGCTCACCCACCGCCGGGGATCGACCGGGCTGGCCGCCCTCTGCGTCCTGGCAGCAGCGGCATCCAAGGAGGCGGGCTTCCTGCTGCCCCCCCTGCTCCTCGCCCATGACGTCGTCCTGGCGGGGGGGCGGCGCAGCTGGCGGGTCTACGCCAGCCAGGTGCTGCCGCTGGCAGCGCTGCTCGGGGTGAGGGTGGCGCTTGTCGGGGTGGGGGCGAACTTTTCCGGGGTGTCACCCGGCCTGTCGCTCGCCCCGGAGCTTGTCCTGCGCTATCTTGCCGTCATCGTGGTGCCTCCCCTGCACCGGGTCGCCTACCTGTTTGCCCCCCCGGAGCTGATCTCCCTCCGCTTTGCGGGCTCCCTGGCAGGCTGCGCGCTTCTTGCCCTGCTCGCTCTCCGGTGCCGGAACAGGCTGGTGCCGTTCGGCGGGGTGTGGTTTCTCCTCTTCCTGCTGCCGGCAGTGGCGGTGGCGGTCCGGTACAAGCTCCCCATGGCCGATCGCCACGCCTACCTGCCGGCCATCGGGATTGCCATCCTCCTGTCCGGTGTCCTGCCGGCAGCCGCCGGCCGGGTCTGGCTGCTGGTCCCGGCGTGCCTGGCAGCTCTCTATGCCGGCCTGACCGTTGTCGCCGTTCCGGTCTGGAAGGATAACGGCACCCTGTTCAGCCGGATGGTGCGGGACGAGCCCCGGGCCGAGACCGGCTATACCGAGCTGGCATCCCACCTTGCCCGGCGCGGTGATATGGACGGGGCCGAAGGGGTCGTTGCCCGGGGTGAGTCTGCCGGTGCCCTCTCCCCGCCCCTGGCCCGGTTCGTCCGCCTGGGGATGTACTGCAGGGGGGCGGAGCGTCTGCTCGAAGAGGGTCGCCTGGACGAGGCGGAGAGGCTGGTCGGCAAGGCCCTGAAGCTGGAACCGGATTTTGTCCCTGCCCTGGTCGATGCCGGCTCCATTGCCGCCCGGCGCGGCGACCTGCGGGAGGCGATACGGCTGTTTGACCGGGCTGCCGCCGTGCAGCCCGACGATCCGACCCCCCATTACAACTTGGCCGAGGTGTACCGGTTGCTCGGCGACGGGGTGGCGGCGGAGCGGGAGATGGCCGAGTACCTGCGCCGGCAGAAACGGGCGGGAAATTGACATGCTGGGAGTCGGAATGGGAGCACGGGTAAGGAAGCTGCTGACAGGGGTGCTGCTGACGGGGTGCGGCGTTGCGGCGGGGCTCCTCCTCGCCGAGGCCGCGGTCGCCCTGCTGGCACCCCAGCAGGTCAGGATGGCGTCGTCCCCCGCCAGCTTCTTCCTGCGCTACGACGCCAATCTCGGCTGGGCGAACCGAGAAGGGGCGGTCGGGGTGGACACGCCGCCCAAGGGGGTCCCCCCCTTCCGAGTGAGGATCAACTCCCGGGGTCTGCGCGGGCCGGAGGTGGCGCTCCCTAAACCGCCGGGGGGGCGCCGCATCGCGGTTCTCGGCGATTCCAACACCTTCGGGTACGGCATCGAGGAGGGGGAGCGGTTCAGCGACCTCCTTGCCCGGATGATGCCGGCGGGTACGGAGATCCTGAACTGCGGTGTCTTTGGCTACGGGACGGACCAGGAGGCGATCTACCTGGAGCGACAGTTGCTCGGGCTCTCCCCCGACATGGTGGTGCTGGCCGTCTCCGCCGGCGACCTCACCGATGTGATGGCTTCGGTGAACGGCGGGGCTGCCAAGCCGTTCTGCCGGATCGTTGACGGCAGGTTCACCCTCAACAACATCCCGGTTCCCCGCTCGTCCCCCCTCCTTTCCAGCCGTTCCCTCAACTCCCGCCTGAAGGTGTTCCTGTACCGCCATTCCCATCTCTACCGCTTGCTGGTGGGGAGGGTGCTGGCGCTCAACCGCTACATGACCGACACGGTCCGGGAGATGGACGAGGGTGAAGGGTTTGCCGTCATGGTGGAGATCATCCGGGGGATGCAGCGGGTCTGCCGGGAGACAGGGGCGGATTTCAGGGTGCTGCTCATCTCCCACGGCGACTGGATCGAGGGTCTGAAGCGGGACCGGAAGGCGCAGATCGGCTACTACGGTCCCCTTATACAGGCGCTGGCAGGTGCGGGGATCGACGTCATCGACCCGACCGACAGTTTCGTCGCCAGCCAGGGTGAGCCGCTCTTCTTCCCCGGGGATGCGGTCCATCTTACCGCCGCGGGGAACAGGCTGATCGCCCGGATCCTCGCCAAGGAGTTGCCGCGATGAACGGCATCAAACGACTCGTGAGTGCGGCGGCGCGGCACGGTACATTGCTGGGGGTCTTCCTGCTCCTGGTGTTCTTTCTCGCCGGTGGTGCCGGGCTGGCTGGGGTCCGCGTCAGGGTGATGGGACATCTGGAAGGGCTCTTCGCCCTCAGGGGCCCTCACGGAACCGTGCTGCTCACCGACGACGTCATGTTGGAGGAGGCCAAGCTGATCATCTGGGCTCTGCCCATCGAGCCCCTCAAGGAGCTGTTCGAGTCGAACCCCGGCACGCCGGGGACCGCGTACCTTGAGTACGAATGGTTTCCCTGGGACGGCAGCGGCTTCGTCCGTTCGGTTTTCCCCGACGGGCGGAAGCTCCGCATCTGCTTCAGCCGGTTTGTGGACGATGCGGGGGGCGAGGTGAAGGGGCTCGTCCTGGGT
>Ga0129297_10000128_pt1 | contig 34881 bp, 30 predicted proteins | sample I18A1metaG_FD_94708 | JGI IMG/M metagenome (GOLD analysis project Ga0129297, IMG submission 94708) | Lake sediment bacterial and archeal communities from Gulf of Boni, Indonesia to study Microbial Dark Matter (Phase II) - ​I18A1 metaG | ecosystem: Environmental > Aquatic > Freshwater > Lake >... | reverse complement strand
TCAGCCCTCAGCCCTCAGCCCTCAGCCCTCAGCCCTCAGCCCTGAGCCCCGAGCCCTGACCGCTTCCTCACTCAAAAATACCCCTCCCGCTTCTTCTTCTCCATGCTCCCCGCCTGGTCGAAGTCGATCAGCCGGCCGCAGCGCTCCGAGGTGTCGACCGCCTCCAGTTCAGCGATGATGTCGTCAACGGTTGTCGCCGTCGACTCCACACCGGCGGTGAGGGGGTAGCAGCCGAGGGTACGGAAGCGGACCAACTTCATGGCGGCCTGCTCGCCGGGGAGGAGTTCCATCCGCTCGTCGTCCACCATGAGCAGCTGGCCGTCCCGCACCACCACCGGCCGCTCGGCGGCAAAGTAGAGGGGGACCACCGGGATGTTTTCCCGGCGGATGTAGCGCCAGACATCCAGCTCGGTCCAGTTGGAGAGGGGGAAGACGCGGAAGCTCTCGTCCTTGTTCTTCTTCAGGTTGGGTATGGCCCATATCTCGGGCCGCTGCCCCCGGGGCTCCCAGCGGTGGCCGCTGTCCCGGAAGGAGAAGACCCGCTCCTTGGCGCGGCTCTTCTCCTCGTCCCGCCGCGCCCCGCCGAAGATCATGTCGAAGCGGAACATGTCCAGCGCCTTGCGCAGGGCCTCGGTCTTCATGATGTCCGTGTAGACCTTGCTGCCGTGGGTGAAGGGTGAGACCCCCTGCTCCACCCCCTCCTCGTTGGTGTAGGTGATGAGCTCCAGCCCGAGGCGCTGGGCGGTCTCGTCCCGGAAGGTGATCATCTGGCGGAACTTCCAGGTGGTGTCCACGTGCACCAGGGGGAATGGCGGCTTCATGGGGTAGAACGCCTTCAGCGCCAGGTGCAGCATCACAGAGGAGTCCTTGCCGATGGAGTAGAGCATGGCGGGCCGCTCCGCCTGGGCGACGGCCTCGCGGATGATGCGGATCGATTCGTTTTCGAGGATGTCCATTGATCCCATACTCATGCAAAAGCCAATTAAAAAATAATTTCAATTTAAATGAGTTGTATTGACCTCATTTTTTACTACGTGCTTACAGACGTCACCTATAATGGCTCACATTCCCCGGAGTTTATCACCGACCCACCGTAGAGGTTTGGTGATGCGCCAAGAGAGGGATGACTCCATCGCCTTCAATCGATTATTTATAGATACAACTCCTTGAAAAACAGAATCCCCTAGAACGCTATAAACATACTGCTTATATACATTTCTTGACTCCGGCAAAAAAACATTGACAGCGTGCTCGAATGCTTCAAGGTGAACTGTCGCCATACGAGCAACTGTAAATTGCCTCGCACGGTTTTTCCCCTTATCTCTTAATTCATTGCGAAGATTGTCATCATTCCATACCTTAAGAAGTGCTGAAGCCATGTCACGATAATCCTTTGGGTCAAACATAACAGCTGCTGCATCAACTATCTCGGGCAAACTCGTCACATTGGAGCAGACGACTGGACACCCCGCTGACATGGCCTCCAAAATCGGCATCCCGAATCCCTCGAATAAAGAAGGAAAGCAGAGTAATGTTGCCCGTGAATATAGCACCCTCAGCTCTTCATCCGAGACATATCCAACATGCAGAACCTGCTCGCTAAGTTCGAATTCTACAATTCTTTCTAAAAGAGGATATCCGTCCTCCATTGGAAACCCTGTGCAAATGCAAGGGATTTCAACACCATGCTCCCGCTTTATATATGACAGGGCACGCAGCAACATATCGTGATTTTTGTGGTGCCAATGATTTGCGGGATAAATTATAAATTTTTCAGGAAGGTATAAATGGGCAAGATCGGAAGGGTTAAACAAGCTGTCGATAGAGTCGCCCGCTGCTAAGTGAGCAACAAAGATTTTATCTGGATCGATCAGATGATGTTTGGCAATCGTCTGCTTTGAATATTCCGAAAGAGTAATTACCGCATCAGCTCCCCTGGTTGAAGATGCGTAATGTAGCCTACGCGATCGTAAAACATCTTCTGTGAAAAACTGTGGATAATATGCTTCCTGGATATCTGCTAACTGAACTACACTTGGAATAGGTAATGGTCTTGGCCAGAGAACGGCAAAAGGGCAAAAGTAGACATCAACTTTCATTATATGGAGCAAAATTTCGCCCTGATCGTGTACCTTAATTGCTCCTTCTCGCCAGCGATTATTCCCGAGCAACTCAAGCTCTGACTCATTCTCAGAACTATAAAAAAAAACATAGGTATTGTTAAAATCAGTCGACAATAACTCGCGAAACAGTCGGTGAAAGTATTGACGCAAGCCTCCCATCTTTATACTTAAAGGTACTGCATTTACTCCGATTCTCATTACTTATTCCTTACCTGCTTACTCAACAGGGAAAGTGACCTGCGTCCCGTATTGTGTTGGCAATTGTTCTCTGATTCAAACTTGATTTCATACAGAGAAATTTCTTGTTTTTCACTTGAAATACTCTTTGGCAGAGGATTAGTCGTCGGGGACAACGCCGATCGTGACAGGTTAAAAGTCTTGAGCTTATTAAAGCTATACCCGTCCAACAGAGGTTCTCGGTCAGCAAGCAAAAGTGACGATTTCCCGAATTTGTTCTGGCTAAGCAACCATGTGCGAATAGCAAGCGGCGCTTTAGGACTCTCAAGATTTACCGGTGCAATATTACAATCAAAAGCAACCAAGAGTGGATTCATCCACTCTCCCCAACCGTTAATCCGTCCCCAAGCGAGAATGGTATTATCGTGCGGAAGTTGTTCTGCAATCCCCTTCAATTCAATATAAGTCCCCTTCTCTTCAGCAACTCCAGCGATCAATTGATCAGATTTCACTATAAAATAACCCAAGTAAACAAACAAAGAAATTAAGATTAGGCGGGAATATGACTGCTTAAACTTAGCGATAAACGTATCAAAAAAGAAAAAAGCGCTGAATATAAAGCAGGGAATAACTACCGGAATATACCGTCTGATCGCGTAAATATGATTAGGATTTATACTGGGAGTCCAAAGATATAGAATTGAATAACCTCCCGCTATAAAAATCAAAACGATTACTGAACGACTCAATTTACAAGTACGAATTTTATCAATCAACACTAAAAAACCACCAATGGCACTCCATGTAAGGATAGTGGAGATATATTTTGTGAGATTCACAAAGGAATCCTCACGAAAATCTCTCATTCCTATTGACTTGTTCCAATTTGCCAATACTCCTTTAATAAGATACGGATCTCCAAGATTAGGGCGAATGAAATAGGCATAGGTTGCGAGACCAACGACAGTGCAACAGGTCATAACAAAAAAATTTCGACTGAATAATATATATCTGATAATCTCGGCGCACTTTCCGTACGTACAAACGTGAAGCCCCAGCGAAATAAGTGTGACGACGCCAATTTTAGTGGTCAGATTCGAAAGCGCATAGGCATATGGCTGGGTAAAATAAACATAATAACAGTAAGCACATGCAAATAACGGCAGTAAAACTAGATAAAAAGATCGCCATAGTGATTTATCTGCTTCAGTATCGTCTGGATAAGCTATTTTCATGACAAAGTTAGCTGAGATGCAGAGCGGAACCAACAGAAAGCTGTCAATTCGTAAAAGACCAGTTAGACCGATCATCAGACCAGCAATAGCAGCTAGCTTCTTTTCGCGTTTATCGAACGCGTTGATCAGAAGCAGCAAACCACTCCAGAGAAACAACTGCGTAATAATTTCAGTAAGAGTCGTTCTTGCCATCCATATCTGTCCAGGATTAAGTGCAAACACAAAAGCAGCCGCAACAGCAAGTCGACGGTCCATGAACTTTTCAGCTATGCCGTAGAAAAGCATCATTGAGAATAATGCCATCAAGGCATTGAAGCGTATAAGGCCATCAAACCCGAACGAGGCAAACACTTGAGCTAGCCAAACTGGCAGAAGGTGAGCAAACTGGACAGTTATTGTTGGGACAGTGAGGTAGAATCCTGGCGCATAAATCTTACCGTACTGCGGTTCGTACCAATGGGTATCAATTACTGCAGCAACGGCATCAGAAATATTTTTGTACGGAATGTCAAGTCGACCGGTTCGCTCGATATGAACCGCGTGATTAGCATAAACACCAGCATCTCCCAAGATAATTGGTGACTCTGTGGGAAAACCAAGATACAGAATGGCAGCAATCAATAATATAGCCAGCACCACAATCTCTGCTTTTACAATCCTGCCACCTCCGAGAAACATGCCGCGCGCTTCCCGACTCAAGAATCGAGCAGACATCAGCAAGGCAAGCCACCCAGCAACACCAAAATAGGTAGCCCGATAAACGCCAGCCATGGCTGTGACAAGCATCGGAATAGACCAGAGGGCAACTCCTGTAGTCAATATAAGCGGAAACCGTGAAATAAATGAAACCGACACGAGTCTCTGTTTGTCCGAAACAAGCAGCAATGTCGCTCCCAGAGAATACACCCCTGCAAGCAAACCAATCACATTAAAAATCTGCACGAGTGAAATTGTCATAGCACTTCAGGTTCATCCCTGGCAAAAGCCTTATGGATCTCTTGAGATACTTTTACTATATGATTGGTTTCATACATATCACCAGAAAGAGCAGAGATATGCTTTGCAACGCGCTTGACCATCAAATTAACCAGTGCATGTTTTTTAAGCTGGTTTATCTCGGCAAAAACTTCCTGCAAAGCTTCTGCATAAACTTCAGGCAGATGCTTTTCGAGAAGAATTTTTCTGCCTGACACCCCTACTCCAGCAAATAACTCAGGATTATCGAGAAATGTGTTCAGTATTGCCTTTATTTCTTCAATCTGATTTTCAGGGTCGACGAAAAGAAGCGCTTCGTCTGCCTGATCTGCATACCAACCCGTTCTTGTAACAATCGTCGGCAGAGCATGAGCCCATATCCTCAACTGACTACTTGACGCCTCGCCAAAAGAAGGATAACGCAGATTAATCGCCAAATCACCAGCAGCAAGTGCAGCATCCAGTTCTGTTTCGGAAACATAACCATGGAATTTAACATGTTGACTCAGTCCGAGAACAGCGAGTCGTTCCGGTAGCAGGTCATCAATCCACAATTCACCGTAAACATCAAGGACAAAAGAATCTTTGCGCGATAAAGCAGCCAAGGCTGCCAAGATCGAATCAACACAACGGTTATGTCCGATATATCCAAATACAATAATATGAAAAGGAGGCTCTCTCCTCCTTTGTGACAGAACTCCATAATTGCAAGCAGAAATCTCTTTGTAAGGAAGATTCAACAAGAATACCGGCCACTTCTGCCTCAAAGCTACAGTTTCAAAAGCAGTGCGCGAATGAACAATTATTCCAAGAGAATTATCTACGGCAGGTTCAAAAAGGGGGAACACATTTGCAAGAGAGTCACAACTCTGTTCACCGCGACAGACTCTCTCCGCAGCAGACTTGCCAGCAGCACCGTAATGGGAAGCCATGAGGGTTGTATAACTGGTGGCCGTTTTTTCGTCCAAGGGGAGTTTATAGTAAAACATAAAACCCTGCAGCGCCAGATCGTGCAGGATTACAATACCAGGATGCTGTCTGCAAACTTGCCAGATTGCTCCGTGATATTGGGGGTTATTCCCTATATGGTATACATTCAGATCGGCTCTGTTCAGTTCTGCCCAAGGTAGCGCATCTACAGTAAACACCCTGACAGGAACAATGTACTCCAAGTTTTTGTCCCAGTCATCTTGGTCTGTCCAGAGAGTTACGTCGAAAATATTGGCAAGTGCCTCCATTATTCTTGCCGAATAGTGCGCAATTTCGGTACGCGCTGGCGGCAGAGGAGAAAACCAGTTAATCGTCATCCTAGAACTTGCCATAATTCCCATTCATCGTGGTTTCAACGGAATACATTGATATCACGGAGACGCTTTCATGCTCACATGTCCCCTATTTTTTGTAAACCAAACTTCCCTTCCTCGCTCAGAAACCTCACCCAAAGAACTGAAAAAGGCAGAGTTTGCATAGCGTGTTGAGAAGTTCTCAGCAGAGCCACCACCTTGAACAAATGAGATCAAATCCACTCCGGCGGCTTCTGCCAGGTTTATTGCCCTGTTGATGTGTTCATCGTGGTCGTTCCAGGCGAAAACCACATACTTCCATTCAATGATTGGCGTATGGAGTGAGCGGGCATTACGAGCCGTAATGACTCTGTTCATGTTAGCAAATGCCTGTTCAAAACTACCTCCAACTTGATATTTGCCAAGCACTTCCTGTGAAGGACCATCAATTGAAAAAAATATATGGTCAAGCATAAGTGCAGCTTCAACTTTTGCCTCGTTGTCAATTAACATCCCGTTTGTGGACAGATATATGGCTATATCAGGATTATATTTACGGATAAGAGTAATTTCTTGATAGATATTATTTGAAAGGAATGGCTCTCCGAGATTGAAATAACAAACCTGTGCAATATTGTGCTGCTTCAGAAGTTTGGCTACCTTTTCAGTCTGTTCAAGAGTAATTTGCTTCTGACGACGGATTTCAAGCGTTTTACCTCTCGCACAATAAAGACACCTAAGATTACAACGTATTGTATTTTCTACCATTATTCCTTTGCGCGGGAGATCGAACCGTTTTAAATAATGACGGGCTTCTCTAGCACTCACAGCTACAAGCTCAACACAATGTTGACACGTGGAAAGCGGGAGTTCACCCTCCGCCAGTTTCTGACGAAATGCTTGTGCCCTCCCACCACGAAATATTTCCTCTAAACTGGTAACATTTAAATCTCCTATCTGACCATCACCATTATAGTCCTGACAATTACAAGAAACGGTCAAGTCACAATTAATGCAGATATTGTAACTAGAAAGGCCAGATAACGCTTTGCAGTAATAGGCTTTATTGCGGCTTCTGCCTCGCAGAATATATCTCAACCAGTCAAAAATAGTTATTGTGCCTCCACTTTGTTTATTTTAAACATAATAATTATCAAATATGTACATTATGCCAGCAAGTTATCCAATATGGTCTGCCAGTTAATATTAAGATTATCGTAACGCTCCCGCCCGGCCTCTCCCCAGATACGTGCCTGTGAAGGTGATTGCCAGAGTTCATCCAATGCCTCTGCCAGGTTAGCGGCACTTGGCGCGGCAATCAACCCCGTCTCGCGATGACAAACAAATTCAAGAGCCCCTCCAGAGTCCGTACAGGTCACAACAGGCTTTGATGCCAGCATTGCCTCCAATGTGACATAGCCATAATCCTCATCCAAAGGGGGGAAGACAACCCCTCGTGCATGCGCGTACAAATTCCTCTTTTCCTCTTCGGTAACATTGCCAAGCCATTCAACTCTGTCTTGAACACCCAGTGACTCTGCCAGTTGCCTCAGTTCTGTTGCCATGGCAGGGACATCAGGAACGCCGGCAAACAGTATACGGACCGGTTCTTTCGTGAGTGCAAGCGCCTGCAGGACGAGCCCTTGACGTTTAGCTCCGGGGTTCAGGCGACTAGGAAAGAAGACGTACCCTCGGTCATCTCCACAAAAATAGTGCTCTGCCCCCAATGGTGGGTTATAGAGCGGCGCAGATGAAATACCACAATATTTTTTCAACCGTTTCGATACATTTTCTGCAATGGTAAAGATTGATTTTGCCTCAGTCAGTAACATTCGATCTGCCTGAACAATTGCATCCCTAACCAGTGAACCGTTCGGCTGAAGACGCAAGTCCCCCGACTCCCAAAGATCGTAAGCCTGACGGTGCTGGTGCAGTATCCAGCAGACCTTGTTCGGATGGGGGATAAGATAGGCAGGAAATTTCAGACCGATGACACGATCTATACCGACATGGCAGCTTTCGCTTAGGTCCAGCAGACGGCAGGCAAGCATCTGGTCAAGAATACGCTCTGAAGGATACCACTTGAACGGGATTTCAACGAGTTCGGCATCATGACCGGCAACAATCAGGTTGTGTCTCAGTTGGGAAGCAAGGATCTCCGCTCCTCCAGTCACAAAAGGTACCTTTACAGTAGTTATCAGAATTCTCACCGGCAATCCCTGCCAAAGACACGGCATATCTGCCGGTAAATTCTGCTCACAAGACGTTGCAGTCTGAAGATAGATTCGGGATCAGATGGTGACGGACCGTGTAGCATGGCAGAATGAACTACATCCGATTCATTGGCCGTTGACAGGTTCGACACTTCTCTCTGCAGCCTGCTTGCTATGGCATCGACATTAATTTCAGGCACATAGGACTTTATCATGTAGATACTTGCCTCTATCACTCCGCATAATTTCACTCTGCTTACCGCATATGAATAAGCGAGACCAGATTTATGCTCAACGAAATCTTATCAGATGCCAAGCGGCCTTGACCAAGCTTCGGGTATGGATGAGGATATTGGAATACGCCTGATTGGCAAGGGGGCAAGCACATCCGCCTTCTTTAATGAATTTTCGGATTTCTTCCGCTTTACCCGAATACCATACGCGCTGGAAATCATATTTAAAATCTCTTAGATTTCCAAGCTCTTTATCGTACCCGAGAACACAACATGGCCATACTCCACCATCATAGTTCAGGTGCACATTGGATATACCGGCATAACAAGGAATAATCTGCCGATTTTTTTCCAAGATTAGCCCGGCGATCTCATAATAAACTAGCCGTAATGCCTCGGTTGTGCGGGCAAGGCTTCGCTTGCTTCGGATATTAGCGGTAATCTTACGGGTAAAATCTTTCATCAAGCTCTTATATTGGGTGGCGGTTGGCGTAATGGGGTCACCAATGTTGAAGAACTCCGCTCGCTGTTCTGCCACTTCATTCCGGTAGCTTTCAACTCCAAGCGAATGAACAAAATCTTCAATTTCGTCCAGTTTATCTATGTTGAACTTAGAGATTACCGTCCCTAGTTCCAGGTGGAAATTATCGTACTCAGACTCCAACTCCTTTAGCAGTTTAACGGTCTCGAGCAGATTATCAAAATTGCCTTCAACACCTCTGATTTCGTCATGTACTTGCCCTAAACCGTCAATAGATGGTTTAACAGTAAAAGGTACGGCAGGATCATACGCCTTGATGATTTCCAGAATTTTACGGGTATCCTCTACTATTCTTTTGGGGAGCAAGGCATTGGTGGGGGTATGAATAATCCTTGGTTTGAGATAGTGACAAGCCAGCCGGACGATTTCCGGCAGATCTTTGCGTAGGAAGGGTTCGCCACCGCTGATATTAAAAAAATACACCGGTTTCATGGATGCAAAGATCTTTTCGATCTCGGCCAAGGTCAGGTCTTTTTCACTTCTAACAGGATTCTCCAGCCAGAGATGACCGATATTACAAGTCTTGCATCGAGACTGACACGCTGCGGTGACGGAAAATGTCAGCGTAATCGGGTCTATTCTGCCACACTTGAACGCACGGTAAATTTTATACTTAAGCAGTCGTGGCAATAGTTTTGTCAGGAAATCGCTTGTATTCATTGGCTCTCGTTACCACGGCGAATACCAGATGTTACTCTGCTAGATCCACCTTATGGCCGCAGGTTGTCAAATGGGGAGGGAAAAATGTAATGACATCATAGCCATTGGCAGTCAGGCGCTGCTCTACAGCCGCGCAACTCTTCTCCTTATTACGGACATGATATGAAGCGATTGCAAAGCAAGGCGACATATCGGTCATCGTTTGCATCGCTCCTTCGAGAGCCTCGATTTCAGCCCCCTCAATATCCATTTTTATCAGGTTCAGACGTGACAGGCTTAGCTCTTTCACAATAGTGTCAAGCTTTGCAACCCTTATTCTAATATCATCCGCCAGCACATTCTTGTCAACTTCGTTGGCAATGTTTGCACCAAGAGTCGTATCCGAAAACACCTTGAAACTCAGTTCAGTATCATCATTGTACAATCCACAGTTCAGAGCGATAACATTCGTCAAACTCAACCGTTCTATTCTATCCACCAACTTGACGTAAGAGTCGCGAAAGGGTTCGATCGCAATGACTTTCCCTTGTCCCTTGACAAGACGGGAAAACATGATGCTGCAGTTACCAATATGGGCCCCTGCGTCGACGACGATATCACCTGGTTGAGGGTAATAACACTTCAGGTATGTCGAATAGGAACAGGGAATCAGTTTTAACAACCAGAACGGAATGCGGAGTAAAATCATCTCATAAAGCTTATCCAGAAATGTTTGCGGTAAATATTTCAACAATTTTTCGATTATTTTAACTAATTTTTTCATGGCTTCCCGCTTCTCTCCGTGCCAAAACTTCATTGAATTCAAGAGCTATTTGCCGGGTAATGACAAGCACAAGGAGATTCGTCGCCCCCCCCACAAACTATACATATCTTAATAATTGGATTTTCATTCCATCTAGCCAATATCCCGGCCAAAATAGGTTAGGTTCGTAATGAACAGCAAGGCGGCACTAAGGTGAGGTGCCTTCATGGCAGCCATAAAAAATAAAGCTGGGGCAACACGACCCAGCGGTCGGACTCAAGTAGTGGAATAAAAAACTGTAGTATAAACAAGAAATAACTGAAGGCATTAATAGGCATTGTACAAACCTTTAAGACTTTTCCATGTGATTAAGCAGATACCCGCCGGCATTGAAAGCAAGCAGTAATCTCACCCGTATCGCGGAATAATAGGTAACTCTATGGCACATCTTTTTTCGCAAAAATATACTTTATATAGAATGCATATCTCATGTTTTTTGTTTTTATCGCGATCAATAATTTTGCAATTTTTGATATCAGCCCCTTGAAAGGGAGCAACGGTGTTATCGATTCTATGCCGTTGTAAACTGAATCGTTGGTGATAAGTACACGTAATTGCATCATTAGCTCATAAGTACTATAAAGTTTTACTTTTGATTTGCTGACTGACCCAGAAGAATGGGTATACCCTATTACACCTTGCTGGATTTGTTCATACTGAAGAGGATCCAACAGGTTGTTTTTTAAAGCTATGTCGATGATTTCAGTTTCTGGATAATATGTAAGAAAAAAGGATACAAGTCTGTCCGGCTTGATTTTCCCAATCAGAGCAAGACTGTCTCTGATATCATCCTCTGTTTCTGTGGGCGCTCCCAGGATTATGTCTACAAAGAGTTTGATGCCTGAACGCTTAACCATTAATCCAGATTGGATTATTCTTTCAGTAGTTTCATTGCGGTGGAAGATATCTTTCCTGATCCTTTCTGAACCAGATTGTATTCCCATTTGCATCGACCAGCAACCGCCTTCTTTCAACAAGTCAACAATGTCCTGTCTGATAAAGTTTGGATGCGTGGTGCAGCTGAATGGGATGCCTATCTCCGCTTTATATAAGGGGATAAATTCATTTAACCAATCATAAGACATGGTAAATATATCATCTGAAAATATAATAGATTTAATCCTGTATTTATTTTTTGCAATGCGCAGCTCTTCAAGAACATTCTGCACTGAACGGCGTCTGACATGTTTTTTTTCATGCGAGTACATCCGATGAAGCATGCTGTTACCACAAAAACTACAGGAAAACGGACACCCTCTGCTGGTCATAACCCTGTACATCTCCGCCAACATCGGAACCTTGCTATAGAACAAATCTTTGTCCGGAAGCGGCAACAAATCCAGATTCTTTATATACGGTCTCGTCGGATTGATATGCATATCACTACCAATCTTATATCCCAAATTGGCAATGCCCTGAAAACCAACGGTCCCCTTTTGCAGGCAGTCAAGAAGCTCCAACAAGGCATCTTCACCTTCTCCGACTACGACGTAATCGACACAACTATTCTGTAATACGGTTTTGGGGACTGCAGTGGGATGGACCCCTCCAAAAACCACTGGAACTTCGCACCTGCTCTTGATACGAGCGGCCATTTGCAGGCACCAGCTGTAATTTCCGGTAAAGCAAGAGAAACAGATCAGGTCCGGTTTTTGTGCTACTGCCTTGTCAACAATTTCCTGATCAAGGTTTGTAAATGACTTCAGGAAAGGGATGTCCAGAAATGAATGCCCGGTGAATACTGCGGGATCGAAAAGAAGTGAGGTTGAGTGGCCATGCGCTTTCAAAGTGCTCGACAAAAACTGTATGCCTATATGCTCACTCCCATTGTATATAAATAGTACATTCATTTATTATTCCTTAGAGCACAATTAGGTCTATTTTGAATGCCAGCATAATGTTCATATTTTAATTGGCTCGCATAATATACAAAAAGTCATACATATCTTTTCGTATTAAACCCAATAATTTCATTGCAATAATAGATAAGCCAGCAAGCAGTACATAAGAAAAAAACAACCAGTATATGTTTGTAAAATTAATATACTGATAAACTATTGTTGCTACAACCGCAACAACGCTAATCAGACAGGTGTGCCTATACATCCGCATCACCTCAACTTTTATCCCCATTACCCTCTGAACAGGTCCCATCATGGCCATACACCCCAACATTGAAGGGACCAATAAGGAAAGACCGGTACCTAAGGCTCCCAATATCGGTACCAACAGAATATTGAGAACGACATTGACTCCGAGGAGCGCAAAGCTTATAGCAGCGTTTTTCACCGTTGAAACTGCATGAACAACAGTGTTCAGATAAACCACAACCGAAAGTAAAAAAATCGCGGGAACAAGAACAGCAAAGGCTCCTCCTGCGGCTTCGTAAGTCTTTGAATACAATAGTGCAAAAAGATGCCTTCCTGATGCCGCTAAAATTATAAATACAGGTGCCAAGACAAGCATAAAAAAATCAATGCCCTTCAAAAACAAGGCATTGGCTGCGAGTTTGTCCCCACCATGATATTTTTTGGAAATTACGGGAGTTATGACGGAAATAAGCGCCACACTGATAAAATAGATGATTTTGCTGAAACTGGACGCCGCGGTGTAGTACCCAACCACCTGATCATCGCTGGTGATGCGTTTCAGGAGAATGGTGTCCACATTCATTAGCAGCGTAATTCCTGCATAGAAAAAAATAAGTGCTAAGGATTTACGTGCAAGCTCATCAAAACCGATGTGAGCCTTCACTTCTAATCTATTATGTCGTGTGAAAAGACAGACCAACCCCAGAATTGATGAGGAGAAAACCGCAAATACGAGCCCATTAATAACGAGAGTCAGTTTATCTGCAGCAGGAAATAGCAGTAATAGAGGAATGCAGACCAACCTGAGGACAGAGTACAAAATTGTCATGCCGCTCTCTGAACCAAACCTTTGCTCTCCATTAAGCACTCCAATGCAAAGGAAATGCACGGCTGTAATCGGAATAATAAATGCTGTTTGCTTTATGTACTTTTCCATGGAATGGTCGCCTAGCAACCCGGCAATTATCCAGGAACCGTAATAATTTAGGGTAAATAACAATGCTCCAATACCAAGTTGGAACATTGCACTCTTCCTTACCAAGTCCCCCCATGAATATAATTGCCTTGAGACAAACATGGATACTGACTGCCGTATGCCATTACTCAAAAAAAGGTAGTTGATATTCATCAAGTTCAGGATGATCCCGACAAGACCGTAATCATCAACCTTCAGAACCCTTCCGAGGTAAACATGCATAATTACAGCAGAAACTGCAAATGCGAACTTAGACAACAATTGTAACATGAAACCTAATTTCATAATTCAACTTAACAAATTTAATTATTCCACAAAATCTCGTTCAGCGCGAATTCGGCAACTTATAACTGCTCTATGCACCTCTTTAAGGTGACTATGCGCCTCAATCCCGAGGTGTTCTACAATCCCTTGCAGATGTTCTTCATATTGGTGCCTAGCTTCCAATAGTTTCTCCCAGGTATGCAACAGGTCATCCCTATTCATACTGGCTATGTCCAGCGCATAGGCGTCCACCCCGATGTCCGCCATAAAATTGATAATTTTACGTTCATAGGACAGCCCAATTGTTGGAACACATGCCTGAACGGCAAGTAAGACCGAATGGTACCTCGTTCCGATAAATGCGTCACAGGACGCTATCCCATCACGCAACTCGACGAGATTCCTGTAACAGAATTTTTCTACTGTTGCATGATGCTCAGCAAATTTTTCCTGAATGAATTCAAACATCTCAAGATCATTCTGATGAGGCTCATTACAGAAGGAATAGAATACCAGTTCAACATTGTCCGGCATCGAACGTAATAAATCTATGATAGCTTTTTCGTACAATAAGATGGCCCTTTCTGGAAAATGCTTTGCCTTGAATTTCCTGAAATTAAGACCAATCCTTTTTATTTGGCTGAAATTGCGACTGTTCGCTCTGTAATGCCTGAAAATAAAGCTCAAATCAGGGTATGTAGCCATGAAAGGTCTGTGGACGTTGAGTTTGCCAAGTTCCTCAAGGGAAGAGGTGTCTCGCACGGAAATAAACTGCGCCTTATTCATTAGCCAACGGATCAACAACCTGGAGTGCCAGAACCGTATCTCACCAACCCCTATGCCGATAAAGGAAAATGACCGGCGAAGAATAAGAGACCATAATGCCCTGATCAACCAAAAGACTACAAAATATCTGTTACTGTCCTTGATTATTGTCCCTGGCCCGATCAGATGCAGATCACTTTTTTTCAATGCAGCAACAGTATGTGCCAGCCAGCTAAAAGACTTCAGTAACGCCGAATCTGGCTGCCGCACTCCCCAGCGCCCGGAATAGATGAGCCTGATACTCCGATTGTTGCACTTTTCCCTAGCCAGCAACGACTCAGTTTTGGCAACATCTGCAGTAAAAATAACTAAGTGATTCAAATTCAGCGATTTTGACAATCCGTCAACAAGGGCGAGCAACAGGATATCGTCACCGACATTGTTTTCGCCAAAATGCCCGCTCAATGCAATATTGAAGGGTTCATCGTGCTTGCTTGACATCAGGTTTGTACCGAAATCTGATTAGCGGATTGAAGCTGGGTTTTATACCATGCCACCGTTTCATTAATTCCAGCTTCAAAATCTACCGACTGTGCATATCCCAGGTCATTAGCAGCCTTGCTTATAGAAAATTCCCGGTCCCAGACGGTTGACGCTATGTTTTGCCGTGTTGCCAGAGGAGCCTTTCCAGCCATTCTTCCCAGCAGTTCGAAACCTGATGCGGCACAATACATAAGCCAGACCGGAACATACGGATAACAGGCCCTTGCCCCCCATGCAGTCATGACCATCTTCCTGAGTTCGTCCATGGCAAGAGACCGCTCCGACGCTATTATGTACACTTGACCCGCTTTTCCCCGATGAATGGTCCGCATCGCGGCTTGAACGAGGTCCCGCACGTGAACAAGTGGCGTAAGGTTCCTACCTGAACCGACCTTCGGGAATATCCCCTGCCTCATCAACCGGCACATCTTGAAAAACTCACCTGTGCCCCCAATCCCGTAAACCATGCAGGGACGAAGCACCAGTGTTGGTACCCCGAAGTCTTTGCCGAGAGAAAGCGCAACTATTTCGCTCTCATACTTGCTTTTCTGGTATGGCGTTCTGGGTTGCGGCGGATCGGTTTCATCGACTATGCTTTTCTTGATCAAGCCCATGGCTGCCGTTGAGCTGAAATGAATAAACCTGCCCACTCCCGCCCGGCCACACTCCCGCATCAGACTTGCAGTTCCTTCAACATTCACCGCCACAAACTGCTGGAATGCCTGTTGTGAGACAGCAGAGACGTGTCCCATGGCCGCCAGATGAAATACATGGTCTACCCCATCGGCAATGCTTACAAGCGTTTCCGGTTTGGTAAGATCACCTGGAATAAACTCTAGATAACGTGTCGGGATGAAAAGAGCCTCAGCCTGAGCTTTATCACGTACCAGACAGCGAACCGAATACCCCTCTTGCAGCAACTGACGCACAAGGTATTGGCCGATAAAACCCGTCCCACCCGTTACCAGAACCCTCATCCCGTCACCTTTACGATATCTTCGATAATCTCGACCATTCGACCCCAGGCGAATCTCTCCTGCTGCTTGCCAATGGCTGTCGAAAACTCCTGACACCTGTTCTGCTCGAAAAAACGCACCACGGCATCCGCCAGCGCTTCTGCGTCACAAGGCGGAACAACATAGCCGGTCCTGCCATCCTCGACAACCTCAGGCAATCCGCCAACCGACGTAACAATAACCGGCTTACCGAAACCAAAGGCAATCTGAACGATACCGCTCTGGGTTGCTGAAACGTATGGAAGTACAACAAGGTCAGAAGCGGTAAAATATTTACCTACTTGACGATCCGGGATATATGCGTCAATGATTTTAACCATCGCAGAAACACCGAGAGACTCGATCTGTTCGAGATATTTCGGTTTGTCATCATAAAAATCTCCGACTACAAGAAGGTAAGAATTTTCGACCCGTTTATTTATCGACGGCAAGGCCTCGATAAGATACGTCAATCCCTTGTACTCCCGGACGAAGCCGAAGAACAGCATAACCCTGGCGTCATCCGGCAGCTCGAGTTCTCTGCGCAATGCAGCTCGATCAAACCCCTCAATATTAAAGGCATCATACGTAGGATGCATGGTCCTTCGATAAACTGGATTTTTAACTATATCAAGCAGCATTGCCTCATTTTCGCCGGACTGGACTATAAAGCAATCTCCTCGCCTCAAAGTAAAAGTGGTCATGAGCCGATCAAAGGGCAGCCGTTCATGTGGAAACACATTGTGAATCAGGAAGAGCACCTTCGTACGGCACATCATTTTGGCCAATATGGCAATAACAGAAAATGCCGGGCCGAAAAACGGGTTCCACCAGGGAATGATGACAAGATCAGGAGTGAATCTGGCTAATACCATACATGCTTGAAGCCAGGAGAATGGATTGACTGTATTTATGAGATATTCGGTATCCTCGTACCTGAATGAATCGTTTTCGTAATCCCTCTGCTGCTGTCCAGGATAGAGAAATTTGGGGTACTGTAACTTGAATGAGACGACCTTGGTAGGATGAGTCTTTGCAAGCTCCTTCGCAAGGAGGCCTGTGTAGTGGGCAATACCGCCTTTATAGGGGTATACTGGGCCGAGCAATACTACACGGAATGAGGGGGTGGATAAACGCATCTATCTATTGTTCCATGTCGCTCTGTAAGGGCAGGACAATTGAATCAAGTCATTAAGTAAATAAGTTTCAAATCTAGATAACACACTCCCTACTTGTCAACCTTCCTCAATCTGAATTGGATATCTTCAAGCAGTCGCCTGTTAACAGAGAATAGATCAGCCAAGAAGGAAACCAACATAGTCTGAAAGCCAATCCCTAGAAGAATGCCTGTCAAAATCAATGAGTGGATATGGCCTTTGCCGCTGCCTGTAAAATAAAAAAACAGATACCGTGCCCCAAGCAGAAATCCAAGCATGAAAATAAATGCGCCAGTAGCCATGAAAAAGCGGAATGGCTTATAGACAATGAAAATTCTGACGATGGTAAAGATGGATTTACGAACATACGAAGGAATGCTTTTTACCAGCCGGGATGGGCGTAAATACCCATTAACCCTTATCGGTACTGACACAATTGTCATATTCTTCTGACCGGCCTGTATTATGGTCTCCAACGTATATGTATATTGATTGAAAACATTCATCTTCATCGCTGCTTCACGGCTGAATGCACGGAACCCGCTCGTTGCATCAGGGATGCTGGTCTGACTGGTAACACGGACGACGTAACTACCTAGTTTCTGGAGCAGCTTCTTTAAATAAGAGAAATGTTCAATGTCATTGATAGGCCGGGCTCCGACTACGATCTCGGCTTTCCCAGCGAGTATCGGCCCTATGAGTTTTGGAATATCATCAGCGCAATACTGGTTATCTGCATCGGTATTGACTATGATATCAGCTCCGGCTTTGAGAGATGCGTCCAACCCCGCCATAAATGCATGGGCCAAACCTTTGTTCCTAGACAGTCGGACAACATGATCTGCTCCGTATTGTAAGGCTACCTCTACAGTTCGGTCTGTGCTGCCATCGTCAATGATTAACCACTCAACAAGGTCAACCCCATCGACTATACGAGGCAATGCAGACAGTGTACACCCTAACGTCAGTTCTTCATTGAAACAAGGCACCTGAATTATCAGTTTTCGCATTTCCATATATCCTGGTCGCTGTGCTTATGCAATGCTAGATGAAACTGTCAAAAGGGTTCATCGACCTATTTTCGCCTACCTACAGATTAATTAACTTGACTACAAAATGCTCCCAGATCAGTCTCTCCATGCAACAAGCGCATAATCCATTGGCCCGCAGTAATATTCATTAAATCGTTTTGCTACTTCACTAACCTCATTCAACCTAGGGATATCGGACAAATGAAGGTTTATTATTTCTACCCTGCTAAACCCACGCGCTTCAGCCAAAAATTTCAGCGTAGGACTTGGCAAGGGATTCCGGTGAGTAGGATCTAGATAAAAATACCAGCTTCCCACTATCAGATTCTGGGGATTGGGCGTTTCAAACAAAGCAAATCCACCCGGCGTGAGTACTCGCAGGGCTTCATCAAGCATTTCGATGAGCAGTTCAAAAGAAAGGTGCTCAACAATGTGAAATCCTGTAACAACACCAACACTGGCATCTGGCAAATTGCGCAGAAACGAAACAGCATCACATTCCATGACATGCAACCCACGTTCACAGCACATCTCAACCATGACGCGGTTCAGATCTATACCCTGAGCATGTATTCCCTGTTCTTTAAGCAGTTCAAGCCACTCCCCTCTTCCACACCCCAGATCAACAACGCACCTATCAGAGCCGACAACTCCAGCATCCTTCAATAACGGTAAATACTCCCGAACTCTCTCCTTAATCAGTTCACGGCTCCCTCGAAATCTATCTTCAAAATCAAGGTATAACCCATCATACTGATGCATATTTTCATCGGTACATCGTATACATCCGTTATCAAGCGATGAGAGCATTTGTCCCTTTAGTTGATCGAGGAGATCAGCAGACCGTTTTTCCTGCAGCGCAAGACGTGCCGTTAACGCTTCTACCTGCTTCTGTAACTCGTCGATAACGGCTTCAGATTCCTGCGTGTGCTTGGCCGTTGTTCTCCCCTTGACATCCTTATCCAATAAATCGGCTATTTCATTTAAAGCCTGTAGTATACTCGTATTAAATCTACGCTGCTTCGCGGTTATGAAACCGGTTAAGAAGGCAACAGCACTACTCACAATAAGAACCATCCTTCGTAAGGGAGTTGGAACCTTTTGCCTAGATGAGACTTCCGCTCCGACATAGACCTCAGCCGACGCAGTGACTATCATCTCCCGAAGCTCCGATACGTTAGACACATGATAGGAGCGGACTAAATCGATAGATTCAGTCTTCCTGCGACGTCGTTTTGATTCTATATTTATCTTTGCCATAATGACTTAATATTAATAAATAATTGTTATACAACTCATACTTACCAACTATCTCTTGATTGTAAATCAGTTGTTATCGCTCGATTATTTAATGAATAATGCACATAAAAGACCTGCTGCATGAGGAGCACCATTGTCTTGATATTCAATCTTCTCCAACTCTTTTTTACTGCTCGTAAACCATCCGTGCTTATAAATGAAAAAGTCTTCTCTGACTAGATGAGCATCCAGTTCCTGCTTTAACGCACTCCATCGCTGCTCGTCATAATGAATAAACCATCCGTAATCAACAAACTTACCGAAAGGCACAGTAATAATTAACTTACCACCCCTCTTTAATATTCTCTTCATCTCCTGTACGGCCTTAAAATCTCCGCCCGCATCAATTGTTTCTGCATTTTCTGCATAAACGCTATTATTCCTTCCAACATGTTCTAGTGTTGAAATACAGTATATAAGATCAAAATAATTGTCCGGGAAATCTGTATTTCGTATATCGGCTTGCTTTGGTATTATTCCTTTTACTTCCTTGTATACAATATCAACCCCATGCAATTCCTTGCAATTAAGGTTTAGCAATGCGTTCAGATATTCAGGTTCAGCATTTGAATAACCAACCTCAAGCACCCTCTTTTCTCCAGAATAAAGAGAAAGTGCCCACGGTATTTCAATTATACGCTCTGACGTACATACTCCAAATCCTTGGTACGGCAATTTGAACATATTTTTTATGATTTTGTTTTTCAAATAACTCAAATACATTTATATTTCCTTAATGTCTACATTGATATCCAGCTTAGATATGCCTATAAAAAAATAATCTTTTACGCTCACAACCTCAAAATTAACTATGTCATCACACCATGTAAAGCACTCATCAACATGAGTGTCATCCCTCACCGCGGCTACCGTCAAAGTGTATTTGCCAACTCCAATATTCAATATAAATTCGAATGAAAATTGATATGTTTTGCCTGCATCAGTTGATATTATTTTTTGCAGATGGTACGTGTTTGTTCCGAAAATATCCTGACCGAACTTATCCCTTATCAACATCCCTACTACCAATTGATGCAACTGTTCATGTGATTCAACTTCAACATTTACTCTGACCTTTTCACCAGCAGTAAAAATTTTTGATTTAATACCAAGCCCATTGATTATTTCAACTTTTGTTATTTCAGTTTTAAAGTTTCCATATGAGCTGATTTTACCAACTGACTGCTTGCATATTATATCCTTTGATTCTTCCTTAGAAAGCATGTAGTTGTATTTGTTTATAATCAATTCAGGACTACCATCTTCTAATATTTGACCGTGATCTAACAAAATAGATTCATCACAAAGATATTTAACTGCATTCAAATCATGAGAAACTAATACTATTGCGCCACCCGCATCTTTAAAATTCCGCAATCTGTTCATGCATTTTTGTTGAAAATAGGCATCTCCAACGGATAATGCCTCGTCTACTATTAGGATATCAGGATCCACGTTAATAGAAACTGAAAAAGCCAAACGCACAAACATACCACTTGAATAAGTTTTAACCGGCTGATAAATAAAATCTCCGATATCTGCAAATGAAAGGATATCGCTCACCTTTGCATCTATCTCTTCGCGCAAGTAACCCATAAGCGTTCCGTTAAAATAAATATTTTCAATACCGGTCAGCTCAGGATTGAACCCGGCACCAAGTTCCAGGAGAGCAGAGATATTACCATCAACCGTCACACTGCCACTTGTAGGAGTAAGCACTCCTGCTATTATTTTGAGAAGAGTCGATTTCCCAGAACCATTTCTACCTACAATGCCAACCGTTTTGCCCTTCTTTATCTTAAAATCAACATTCTTCAGTGCAAAAAAGTCTTGATGATATTTTTTTCCGAAAGGGTTCAAAGACTCCTTCAAGCGATCAAAGGAGTTATTGTAGAGACGATAAGTTTTGGTAACATTATCAACTGCAATAGCAACCTCTGGTTGCAAACCGCTTCGTGATTGAAACTCGGCAGGCACAGGTGACTCGGGGTGTATAGATCCGCTCATTTTCAGAACCTTTATACTTAAACAGACAAATACAAAAATCAGAATGATATATAAAAGGGCGACTGCATTCATGCAGTCGCCCTTTATAATAACCTATTTCAAATGTATTGTGGTGAAAATTTAGTGCACAACACAGATGTGATCGGGATCAGCTCCTGTTCTGTAAAATGCACCTGCTGTCAAGCCACCGGAAATTGCGGCCGCATTGCTGGCATACACCGGCAATCCAACAACTTGCAATTTACTTGTAGCCGGAGTAGTACCGGTTCCGATACCGACATTGCCGGTAGTATTTGCAATCTGGATACCGCCCGGCATGGCGTTAAAGCTAAGATTGAAATATGTACCATAGTTAACAATATCAAATCTGTTCAGGTTAGCCAAGGGGCCTGTTTGGAGCAGGATTCCAGGCATTGAACCGGGTGTAGAATAAACAATCCTTCCAACCTCGACATTTGCACCATCCTTTAGGTACCACGCGGATGCTCCGGCCTTGTTCAACTTGTAACGAAGAACCGGGGTACCGCTACCGGTATCGTAAACAGCTTCAAAGTTCTCAGTTGCTGCTCCCGGCGCAGCAAGAATATGCAAGGGAGTTGTTGGTGTAGGAGTTCCTATACCCGTATTACCACTATCCTGAACCACAAACTTGGTATTACCTGAACCGTCCTTCACAATCAACTTGTCAGCCGCCATCGCCGGTGCCGCAAGAGCAGCAACTGCTGCTGCCGTCAGTATAACCTTTGTTACCATGTTCATCTGAAACCTCCTCTTGTTTGGATATTTAGGTGGTGTTAAATCAGTAAGTAGCTTGATGAAGGCAGGGCGCATCTGGAACCTTATCCATTGACCTGCCCCCTCTATTCTTGCCACCTTTCGTGTCGTACGCTATTTAACAGCCTACTTCTCAAATTGGCTGATTAACTTTATCTAAGAATTTTCAAAAAATCAAGCAGCTACTGCTATTTTTGCACTGGGCTGCCTGCGCGGTTAAATGAATATTGGCAGCACAGGAAAATATGCAATAAAGGAGCCAACACAGTCACATTGTCGCCCGTCAGCCTACCCACTCAAATCACATCCGCAAAGTGCGGCCGCAGTCGCTTGAAAACCACCGCGCCGAGGACAAAGATCGTTCCGGTCACGGCCCAGTAGTAGAGTGTCAACACGTAGTGCCGTTCCCAGAACCAGACGTGGTAGATGAAGCTCTCGCGATACCCTTCCACAAGGTAGTATACGGGGTTGAGCTTGACCATGTTAAGGTATTTCATCGGCAGGATCTTGGCCGACCAGAAGATGGGGGTCATCCAGAAGAGGAACTGAAGGACCATGCCGACTAGCGGTCCCATGTCGCGAAAAAACAGGATAACGGAGGAGGTGATCCAGGACAGGCCAAGCAGCAGAACGATGGTCGCGAAGAGATAGTAGAACACCTGGATGCAGTGAATGGTCAGGGGGGCCTGGTACACCAGGAACATGCCGAAGATGACGACTATGAAAAAAGCATGGAGCACGAGCGCCGAGAGGATCTTTACGATGGGGAGCATGCCGACGCTGAAGTTGACCTTTTTCAGCAGGAACGAGTTTTCCAGGATGGAGTGGGTCGCGCTGTTGAGGCAGTCATTGAAGAAAAACCAGGGGATGATGCCGGAGAGCATCCAGAGGACAAACGGGACATCCCCCGCTGGTTTGGATTTGAACCCGACCTCGAAGACAAACCAGAGGATTGCAACATAGATGGTGGGATGTATGAAGGCCCACAGGATACCGAGGTATGATCCCAGGTACTTGCTCCGGAAGTCCTGCTTGGCTAGGGCAAGAATCATCTGCCGGCGCGAGAAGAGTTCCCGGATGAAGACGGAAAAGATGCGAAAATAGTTCATGTCGGAAATAGTACTGCAGGCATGAAGGAGAGTAAATGAAAAATTGGGGCGGCCGGCTCGGCAGCAGACTGAGCGGACAACACCGTCAAATGGCGGTCAGAAGGTCCGTCGTACCGAAGCGGCGAACTTCTTTTCGAGCCGATTGTCACTGTCCCGCTTCCCCAGGGTATAGTCGAGATTTGCCGACATCAGCTTGAAATCCGCGGTCAGCCCGGCATTGTAAATCATGGAGAAGCTTCCGGGGTTCCTCAGGAATTTGGCCGATCCGTAAAGGCTGATCCTGGAAGTTGGCGAGTATGTCCCGGAAAGGAGCAGGTACATGGCATCGACACTGTCCGACCCGTTTGTCCGTGTCTGGTAGGAGAACTCTTCGGAAAGCGCCGCGTAGGTCCTGATCGAACCTGACGACGTGAAGAAATTTCTTCTGTATCGTTGAATGAGGTCAACCTGCGTGTTCTGGACCTTGTTTTCGTCCCTCTGTTCGAGGGTATACTGCAGCAATCCCTCATGATAGCGATTGGGGCGATATTCCAAGACCCCCCTGTTCTCAAGGCGCTTGTACACCCCATCGGCACCGTTGTCACGTTCGTAATAGTAGGTTTCCAGGCGGCCAAGCAGTTCGCGGTTATCGTACGTAAGCCGGTTGATGAAGTTCAGGTAGGTAATGTTCGGCTCCCCCTGGGCAATGGAAAGATCATACTCCGCATCAATGGTCGCTGAAAAACGACTGATCGGGGTCCATGCGAGTCCGACATCCGTGATGGAACGGATGTAACTGGTATTCCGGTGGAACGTTCCCCCCGTCTGCTGTATGGCGGTAAGATCGACATACCCGGGGCCGTTGCCGCTCCGCAACTCCTGCTTTAACACAGTTTTCAGGTTTCCATGGATGCGGTAGTCCCACCTGACTTTTGCCGTCTGCTCCCAGCTGGCACTCTCGGCACTGTTGGTCCCGTCATCCTTGAACTGCAGCCTGTAGCCGGCAAACAGCGTATGCCTGTCACTGAAAAGGCGCGTGCTCGTCGTGTTAACTTCGCCCCTGATATCGTACGCGTCATAACTACCAAACGACCTGGATGTCGTGACACTTACACTCGGCGAGAGCGTGAAGCTGGACCGGTTGAAGGTATTGATCCCCGCGGAAACGCTATTGGTGTAAGAATCCTCTCTACTGCCGGTTGCGAATTTCCTTGCCCCGCGATTGACCGTGACATTTGCAAACCAATCGGTATCAGGACTGTAGATACCTTTCAGGTACAGCGGCACCCGGGTAGTTTCCGTCAAGGCGTCTACCGTGAAGGCACGATTGTAGTTCATGAACGTTCTGGCATTCCAGTTTTTCCTGGTGGCGATCGCCATGAGGTTCAGATCGTACTCTTCGCTCATTTCACCGGTGGCCGTGGATTTGCGGGCCATGATCGAACCATCGGCGGATACGTCTATCCAGTTGGTCAGGGACGACCATTTGCGCCGGCCCACGTTATCAACGAGGCCGATCTGCACCGTATTGAGCTCATAATTTTCGCTGGGGCGGATGTAATTATCGTAGCGTATGTTCGAATATTTCAGCCAGTTGTTTTCCTTGTTGAGTCCGGCAACGGCCAGCTCCCTCGTCTTGTTGTCAACCGGAGTGATCGCGTCAGTAAGCTTGACGGCAGACTCCCGGTAATCCACATACAGCTTGGGGAGCCCCCTCATGCCGGCAGTAGCGGCGCGATCGGCATCATAGGCAAAGGTGAACCCCATCGTTCCACCCTTGTATCGGTTATCGATGGTGTAGGCCAGCTCGTCACCCACAAGATTGGAGGTAATGCCGGTTTTGAAGTACGGACTATAGTCATCGGAAGCATAGGCGGTAAAGCGGAAAGGTAGTTCGGGGGGCTGATAAATGACATCCCCTTTGTACCTGAACTTTCCGAATGCCTGCTTGAGGGAGCTCGTTTGACCGAGATCATGGACAGAGGTATCGAAGGAGAGCCAGTCGTAGCCGAGTTGGAGCAGGTAGGATTGCCGCTGGAGCGTGCTGAGACGATTGGTTGCCACCCAGTCAAGGGAATATTTCTGGGAAAAGGTGTTGCCGCTGTAAACCTGCTTACCACCTGCGGACGCATCGTAGGAGACGTAGTTCAACTCGACATTGCCCGCGACAAAGGTAGCCGCCGAGGAAGGGCACGCGCCTGCGGCAAGCACACCTGATATCAGGAGGTATGAGAATATGTTGCGGTTGAACATGACGACATCCGTATGTGGTGCGTTATTTTAACCAGAGCTATTCGTGCAATTTACACGCCGCCACAGCCCGCATTTGCGCCCGCCACCCACTCGTAACTTACTGATTTTACATAACTACAACATTATTTGTAATTAATTGTTTGGCTATAACCGCCATTCGGTCTTTTGACGTCCCCAAACGGCCATATCACAGAACCCACCATAATCATGAGGAACACCTTCACCCTACACAAAAAAAGGCGGGAGAGTCTCCTCTCCCGCCCCATACATCAGTGCAGCCCGGATTACTTGTTGTGGCAACCGAGGCAGAGCTGGGAACCAGCCATGGTGTCACGCAGGAACGGCTTGAATGCAGAGTCGTGTACAGCGTGGCAGCTACCGCACTCGAGAGAGCGGTTGGTGGTTGCACGGTTTGCGGACATGCCGGCATCAGCGGTAGTCTTGAAGAGCGGGAAGGTCTTACCCATGGTGTAACCCTGGGCATTCAGAGCAGCCTGGCCAGGACCCATGGTCGAGCCGGTACCGACGTTCAGGTCGCCCTGGGTGTCAGTGGTGCCGACCGGGAAGTTGATCGGGTGGGTTTTACGCAGGTCGCGGGTCAGGTTGGCAGCGCCGGAGATTGCGGAAGTCCCGTACACGCCGGAAGTTGCGGTGTGTACGTTGCCAACTACACCAGTACCGTCGGTAGCACCAGCATTGTGTACTGCATCCATCGTGGTAACACCGTCGTGACAGCTCATGCAGAACAGCGAAGTACTATCGGAGGTGAAGCCGGTCTTGAAGGAGACGTTGGCCATGTTGATACCGGAGTAGAGGGTGAAGAGGTTACCGGCCGGGTTGTTACGGTTCCAGAGGGGGAGGGAGAGGTTCGCGTTGTGCGGTGCGTGGCAGTATACGCAGATCTGGGTGCTGGTGCCGTTGTAAGCAACGTTACCATGGGCGGTGCCGGAGAGGTCGTGCTTGCTGCCAACGATGGTGGCACCCATTGCAGCGGAAGCAGCTGCGATGATGCCGGCTACTGCGAGGAGGGATACAACTTTTTTCATACTCGTTCTCCTTTTTGTGTTTTGCCTGGCGACCAGGCTTCTCAAATCTCTTGACTCACTACAGCAATTTTGATGCCAGCATAATCGCCAAACATTTCCACAAGCGCACCAATAACAATTACAACAAGTTACACAATCTCACCAAAAGTTCCGCCCAAGATTATTAACGTCTTTTCACGTACAGGCGTCACGCACGTCATTTTTCCGTTATTTGGCAACACACTTCCCTTAAAAACACCGGACATGGAACGGCAAACTTCTACTTCTTGTCAGGAATTGACGGAGCAGCCGGCTTCCCCCCGCCTTCCCCGAGATATTTGAAGATCTGGAACCGCACGTTCGCCTGGTCGGCAATGTAGATCGTGTTGTTCTGGTCGATGAAAATGCCCTGGGGGAGCAGAAAGCCTCCCGGCGCCTCGATGGAGGTCTTGGTAACGGAATAGGCAGTACCGATGGAAAGGAGATAATCCCCCTTTGCATTAAAAATTTTAATCTGATTGGCCTTGCCGTCAGTCACATAGACATTATCCTCCGAATCGACCGCCAGCCCCTTGATCACCTGGAAATCGGATCCGGCATCACCTCGCTGGCCGAATTTGCGAAGGAATGTGCCATCCTTCGTGAACACCTGGACCCTGGCGTTCATGACATCGCCGACAACCACCTCTCCCTTGTGGTTTATGGTAATGGGCGACGGGCGGTTGAATTCTCCATCCCCGGACCCCGGCTTGCCGAATGAATAGAGATGCTTGCCGCTCTGCTTGTCAAACACGGCGACCCTGCCACCCGGCGAGTCCACGAGGAATATCTTGCCGGTGCTGTCATCGACCACTATGCCTGCAGGTGCGGTTACCTGTCCGCCGTAGTTGATTTTCTTGACGACAGCACCCTTCTTGTTGAGAACATAGATATACGAGTTCCCCCTTCCGACGGTGTAGACATTCTCGTCAGAATCCAGTGCAAGATAGTAGGGGGTAATGGCAAGACTCAAGTCAGGGTCGGACCCCTTGTTCCAGACCTCGACAGTGGAGGCGTTCAGATCGTAGACGATGATGGCGGGCTTCGCGATATCGGCAACATACACTCTGCCGGTACCGCTCGCTTTGATATCGATCGGTTTCTCGAAGTCGATCGCGGGGGCCTGACCGAAGATGCCCTCGATAAACGAGTCGAATCCCGACTTGGGAAAACTGTGCTGGCTGTAATATGAAGCGATCCATTCGATCCGCGGCTGCTCCGGTGCTCGCGGCCAGACGTAGCGTCGCGTATGCTGCTGTTGCTGGGCGGCGCAGCCGCCGAGAATGCACAGTACGGCAACCAGAAATAACGCGATTGTTTTGAGTACCTGAGTCTTCATCTGAGCTTCCTCCATAACATGTTAACTATTCAGCCGGACGCTGCTCGATTATTTTTTATGACACATCTGACATAACTCCATCTTGTTGTCATTACCCGTGACAAAATAGTAGCGGGCCTTGCCGCCATGGGCATCGTGGCACGAGACACAGGAGAGTTCCCTCCCCTTGCCACGGTCCGACGGGTCGGTTCTATCTGCAAGAGGGTGGCTTTCGCCCCCTCCCAATGTGGTGACATGAATGCTGGTGGCAATCTGCTCGTGGCAGGAGAGGCAGAGCTTGTTGATGGGCATGCGAAGCTGGGCGGGGTAGTCACTGCCGTGGGAGTCGTGGCAGATTTCACACATGCCGGCGGCAACGGGTCCGTGCAGGAACTTGTACCCCTTGAGCTCCTTTTCCTTCTCCTGATGACATCCGTAACAGAGCTTTGTATCACGCTTCGGCGTGGCGTAGAGAGGGGTTCCCTGCAAGACATGACAGTATGCACAGGAATAGGTACCGACAGGACCGTGGACGTATTTCTGGTTGGCCATCCTCTTATGACAGGAATAGCAGGCGTTATCCTTGTCCGGGACGTCGATGACCTGCTTCATGGAAGGCTTCATGTTATGGCACGGGACACAAAGTTCGTCGGCTTCCGGGCGATGCATGACTGCGGGCCTGAATTCCTTGGGAACATCCAGCGTCTCCCCCTTGGGGGCATAATAAATGTCCGCGGTAAAACTCTCCTGCTTTTTATCACCGACAAACGTATCCACCGTCAGGTGGTTCTTACCCTTGTCCCACAGGGGCTGCAAGATCAGAAAATCCCGGAAGGCTCGCCTGTACTCCACGGTTCCTACCGGCAGGGGATCGCTCGCGACACCATTAACCGCCACGACGACGCTGGTGAGCTCCGTGTTGCCAAGCTTCAGAACGAGGTGGCGCGAATCGCCGACTGAGGTACCCGGTTCGGGATAAATCATCGAGACCCCGGCACGAGCAGGTATGGCAAGAGCGATGAGCAGGGAGGATAAGACCACCCCCCCTGCAAGGAAGATCCTGACCTGTCCGGGGAAACCAAACCTCATAGAAGTCCGCGCTCCTGGAGTGAAGGCACTACCTGCCGCCCCCGTAGCTGTGCAGGCCGGAAAGGAAGAGATTCACCCCGAGATAGCAGAAAATGGTTGCGGCGAAACCGATGATGGAAAGCCATGCGGCACGCTTGCCGACCCAGCCGCGCGTGATCCTGGCATGCAGGAATGCGGCATACACAAACCAGACGATGAGCGACCAGGTCTCCTTGGGGTCCCAGCTCCAGTACGTACCCCAGGCATAGTTGGCCCAGGCGGCACCGGTAACTATGCCGAGGGTCAACAGGGGGAACCCGATCATGATGGCTTTGTAGTTAAGGTCGTCGAGCACACGGATGGCGGGAAACATGCTGATCACTCCGCCGGCTGAGGCGTCGGATGAGTCCCCTTCAGCCTTTGCCTTGATCAGGTACATGATCGAGATGCCGCAGGCAACCGCGAACGCAGCATAGCCGAGGAAGCAGGTGATAACGTGATAGAGCAGCCAGTTGCTCTGCAGGGCGGGGACGAGCGGTTCGATGCCGCTGTGCAGCCCCAGCTGTGCCCAGGCCATGCCGAAGAGGGCGAACGGGAGGACAAAGGCACCCACGACCCGGTACTTGTACTTCAGTTCGATGATGCCGTAGATGAGGATGATCGTCCAGGCGAAGAAGACGACCGATTCATACAGGTTGGAAAGAGGGGCATGGCCATGCCCCATGTCGTAGGACTCTTTCCAGCGCAGGATGATCGCCACGGTCTCCACGCCCCATCCGAGGAAGGCGGCCATGCTGGCGCTCAAACCGATGGCATTCTGCTTCGTTGCAAGAAATGCGAAGAAAAGAATGGTGGATATCAGAAAAAGGAACGTAGTTGCATTGAAAAGCAAGGAACTGGTCATAGTGTAAGCCTCCATGAAAAGCGGACGGTGAGTGGTGAAGTCAGCTTGTTACTTATTCACTTCCCACACTTCACAATTTTTTTACCTGCTCAACCAATGATTCGAAGTGCTGCTCGAAAGCAGCGGGGTTCTTGCTGGCAGTCCCCCCCATGACAGCCCGGCCATTGACAAGGCGGATCCAGACCCGTTTGTGGGACATGAAGAACGCCATGATAATGCCGATAACCATGAGTGCGCATCCGGACCAGACAACCCAGACACCGGGGTCCTTGGCGACCTGGAGGCCGGTATAGAGCTTCTCGTCCGAACCAAGGTACCCGACGATGATATCACCACCCCGCTGCTCCTCGACCTCAGGATGATTCTTGAAAACGACGAACGACTCGGACCCCTTGCCCGGCGTGGTCAGCCTGACCTTGGCCGCCGGACCCGTGAATTCGGGCATGAACTGGCGAACGTCCTGGGTCGACTCGATGACCTCCAGGGTCGCGCCACCCGATATCGTTGCAACGTCCCCCTTTTTCATGTCCACGTGAACACCTTCACCGCTGCTGCCGCGACGGCGCAGATTGAAGTGATAGGCGGCACCCTCGCCGGACTGGCCGTAACTGGACTGGTAAAAGGTGATCCCCTTGTAGCTGAGGGGGTCGTTGACGATGGTCGGACGGTTGGTAAGCCCGGGAACCGGCTGGCCGTTTTCGAGAACAGTCAGCACGCTCTTGAACTCCTTCGGTGCGCCGGTGTTGTAATACGATACGGAAAAGCTTTCGCAGCGAAGGCCGAACCCCAGCTTGATCGGCTTCTCCTTCTGCGTATAGACCGTGTCGATCGTCTCCCCTTCCGGGATATTGACAAACGCCTTGTAGCCGAAGAACGAACCGAGCAAGGCACCGATGAAGATGACGATGATGCTGAGGTGAACGACATAGACACCGAGGCGGCACCACGGATTTTTCTGCACGAACAGGTGACACACGCCATCCTTTTCGGTAACCACGGGCTCGCCCAGCGTCGACTTGAGGAAATTCTTCAGTTTTTCCTTCTGGGCACCCGCGTCGCCACTGACCTTGAATTCATAGGTATTGGACAGAGACTTCTCCAGCCCTTCGTCCATGATGAGCTGTGGTTCGGAAACCATCTTCCAGACACGGGGAAGTCGCTTGATGGAACAGGCGACGAGATTCACCGTGAGCAGGTAGAGAAGCAGCATGAACCACCAGGAGTGGTACATGTCGAAAAAGCTCAGGCTCTGGTAAAGCTTGAACTTTGCCTCGCTGATCGTCTGCAGGTATTCCGGCGGGATATTTCCCTGGGGAACTACCGTACCGATGATCGAGGTCAGAGCCAATCCGATGAGCAGAACGATGGAAAGCTTCAGGGAGCAGAAGAACTCCCACAATGACTCGGTAAAGCCGTGTTTGGTAGTAGACAAGACACTCTCCTTTTATAAATTTAAAGGCAGAATCACTCCCAGCTCAGTTGACCGATAACCGGCATCAAGCAAGTCATTATATATAAAAAGCAGTTGCAAAAAAAGCAGATTCTCTTGAGACAAAACAAAAAGGGCGACGGTCCCCCGTCGCCCTTTCCGGTAGTATTCTACGGATTCAGCCTACTTGTGGCACTCTTTGCAAGCGGTAGGCCCTTTCTTCATATCGGCATGGCACCCTTTGCAGACTTTGTGGGCGAAATCCTTGCCGAAGCCTTCGATCTTGCCGGGACCTTTTTCATGGCACTTCTTGCAGTCTCCTACGGTTGTCTGGTGGGCTTTGTGATTGAATTTCACCCCTTTTTTCATCTCGATGACGTCCGCAGCGAATGCAGAACCGGCAAAGACAACGACAAGCAGGGTCACTATGGCTTTTTTCATTGAACACTCCTCCTGTTTCTCAGGGTTTAATAATTTTGAAAAAATTAATACATGACATGGGCAATGTCAAGGGAAAAGCTCCCCCAACGCGGTGGTCAGGCAGTCAGCCGCTTCTGCAGCAGGGCATCCCTCGCTGCCACATCCTCGGCCATGGCCTGCTTGTAGTCAGCAAACCGGGCGGCCAGTTCCGGGCTCCCGATGGCAAGGATCTGCACGGCAAAAAGCCCCGCGTTCTTGGCACCGGCCTTACCGATGGCCATGGTAGCGACGGGAATCCCCCCCGGCATCTGCACCATGGCATACAGAGCATCGAGGCCGTTCAATGCCCCGCCGGGAAGGGGGACGGCAATCACCGGCAAAACGGTTTCCGCGGCGATCACCCCGGCAAGATGGGCAGCCATGCCGGCTCCGGCGATGATGACCTTGATGCCGCGCCCCGCCGCTGTGCGGGCAAGTTCACCGGTCCTGGCCGGTGAACGGTGGGCCGAAGATATATGCATTTCGCAGGTGACGCCGAACTCCTGCAACACCTTGACGCTCTCCTCCATTACCGGCAGATCGGAGTCGCTCCCCATCAGAATAAGCACGTCCGGATTCATTGCTGACCTCTCTTGAATGTGAATATGGGGTCTACCGAGAGTCCCATTTTAGCAGCGCGAAACTTCATGGCCGTACCGAGGACGCCAAAACCGTACTTGACGCTCCGGCGGAAATTTATAGACGAGGCCTCGGGGAAATATTTCGTCGGGCAACTGACCTCGCCGATGCGAAAATCCGCCCAGACGATCTGGGCCAGCATCTGGTTGTCGAAGACAAAGTCGTCGGAGTTGAGATCAAGGGGGAGCCGCTCCAGGACGGCACGGGAGAACGCACGGTAGCCCGTGTGGTATTCGGACAGCTTGTGGCCGAGGAGAATATTCTCGAACAGGGTCAGGAACCGGTTGGCCACGTACTTGTAAAGGGGCATCCCCCCCTTGAGGGCGCCGACCCCCAGAATGCGCGAGGCAAGGACCGCGTCGAACTCCCCGTAGGCGATCATCGCACTGATGGCGGTGATCAGCTTGGGGGTGTACTGGTAATCGGGATGGAGCATGACCACGATGTCCGCCCCCAGGTCCAGCGCCGTCCGGTAACAGGTCTTCTGGTTGCCGCCATACCCCTTGTTCTGCTCGTGCACGATCGTGTGGATCCCGAGCCGCCGTGCCACCTCGGCGGTATCGTCCCGGCTGGCATCGTCGACGAGCACCACGTCGTCAACGAACTCGAACGGAATCTCCCGGTAGGTCATTTCCAGGGTCCTGGCCGCATTGTATGCCGGCAGCACCACCACTACCTTCTTACCGTTAATCATACGTTCCCCTCATTGCGTATTGAAAACCTGAACGGTCTTTCCCCGAGCAACATCCTCTTCCCGCACGGCCACCAACTGGAGACGCCCGCCTGCCTTCACGGTATACGGACCGGCGGCGTGCACATCACCCGAGCGCCCCTCTGTAGCATACGGCACACAGAACGTGAACCGCCCGGAGCCGTCAACAACGGCAGCATCGCGATACGTGAACTCCCGGCTGCCGGAACTCTCCAGGTGCAGCTCAACGGTAACGTCGGTACCGGGTTTTCCGTACCCCTGCAGCGAAGCACCCTGTACGAACTCGAACACCTTGTAGTTGCTTACCAAGCCGACGACCGGATCGGGGAACTTCCCGGGAGATTCATGTACCAGGCGGTAATTACCGACGGCGGAGGCGTCTTCCCCATTCAGGCGAAAGGCCGAACCGTCCTGAATATACAGTCGATAGAACATGGAGGCAAGTGGCCTGAAAGGGGAAGAGTGGGCTGCTTGCCGAAATTTACCCGTCCGCCGGCCGAATTCGGCAATATCCCGGAACTGGCCAAGCGACCCGGAAATGTTGCTCAGCAGCAGATAGCGCACCCGGTTATCCACGAGTATCTGCCGTGCGGATAGGGGATCGGTATTGGTCAGGAACGACGTCGACTCGTACAGGCCATGGGTCTCCCAGCCAAAATTGGTCGCCAGCGTCGGACGCTCAGCCACGTAGTCCACATAGGCACCCAACCCCCACTCCGAAAGGACACCGTATTCGGGCATCGATCTCGGCTGGAGGAAAAAGGATGTCACCGGCGTTTTGTCACGCAGCCATTTCAGGGTCTCCTGCAGGTCGTACTTTTCATAATCCGCCAGTCCGAGGTGGGGCAGGCCCATCAGAAATCCGGCAGTCGGCGCAAGTGTCGCTGCGAGTACCCCCCCCGTCAGGACGGATGGTAACCTCTGAGTGCCGGCGAGGGACAACCGCTCGCGAAACTGCACCGCCACATAACCGCCGCCAAGGGCAAGGGTGATCGCGGTCAGGTGAACGTACCGTTCGCGGAAAAGGGGAAGTACCCAGAAGACGCTCCCCCAGACGACAAACAGCGTCACGGGGAAGGCGCGGAACGATCCCCGCTTCCCCTGCCGGACCAGAGCCACCATGAGGAGGGGAAAGAGCCAGTAAAGAAGGGAGAGTGTCTCCGTCGCATGCCAGAGATCCAGCCTTCCGGAGGGGAAAAGTATGGGGCGTAGTTCTGAAATGGAGTCAAGCCACGGATCCCTGCCGCCGATGACCGCCAGACCGGAAAGAAGTTCGCGGACCGCCTTCCTCCCCCATGGCACCAGCAGGACAGCGGCTCCTCCTGCGCACACACCTGCCACGAGCCGCGGCCACAACCGCCTGCCGTCTCCCTGAAGCCGGGCAAGAAGATGAAAAACAGCCCCTGCCCCCCCCAGCACCACCACGTGGAACCATGAAACAATGCCGAAACTCAGCCCGCCTGCCGTATCCCAGACGTTGATCACGCAGAGGGGGACCAGAATCAACGCACCCCAGAGGGAAGCATCGCGTCCCAGGAGAGCCGTCGGCCCCATATCCCTGCCGTACCGTGCCGCAAGGGAACAGTGCACGAAAAGGGCAAGGAGCGCCACGCCCCAGAAAATGATCGCCCCCCGCCACGTCATGATGGCAATGACCATCACGAATCCCATGACACGTGCGTCCGCGCTGCAGGGGAGTCCCTGCCGCACACGCTCTTCGCTTCGCAGCAGGACAATGCAGATGAGCAGGCAGAGGATCGGCTCGACTGCATGATGGTCCAGTTCGGAAACCAGCGAATAGAGG
>Ga0129297_10000126_pt1 | contig 35184 bp, 33 predicted proteins | sample I18A1metaG_FD_94708 | JGI IMG/M metagenome (GOLD analysis project Ga0129297, IMG submission 94708) | Lake sediment bacterial and archeal communities from Gulf of Boni, Indonesia to study Microbial Dark Matter (Phase II) - ​I18A1 metaG | ecosystem: Environmental > Aquatic > Freshwater > Lake >... | reverse complement strand
GACAGACTAGTCTGATAGTCTCAACATCTGGTCCCTCCATCATTCCGTCTCGGTCAGAGCACGTGAGAAGGAACTTACGCAGACCTGCTCCCATGAAGCGGTCCAGCGCTTGCTGCAGCTTGATTCCAGAGAGCTTACGCCAGCCCTCGATGAGCACGTTGTCGCCGACGTAGTCGAGTGCGGCGATAACCCTTGATTGCCCCGCTGTCGCCGAGATCTCACCGAAGGTGGTTTCGTTAGTCAGCGCGGTAGTTCCGACCACAAGCGCGTCCGCACCTGCCTCGACTAGTTTTCGTGCGACCACCGCGCTCCGCACGCCACCACCGACTTGAACCGGAATACCGGCAGATCGGATGACCCGTGAGATGACATCCAGGTTGTTACCTTGACTGAACGCGGAGTCGAGATCTACGATGTGAAGACCAGCTATTGCAGCCGTCGACAGAGACCGAGCCACATTAACGGGATCAGTCGAGTACACCGTAACCTCGTTCGGCCTGCCTTTCCGAAGTCTAACGACTTTGCCTCCCAGGAGGTCGATTGAGGCATACACCTTCGTCGGCGAGCTACCTCCTTAACATCCTAGCAAAGTTGCGAAGGATCGCTTTTCCCGTCTCGCCGGACTTCTCTGGGTGAAACTGTGTTCCCATCAAGGCTCCGGACTCGATTACCGACGGAAACGTCACGGCGTACTCTGTTTGGGCAGCAATTACGGACTCGGTGGTTGAGGGATAGTAGGAGTGCACAAAATAGCACCAAGAGCCGTCGGCGATTCCGTCGAGGATGCCGTTCGACTTCTGAATGTCGAGCTGATTCCATCCAATGTGGGGAATCTTCGCTGAGTCTGGGAGCCGCATGACTTTTCCCTTGATTAGGCTCAGCCCTTCTGCCGGCCCCTCCTCGCTTGACTCGAAGAAGAGTTGCATGCCGAGACAGATTCCAAGAAGAGGCCTGCCCTGCCTCACGAACTCGACGATTCTGTTGCGGTATTGGCTTAGTTTTGAAATGGCTGGCCGAAAGTTGCCCACGCCGGGCAAGACTAGACCGTCGAGCTCCAAGCTTGAGGGTATCTCTTCGAGGACCGTGGCTTCGAGTCCTTGACGTTGAAGTGCTAGGCTTATGTTGAAGAGATTTCCTGCGCCGTAATCGAAAATGCCGACCTTCATCTACAATGCTCCTTTCGAACTCGGTGCCCCGCTTCTACGAGTATCCACAGCGCAGGCCTGTCTGAGCGATAGTGCGAGCGCCTTGAACGCCGCCTCGACCTTGTGGTGATCATTTTCGCCGTACTGAACTTTGACGTGCAGAGTGGCTTCGAGTGATGCGGCTAGTGAGGTGAGGAAATGGGTCAAGTCCTCGCTTGGGAGGTTCTCGACGAGAGGTCTTGTGATCTTGAGGTCAACCGATGAGTGTGAGCGGCGCACCAGGTCGACTGATGCGAGGGCTAGAGCCTCATCCATCGGTACTAGAGCATAACCGAAACGTATGATCCCGTTCCTCGTGCCGAGAGCTTCGGAGATGGCTTCCCCAAGTGCGATTGCTACGTCTTCCACGACGTGGTGCACAAGGTCGCCTGATGCCTCGACCTGGATGTTCATGAGACTGTGGGTCGCCAACGTCGCTATGAGATGGTCAACGAAATGAACGGTAGTCTTCACGCTAGCGTGTCCCGCCCCGTCGATCTCAACGCTCGCCCTAACGTTAGTTTCTTTGGTGCTTCGGACACGATTTCCAATTCTGACCAAACAAGTCACCTTATACTTGACAGTAGAGCGGGTAGGTCGTTCGCTGACTCTAGAATAGCATCGGCGCCGCGCTCAGCGAACATTGAGGCCCTGGACGGGCTATTTGCCGTCTCGACCACGCCGCAGAACGAGAACGTGGAAGACTTGAGATTCGCGTTAAGGGTCATCAGAAGGTCTTCTGCCGAATCCCCCACGTAGAGAATCCCGTTCGAGCTTCCTAGGAAGGCGGCAGCCTGAAGAAGGGACTTGGGGTCAGGCTTGCCAAGAAATGGCTGCCCCGGGGTGGGGTTCGCCTCTTCATCCTCCAAGAATATCATTGGGCCATCCTGGAAGAACGTGACGAGTCCGCCGAGCGTGTACTCGGTCCCAAGCCGCGATCTGCCCGAGACAATGCCGATCCTGCCGTTCTGCAATTTAGTCGAGAGCGTCTCGAGCGCGTCGGCGCATACGATTACTTTCTCAGCATCGATCAAACCAGTCTCCCGACCCACCAAGGGGGCGAGTCCGTAGAGCTGCCTGAGGAGAGTGCGGCCGTAGTAGTACTCGTTGAAGACTCTACAGAGCAGACTTGTCGAGGGGCTAGAGGGATAGGAGAGCCTCTCTAGGAGTTCGTCTATGCGCGGAGCCATTCTTGGGTTAGCAGATTTGACTGCTCGGACGAATTTGACGAACCCCTGTGACGCAATTTCAAGAACAGTCAGCACGCTCTTTGCAAAGGCTTCAGAATCGAAAGCTTCCCGGAGTTCTTCCACGCTCGCCTTGGTCGAGTCCGACTTCTCATCGAGAGTCTGTCCTCCCACACTTGCCTTTAGTCCGGATGTAGAGTGACTGCGCAGGCTGACTAATATGCTCACCAAGATAGCAGCGGTCGTGTCAATATCGTTATTGAAATGCCCCGTCCCGCGAAGATACTCAACGAACTTCGAGACTGGGAGGCGCGGGTTCATCTCCAACCCGAAGATACGTGACAGGAAGTAGGCAAGAGTCATCTCGATTGCTCGATCGTACGAGGCATGTGAATCTATGAGGACACCATCGCAATCAAACAGGACTGCGTCGGTCATGCCAAGCCTTTTCACGCTCGACAGACGGACGAGCCCGGATCCGCCGTTGAGTGTGAGACGTTTGTAGCCACTAAAGCCGTCCGTTCTTGATCACCTGTTCCAGTCCACCCAGGAGCTTTTCGTTCATCGGTCTAGTACCTACCGTCACTCGCAAGCATCCTCTGAAGTCAAGCACATCGCCAACGTCCTTCACAGCAATTCCCAGCGAACGTAGTTTCGAGCAAACTAGGGCGGAGTCTCCGCCAGTGCAGACGAGAACGAAGTTTGCTTCCGAATCGAACACCGTAAGGGGTTCGAATCGTCTAAGACGTGATATGAGCCAGACCCGCTCTTGTGTCAGCCTGAGCACGCTGTCTTGCATCGACTTGAGATGTCGCAGGCATTGTATCCCGACCCTGGCGGAGAACTTGCTGATGGGATAGGGCAGCTGTACCTTCTTCGTGAGGGTCTCACCAAATCGTGGATTAGTAACCATATAGCCAAGCCGTGCCCCTGCCCCTCCGAAGGCCTTCGAAAAAGTCCTGATCACTCCTACGTTCGGGTATTTTTGCGCAAGGGGAAGAGCTGAACGGCTAGCAAACTCCACGTACGCTTCGTCCAGAAGGACTAGCCCTCGGAAACCCCTGAGCACTTCTACGATATCTGCCTCAGAGAACTGATTGCCCGTAGGGTTATTCGGCGAGCACAGAAAGATGATCGATGCTCGCGTCTGATTCGCCGCCGACAGGAGACCCGGAGCGTCAAGTGAGAAATCGTTCTTCAATGGAATCTGAATGAGCTTGCCTCCGACCAGCTCAGAGCGAAGCTGATATAGTGAGTAGGTTGGCTTCACGGTAAGTGCGGTTCCACCTCTCAGCAGCACCGTCGCTATCAGATCGATAAGCTGATCGCCGCCGTTGCTGAGCACGATGCATTCGGGTTGAACATCGAGCCACGCTCCGAGCATCTCACGCAACTCGATGATCTCCTCGCGTGGATAACTTCGGAGGTCACAGCGGGCGGCCTCTTCACCAATTCTTTGGATTAGGTCTGCCTCGAGTAAGTAATTCTCGTTGCTATCCAGACCTATCATATCTTTTTCAGATGCAACGCCAGTTCGAACCGGAACATAGCCTTTCGAGACGCTAATCCTTGCTAGAATTTCATCAAACGAGCCATAGGCGATAGTCAATTCTTCAGACGCTCCAGTATTGCGAGTGCGTGATTGTTCAGCCCCTCGGCTCTCGCAAGACAAATCGCTGGCCTTGCGATGCTCCGCAAACCATTCCGAGTGCAAGAGACGACCTCAAGGCGTCGAGTGAAGTCCCGGATGGACAGACCGGAGTATGATCTCGCGAACCCTCCGGTGGGAAGTATGTGGTTACTTCCTGCCGAGTAGTCACTGACCGCGCTCGGGGAATAGTCTCCCACAAGCACCAATCCGCAGCTCTTGATGTCTCTTGAAATCTTCTTCGCCGACCCCATGAGCTGAACATGTTCAGGCGCGAAGTAGTTTGCAAACTTGGTGGCATCTCTGAGGTTGCGAGCTATGCAGACGAAGAACCCTCGCTGCAGTGCCTTTCTCGCTACTTCATTCCGAGGTGTTTCGTCAAGCATCTTCGATAATGCTGAAACTACGCTCCTAGCATTTGATGTTGAATCTGTAACGACTCCGCATACACTCCAAGGAGAGTGCTCGGCCTGCGCAATTAGATCGCGGGCAACAAACTTCTCGTCGAACTTCCCGAAAGCCAGAATAAGCAACTCCGTTGGACCGGCAGGGAGATCGATGGCAACGTCTTCTGAGACCACCTGTTTCGCTGCCAACACGTATGGTCCCCCGGGTCCAACGATCTTGTCTACCCGTTGAATTGACTCTGATCCATAGGCCATGGCGGCAACTGCCTGAGCGCCTCCGATTTTGTAGACCTCGTCGACCTTGCATACTTCAGACGCAGCCGCGACGAGCGGACTGACATTGCCATCGGGAAGTGGCGGCGAGCAGACTACGATTCGATCGACCCCAGCGACTTTCGCTGGCAGGGCGCTCATCAAAAGTGAGCTCGGGTAAGTTACAGAACCTCCCGGAACATAGCATCCGACACTTTCAAGCGGTAGGAGGAGCCTGCGGATTCGCACCCCGTTTCCCGGATAGGTAGGTGGCTTCTGCAGCTGCAATTCTTGCAGTGCATAGCTGCGCAACCGTCTGGCGATGAATCGCATCGCTTCAATCTCTTCTTGAGGGACTTCTGCGGATGCCAAGTTTATCTCCCGCCTAGTCGCGAGGAAGTGTGGTGGACACGCTCCGTCGAGTAGCCGGGACCATCTCCTAAGGGCGGAATCTCCATGTCTCCTGACATCGAGCACGATTCTCTCGGCCGTGCCTTTGATACGAGGGTCTAGCGTCGACTTTCTTCGCACGCTATTCGCAGTCTCGCAGATTCTTCGAGATGTGAGACTGACGATCTTAACCTTCAGACGGCGGCCCATTGTTCTCCTCTCGTCCTATCTGCTCTAGCGCCAAGATTTGCTGTGGCTCATGTACCACTAGGCCCTGCGCAAGTCTGCGCAAGACCGGCAGGAGTCTGAAGAACTCTGATTTCTCGACAACCGTGTTAATAGCGAACCAATTCGGATCGGAGAGCGTACTGATTGTCGGACGTTTCAGCGCTGGTAGGAGTGACAGGAGCGCCTCTAGGTTCTGTTTCTTGACGTTGACGAATATGTGTAGCTTGGCCTCAGCCTCGACGACCCCCTTCAATAAGGTGAGGACATCGTAGATCTTCTCCCGCTTGCTTGAGTTTTTGAGCGACTGCCGACTAGCGATGAATAATGCTGTGGACTGGAGGACTGTGTCAAGCGCTCGGAGTTTGTTTGCTTGCAGAGTAGTTCCGGTTTCCACGACATCGAGTATAGCATCGGCTTCCTCGGGCGGTTTGGCCTCAGTCGCCCCAAATGACAGATAGACCCTCGCCGCGGAATTGCTGCCTCTAGTCCACCACGGAGTTATCAACAGGGGCTCCTCTTCTCCAAACCTTTGGCGATACGACGCCAGAGACACCATGTAATTCGAAGCAATGTTGAGGTATTCCGTTGAGATGCGTACCGGTCTACCTGAACTCCACATGCTTTCGAAGTACTGTTCCACGGAATTTGCGGACGTTGATTCAGGAACTGCAATTACGAGCTTCACCACCCCATATCTGAGGTTGAAAAGGACCTCAACATCGACCGCGGTCTCCTTGATCCAGTCTTGCCCCGTGATTCCAACATCGTAGGACCCTTCGCCTACTGCAATTGGGATCTCCTGAGGGCGCAGAAGCTTCACCTCCACCTCTTCGTCGCTTAGTATAGGCCGGTAAGTGCGGTCCTTCCCGTAGATTCTGTACCACGCCCTCTCCAAAAGATCGAAGGTATCTTTCTCAAGAGAACCTTTTGGAATGGCGAACCTAACCCTAGCAACCAAGATAGAGACCCCTCAGGAATGATCCGAGCCTGGAAGCGGAGAATACCAGGAAGCAATGCGTTCGGAACACAGCAGCGCGGGAGGACTGTTTTTTGGTCAGGCAGAGATTGCACTGTCTAAAAGTGAACACGATCGCCGGTTGTGAACCTTATCCCTCAGTTCAGCCACGACCGGGCAGCCCGACGGGCGGGCGAGTATTTAACCATTGTCTAGATATCCCAAATATGGCTCAGTAGAGCGCTTCGACAAGAGTCCATGATATTGCTCAGGAGGCCTCTAAGCAAGACCTGCTCGCTGTTTTCTGTCCTCCATCCACAAGAAGTACTGGTATCCCTCTACGAGGGCTCTGAGGCTTGCGTCAAGGATGTTTGTCGAGACTGCGGCTGTCGTCCAGTCATTTCGGCCATTACTGTAATCGACGTGGACGGCCACTTTCGCCGCCGTCGCGCTTTCAGGGTCCAGCTCCCTCACCCGATACGAGGTCAACCTCATCTCAGAGATTTCTCGATACTTTGAAGACAATGCCTTCCTGAGGGCAAGATCGAAAGCGTTGACCGGACCGTTTCCGACCGCTGAGCTCTCGATTGTCCGATCTCGAACCCTCACCTTGATTGTGCACTGAGCGGTCGACGCTTGGCCTCGTTTCGCAATAGTGGCTTTCCATGAAACAAGCCTGAACGAATTCCCGTGCCAGCCAAGGTTTCGCGCGAAAACCAAAGCCAGAGTAGCGTTCGCTATCTCTAGGCCAACGCCCTCGGCCTCCAGCTCTTTCACGATGGCAAGGATCCTGGACACTTTGCGGTCCTTCCTGTTTAGGTCAAAACCCAGCTTTCTTGCTGTTTCGATAATGTTGGCCTTACCTGCTTGGGCCGATACAGTGATGTTTCTCTGATTTCCGAAGACAGCGGGATCGACATGTTCGTACGCTTGAGATGCTTTCATTACGGCATCGCCGTGAATGCCCCCTTTGTGCGTGAAAGCGTGAGCGCCTACGAAGGGTTTCTGAGGATCCTCCCGAATGTTGGCGACTTCGCAGACGAAACGGGATAGCCCCCTGAGCCCAGCAGTACTAATACCCGTCCGAACGCCGAGCAACTCAAGGTTTCCGACGACTTCGACCAGATCAGCGTTACCGCACCGTTCGCCGATTCCGTTTACTGTTACTTGAACTTGTGACGCCCCAGCCATTACCGCCGCCAAGGTGTTCGCGGTTGCTAACCCGCGGTCGTTGTGGGCATGAATGCCAACTGGCCTATTGAGTCGATTCGCTGCGGTCTCGGTTACTCGAAAGACCTCCTGAGGGTATGCAGCGCCCCTTGTATCGCAGAGGACGACCTCCTCAGCCCCCGCGTTGGCAGCGACCTCGATGGTGGAGAAGGCGTAATCGCCGTTTTCCTTGACCGCGTCGAAGAAATGCTCGGCGTCGTAGATGACCCTGCGATCATTCTTTCGAAGAAAACTGATAGAGTCGCGGATCATGTTCAAGTTTTCGCCCAAAGATGTCTGCAGGACATTCTTCACGTGGAATACTGAAGACTTGCCGACAAGCGTCGTTATCTGTGTCCCGCAGTCTATCAGGCTCTTAAGGTTGGGGTCGTTTCTCGCATCAATGCCGGGTCTGCGAGTCATCCCGAAGCTGACTAGGTTTGTCTGCATTTCCTCGTTCATCGCCTTACGGAAGAACTCATTGTCAGCGGCATTTGTCGGATTTGGCCATCCTCCCTCCACATACTGAACGCCCAGTGTACTCAGGTATCTTGCGATCCGTAACTTCTGGGGTACCGTGAGGCTTACGGCAACAGATTGGTTGCCATCCCGCAGCGTCGTATCGTAGACTCTGACAAAAGAGGGAGTTCTAGCCCCGCTTCTCTGCGGCAGGAACGAAGAGTTTGGTGATAAAGTAATCCCTCAATTGACTCGGCTCTCGCCTACTTGCAGCATGACTGTCATTAAAGGCTTGCCAAAAAAGCTGACGTATCGCGCCGTGGGGGCGTGAGACTGTACTAGGGGAGTCTTTGGGCAAGGGACCTTGGGATCAAGCATCTGCGTCAATGAATCGAATTCGTGGATTACCCTTATATGACAGTTCTCGGTATCGGTCGAACTTCAAGGACCTTGCGACACCGCAATTTGCCTGCTCTGGCCGGCTTCCACCGACGATCGGCTGCGCTGCCGGTCCTCGTGAGTGTCGTATTGCTAGTCCTTATCCTCGTTCAGTAGACCTCGCGATCATCTAAGTTTTCGCGAGGCCGAGAAAAATGGAAGTGACAATAATAAATGGAAATGTCTGGTGCGAACGCTCTGGCTGAGGCACTAAGGCGAGAGAAGACACAGGTTGTCTTCGGGCTTCCCGGAGGCGCTATAATGCCAGTCTACGATGCCTTCTACAGGATGCGAGACTTGCCATCCGAGCTTAGGATCCGGCACATTCTGGTCCGCCACGAACAGACAGCAGCCCACATGGCTGATGGGTACGCGCGAGCGAGCGGACGAGTCGGCGTATGCATGTCAACCTCTGGACCGGGGGCCACAAACCTCGTCACCGGAATCGCAACCGCCTTCATGGACTCGTCTCCGATCGTCGCGATCACGGGTCAAGTTGCGAGACCCTTCATAGGAAAAGATGCCTTCCAAGAAACGGATATTATCGGAGTAGTCACATCGGTTACGAAGTACGCCTTCCAGCCTAGGAGAGCTGGGGAAATCCCTCAGATTGTGAAGGCAGCGTTCCGTATCGCGTCGACACGGAGGCCCGGTCCGGTTCTGATCGACATCCCGAGAGACGTGCAGCAAGAGATGGATGTGGTGGAGTTCACGGATCAGACCGTCCCGAAGAGGTATCGTCCGCTTCCCGATCCCGACCCGGAGATCGTGCTAAGAATGGTAGAGGCACTCGCCAATGCAAAAACCCCCTTGATCTTGGCTGGGGGAGGAGTCAAGATCTCAGAAGCCTCGCCTGAGCTTACGGCGCTAGCGGAGTTGCTAATGTGTCCCGTTGCGACTTCGCTCATGGGCAAGGGATCCATTCCCGAGGATCATCCGCTGTCCATCGGAGTCGTGGGGATGCATGGATCAACTGAGACAAACCAGGTTGTACCGAAAGCGGATGTTCTACTGGTCGTGGGATCTAGACTCTCTGACCGGACCACGGGAAACGTACAGAAGTTCTGTTCGAACAACCAGCTCCTGCACATAGATACCGACAAGGCAGAGATGGGAAAGAACAAACTGCCGACAATTTCTCTTGCCAGTGACGCGAAGAAGGCACTGAAGGCGATTCACGCAGGTCTCGCGAGCCGATTCACCCAGAAACCCAAATTGCCCTGGTTCCAGCGGGCTAGGAACGACATTGACATGGACCAGCTTGAGAAAGACGGCCCATATCTTTCAGCAGTGCGTGTTGTTCGACTGGTACGAAAGCTACTTCCTCGCGAGACGATCGTGACCACAGAAGTCGGACAAAATCAAATGTGGTGCGCAGTTCACTTCCGAGCGTACGGTGCTAGACAATTCATAACATCCGGCGGTCTCGGGACAATGGGCTTCGGGTTCCCCGCGTCTCTCGGGGCAAAGGTAGCCCGCCCAGACGTCCCCGTCGTAGACATCGCCGGCGATGGGAGCTTCGGAATGACCGAGAATGCGCTAGCCACATCAATCGAGGAACGGATTCCCGTGACGGTTATGATCCTTAACAACCGCATGCTCGGTATGGTCGCACAGTGGCATCGCTTGTTCTATGAACGAAGATACTTCGGCGTTGAACTTGGCAAATCTCCGTGCTTTCCCAAATTGGCCGAGGCCTATGGGGCCATCGGGATCGGTGTGCAAGACTACAAGGAACTCAGCGAGGCGGTGAAAGACGCGCTAACCAGCGATGTGACCACCGTAATCGATGTTCCCATTTCGCCTGAAGAGGACGCCATACCAATGCTTAGACCGGGAGCAGGATTAGAGGAGGCGACCATAGCGTGATCTCGCCTCAGAAGGAAGTAATAATCGACGTGCTCGTGGACCACAGACCAGGGGTGCTGTACAAGGTCTCGAACCTATTCAGAAGACGGGCTTTCAACATCACCAACGTCGCCATCGGAACATCGGAGAAGGATCAAGTTGCCCGAATGACACTGACAATGCGTGGGGACGAAAGAGAAGCAGAACAACTGGTCAAACACCTCGAAAATCTGGTTGATGTCATTAAGGCAGAGATAGTTGATGCGAACAAGGCAGTGGTTAGAGAGCTCGCGCTTGTGAAGATGGCTCCCAAACCCGAGGACAGACTTCAGATCCTCAGCTTTGTCGATGTTTACCGAGCCAAGATTGTGCACCTCTCAGACGACAGCATAATTGTAGAAGCCTCAGGCGACTCCGACAAGATAGATGCGTTCATCGAGTTGAGTAGAAACTTTGGGCTCAAGGAGGTCGCGCGGACTGGTCTCACCGCGTTGTCAAGAGACCAGAAGCCAGCAGAATCGCAGGGGAATGATGTAGGATGGTAAGAGTATACCTAGATAAGGACGTCGACATGAACGAGCTCAAAGGCCAAACGGTTTCAGTAATTGGTTATGGGACCCAAGGCCGCGCACAAGCGCTCAATATGCGGGACTCTGGTGTGGACGTCACCGTCGGACTCAGACCCAACGGCAACTCGTGGAAGAGGGCAGCAGCCGACGGATTTGAGCCCCAACCCATCCGTCGAGCCTCAGAGAAGGGAGACATAGTACACATTCTGATTCCCGACATCGAGCAACCTGAGGTCTACAGGAAGGAGATCCTCCCTAATCTCAGAAGCGGCAACGCACTGGGCTTCTCGCATGGGTACAACATTCACTTCAACCTAATTGTGCCTCCAGAGAACGTTGATGTCGTGATGGTGGCACCGAAGAGCCCGGGGCTCAGGTTGAGAGAGCTCTATCAGCAGGGTTTTGGCGTCCCCTCACTCGTGGCTGTCTACCAAGATCACACGAAGCACGCGAAACAACGCGTCCTAGCCATGTCCAAGGCGATAGGTTCTACACGAGCTGGAGTCATCGAGACCACATTCAAGGACGAAACCGAATCCGACTTGTTCGGCGAGCAGGCGGTCCTTGTAGGGGGACTAATAGAACTTGTGAAGAACGGCTTCGAAGTCCTCGTCGACGCAGGATACGCTCCCGAGCTAGCCTACTTCGAAGCATGCAACGAAATGAAGCTAATCGTCGACCTTGTATACAAGGGAGGCCTATCCGGCATGCTTCGCGGCGTCTCAGACACCGCAAAATACGGAGGCCTCGTCGAAGGACCGAGAATCATCGATGCTCACGTGCGCGAGAATATGAAAGCCCTGCTCGAAGACGTACGCAACGGAAAGTTCGCTGAGAAGTGGACATCCAACCCCGAACGAAGTACGAAGGAACTGAAGCACCTCATGAGCGAGATGGACGACCACCAGATAGAGAAAGTGGGAAAAAGCATCAGAAAGATGTGCGGGCTAGAATCGTAGGTCACCGCGGTGAACATAATAGAGAAAATCCTCGCAAAGGCCTCCGATAGAGAGCACGTGTCACCTGGCGAGGTTGTCGAGGCAAGAATCGACTCTGCCATGGTCCACGACCTCACCGGCCCGATGACAGTTGAATCCTGGAAGAAGCTCGGAGAAACGAGGATACACGACCCTGACAGAGTCGTCGTGATCTTTGATCATTTGGTACCGCCTCCCACGGAGCAAGCCGCGAAACTGCAGCGAATGATGCGTGATTTTGTGCATGAACAGGGAATCAAGAACTTTTGCGACATGGGACGTGGCGGCATATGTCATCAAGTCATGCCTGAGAGAGGGCACGTGCATCCAGGAGATGTCATCGTTGGGGCGGACTCGCACAGCTGCACCTACGGCGCGTTAGGAGCGTTCTCCACGGGAATTGGATCGACGGAGATGGCCGCCGTATTTGCAACTGGGCGCCTTTGGTTCAAGGTTCCGAGGACTATCAAGGTCAACACGCAAGGCTCTTTCGCGCCCTTTGTCATGAGCAAGGATCTGATTCTTCACATCCTCGGAAAGCTTGGCGTCTCGGGGGCAAACTACCGAGGAATCGAGTTCACAGGCCCCACAATCGACGAAATGAGCCTGGCAGGCAGAATGACACTATGCAACATGTCAGTTGAAGCAGGGGCGAAGAACGGAATAGTCCGCCCAGATGCTACGACCGCAGAGTACCTTCGCAATGTTCCGGCCACATTCCAAGAGATACGGAGTGATGAAGATTCCGTCTATGAACGTACAATCGAAGTTGATGCCTCCGAACTTTCACCACAAGTCGCATGTCCTCACTCTCCCGCCAATGTTCTTCCCATCGAGAAAATACCGGAAACAAGGATCGATCAAGCTTTTCTAGGGTCTTGTACAAACGGCAGAACTGAAGATCTTCGAATCGCGGCTCGAATTCTAGAAGGAAGAAAACTTGACGACCACGTCAGAATGATAGTCACACCAGCCTCGCAAAATGTTTACATCGAATGTCTCCGCGAAGGGCTCCTCGACCTTTTCACACAGTCCGGGGCTATTGTGACTAACCCGGGATGCGGCGCCTGCATAGGAATTCACCTAGGCGTGTTGGGTCCTGGTGACATTTGTATTAGCTCTTCAAATCGGAATTTCGTCGGAAGAATGGGAAGCACGGAAGCTAAGATATTCCTCGCCTCGCCGGCGACAGTGGCCGCGTCAGCAGTCACTGGCAGGATAACTGACCCTCGCAAGATGAGTTGAATTCAGCATGCCAGTGAACGCCAGAGCCGTCAAGTTCGGGGATAACGTGGATACAGACGTCATTCTGCCCGGCAAGTACCTCGTCCTGATAGATCCAGGGGAACTTGCGAAGCATGCGATGGAGGGCATTTCACCTGGGTTCGCTTCGAAAGCGGCGAACGGTGTGATCATCGTCGCAGGCGAGAACTTCGGACACGGATCAAGCAGAGAGCAAGCACCGGTCGCCCTCAAAGCTGCGGGCGTCAGATGCGTGGTTGCGCGGTCATTTGCCCGAATCTTCTACAGGAACGCGATAAACATCGGTCTCCCTGTCTTGGAATGCCGAGACATCTCGCGAGAAGCCAACGAAGGAGATCAATTGTCGGTTGATATCGAACGGGGAGAAGTCAGAAACTTGACGACCGGAGCCACTCTTCAAGCAGATCCGATTCCGAGCAATCTTCTCCAAGTGTTGAGTGACGGCGGAATAATTCAGCACTTGAAAAAGAAGCGATCCCAGAAATGAGGACATACAAGATTTCAGTCATCCTAGGCGACGGAATCGGACCTGAACAGAGCCAGGCAACCCTCAAGGTCGTCCAACGGCTAGCCGAAGCTTTCCGGTTAAGTTTCGAATTCGTCAAAGCTGAAGCCGGGGATGGCTGCAAGCAAAGATGTGGTTCGGCGCTTCCTGAGGATGCAATCCGCACCCTTGAAGGAACTGATGTGTGTCTGAAGGGCCCCGTAGGTGAGACGGCATTTGATGTGATCGTAAGGCTTCGGCAAATGTTTGACCTATACGCGAATTTGAGACCCTCGCGAGCCTACCCGAATCTAAGATGCCTCGATCCCAGCACTGATCTGATGGTTGTCAGGGAGAACACTGAAGATCTGTACAAGGGGCTCGAGTTCGATGTCGCTGGCTCAATAGTTGCGTTGCGCGTAATAACACCGCGAGCTTGTCGAAGAATAGCCTCTAGGGCATTTCGTATCGCGGAGCTGCGGAATAGGAAGAGACTTGTTACTGCTGTGCACAAAGCAAACGTTCTCAGGAAGAGCTGTGGCCTATTCGCGGCAATCTGCCGAGAAGAAGCGAAGCTACACCCTGACGTTGCATTCGAGGAAATGTACGTCGACGCTGCTGCAATGAACCTTATCCGGCAACCCGCCCATTTCGATGTCTTGGTAACGACGAACATGTTCGGAGACATACTCAGCGACGAGGCCGCTGAAGTCGTGGGCGGCTTGGGCATCGCTCCTTCGGGTAACGTAGGGGACGACTTTGCGATTTTTGAGCCCGTACACGGGTCGGCCCCCGACATCGCGGGAAGGAAGATCGCAAACCCGAACTCGATGCTGCTATCGGCGAGCATGATGCTCAGTTGGCTGGGCGAAAGGTTCAGCGACTCCGACTGCGCGATGGCTGCCGGTTCATTGGAGGCCGCGGTAATTCAGACTATGATTGATCGAGTAACCACGCCGGACCTAGGGGGCAAGAATACAACCGAGGGAGTCGCGGATGCCGTGGCGCAGAGAATCTCGCTGGAAGTGATCAGATGAGTCCCAAGGCTCCCATGTATGTTCGGATATTTGATACAACGCTACGTGACGGAGAACAAACTCCAGGTGTCTCACTTACCCCAGAAGAGAAACTTGGGATCGGTAGGCAGCTTGCACGTCTTGGTGTGGATGCGATTGAAGCCGGCTTTCCCATATCGTCTGAGGGCGAAGCCACAGGCGTCAAGCTCATTGCAAAGGACGGGCTGTCGCCGGAAGTGTACGCTCTCTCACGGGCCAACGAGCACGACATAGACGCGGCGCTAAAGTGTGACGTTGGCTACGTGCATGTCTTCATCGCGACCTCCGACCTCCATTTAGAACGGAAGCTCAAGCTCTCCCGTGAGCAAGCCGTTGAAAGAGCGGTGCAGGCCGTCTCCTACGCAAAGGATCATGGACTAGTTGTCGAATTCTCAGCCGAGGACGCCACCCGGTCCAATCCAGAGTACCTGGGAGCAATCTTGAAATCGGTCTGCGAGGCCGGAGCCGATCGCATAAACATACCCGACACTGTAGGCGTGATGTCACCCCCCACAATGCAACGTATCGTCAGCTCGGTGAGGCAAACGGTGCGAGAGCCGATCAGTGTTCACTGCCACGATGATTTTGGGTTGGCGGTAGCAAACAGCCTCGCGGGGATCGAAGCAGGTGCTGTTCAAGCGCACGTTACTGTGAATGGTATCGGTGAAAGGGCTGGAAACGCTTCCCTTGAAGAGGTGGTAATGGCCTTACACCAGCTTGCAGGCGCTAAGACGCGCATTGATACTGCTCTTCTCTACGAGACTTCAAGACTCGTCGCCAAGGTTACCGGCGTGGTCGTCGAGCCGAACAAGGCCATTGTTGGAGACAACGCGTTCGGTCACGAGTCTGGAATTCACACTCACGGGATAAGCGCAGCAGCATTGACCTACGAGCCATTCGACCCTGCGCTTGTAGGAAGGAAGAGGTGGTTCCAGGCGGGAAAGCATGCTGGCGCCCATGGGATAGCTGCTCAGCTGTCCGAGATGGGATTGTCGCCGAGCACCGAAGAGCTTGCTCAGATCGTTTCTAAAGTCAAGGATCTAGCTGACAAAGGTAAGACTGTCACGGACGCCGACCTTTCCGCTATCGCCGAGACGGTCATCAGCACCTTCCCCGCCGAGAGTAACCCGGTTTCCCTCGTGGACTTCGCGGTTATGACTGGCATCGGCGTTGTCCCGACCGCCTCAGTACGCATCCAGATAAACGGGACCCAGTATGTCTCCTCGGAGACGGGAGTTGGCCCGGTCGACAGTTCGATTAAGGCTATCCAGAAACTCACCGACCCACTTGTCCACGTGCGACTGAAAGAATACCGACTCGACGCGATCACGGGCGGCTCGGACGCTCTAGCCGAAGTCCTCGTAAGAGTCGAGGACGACGATGGAGCAACCGTTTCCGCACGAACGACAGGGGAGGACATCGTTCGGGCGAGCGTCGAGGCGATGATTCTAGGGATCAACAAGCTCCTCCTCAAGAGACGTCTGATCACCAACCGTCCACGGGGACAGGAGACGCAGTCGGCTTGAGATCTGACGCGATCAAGAAGGGACCTGAGAGAGCACCGCATCGAAGCCTCCTGAGAGCGTGCGGGCTTGGCACGGAAGATTTCTCGAAACCCTTCATAGGAATCGCGAACTCCTATACAGACATAGTTCCTGGTCACCGTCACCTACAGGAGTTCGGCAGGGTTGTGAAGGCAGCGGTTCGAGAGGCAGGCGGAATCCCGTTCGAGTTCAACACCATCGCAGTCGACGACGGAATCGCCATGGGCCATCCGGGAATGAGGTACTCCCTTCCGAGTCGCGAACTCATTGCCGATTCTGTCGAGACAATGCTTGAGGCTCACCAGCTCGACGGCGTTGTGTGCATCCCCAATTGTGATAAGATCGTGCCAGGAATGATCATGGGCGCCGTTCGAGTCAACATCCCAACGATCTTCGTCAGCGGCGGGCCGATGAAGACAGGTCACACGAGCCAAGGAACGCCTATCGACTATGTATCTGTCTATGAGGGCGTGGGCGGCTATCGAGGCGGGCTGATCACAGAGCAGCAACTCATCGAACTCGAGGAACAGGCGTGTCCATCATGCGGGAGCTGCGCCGGACTTTACACAGCAAACACAATGAATTGCCTCTGCGAGGCTCTCGGACTGGCACTTCCTGGAAACGGCACAATCCTCGCAACCTCTCCGGAGAGAATCGACCTTCTCAGATGGGCCGGCCGTCAGATTGTTCAACTAGTGAAAGCTGACCTGAGGCCGGCAGACATCGTCACCGCAGAGGCCGTCGATAACGCCTTCGCTCTGGACATGGCACTGGGGGGCTCAAGCAACACCGTTCTCCACACTCTTGCGATAGCCAAGGAAGCACAAGTTGAGTATCCGCTACGCCGCATACACGAAGTGGCCAAGCGGGTACCTCACCTCTGTAAGATTAGTCCAGCCTCCGAGAATAGGATGGAAGACTTCCACCGAGCGGGCGGGGTCAGCGCCTTGCTCAAAGAGCTTAGCAAGAAGGAGGGAGCGCTCCACCTCAACCAGATTACGGTCACGATGAAGAACCTTGGCGAGAATATTTCTGGGGCGAAGGTGACAGACACCAAAGTGATCAGGACGATCTCAAACCCTCACAGTCACTACGGGGGAATCGCTATCCTCTACGGCTCGCTCGCTCCGAGTGGCGCAGTCTGCAAAGTAGGCGGTGTCGATCCGGCCATGATGAAACACAACGGACCTGCTCGAGTGTTCAACTCCGAGGAAGAGGCCTCCAGAGCGATTCTTGACCGCGTCATACAAGCCGGCGAGGTGGTTGTCATCCGCTACGAAGGCCCCAGGGGAGGTCCTGGAATGCGGGAGATGCTGGCCCCAACCGCGGCTTTAGTCGGTATGGGGCTTGGAGCGAGAGTCGCACTCGTAACAGACGGAAGGTTCTCCGGAGGAACTCGCGGCGCATGCATCGGGCATGTCTCTCCTGAAGCGGCAGCAGGGGGGCCCATCGCCTGCGTGCAAGATGGCGACTTCATCCAGATCGATCTGGAGAGCTGTCATTTGGATCTTGATTTGGATCCGAAGGAGATCCAGAGCCGCCTGAAGGATCTGCCTCGTTTCGCCCCTCCTGTAGTGTCAGGCTACCTTGCTAGGTACGCCGCTATGGTCAGCTCAGCTGACGAGGGAGCGATTCTCAGACGACCAGTTGCCGTCAATCAAGGTGACATATGATGTCTACGACGAAACCGCAGTTTGTCTGGATGAATGGAGAGTTTGTGGAATGGGAGAGAGCAAAGGTTCCCATCCTAACCCATGCTCTGCATTACGGAACCGCCGTCTTTGAGGGCATAAGAGCTTACAAGACAGACGGCGGACTCTGCGTCTTCCGTTTGATAGAGCACATGCGTCGTCTCAAGACTTCCGCCCACGCCTATGTGATTGATCTGCCCTACTCAGAAAACGACCTCTGCCAAGCCACGACGGCCCTGTTGGCCAAGAATGAGATCCATGACCCCGCGTACATCCGGCCCATTGCCTTCAAAGCAGAAGGCGTGCTGAAATTGGACTATAGGAAAGTTCCGACCTGGGTCGCAATAGCCGCTTTTCCCTACGACAAGTACTTCGAGAAGGAAGGGTTGGATGTTTGCGTCTCGTCTTGGAGGAAGACCTGCGAGCCTTCTGTAGTATCCTTGGCAAAGGCGTCAGGACACTACATCAACGCGGTCCTTGGAAAAGTCGAAGCTGCGCAGAACGGCTTTGATGAGGCCGTGTTCCTTGACCATAGAGGATTCGTCTCCGAAGGCAGCGGACAGAATATCTTCATCGTGAAAGACGAAACTGTCCTTACTCCTCCGCTATACGCAGGAATTCTGGGAGGAATTACCAGGGACAGCGTCTGCACCATCCTTCGCGATCGCGAGCTGACGCTTCAAGAAAGAGACATCGCACGGGGTGAGCTCTATGCCTGCGAGGAAGCGTTCTTCACCGGAACTGCAGCCGAAATCTCACCGATAATTAGCATCGATCGGCGAAAGATAGGCGAAGGAAGACCCGGACCGCTGACCCGACTACTGCAAAAGCTCTACTTCGAAGCTGTCTCCGGGAAGGACAAGCGATACGAGCACTGGCTTACCCCAGTGTACCCTAGAACTCCGACCAAGGCTGCTGCAGCGGCCCCGGCTGCTGTCTCGCCGCATAAGACTGATTGGACAAGACTGCAAGGACCATAACCCCCAAAGTGGGAGGGGCCAGTTCCGGTGGACGATCGATCGAGAGATCACCCTAACGAAACTGTCACTGACCGCGTCGGAATCAGACAAATACGGTCACGTTTCGTTGACGGGAGGCGGATAGGATGTGGACGAACAGGCGCTCACTGAGCTGAGACGAAAGCTTCACGACATTGACTCCGAGATTGTCCGTCTCCTGGCTCATAGGCTGAAACTCGTCAGGAAGGTCGGCCTACTCAAGAATAGGCTGCGAGCTGAGGTCATCGACCCAACGGCTGAGAAGTTGACGATAGACAACTTTGTTGCTTCTGCCGAAGAAGCCGGAATTGACGAAGCCTACGCGAGGCGGATGGCCTCGCTGGTCATCGAAGGTTCAGTCAAAGCTCAGATCTCGGCAAGGAGGCGTCTCGTTCCAAGAGACTCAATGCTCAAACAACTTTCCGAGATGATGCTTGAAGCCGAAAAGAAAGGACGCAAACTTGTCAGGTTGGACATTGGGGAACCCCGGTTCATAACTCCGCCCGCCGTGGTTCGTGGAGCGAAGAGAAGCCTCGAGGAGACTCCCACGTTCCTGTACGGTTCAAGCGCCGGTCTGGCCGAGCTGACCGACGCGATCGCCACGCGACTGAACCGCAAGTACGGCACTAGACTGAGCCGGTCCAACGTGCTCGTATTTCCGGGCGGTCGTTTCGCGATCTTCGCCGCCATACTGACGAATGTATCAAGCCTCGAAAGAATACTACTATGTCAGCCCGTGTGGCCCGCCTACGAATCCTGCGCGGCCATGGTTGGGGCAAGGGCTCTAAAAATATCAACAAATCTCGAAGACGGATGGGACATTGATATAACCGCCCTTGAGGAACGGCTGAAGCTGCGGCCAAAGATTCTCATCATCAACAGCCCGAACAATCCGACGGGCAAGGTAATCTCTGCAAAGAGATTCCGAGAGATAATGGAACTCGCTCAACAATATCATACGACGGTTCTCTCCGATGAGGTCTACGCTAGCTACTGCAGCGCTCCCTCGCCAAGCGTCCTAGAGTATCCTCACAACGAGGCGATCTATGTGAATAGCTTCTCGAAAGAGTTCAGTATGACTGGATGGAGGATCGCGTATGCAGTGGCACACCAGCGGAAGATCGCAACGATGCGCGCTGCGGTCAGGACGACCCTGACGAATGTTCCAGAGTTTGTTCAACGAGCAGCACTCGCCGCGCTGAAGGATACGAGCGGAGACGCAGTTCGCGCCAGACACGAGATCGGCAAACGCGTTCTCGCGGCATGTGAAGAATTGAGGAAGGCCGACGTGGAATTCCATGTCCCTGACGGAGGATTCTATATCTTCCCTCGAGTTAAGGTGAGAAACATCGACTCCGAGAAGTTCGCCAAGTACCTCTTTGAAAAGTATGCCGTGGGTGTCATGCCCGGAACAGCCTTTGGTGACTACCGCGACTTTCTGAGGTTGGCGATCACCGAGTCAGAAACAGCAGTCAAGATAGGGATCAGGCGAATTATGAAGGCGATAGGCGAATGGCGAGGAAAGTAGCCGTAATCGGAGCAGGAGGAATGGGCTCATGGTTCGCACAATTCTTTGCATCACGAGGAGACTACGTTGTTGTCTCGGACCGGGATCAAAGCAAAGCTCGACGCCTTGCCTCAAGAATCGGAGTGAAGCACCTATCAAATAACGTGGAAGCTGCTGGTGGAAGCGATATAATCATCCTTGCAACCCCGGCACACGTCCTTTCATCCGTCGTCAAAGAAATACTTCCAGCCCTGAGACGGAATGCGCTTCTGTTTGATATTTGCGCGATAAAATCAGCCGTTATTCCCGCCCTTCGCTCGGCTGAGAGGCACGGAGTCCAAGTTGCCAGTATTCATCCGATGTTCGGTCCACTTGCATCTGGCCTTCGCGGGAGAGTGATGATCGTAGTCAGAACTGGAAGGAACATGCGGGGCACCAACATGGTCAAGCGTCTGTTTCGGGAGGCCCGTATCCTTGTGGTAGAGCCGAAGGTTCATGACAAATGGATGGCCGTCACTCTCGCGCTGCCACATTTTCTCAACATGGCTTTTGCTACCTCAATCTCCACGAAGGGAAAACTTCGTGAACTCAAGAGATTTGCCGGGAGGACGTTCAATCTGCAAATGTTGCTGGCCGAAGCAGTTGCAGGCGAACCCGAGACGACTACGGATATTCAGATAATGAACAAAGAGTTTGGTATCACACTTCGACAATTGCAGCGGGATATCCAGTCGCTTGCCAGAATTGTAAGGAGCCGAGACAGAGCAGAACTCATTACCCATTACAAGAGAGTCAGGGATTTCTTATCGACTGATCCTGACTTTAATTATGCGCAGAGAAGGTTTGAGCAAATCTACGAATCATACTCGACGATCTCCAAAGAATAGGCTCAAGAGGTACTTGATTTTTGAAACGCTCGGTTGTCCGGGTTGCGTTCCAAGGCGAGTTAGGCAGCTACAGTCATGAGGCTTGCGAACGCTACTTCGGTAGCCGCGTGGCGGTGAAACCTTACGAGACGCTCGGAGAGGTCTTCCGAGCCGCCGAAACTTCGCAAAGCACTTTCGGTCTTGTACCGGCCGAGAACTCATACGAGGGCAGTATCAATGAGACATACGACCTCCTCGCATCGACAACATCGAAGGTCTGCGGTGAGCTACAAGTCAGAGTGAGACACTGTCTCATTGCAAAACCCGGAACAAAACAGAGCGAAATAGCCACAGTCTACTCGCATCCTCAGGCCTTGGCTCAGTGCGCTGCATATCTACGCACTCACAGATTGCGAGCGATACCTACCTACGACACCGCAGGTAGCGTGAAGATGATCAAGGCAATGCGGTTAAGGAGAGTCGCAGCGATTGCGAGTAGACGTGCCGCAGAATTATATTCCATGCAGATCGTTGCGGAGGGAATAGAGGATAGCGGCGTGAACTACACAAGATTTCTGGTTCTCGGGAACAAGATCCCGCCGCGATCAGGGAACGATAAGACATCTATCATATTCAGGGTTGAACACAAACCGGGATCCCTACACCGAGCCTTGGCGTCGTTTTCGAGCCGGAGGATAAATCTAACGAGGATTCAGTCAAGGCCCGTCAAGGACACTCCATGGGAGTATAACTTCTACGTTGACTTTCAAGGTCACGTGAGAGATGAGGTGAGCCGTGACGCACTCCGGGACTTGCGGGAGAAGTCAACGTTTGTGAAGGTACTTGGATCATATCCAAGCGCGCTGTCCTACTAGGTCGCCCTAAGGACTGGTGGGATGAGGCCGGCTCGTAGCGAGTGGTCAGCTAGCACTATCGCCATCATCGCCTCTACGATCGGGATCGCCCTCGGAATCACGCAGGTATCAAATCTTCCTTTAATGGAGATCGTTTGCTCCTCCATCGTCTGAATGTTGACAGTTCTTTGCGGAATAGCAATTGACGATGGCGGTCTGAAAGCAATCCTACAGACCAGCGGCTGACCGTTGCTGATCCCACCGGTGATTCCTCCAGCGTTATTGGAGGAGCTATGAACCTCCCCGTCACGCACTACGAGGGGGTCGTTGTACTCCGAACCTCGCATCCGCGAAGACTCGAAGCCCGCCCCAAACTCCACTCCCTTGACTGACGGGATCGCAAAGAAGGCCTTGCTGAGATCACTCTCGAGATTGTCGAAGACCGGTTCTCCTAACCCGACTGGAACCCCGGTCGCAACGCTCTCAATGATTCCCCCAACTGAGTCCCCCCGGCTCTTGGCATCGGATATGGCCTCAGACATCTTCTGAGCGGTTTCAGGATCAGCGCAACTCAATGCACCGCTGCGAGAAGTCTTCATCTCTTCGTTGAAGGGGACTCTCGTGGCGCGTATCCCGGCAATCTCTACCGTATGAGCGTAGACCTCTATACCGATTGTTCTGATGAGTTTCTTCGCAACAGGGCCGGCTGCTACGAAGCCAACGGTGATTCTTGCCGAAAATCTGCCGCCGCCTCTGTAGTCTTCATATCCGCCATACTTCAACCTGGCAACAAGATCGGCTTGCCCGGGTCTTGGGGTGTACTTCCTTTCCTCATATGTCTCTGAACGCGTGTCCAGATTGGAAACGGAGAGCGAAATAGGAGCGCCGGTTGTGTGATCGTTGAATACCCCAGATGAAATTTCCACTTGATCCAACTCGCGCCTCTCCGTCGAGAACGGTTTGGTACTTGCTTGCCTTCTCAGCAACTCTCTCTGAATCTCGTCTACATGCAGCTCGAGTCCCGCTGGACAGCCGTCGATGACGACCCCTATCTTCGGGCCATGGCTCTCACCGAAACTCGTGACCACAAATCGCTTGCCCAGAGAGTTACCGGTCAATGGACTGTCACTTCTGCTCCCAACGATTGCAGATCTGACCAAAATGAGGGATAGGATTTAGCGACGCACTCAGCGTCGACTATTGTAACTTCATCTGCACATAGTCCGAGAACCGCCAACGCCATGGCTATCCTATGATCGCGATGCGGATCGAGAACGGCCCCAAGCAGCCGGCCGCCGTGAATCACCAAGTAATCCTCTGATTCTACCGTCTTTATACCCATACTGTTTAGGCCCTTGCTCATCGCAAGAACCCTATCAGACTCCTTAATCCGGAGTCTGCGGATGCCTCTGATCGTGCTGACACCGTTCGCCGCCGCCGACAGTGCGCACACCGCTGGAAATAGATCTGGACAATCTGACGCGTCAAGCTCCACCGGGTTCAGCTGCGATTTCTCGACCGTAACTGAACCGGATTCTTGGCCGGTTTGCCCGTTCATCCGATCGAGGATTTCAAGGAGAGATCTGTCAGCTTGCGCAGTCTCTCGGCTGAGGCCTTGAATGCCAACTTTCTCGCCGGCAATCGCCGCTCCGGCCAACAAGAATGCCGCAGACGACCAGTCCCCTTCGATCTCGACGTTGGCTGGAGAGTAGATTCCTGGAACGGACTGGAAGTGCGAGAGGTCATCGGCCACGTCAAGCGTAGCGCCAAAGCTCCGTTGCATCTCCAGAGTCATCTGTACGTAAGATTTGGATTCTAGGCGTCCGGACACCGTGATTTCAATTCGCCCCTGGGCCAGAGGCGAGGCTAGCAAGAGGGCCGAGATATACTGAGAACTAACATTTCCGGCGATCCTGACTGATCCCCCTTTGATGGGGCCTCTGACACGTACTGGAGGATACCCTCGCTCCGACGTACAATTTGCTCCAAGCTCTTGAAGCGCAATAGCCAGGTCCTTCACAGGTCTTTTCAAAAGCGCAGCCGCCCCCGATATTTCCGCTTCGTGCGGGGTCGTCGCACAGACTGCCATCATAAACCGGAGGGTGGTTCCTGACTCTCGGCAGAAGATTATGTCTCGGGGTTTCTTCAGCCCTTCAGATTGAATGATACAGTTGCTGCTGTCGTTCCAGTCCGTCTTCACGCCCATTCTTGAGAGACCTTCAGAGGTCGCGATCGTATCGTCGCAGATGAGCGGCAAGTGCAGCCTGCTTTCTCCCCGAGCAAGAGCGGCGCAGAACATCGCCCTGTGCGTATAGCTTTTCGAAGGCGGTGCTCGCACCGAGCCGTGGAGGTTGCTTCGGCGTATGGTGACTTCCAAGGTCATTGGCACCTCAGCTTTCTGAGTTGGGTTTCTGAAGCGACGAGCGGTTTCTTGTGTTGGAAACGATGATTTGCCCCTCATTCTTTCGGAGAACGTCTAACACCTGATTCTTGATCTGTTTCTCAACAACGAAAGAGTAGGCCGGACCTTTTCCTGAAATTCCTGCGGCGAGTGCTCCAGCTTGTAGAGCCTCCAAGATCATGTCTGCCGGAAGGTTCAGTACGTGTGAATATATCAAACCGTTCAAAGTCATTGCGCTCCAATAATTTCCAGCAAGGGCTTCCCTGTGCGCGATTTCGACCTGTTTTGCCACTGTCTTGATTCTGGCCAAATCAACGTCGCTCGTATACGATTTCTGCGGCGGAGCCAGCAGCAGCACACAGTAGTCTCCGACTGGGAATGTTGTGAGAACCTTGCGAAGCATGTTGTCCGTTACGACTATGTTTCCGTATAATGACGCCGCAGCGTCATCGAAAGCCCCCGTGACACTGACGTTCGCTTGGAGGCTTGCCCCAACGACGAGGTCCAGAACCTCGCTCGGTTCTACATGTTTTTCGAGAGCGGCGAGCGTGGCGAGAACAATCGCGTTCGCTGCAACGCTGCTACTCTTGAGACCTCTCGCGATCGGTATGTTGGATTCGGTCTCTACTCTGGCGCCGAACCCATCGGTCCTAAAATGGTTGAACACTGCTTGAACGCATCTCTCCGCCAGTAGCGTCTTCTCCGTCTCTTCGTTAAGAATTCTGGCCTTGATGATACGATCGTCAGTTAGGTCAACTCTTGCTTTGGTCCAGAGATCTATTCCGAACGCCGCTCCCTTTCCCGTGGCGAGCGCGTTCACTATTGTGACAGCTCCGTATGCGATTGCTTCTCCTCTCATTTTGGGCAAGTCCTTCTTGCTTTAATCGCGGCCTCTCTCATGATTTCGATTGGAGCATCTCGGCCGGTCCAGATCCTGAACGAGAGCGCTGCTTGTCTGACGAGCATGTCCAGCCCATCGCTGACTTTCGCCCCCGCCAGCTTTGCCTCTGCTAGGAAATCGTTCTTGGACTGATAGTTGATGTCGAGGACCAGCATGCCTGGCCTGACTAGCCGCTGTTCAATCAGCGTCTTTCCAATGCGGGGGAACACGTGTACTGGCAAGGTGTTGATCAGGAGCGAAGCTTCGCTTAGTTCTTGCCGAAGGCTTGTCCTATCGAGGCGGTGTGATCGACACCTAGCCCCACTCCACATTCTAGCCTTTCCAGCGATGCTTGATGCTTTGGAGCGGGTACGGTTCAGAATTGTGAGGCTCTCGACAACTCTGCAAAGATGGTAAGCGATAGACCGTGCGGCTCCTCCAGCTCCAAGAATGACCCCTGCACTGCCAGAGAGTGAGCATCCGAGACTCGCGAGCGACGCCAATGCGGCCTGTCCATCTGTGTTGTACCCGTGTAGTTCACTGTCACTTCTGACGATCGTGTTGACTGCCCCAATTTCCCGCGCGGTCACGTCGACCTTGTCCAGGAAGCGTAGAACGCGCGTTTTGTGCGGCATCGTCACGTTGACGCCCAGTATTCCAAGAGACCTGATCCCTTCGATAGCGGCTCTCAACTCGTCTTTCCGAACCCGAAACGCAACGTAGACAAGATCCATGCCTAGAGATCTGAAGGCTGCATTGTGCATCGGTGGCGATAGGGAATGCTTAATTGGATCTCCTATGACGGCGCAGACTCTTGTTGTTCCGCCGATCATACCCGAAACAGCACTCGACGTTGGCGAGAGATCACTCAAGCTAACCCAAACTCCTCGTACAGAGCTCTGAGCTTTTGGATCGGGATCTGGCCGGAACCAGTTTCCTGGCCTGAGCTGGATGAGGCAAATGTGAAGTAGGCTCCGAAGATCGGAGACAAAACTCTTGAGGGAATCCCAAGTCTTCCCATAGAGAAGCACACCAACTTCGTTCTCTTCGCATGCTTGTTTGTGAAAACGAGAGACCGGAGGCTGTCCGAGTAACTCTTTGCCGTGCCAACTATCTTACAGACGTCGGCTCCGGCGAGTTTTTCTCTCTTAAGAATGGATTCAAGCGCATTCTGCGAGGGGGTAGAGTTCTTGTTATGATATGAGACGATCACCTCTGCCCCATGTTGTTTTAGTCGACGGACCGCCTCGCGTGCGTTCCTTGTGTTAAGCTCTATATCGACGTAGTCAAATGCGTTCAGCGCTGCCTGGGTCAGCGTCCCTACTCTAGCGTCTTCCGTGCCTGAGAACAGGCCTCCTTGGTTCCTGCGCCTATTTGTCGCGATCAGAGGGTGATCAGTAGCATCTCTAATTTTGGAGAGAGTAGGCGATGATGTCATCCTGTCGAACCGTATCTCCACGAGGTCTGGATCAAGACGCTCCACCCTCCGAAGAATCCGCACGGTTTCTTGCACATTTCTCTGCATCACTGGAACGCAGATCTTCGGTCGCAACTGACGCTCAACCTCTCAGTGGCTTATCATACCCTCAGGACCTTCAGAACGACGCGGGATGGGACTCGATCGGTCACGAAGACCTGCGTTATGGCTCGAGGCAGCACCAATCTGAGTCGCTCCGTTAATCTTTTCTTGTCGTTGTCTTCCACAAAACCACCCTAGTAGCTCGTCTAAGTTTGTAGACGAGCTAGTATCGTGAATAGAAGGCAAAGCTCTGAACGTACGCGATAAATGCACAAACTCTGCTTACTCGCATGAGCTCGGCCTTCGTCTCGAGGTTGCCAGCGTACCACATATCCAAGTACTTAAAGTCAACTTGAAACAAGGACGTCAGCCCGAGAACCTGCCAGCGAGGATCAAAGCCGGCCTCGTCGACTATGTCCGAGAGCCAACCCTCGAACCCGGCAAGATCTCTGAGGCGGATCTGCACCGGTCTCCGGAAAGTGGGAATCAGTGACTCTGAGATCCTAGATTTGGTTTCGCTCACAGGCCACGCGAACTTCATGAGCAGGATAGCATCGGGGCTGGGCGCGGAGCACGAGGAACAGGAAGCTCGGAGATACAAGTAGTAGAGTGCGAAACCCTTTTGACACACTACCTTTTTCATGAACGACAGGGCCCGTAGCTCAGTCAGATCCTTCGAACCTGGATCCTGAAAAGGTAGAGCACCGGAGAAGCATGCTCAGTGACGCTTTTACCATGACGGAGGAGACCCGGGGGTCCCGGGTTCAATTCCCGGCGGGCCCGCCAAACTACTTGGGCAGGTCATGAGAATCGGCCGTTACACGGCTTTTATAGTAACCAGAGAGGAGGCTCGAGGCCGCATAGGATGGCGCATAAAAGACTCCTGACAGGTCCGGCGATGGTACGACAACGTGAGCCGCGCGTCGGAGCTGACGGCGACATCAGGCCACCAGTCTGCCGCAGAACTGGCAGTACCGCGAGTCTCGTGGGATCTTGTTCCCACAGTACCGACAGTAGCTCATTTGCCGCGTTAGGGCGATTCCGGCCCCAGCCAACACGACGGCCGCGCTCGCTCCGATTCCCACCAGCGCGAAACCCATACCTAAGCTAGACGCCTGAGTCACCGGTGACGTAGTCGGAGACTGCGTTGTCCTCGAAGTGGTCGTTTGTTGAGTAGTCGTCAAAGTCGTTGTAGGCTGATAGGTCGTGGTTTGGACTAGACGTCGTGCACATGGACTTGGAGTTTCTAGAGCCGTATTCCACAGGGTCGCCTCAAAACTCGGTAAGCGTTAAAGGCAAGCTGTCCCGCTAGATCATGAGTGGCTGAGCCGTCTTGTCTTATTGCGCCGAGATAAGCCGCGCCAACCCGAGCTGTTTTCTCTTCCTGATCGATCAATCGGGTTCTATGGGCGACCCATGGGGTAGAGATACCCAGAAGCGGAAATGTGACGCAGTTGCGGATGTCATGAATCGGATGCTCTCCAATCTCGTCATCAAGTGCACTAAGGCGGAGGGAGTGAGGGACTACTTCCACGTCGGCATCGTCGGATATGGTGGTAATGTGGTGCCGGCTCTTGCGGGAATGACTGCCACCGAGCTGGTTCCAATATCGAGAGTCGCAAACGCGCCTCTAAGGATCGAAGAGAGGACCCAGAAAGTTCAGAATGGTGCGGGGGGTCTGGTGGAGCAGAGGGTGAAGTTTCCGGTTTGGTTCGATCCGGTTGCGAACAGCGGAACCCCTATGTGCGAGGCTCTGAGATTGGGTCGGCAGATTTGTGAGGGTTGGGTGTCTGAGCATTCATCCAGCTTTCCGCCGACGGTCCTCAATATCACCGATGGAGAAGCTACCGATGGAGATCCCTCGCCTAACGCTGACCAACTGAGGTCGCTGGCAACATCTGACGGCCCTGTCCTTCTGTACAATGCACACATCTCGTCGAACCCGGCTGCGCCAGTGGAATACCCTGACAAGGAGGAGGGGTTGGCTGATCAATTTGCACGACTGCTTTTCCAAATCTCCAGCTCTTTGCCTCCTCATGCGGTAAGTGCGGGTCGTCAGGAGGGATTGCCCGTATCTGACGCTTCGCGCGGATTCGTATTCAACGCGGACATGGTAGCATTGATCCGTTTTCTCGACATCGGCACAAGAGCGGCCCAGTTGAGGTAGACTTGGGTAGGACTTGAGACTCGAACTTGACGTGCTTCTGAAAGTTCAGAAACAAGGAAATCCACCTGAGGACTATGAAGACGCTATAGTGTGGCGAAGGGGCAGCTCTGAGTGCCCTGATGACGATTTTCCGCTAAGAGTTGCCATTGCTGATGGAGCAACGGAATACTCATTTTCTCGACTTTGGGCAGACCTACTAGCCGCAGAGTTCGTCCGGAAACCATTTACAACAACCGAGGAAATGAGAAAGAGCGCGACACGTTGCGCTCGCTTCTGGACGAGGGTTGTGAGAAAGAAGCCGCTTCCATGGTATGCTGAAGAGAAAGTGAAGGTGGGAGCCTACTCAACCCTTCTGGGCGTACAGTTTCTTCCTCCCAACACTAATGGCTTTGGCAACTGGCAAGCTGTCGCACTCGGCGACAGCTGCCTTTTCCAAATTGGACTGGAAGGAATTGTGATGCAGTTTCCAGTCACAGCATATGAGGACTTTGGTTCTACTCCTCCACTCATATCAACGGATCCTGATTACAACAGTCGCTCGCGGGGTCAACTCACCTACGAAGAGGGGGTTTGGACAAGAGACGACCTTTTCTTACTGATGACTGATGCACTATCTCAATGGGCAACAAAAGAACAACCTGCCCGATCATTTTGGGACGAGCTACTTGCCACGTTTCTGTCCGATAACGGCCGGATCCTGCTCCGAGATTGGGCGGATAGACAACGTCAGTCCGGGATTGTCAGGAATGATGATATCACATTAGCAGTCGTGAGGATAGATGAAGCTACCAGCCCCTGACGAATATCGCGATGCAATGCAGAATCCTCGACTTGCTTTCGCGGATCCTGATCTCAAGTTCGCGAAATGTGAGAAGGACCACTGGGGCCTTCCGAGAATAATGACAGGTGGTTTTGCCGCGATATTCCACCTGCATAAAGACAGGTCTCAATGGGCCGTGAGATGCTTTTACAAAGATCTTCCTGAGCTCAGAAGACGTTACGATGCCATTGGCCGGTTCCTGAGCAAACGCCCGGACGAAGTTTTCGTCGGCGCGAGTCTACTCCATGACGGCATATTGGTGCAAGGAAAACGTCATCCGATAATCAAGATGGTGTGGATCGACGGGGATCCTCTCAATCTGTACATTGAGAGAAACATTTCAAAACGCCAAGCTATCTCGTGGCTGCCAGATGCGTTTCTCGACCTTACTGCTAGACTGGAGAAGCTTGGAATTGCTCATGGCGACCTGCAACACGGGAACATCATGGTCACAGATCACTCTCTGAAGCTGATAGACTACGACGGAATCTTCCTTCCCGAACTGAAAGGACTACCAAACAACCAGCAGGGTCACAAGAACTTTCAACTCCCCTCAAGAGCAGATGAGTACGGTCCAGAGATTGACAGGTTCTCCGAGGTCGTGATCTACACTGCCCTGAAGGCTGTCGTAGAATCGCCCTCCCTCTGGAAGAAATACAGCAACGGAGAGAACCTACTATTCAAACAGGATGACTTTGTAGATCCTGACTCATCAGAACTGATGTCCGACCTGGAACAGATCTCTGACTTTGGCTCACTAGTTCCGAAGCTTAGAGCGCTCTGCGCTCTAAGAACCGAAGATGTGCCCGTTCTAGATGACCTACTCTCAGGTCGGTGGCAACCTCCAGTTGTCATCCCGCGAGTAGTCGCCCCACCACAACGCTTGAGACCGATTTTCGAAGTTCTTGACGCCTCAAATACCACTGATCTGCTTGCTCGAGTGGGCCTTAAGGTCACCGTAGTAGGACAGATCACAGACATACACGAGGACACAACGAGATACGGCCAGCCGTATGTTTTCCTCAACTTTGGTGATTGGAGGAGAGACTTCCACCTCGTAGTCTGGTCAGGAGCTCTTGGGCTTTTCAGCGCGGAAGGCTTGAAGATCTCAGGTTACAAAGGAAAGTGGATCAGCATAACCGGCGTTCTATCATCTTACAAGAACAGGCCACAAATCGAAGTTGAGATGCCGTCTCAGATCGAAGTTCTCTCCGGAAAACGCGAAGCTTCGGACAGGATTAAAGGCATCCTTCCTACGAAGCCGAAGCCTCCCGGCAAAATAGGTCCGCGCGAACTGATGAAGGTCAAAGTGCTAAATTATGTCGTTGCGCATCGGGACGAATACCCTTCAGCGAATACTATTGCCAAAGCCCTAGCCGTTGCGCCAGATGCAATCACGGATGTTCTAGATGAACTTGTTCGAGAAGGCAAGATAAAGCGAGATGACATGACAACGGGAGCTCCCATTAGACCGAAGATACCGCCAGGGTTCTTTCCAACTTCCGGGTCAAGAGGAAGTTTCGGTGGACAAGTTGGGCCTCGAATCCCCTCGCCCACACAAACGCTGACCAAGAAAGAGGCGGACATGTTCAATAGGTTGTGGGGGAGGTGGACCGGTTCAGCTGTGGCTCCCACGCCTCAGCAACCGATTCCAAGCATCCCGGTGACGAAGATTATCCCGAGCCCGAACCTTTGTATTGCGGGAACGTTCCTGGTGGCTTTGGCATTGTTTTTGACGGTTCTAAGAGTCTATGCTGTATCATTGCTCTTTGTCATATTGGGATGCTCGGCGATCTACTATGCTCTCACACACTACTCGATACTAGTACCCGCTAAGGTGATGAGCCAAACGTCGACTTACGCACGTTCTCGCGGGCGATGTAGAGGCTGTGGTGGTGTGATTCAGACGGGCAGTCAAATCGTCAAGACTGAGAGGGGCTGGGTGCACACACCGTGCGTGGGCAGCGTGGAGAAGAGAGTTTGGAGACGGATCTGACGCGACTCGGCAGGTTCATGGGTAGTTGAATCCCATGTAGGCAACCTCGATCTGGGACGGGTCTTGCACAACGATCCGCGGCGCGCCCCCATACAGTTGTATCTTCCCACTCACTCGGATTTCCTTGCCATAATAGAAGACTTCGGGAGCGACTCTAAACTTCGAGAGGTCACTGCTTAGGATCACCACTGTCAAGTATCCCTTGTTCGGATAAAGGAAGTAGAGAGATATGGTGTTAGAGCTTGAACGATCCGTCTTCACGACTGTTCCTTCGACCGTCTTGATCTGGCCGATGTATTTCCGAGAATCAAGGTGCGAGATCACCTGCTGCTCGGCGTAGAGCCATTTTGGTGGGAGGAGGGAAGTCGTTGTCACGTAGAACGATGTCACGTACAGCGTCTGGTATAGCGTCTCGGCAGTGGTGACAGTGATAGATCGTGTTATCCCTCGTAGGTATCCGAGCCCGGCAAGGTCGAATCCTGCCACGCCGCCAATCACAATTCCTAACAGTAGGCCCAAAGTGAGGACCCTTGCTCTCAAGAGCCTTCCTCACGATCATCCATTCCAATGAATCCTAAGGCCTTTGTTGCGGAAGGGACAAGATCCGTAGAACGAGCTTTTGTGAAACATGCCAGAGGGTCAACGCCGCCCAGTAGCCTTTCAAAGGCGGGGTCAACCAAGAAGCCCTTGACTCACCAACTTGATATCTCTGACATCTCTGCTGAACTGCCATATGCCGTATTGGGACATAGATCCAACGTTCTACTCGCAGAGCGAGTTCCGCGAGGAAGACTGGGCTAGGAAATACCGCTGCACCTAGAGAGGAGGAAAAGCTTCCTTCACTTGGGCATTCACCTAGGGCTCACCATGGCCGCGGCAAGAGTCTATATGAAAAGCCTGAAATCACGAGAGAGCGCTAGATTAGGCCCGCTCCCTGAGAGTTAATTGCTAGCGCGTGTGCGGAGTTCGCTGCTTTCTGCGAATACCACACCACCCATGGGAGCGGTACGTGAGAGATGAAGAAGATCTCCCTCAAATACGAAGGGAAATGCGTCAAGTGTGGTAGAGAGATTCCGGCAGGAGAAACCGCATACTGGGAGAAGGACAGAGGCATATGGCATGTCGACTGCGCAACGCCTCGCCGAGAAAGAGGTTATGCATCAAGGAGCCTCTGGGCAGTGATTGGCGGAATAGTCATTCTTGCCTTCGTCTTGGGCGGCTTCACTGTAGGGCCTATACTGGCACCAAAGGTGACCATGACCACAGTATTTACGATGACGACGGAACGACTCATTACTGTGACAGAGACGTCCATCATCGCTTCCCCAGCGACCCAGATTCAGACAACTCAGATATCACAGCAGAAGTGGATCAATCCTACAGACCCGAACGTCATCAATTGGGCCGACGCAGCCAAATACGTCGGAAAGACCAAGACAGTCGAGGGAACGATCGTTAGGACCTACAGGTCTGAAAGCAATACTGTCTTCCTGAACTTCCATGATCCATATCAGGGATACTTCTATGGAGTCATCTTCGCCAGCGATCTGAAGAGCTTCCCCTTCAAGCCCGAGGAGTTCTACAGGGGAAAGGAAGTCCGAATAACTGGCTTGATCAAGCTATACCAAGGCTCTCCCGAAATCATAGTCGAGGACCCATCGCAGATAGAAGTCGCCTATATTGGATTCAGCTATCCCTGAGACTGATTCCAAATCTTCTGGAACTCTGACTCGTATCGTGAGGCAACCTCGACCGAATGCATCACCACGAGATTCTCATTGTTGTTATTCTCCGCAGTCCCTGTCCAGTTGAAGCTGCCAGTTAGAACGATCCTATGGTCGATTATGGCGATCTTGTTATGCATGATGCCCTCCCAGTTCGTATCGTTTCTCACTTCGATGCCGGCTGCTTCGAGAACGCCGAATTGACTGTATGACTGGCTTTTGTCGAAGACCACTTTGATTTCCAATCCTCGCTTATGGGCCGATATGAGCGCATCAGCTATGCTGTCCAAAGAGAAGATGAACATCAGAACATGAATGGACTGGTTCGCTCTGCCGATCCAGTATATGACCGCTTCAGCGCATCCTCCCTTTGGGGAGAAATAGACATCATATGCCGGAGTAGCCGTCTGAGTGTATGGTGGGAAATATCTGGCGTAGACAATGCCTAGGGTTGCACCCAGCAACAGACCGAAGATGAATACGGCAATAACTGGCCTCCTATCAACCACCGGCATAAACCCCCGCCATCATTGGATCATAGTTCGAGCCCATAAGGCTGTCACCCAACCAGAACTACGAGTTGTAGAAGCAAATCCCAAGGGCTAGGGAATTGAACCACCGCCATAAGGCGGGATCATGTCCCGGAAGCCTAGACTCCTTTCATGAAATCCTTTCCCAGTGCGTCTTCGAGTGTCTCACGCACTTTCAGCACGAACTCTCTTGCCTCGGATAGAGCTGTCTGGGCAAGTCCGACCTGAGTAGTGTAGCCCGTGTCGTATGACGCCTTTTCTCGCTGAAATCTTTTCTCAACAAGCTTCTGGACGTCCTGGTCTGCAAGCGCCTGTATCCTGTCGAGAGAGAGTAGGTACTGTTCGTTGAGCTGCTTTCTCTTGCGCACGTAGTGGTAGACAAGAGCGCAGACTGTTGCTGAATGGTTCTCGCCGGACTTGCGGACGGCCGCCAGCGCGGACAGGCATGCTTGGTACATTGAGTAGTAGCTGACTGTGATAACCCAGTCGTAGTAGTTCTCTCCTGAATGGCTAACTTGGAGTTGGTTCTTCTGGTTGCTGTCGAAGATCTGGTTGGCAAGTCTCAGGTTATGGAATGCCTTCTTCATATGACCTAGCACATCAGCCTCAGCTTGCTGTGCATTCAGTCGTCTTATCTGGGCTTGCCCTTCGAAGTACCTAAGCGATTGTTGGCATACCCCAGGGTTCTTGAGCCAGTGCTTCCAATTCGGAGTCCGACGCGCTCTTGCCGTTTTCATGCTATTGGCCTTCCGATCAGTGTGTAGTATTTCTCCTCGCCAAACAAAACTATGCCCTCACGAACGACATCCTGTGCTATCCTTTTCCTCTCGCGGAACGCGGCTTCAAAATCTTTGACTGTCATTGTTACTGCTGACAATGGATTGCCATACAAGCCTCTGACCTCCGCCACAAGGTTGTCAATGGATTTCATCAACCCGTTGAATGGTTCCTGCTGGAGGTTCGGCACCAGCACAAGCAAATCAATATCGCTCATCTTGGCTGCCTGCGCGCGCGCAGCACTTCCAAACAGGATTACAGACTGTATCTCGGGAAGGGAATCGAACACTCTTTTGCTGAATTCTTGGAGAGCCCACGAGAGTCTCTTGTTCCGGAGGTAGAACTTCTCACACTTCT
>Ga0129297_10000124_pt1 | contig 35203 bp, 34 predicted proteins | sample I18A1metaG_FD_94708 | JGI IMG/M metagenome (GOLD analysis project Ga0129297, IMG submission 94708) | Lake sediment bacterial and archeal communities from Gulf of Boni, Indonesia to study Microbial Dark Matter (Phase II) - ​I18A1 metaG | ecosystem: Environmental > Aquatic > Freshwater > Lake >... | reverse complement strand
TCGCAACTTGAATTCCGATCCTCCCGAACCCAACGAGGCCGATGGTCTTTCCTCGCAGGTCAGTTCCAACTAGTTCACGATGCCTTTTGTCCCATTGTCCAGATCTTGCGGCCATGTCAGCCATCGTTAACTTTCTAGTGAGACTCAGAATCATCCCCAGGGTGTACTCGGCCACGGAGAGACTAATTGCTTCTGGAGCGAAGACAACTGGGATTCCACGTTTGGTTGCGTGTGCGACATCTATGTTGTCATAACCCACGCCATGTCGGGCGATTACACGGAGTTGAGGGGCGGCATCGATCATAGTGCAGGTAACCTTAGCAAGCCTCGTTATGATGCCGTTCGCTTCTCGGAGTTCGGCTAGAATGGCGGGCTCCCTGGGACTCTCGGCTAGTTTTAGATCAGCAAACTCATTGAGTATTCTGATCCCATCCTCGTGAATCGGCTCGACCAGGAGAACCTTCGCCTTCAAAGTTCAAGCACCCAATAGCGGTTAGCGCTATTCGCCACAGACTAATCAAATGATCCCATCCTCGAAATCTGATTCAAAGAGTCCGCCCCGAAAAGTCTCTCGGGTGTTGAGCCTCGAAGCAAGCCTTTTGTACCCTATCATAGCGTACTCGCGTCGAATGGTCCATGGTCGGGAAACAGACTGCGGCTGTCCTACATGCCGATTGGAAGCCGAGAAAAGGTTACACGCCGACCCCGGAAGAGGCTTCGACCCGACGTGCAATTTACGGAAGCCGGATCTGGCACAATCCAAAGGTCCTTGTCGAGGAAATACCAATGCCCGAGATAGGGCCGAAGGACGTTCTGGTGAACATCAAAGCCTGTGGAATCTGCGGCTCCGACGTTCACATGTATGAAAGCGACAACGAAGGCTACATGCTATACCCCGGACTGGTGAGAACCCCGGTCGTGATCGGCCACGAGCTTGCAGGAGTTGTCGAGAAGGTAGGCAGCGACGTTAAGAAACTCAAACCTGGTGACTATGTTGCCTGCGAGGAGATGTGGTACTGCGGCGAATGCGACCCTTGCAGGATGAGTTACTTCAATCACTGCCTCTACTTGGAGGAGATGGGTTTCACCCACAACGGCGGATTTGAACAGTACATGCGTATACACCACAAGTTCTGCTGGAGAATCAACGACTTCAAGAGCAGGTTCAAGACGGAAGATCAAATCTTTGAGGCCGGTTCCCTCATCGAGCCCGCCTGTGTCTCCTATAACGGCATGTTCGTGCGAGCAGGGGGCTTCAGGCCAGGGGCGGATGTTGCCGTTTGGGGAGCCGGCCCAATTGGTCTATCCGCGATTGGACTTGCGAAGGCTGCCGGCGCATCCAAGATAATCGCCTTCGAACTCGTGAAAGAACGCTTGGAGATAGCGAAGAGGATCGGGGCCGACTACACTTTCAACCCGAAGGAACTGGCTGAGAAGGGAGCACAGCCGTGGGAGAAGGTCGTTGAGGTCACCGGCGGAAAAGGAGTTGAGATGCATATCGAAGCAGCTGGCGATCCTGCCACGATCATCCCCCAGGCCGAAAAGAGTCTGGCAATCGGAGGCAAGATAGTAGACATAGGGCGAGCAGACAAGGCTGCGCCGGTGTTCTTCGAACTGTATCAGGTTCGTTCGCTACAGGCCTACGGGACCCAAGGGCATGCAGGAGAGGGCGTCTGGCCCAGAGTGATAAACCTAGTCGCATCTGGAAGGTACGATCCTCTCAGCATAGTCACAGCGCGTTTCCGGCTTCCAGAGGCGCCTAAGGCGCTTGAGCGCATCAGAAGCAGAGTTGATGCAAAGATCACAATAAAGCCATAGCATAATTGCGCTCCCTGGCCTGGTCCCAGGCGGAGAACTACGCTTCGACTAAGATGCCGGCTCCTCTGAGGGAGACGGCAACTCTGGACGCTTCCCTTTCAGAAAGCTCTCTAAGAGGACGCCTCACCTTCCCGGACTTCATTCCTCTCAGTCGTAGGCACTCCATGAGCGGCGCGATCGGGGGTTTGTTCAGCGTCGGTAGCAGTGTGTTCAGACGGAACTGTTGCCTTACCGCTGCTGCGTGATTTCCCGAAATTGCGGACCGGTAGATGTCCGTGCAGATTTCTGGAACAGCGTTGGCTGATGCTGCAACCGCTCCATTAGCGCCCATGATGATCGCGGGAAATATGGATGCGTCGGAACCGTTAATCACTGAAAAATCCTCCGGCATCGTTCCCAGAAGAGACAGCAGTTGGGTGAAGTCGTGGCTGCTGTCCTTGATTCCCACGACACTCTTGATCTCCGCGATGCGGGATACGAGTGCCGGGCGGAGGTTGATCCCCGTGTATCGTGGGATGTTGTAGATGAAGACTGGGATCGCTACGGATTCCGCGACTAGTCTGAAGTGTTCCAGAATCGATTCTTCATCTATGCTCGAGTAGTAGTAGGGACTTACACATCCGATGGCGTCCGCGCCGATCCTCTCTGCATGCTTGGCAAGTCTCACCGTTGAAGCGGTGTCTGGGCAGCCGACCTGAACTATCACAGGAATACGCCCTCGAGTCTCCTCCACAACAATCTCGGCGACTCTCTCTCGCTCCTGAAGTGACATCAACGCTACTTGCCCAGTACTCCCGCACGGGAAGAAACCGTTGACTCCCTCTCGTATCTGGAACTCTACGATATCTCTAAGAGACGACTCTGCGATCTTCCCGTCATCATCGAAGGGAGTTACTAGCGCGGTGATTATTCCCGAGACGTTCAACAGCAACTCGGTCCGAGTACGAGGCTTTCATGCTGATAACTGCTCCGCTGAGTCCAGCTAGAGCTTATGCGAGAGAGCGTATGAGGAACTGACAGTCTCAGTAAACTTAGGAAAGCTCGGTAAATTCGGTCTGCCAGACCGACGAGAACGGTTGGGTCATTACGTCCTCCCTCGGGCTCGCCGTAAGCCTCTTTGATATCTCAATTTCCGCCCTCAATCTTGGCCGGGAAGGATCAGAGTCTTGATGCTCTCGCCTCTCTTGTTGAGTTCGAGAGCGAGGTGGATCTCGCGGATTGGAAGCCGATGAGTTATGATTACGTCTGCGGGTATGAACCCTTTCGCGAGTTCATCAATTGCGAGCTGGAAGTTCCCGTTAGATATGTAGGATCCCATGATCGTCTTCTCATATCGCATGAACTCGTACGCTGGGAAGCATGCTAGCGCGTCCGGCTTGGAGGTGCCCATGATTATGACCCGTCCCCCGTAGGCTGCGGATCTTATGGCAAACTCTATAGTATCTGTTCTGCCGACCAGTTCGGCCGCGACATCCGCCCCTCTTCCGTCGGTCACCCGCATGACCTCAGCGACCGGGTCAACCTTGGTGGGATCTATCACGAAATCGGCCCCTACCTTTCGTGCAGCCTCGGCTCGTTTCTCTCTCGGCTCGACCGAGATTAGCGTGCCAGCTCCACTTCTTCTCAGGAGCGAGAGCCATAGCAGGCCAATTGGACCGGCGCCATACACAACGGCATTCTCACCGGGTTGAAGCTGGGTCTTCACCACGCCGTTTACGACGCAAGAGAGCGGCTCGGCGAGCGGAATGATGTCCCAAGGCATATCATCAGGAACCTTGAAGATGACACTCTCGGGTGCGACGAGGTACTCCGCGAAGGCGCCGTTAGCGTGTTCACCCAACGCAACCATGTTCGGGCAGAGATTCCGTCGATTCGACCGACAGTAGAGACAGACTCCGCAGCTCAGGTCCGGAATCATCGTCACGTGATCTCCGGGCTTCAGCAGCCTCACCTCGTTCCCGACCTCGATAACCTCTCCGCCGATCTCGTGCCCTATTATCAGGGGGGCACGAACGACATTTCTTCCCTCAAGGGTGGCGAGATCACTACCGCATACGCCGCAACGATGAACCTTGACGAGAATATCACTCGGATTCTTGACCTCCGGAACTGGAACCTTCTCAAGCCTGACACCCTCCGCCACACCGTGGAAAACGGCTGCAATCATTTGTCGAGCCATGTTTCGGTCAGAGGTAATAACTGAGATTTATGACTTCTCGCGAGCCGACCAAAGCTGTTGTGCCGATAATATCAGCTGAGACTTCAGGTTTCCTCGCATTTCCTCCAGGAGTGGGACTGACCTTCCAGAAGATAAAGAGAGAAAGCACCTGAAGCGAAGAAAGATGGTGAAAACGCCTTTCTTCATTGGAAAGGTATTCGAGGACTCACGAGGTCAGTCAGGGAGGAAATCGGACAGACTGAGGCGGCCTTTCGAAACAGCGAAGGGCAGAATCGATCCGATGAGATCTGCTCCTTATCGACGAACGTGACCATAATCGCGATCGACCTGTCAAATTATCTGGTCAGATCGGACCGGAATTCAGTTCGGCAGAACAGAAACGCACGGCTTTAAGAAACAAGATTAAGCCAGGACCGCTTCAAGCTGATCCGAGTACCCAGAAGCCGGAGAGAGTCACGATGGGCTGGAAGATTCAGACAGTTCAAGCCAGGCTTCAAGACGAAGCTGCACTACAAGGATCTAGCCATCGCCCTTGCTATAGGCTACGCGTATGGCGTGCCGCTTCCTGTCACCGGGTTGATACATGAAATGATGGGTGCGATGAAGAGTTGCGGCCGCGGCGAGTATGATCACTCAGGAATCATAACAGTGCTCGAGGACCTCGCCAAAGTGCAACTGAAGAAAACGCTCCCACAGTAGTTGTCAGCAAGCCGTGCAATGAACCGGGAGTTGGGCCTGGGTCTCTTCTTCCGATTCAGAAGTGACGACTACTTGGCGAGCACTTCGGGATTCACTATGTGCGGCGGCTTTTCACCCTTGAGACCTGCCAGCAGGTTGTCGACCGCCATGATAGCCATCTTTGTCCGCGTTGCGACCGAGGCGCTGGCGATGTGGGGCACGATGACGATGTTGTCCAGTGTCAGCAGCGGATCGTCCGGTGGTATCGGTTCTGGTTCAGTCACGTCTAATGCAGCGTACGCAATCTGTCTACTACGCAAGGCGTTGTAGAGCGCCTTTGGGTCTACGATCGGTCCTCGAGCGCTATTGACTAGTATCGCGGTCTTCTTCATCAGTTTAAACTGTTCCTCACCGATCAAGTGATGCGTTTCAGGAAGGAGCGGGCAGTGAATCGTAACGAAATCCGACTCCGCAAGCAACGTCTTGAGGTCCCTGAACTCTACACCAAGCTTCTTCTCTAGCCCAGGCCGCCTGACCGTGTCGTAGCATATGACGTTCATGTCGAACCCTTTGCCTCGCTTCGCGACTTCGGCTCCTATCCTGCCGAGACCGATTATGCCTAATGTTGCGTGGTGTACGTCTCGGCCAAGTAGTATCATGGGACCCCAGGTCTTCCACTTTCCGGCTCTGACGCTTCGTTCGCCCTCAACGACGCGCCTGGCGGCGGCCAGCAGCAATGCAAACGCGAAGTCAGCGGTTGTGTCTGTGAGCACCTCGGGCGTATTACATACCATGATCTTCCGCGTGGTGGCCACTCGAACATCCACGTTGTCGAACCCGACAGCCATGTTGCTGATGACCCGTAGTTTAGGCGCCGCGTCCATGACGGCTGCGTCTATCTTATCCGTGAGAAGCGAAAGAACTCCGTCCACACCAGAGACTTCCCTAAGGAGCACTTCGCGCGGGACCGGAAGCTCACCCTCCCAAATCCGATACTGAGCGTTCTCTGCCAGTTTGTTGAGGGCTTCTTCAGGAATTAGCCGGGTTACATAGACCTTTGGCTTCGTCTTATGGAACCCCGCTTCCTGTCTCTTACGACCGCTCCTGAAGTTTTGCCCAGGCTTGCCTCCAGACACGCTTTGTGCCTGCGACGATAGCCTCAGGTCTCTCGTCAGGCAGCGGTCTAACCTCGAACCCCACGATCGGGAGCTGCTCCTTCGGGCGGGTCTTCTTACCAAGATATCCAATATCGAAGAGTATCTTGAGGAATCGTGCCAGATCGTCCACGTCGTGCTCTCCTCTCTTGATGCCGAATCTGGGATGCTTGTCCCCGTACGCGGGATGTCCTAGAACCTTCACGCAGTTGCCCACGTGAACGTGCACGAGATAGTTCTTAAGAAGAGCAAGCGCACGTCTCGGATCTTCGCTAAGTAATGGCGCGTGAGCCATGTCATACATTATTCCAAAGTCAGGGTAGTCCTCCCTGACCATCCGCGCCAAAGCCGCACTTTCTTTTGCGGGTCCTGCGAGGCACTTCTTCTCGATGTCGCGATCGAAGGTTTCCATGGTGATTGCGACACCCTTCTTCTCACCGTAGGCGCATATCTCCTTCAGCGAACTCACGAGTACATGGGTGGCATCGTCTCGCCGCTCGTCGCCCGGGTCTGGGCCACTCAGCAGAGCAAGTCGCCTAGCTCCGAGCTCAGAAGCCTCATCAATACAAGACTTGACTTGGTTGACAGCCCTGCTCCTTTCCGAGTCATCCAGCGAGTTCAAGTCGAGTTTTTGGCTGAGGAGTACTGGCTGGGCGCCGTACGCGAGCGAGACATGCGAATTCTCCGCGACCTCCCGCACGGCTTTGCGTACCTCTGGATCCTTGATCCAAGTCACTTCGAGAACCGAGAAGAAGTCGTCATCAGCGAGTCGGGTCACTGTTTCCAGGATTGGTCCTTGTCCCGATTGCGTGTTCGGATATAGCATAAAGTGCACGATGCTGAGTCGAACACTATTCTCCCAAGAGATTCCCAAGTAGCATCCTTCTCCCGATGCAGAGTTGAAACACCATAGCTTGGAGCCTTACATATGTAGGTTTTCCGAGCGTCCAAAGATGTCATTTGGGGCAGCGGTTCCTCTCAGCGACTACGAAACGATGCAGCTACATGTTGACGAAGATCATGCTGACTCCGGCCTGGTGGCATGAGAGAAGAGAGAAGAATGCAGAAACTCAGGCTCTAGAGGTTTCGAGGAGGGTTCTTCCCTCTCTTGCGGACAACGTCAGGTCTTTGGCTCCCTTGCCGTCTTGCGCGACCCCGGTGTCGGCTCTAGAAATGTCGGGGTTACGGTTGGAATCTTCGTCACTCGACACTCGGTACTCACCGAAATCCTCCACCTCTAGATCACACCGGTGACAAGCGCAATTCCTAGAGTTGGGTAATCCCTTGACGAGAGCTATCACCAGCCCTACTCGCCAGCTCGAGTAGAGGGAAGGATCTGGTGTAGTCTTCTTGCCAAGGCGAGAATGAGAGCAACCGTGTGATCCGCAACTTCAGATGTCATGAAGTCGGGGACATTGCAGACGACTATGCCTTTCTCGGTTGCCGCTTCCACATCGATGTTGTCGTAGCCAATCCCATACTCGGCTATGCAGATGGCTCTGTGCAGATTGAGGATCACGTTTCGCGTCATCGTTGAGGTGTCGCAGAGAACGACATGAGCCTCCCTTGCTGCCTCGATCACTTGCGACTCGTTTGAGCAGTTAAACTTCTGGACCTTGGCACCAACCCTGCCCAGTATCGCCTGCTCTCTCACCCGTCTCGAAAGGACTGTCAACAATCGCTACTAGAAATTGCTCAGCCAAATGCCGCGCGCCTACGCTTGGGTGCTGCAAATATTATTCACTTAACGATTCTGCAGGTGCAGGCTTTCTTTGCTTCACGCGAGCCGTCACGTTTTTTGAAGCACTTGCATTGCGTACCGGTGAAGTTCTTCTGTTGGATGTCGCTGGAGCCTGGTGGCCTTCGACGTGCATGTGGTCACGCAAAGTCCGCATCCATGACATCTCTCCTCGTTGACCGAAGCTTTGCCGTTCAACCAGAAGCGCGCCCCAAACTTGCATCTCTTCATACATGTTCCGCAGGCGTTACATTTTATCGCGTCAGCAACGGCGACGAAACCCGATTTCCTACTTATGTTGATCCCGTACCTGTTGCACATCGCCATTATGACGCAGCAGCAGTCGCAGCAGGAACAGATAACATAGGCGTTCTTCCCAGGAGGATAGGAAAAGTAGATTAGGTGATGAACCAGACCGTGCCTGTTGGCTTTTTCGAGTACTTCTAGGGCCTTCTGGGGGACGACCCTGCTTCCTGAAGTTACTTCGGTGAGCTCATCTATTGCTTGAACCTGTTCTCTGGATCCCAGAATTATACAGGTATCTCTAGGGGCATCACATCTGCGGAATTCATTTCTGCAGTAGCAGGGAATAACTGAAGCTATTTCAGCTGACCTGATCAAACTGGAGGCGACTTCGAAAGGTAGGATGCGTGTATCGGAGTCGACGGACTTGTCAATCGGAACAACCATGGCACCCCAGTATTCTGTGAGAGAGTTCAGCAGTCTCCGCAGCAGTGAGCCGAAAATCGGGTGCGTCGAAGCTTTTGCCCACTTCACGATGAACCAGAGCATTCTAGACTCAGTAGAACCCATTCCGGAGGCTAGTTTCTGCTCGAGCGCTCGCAATCTGTCGATCAAGGAGCACGCCTCCAGCTAGGTCTTGTTGGTCGCCCTAAGGTAGTCTTCTAGAATCTTCTCGCGGTGACTCAACACGTACATGACCGACAGCTTGCTCAAGTTTGGGTTCACCGCAAGGAGATCTTCGTAACTGCCTCGGTGGGACCACCAAGCTTGCATTGACTCCACGGTTTTCGCACGGGCTCGGGGGTCGATCGCCTGGGGCCGGCAGTACCGCCTATAGCGTAGACCTTGGGATGCTTCCCAGTATGCACCCACCAAGTTGAAGAGTACGTAAGTCAGGGCCAACCAGATGACTCTCAATCCTGCACCTCGGATTCTTTCTCTTCCCTTTGTGTGGGAAGCGCGTGAGAAATCGTGAGCACACTCTTGATTGTCCAAGGGCACAAGCGTCTGCCCCAGCTCACGTATATATGCGTCGTGGAGCAAGGATCGGCAACGGCTCCATTCTCAAGGATCACAAGTCACTTTTCGAGAGCAAAACCTGAGGTGGTTCGAAGTGCGCTCCAAATCGATGAAGAAGCCGATTTGGCGCGCGCTTCCAGGGAGGAAGAGATCAAGAATCGACGCGATGTTCACGCACGCCGGCATGCCAGCAGCGCGTAGACAGCATTCCACGACAGTTTAACTGGCCTAAGCGCTATTTGTCGAGAGGTTGATGGAAACCGAAGATTTTGTCGGTGATCGTAAAGATTCTAAGGGGATCTCCGCGAGGCTCTGAACTCAGCAGTGCTCTCTTACGTTTACAATCTTCACACTCTCACTTCCGCGTTATCTGAGAGGACTGATCATCGAGAGGCCCCATGAGCTCAACGTTATAAGCCTAGGATAATCATTGCCTCTTCAACTCTTTTCGCATAACATACTTGGACGGATGCGGTGTCGAGCACATGCTTGTCGTTGCCGATCCCGGGACTGCTTGAACGAGTTGGTGGTCTCAAACGAATTCGAAAGTGAGAGTCCTACTGGCTATCGAACATAAGGAACCTGATCGGGTTCCTATTGAGGGAGTCACTTGGTGGAAATGGTCGCAACCATTCCTCGTGGAGCATCTTCTTCCATACTTTAAGCTCCCAAGTTGCAGGCATGACGAGCCCTTGCCAGAGAACACGCTCGAATCTCTAGCTGAACAGCTCAACATAGACTTTAGGCAAGTGTCGATGAATCCGCCTACGAAATTCGTGAGAAAAGCCGTCTGCAATCCACTATTTCATTATCCTTGGGGATTTCTCTTGCAGGATGGTATCATGCAGGATGAGTGGGGGGTAAAGCGCATACTGAACTCAACTCGGACTCAGAGTAGGATAGTCAGTCACCCGTTGGATGATGATGACGCCCTAGAGCACTACGAGCTCCCCGATGCGGATGCGGAGGGGCGATTTGACCAGGCCGAGGCGCATCTGCGGAGATGGACGGAGCGCTATGCGGTCAGCGGGAGTTGGGGAGGCGATGGACTCTTCATGCAAGCCTGGTACCTCAGAGGCTTCAACAAGTTCCTTGTGGACATGATTTCTCGACCAAAGATTGCTGACCGAATCCTAGACGGACTTCTAGGGTTCTTTCTAGACGCCGGGAAGCGTCTGGCTGAGTTGGGCGTAGACGTCGTCTGTATTGGAGACGACGTAGCAATGCAGACGGGCATGATAATCTCTCCGGCTCTATGGCGGAGATATTTCAAAACTCGGTTGGCTGAGATTGTCGGCGCAGTCAAGAAAAGAGGATGTCGTGTCGCATTTCACTCGGATGGGAACTGCGAGGCCATCATACCGGACCTTGTGGAGATTGGTGTCGACATCCTCGATCCGATCCAACCGGAATGTATGAACCCTCTTCGGATCAAACAGTTATACGGGGACAGGCTTACACTCAGTGGGACTATCTCTTTACAGAGCAACCTGGCCTTCGGATCCGTGGACAGTGTCAAGGAAGAGGTAAGAGACAGAATTCGTACCCTTGCCCATCACGGTGGTTTCATAATCTCTCCGTCAAATCAGGCCACGATCGACATAAGCGTTCACAATTTCGTCGCCGTCTACACTTCAGCGAGAGAGTTTGGGTCGTATCCTATCGCCTGAAACCTGAAGCAAAATATGGCTGCTACCGGCTCAGCCTCTGACGGCTCCGAGGGTCAGTCCCCTGACTAGGTAGCGTTGTGCCAGTACGGTCAAGACGATGATCGGCGCCATACCCAACGCTGAAAGACCCGCCATTTGGGACCATATGACCCCGTGAGCCTCATGCATGCCTGCCACGAGAACGGGCATCGTTGTGGCTGCTTCGCGGGTCAGTACAATGGCGAAGAGGAACTCGTTCCAGGAGAAGACGAATGAGAAGAGCGCTGTTACAGCTATTCCGGGAACCGCAACCGGCAGCACAACCCTAAGCAGAGCGCTGAATCTGGAGCATCCATCGACCATGGCAGACTCCTCGAGTTCCTTTGGGATGTCCAAGTAGAACCCCCGCATCAGCCAAACGGCAAACGGAACAGTGAGTACGAAGTGAGCTAGGACCAGTCCAGGGATGGTGTCCACTAGGCCGAGGGTGTACCACATCAAGAACAGCGGGATGATCACCGCCACGGGCGGCAGCATCCTTGTAGAGAGGATCCAGAAGGCGAGATTCATTCCTCCGGTCTTGAATCTGGCAAGGCTGTAGCCTGAGAATGCGGCGAGGACCGTTGTGATGACCGTCGTCGCTATCGCCACCATAATACTGTTCTGGATGACCAAACCGCCGCGAGCCCTGATGGCATCGAAATAGGCGTCCAAGGTTGGGCGCGTGCTCACGAAGATGGGCGGATAGACCATCACTTCTTCACGCGGCTTGAATGAGGTCATCAGCATCCAGTAGATCGGGAACATGAAGGCGATGAGTACGACAACGAGAAGAAGATAACGAACGACAGTCTTCACGGTCTTCTTCTTTGCCATGCACTTTCCACCTACTCGAACAGCCTTCTTGCTATCAAGGTTGTGACTATCGTGATTATTATCAACAAGATGTATGACAAGGCAGAGCCATACCCCATCTGGAAGTATCTGAAACCGACCAGGTAGGCGTAGAAGCTTCCTGTCTCAGTCGCACTGCCGGGACCGCCGAACGTCACAACAAAGATCGAGTCGAAGATCTTGAACGCGTCAAGGGTTCTTATGAGTAGGGCAATCGCTACTATGGGTTTCAGCATGGGAAACGTCACCCACCGCATCCTCTGCCAGCCGGAAGCCCCGTCAACCTCCGCAGCTTCAATAGGCTCCCTGGGGAGCGCTACTATCCCCGCGAGTAGAACCATCATCATGAACGGAGTCCATTCCCAGATGTCAACGAGCAGGATCGAGAGCATCGCCGTGGAGGAACTGGTGGTCCACTCAATGTTCCTATTAAACCCGAGCAGGCCTATCAGGTAGTTGATAGGGCTGGTCCTCACCTCGTAGATCAGTCTGAACATGTAGCCTACAGTGACAGGCGTAATCATCATCGGAAGAAGGAGCAGTGGCAGCGCGATCGTTTTGCCTTTGAAAGGTTCCAAGAACAGAAGCGCGATCGCCAAGCCCAACAGGAACTCAACGGTCACAGCAACACCCACAAGCACCGCCGTATTCCTCAGTGAAGACAGGAACCTCATGTCAGTGAACGCGCGAACGAAGTTGTCTGCGTAGACGAACTTCGTGAGCTCTCTGTGAACAAAATTGAATGATGTCGCACTGATGTAGATCGAGTAGATCATTGGGAAAATGACGATGAAAAGAAGCAGAGCAATCGTAGGGACAACTAGTAGGATCGCGAGGCGTCTGTCACCATTCATAGGGTCATTCCAATCCTGATACAAAAAAAGGTGGAAGATGGGGCCTCTTTCCAATCTACAGGGACGGAAGCCCCATCGCTTCTCTATACAACTTTAGCTGGGAGTCCCTTCCGTGCTCGTCCGTGATTCTTTCCCACTCTTTTGCTACGGTATCAAGCGCTTCCTTCGCGCTGATTTCTCCCGCCAAGAACCTCGACGTCTGCAGGTCCAAGATATCGTTGTATTGCGCCCCTCCCGGTATTCTAAGCTCGGGATAGAGCAACCTGATGTTCTCCTCGAAGGCGTCCAAGTATTCCTTCGGTATACCCATAGCCTTGACCTTCGGGGAGTAGAAGTGCGAGTATCTGAAGAAGTCTTGGCCGGTCGCTGGGTCCGTGACGAGCCTCAAGCTGACTTCGGGTGATTCGAAGTAGCGCAGGACCGCGTATGCCGCGTCGGGGTTCTTGCTTGCCTTCGCGATGCCTAGCAGCCACCCGCCGAAAGTCATTGAGCGCTTGTATAGCACCCCATCCTTGATGACACCAGGAGGTACGCCGAATCCCATTTGCGGGGTCTTCGCGAGAGGATCCTTCAACTCGTTGTATCGTTTCCCTTCGTCGGGCCAGTGGCACATCATCGCAACGCTGCCGTTCATGAACGCGCTGAACAGTTCATCCCACTCAAAGCCTAGGACTCCTGGCGGGGATAGATCTATCGATCGTTTGTAGCTTTCGAGCGCGGCCAACGCGTTTGGAGAGTTTATCAGAGGCTTCATGTTTGTTGGATCGAAGAGGTGCGGATCGGGTGAGCTGTATGCTATGTATCGCAGCATATACCAATAGAACTGTCGTCCTCTCTTTCCTTGCTCGGCGCAGCCCCACAGATCGGTCTGTCCGTCACCGTTTCTGTCTCTCTTGAAGAACTCGGCGACATCGTTGTATTGATCCCACGTTTGTGGAAGCGCCAGATTGTATCCATACTTTGCCTTGAAGTCTGCCTTCTCCTTCGGATCCTCGAAGAGGTCCTTTCGGTAGTAGAGGAGTATGACGTCCCCGTCCATCGTCAGCGAGTATACCTTTCCGCCGTAAGTGTTCTCCCATTCGCGAAATCCCCCGTGTATGTCTCCCCAGGCAGGGTCATCCTTCAGCATGTAGTCGTCGAGCGGCAGGAGATACTTGACATAATCGCCCATCCATGCCGGGCTGAACATGAGAAGATCGTACGCACCGGTGCCAGTTGAGAGCTCTAAGAGTTCTTTCTCGAATAGTTCGCCTATGGGAATCCCCACGACCTTAAGATCCACGCCAAAAATTTCCTTGATAGGTCCGGAATACCAGTCACGCCATGGGACCTCGAAATGCCCCGAGTGCAGGACTACTGTGATACTCTTGCCCTCAAACGGCGCTGGTTTTCCCGGAGCACTTACAGTTACCGTCTGCGCTGCCTGAGTGACGGTCTGGGTCACAACACCGGCTGGAGGAGCTGCTGGCGGCCACATGGCCGCTGCACCAGCTCCTGTCGCTATTGCACCAACCACAAGACCCGTGACAGTGCCCTTGACGAAATCTCTTCGTGAGACTTTGGACTCCTCAGCTCCTTTTTCTTTAGCCATCCAAAAGCCTCCGGCTTAGGGTACGCCCCGGTTCCAATATAATGCTTACCCCAAGCGTTCGTACGCCTAATATACTTCTTCAGGAGCCCGCCGGCGCTTTCTGACCCAGCCGTGCTCGTGGCCTCAGTCAATGTCTTAGGAGCGCCGAGGAGTTGGAAGATGTGCCGCCGGCGCATGCGGGGGTCCCGGCTTCTGTCGCTACAGCACCAGTGACCGGACGTCTAACAATATCCGTGATGAAAAAGCGGTCTACAAGTGCTTGATCGATCTGACAGAGTCGAATGCGGCGCAAATGTTCTCGGGAGGCGTGAATGCTTGCATGTTGTGAGCGCTTGCAAAAATGTATCCTCCCCCAGCTCCAAGGGTTTCTGCAACTCTTTCAGCCTCTCTCGATACGTTTTCTGCCGTTTCGAATGGAAGGAGTCTCTGAACGTCGAGACCGCCATGAAAGCAGATCAGGCTGCCAAAATCTCTCTTGAGCGATTCGGGTTCCATGCCCACTGCGAAGGGCTGGACCGGGTTTAGAATGTCCACGCCTGCCTCTGCCAGATCAGGTATTAGTGGACGCACTGACCCGCAGGAGTGATGGAAGATCCTCGCCTTTGTGGTTCGGTGAATATGATCATAGAGCTCCTTGAGTCGAGGTTTGAAAAGGCTGCGGAACAGCTCCGGAGAAAGTATCGGCCCAGTTTGCATGCCATAGTCATCCCCGAACTGTACCACTTGCACATAGTCGCCCACTGCCCGGAGGAATTCAGTGTAGAATGATTTGAAGAGTTCTAACAGGCGATCAAGTAGGAGCTCGACGAATTCAACGTTTCTGTGGAAGTCGATCATTAGCTTCTCGAAGCCTCTGAGCCACCAAGCCGTCTCGAACAAGCCGCCATAGATCGAGTCCGCAACGATCGCGAAGTCGGTGGTCTCCCGGAGCGTCTTTGCCTGTTTCTCAAGTCCTTGAGTTCTCCCGGGGTCCGCCGGGTTAGGCCACTCGAACGTTTCCAGCTGCGCTATCGTGGCGTTTCGAAGCGGGTGGTCTATCATATCGTAATAGTAGGGGCCCCGCGCCCATTTGATTCCCCACTCATCCACGAATGCCAGTCTTCCTGAAGGATCTTCGAACTCGCGAAATCTCCAAACATCTGGCGGCCTGAGTGATATGTGTCGAAAATCAACATCAAAACGTCTGAGTAGCGCTTCGTCGGGGTCAACGATCTGTTGGATTCTATCCTTTATGACGGGGGATGTATTCATCGCCAGGAACTTGGTCAACTCTTGGTATGCAAGTATGTGTATCGAGGAAACGGGGCCCCCTAGGTCTATTGGAACGCTGTCCGGTTCTTTCCGGCCGAGCGCTAGCAGAACTCTTTCCAAGTGATTCAATCTTGATCAACGCCGGTGCCCATATGTCGCCTGCTCCTAGATCAAATGCATTTCCTGCACACGGATACCTTGTTAAGCGTGGGGCGGTCAGCATGGCTGCTCTCAGAGTCCATTGCGAGATTAAGTGCCCACTTTTCCGGAGAGGTCCGATGGCTTGGTGTCGGCTTTCGAGGATTGCTTGTCAGCGAATAGTGACAACTTCTTGTGTTTTCGCTGCCTCCCTCGCCGCCAGCGCTACTTGGAGACTTGCTCGGCCTTCTTCCGCGCTGACGGGTGATTTGCCGCCTTTTGAAATATAGTCGTAGAACGCGTCCAGTTCCCTTCTGTAGGCCTCTTGGAACCTTCCCAAGAACCACGGATATGGTTCGTCAATCATGCCTCGCTTGCTCCAAAGCCGGGTAGAATCGTTCTTCCAGTTGTCGATCCTCACTGCACCTTGACTGCCTAGAACCTCGGTTCTGAGATCATAGCCGTATCTTGAAGTTCGACTTCCCTCAATTATCCCCAAGGCGCCTGTCTCGAATTCGAGAATGGCGACGCCGTTGTCGTAGTCGCCGTATTTTGCGAACTGTGGATAGACCAAGGTCTTTCCAACAGCCGAGACTCTCCTAACTCTACTGTTCATTAACCAGAGTGCAATGTCGATATCGTGTATGCACTCATCCACGAACATACCGCCGCTCACGCGGATGTATTCATCCGGAAGCGGCTTGGGATCCCTTGCGCAGGTCTTAACCACCAGCGGCTTACCTATCGAGCCCTCCACGATCATTTTCTTCGCCTTTTGATAGCCCGGATCGAAACGCCGATTGAAACCAAGTTGACACTTGACGCCTGATCTCTTAACCGCCGAAACGATCTTATCGGCCTCCTTTAGGCTAAGCGCGATCGGTTTTTCGAGAAGCATAGGCACATGAGCTTCACAAGCCAAGACCACATGTTCTGTATGCAACGGTGTAGGTGAAGCGATCACAACGCCGTCCAAACTCTCCTTTTCCAGCATCTGAGCGGGGCTCTCATACGCTCGAATGCCGAACCTTCTCGCAACGGCTAGCGCAACTCTCTTGATCGGATCCGCCACAGCGATGAGTTCCGCTTTTCTTGCACTGCCCGCAACATTCTCAGCGTGCAACTTGCCTATTCGGCCGACGCCCCAGACTCCAATTCGAACGCGCTTCATCGAAAGCATACCTCTTGGCAGCGTTGTTCTCAAATGGTATTTACTTGTTTTCCTGTGCAGTTGTCGAAAGCGAGAACCAATCGCGATCCCGAGTTATGAGCTAGCGCAGAAATTCAGCGGAGATGATGATAGCCTTATAGCCGAACGAGGCTGAATCTGCCGGTTCCGCCTTGAGAATAGACCACGAACTGTGTGTCGAGTGCGGTGCATGCATATCCTACTGTCACCAGAATGCCATATCTACGCGCAATAGCCACGGCGTCATCGAGCTGGATACTTGCGTCGAATGCGAGACCTGTCCGAGAGCTTCTGTCTGCCCAATCGATGCGATAAAGAAGACATCCTTGCTCGCGGCCTAGGGAGATCCGGCGCAAAGGCCTAAAAATAAGCTCTACTTCTGGTGTATGAGCTTGGAGTGAAACGGTTATGGCCGAAGTGGAGCTGCAACACGTCACCAAACGGTTCGGCACTGTCGAGGCCGTCAAGGATGTCAGCCTAAAAGTCATCGACAAGGAGTTCCTAACACTTCTCGGTCCGTCCGGATGCGGAAAGACAACAGTTCTTAGAATGATATCGGGGTTGGAAACGCCAACTTCCGGCGACATATTCATTGGAGGCAAGAGAGTCAACGATGTCTCGCCCCGTGATCGGGACATAGCGATGGTCTTTCAGAGCTATGCGCTCTACCCGCACATGACGGTCTACGACAACCTTGCATTTCCCCTCAAGATCAAGAAGAAACGGAAGGATGAGATATCAAAGAGAGTCAAAGAGGCTGCAACTCTATTGGGCATCGACAAGTACCTGAAGAGGAAGCCCAAAGAGCTCAGCGGAGGTGAGCAGCAGCGCGTCGCACTCGGACGCGCCATCGTGAGGAACCCTCAGGTGTTTCTGATGGACGAGCCGCTCTCCAACCTAGACGCCAAGCTAAGAGTTCACATGAGGGCCGAGCTGATTAGGCTTCAGAAGGAGCTCGCTACGACGCTCATCTATGTGACCCACGACCAGTTGGAGGCGATGACGATGTCTGACAGAATCGCGATCATAGAGGCTGGCAAGCTCATTCAACTTGATAATCCCCAGGGCATATATCGGAAGCCAGCCAACCTCTTTGTCGCAGGATTCGTTGGAAGTCCGGCTATGAACTTCTTTGACTGCTCACTCGTCAGCAAGGATGGACTCGCAATGCTCGATGCGGGAACTTTCACGTACGAGTTAGATACTGAACTGAGCAAGTTGGTCATCGACGAGGCGACGAGTGGTGAGGCCATTCTGGGAGTGCGCCCGGCGGACATTGCTATCAGGCTTGAGAAGAGAGAGAACAGCATCCCTGCCGAGGTGTACGTAGTTGAGCCCCTGGGAGACCAACTGTTGGTTGACTTTAAGCTGGGCGCCAGCGTCTACAAAGCTTTTGGGCCAGCGGACCTGCGTGCCGGAATAGGAGACAAGGTCTTCATAGAGTTCAACAGAGAGAAGATTCACATATTCGACAAGAAGACGGAGAGAGCCATCGTCTAGGATTTCAGCGTCCACACTAACATGCACATTTGATTTCCGTTCCAGAGGCGTATCTCTCTCGCTGACCGAAAGGCGGGCTCTTCACTCCTGTGACTTGGAGTCCGACTCGGACAGTGCATTCGGGACTTGTTCATCGTGAGCTCGATAGGAAACAATGAAAGGCGGTCTCGATGTCAGGTTCCTTGCTCATTCGGCAGTCCGAGCATGTGATCTTTCCGATACTGCTGTGAACTAGTGCGGTTTCTTTTTCGGGCAGACCGATTGGTCTCACAAGAGTGGAGCAATAGCCTTGCCCGTCTGTCGAAACGCCTGCGCTTCATCTGGCTTGAAGATGATCTCTGCAGATACCCATCCCTGATAATTTACCTGTTTGAGCGCTCTGAGAACAGCCTCAAAGTCGATGTGCCCTTGTCCAGGTGCACCTCTATTACAGTCGGCTAGGTGCACATGGCCGATGTGTCGTCCGAACGAACGAATGGACTGAACCGGGGAGTCCTCCTCTATGTTCATGTGGTAAGTATCAGCCAGTATCCTCATCTTGGTCGTGCCAACTCGTGCCAGCATCCTTGCGCCGTCAGAGAGGGTATGAATCAGATTCGATTCGGCCCGATTCACGGGCTCAAGTAGGAGTTGAACACCTGCCCGATCGGCTAAGCCACAGATTTGTCGTAATGTCTGTGACAGTCTATCTTTGCCGCCATTTCTGCCGAGTCTCGCTGAATAGCTACCGCGAATCAGCCCAAGAATCACTGCACAATCAAGTTCAGAGCCTAAACGAATATATTCGTGAGCTCTCTGAGCGGCGGCCGCACGGATATACTTCCGGTCGTCAAGAAAGCTTAACCCAAATTTTGTGTACGTCATGCCTGTTCCGAGGGCGGCGAGCTCAAGACCGAGTGCAGCCAGAAGCTTAGCAATCTTTGCGGGGTTCGTCTTTCGTGGGTCATCGATATGAAGCTCGACACCATGGAAGCGATTCCTTCGAACTGACTCAAGACGGATCTGTAGCTCACGGTACTTGTGAGGAGAGTCGCCTAACAGCGGCAAAGCTATTCCAAGTTTCAAAGTTCAAGCTTCTCCTTCGTTCGCCGGAACGAGTGAGATGACTCCTCTCTTATATGCTCCGACATGTGGGAACTTTTGGGTATCGTGACAATAAGGCGTACCTAACAGACGAACTCGTGAGGAAGATAATGAGCCTCGTTAGAGACGTTAGGCGGGATATGGTCTTCACTCATTTATGCAAGGACTATAACCCGGACCATCTGGCGGGGTCTGAAGCAACCGTATTGGTGGTCTTCAATGCCAGCAATCTCAAGTACGTGACAGACAGGCCGTCAGTGTCGCCAGAACGATATATGCACACACGATCTTTGGGCGGGATTTGGGGCCGGATTTCTGGCTTGATATCAGAGATACCATCGAGATCAAGCTGAGAGCGCTCGCGTCTCATGGGTCACAAATGACATTTCTTCGGAATTTCTCAAGCCAGCGTTGGGCGGACGCTTGTAGAAAATGCTGGGATATTTGCCGCATATCCGGGGGCTTCAGTCAAGCGTAAGCCACGCTGAAGCATTCGGGCTGGTCAAGAAAAGCGGATAGAACTTTGCATCCGGTATTCGCGCAATAGAACGGATACCAAAACAGTTTGTCGTGGATCTTGCGACTGCATTACGATACAGGATGCTCGTAGACTTGATAGTCTGCAAGTGTTAGAAGTGATCTGTGAATTTAAAGGAAGAAGATTAATAGAGGTCGCCCTGTACGTGGGCGCGTGGTTGATTGGATTGGCAAATTGGAAGCTTCCGCCTGATGGCGGCCACATGGAGAAGCCTTCGAGGATCTACTTCCAAAACATGACCATGTCGGACATAAAGGAGAGGCTGAAGAAGAATGACCTGATAATCATTCCAGTGGGTTCAACTGAAAACCACGGTCCCCACGCTCCTGTTGGAGAGGACACGTTTCTAGTAACACGAATGGCTGAGCTTGTCGCCCAGAAAACGGGTTGTACTGTAGCACAGCCCTACTGGTATGGGTCCCATCCGTATCATCACTTGGGAATGCCGGGAACGGTGGTGGTGGACGATGACGATTTCAAGGCAACCCTACGAGCGGTCATGGCGGGCCTCTGGAACACAGGATTCAGGAAGCAGATCCTGCTCAACGGACACGGCCAGGAATACGTGATACCGTCGGCAATACATCAGTTCGCAAAGAAGTATCAGGTGCCAGGCGTTTTCGTCAACCTGAACTGGTACCATGCGATTCCGCAGTGGTGTAAGGATAAACAGGGCGGCGGGCCATTCGACACGCCCTTCATACACGCTGATGAAGCGGAAACTTCTTTCAGCCTCGCGCTGTTCCCGGAGCTGTTCCAAATGGAGAAGGCTGTAGACACGAAACCCTATGGTTTCCTAGCGGATCAGGCGAGGCACGTTGACAAGGCAGGCAACCTATACCAAAGACCGATAAACTGGTATGGGCATGTGGGTCTGGGCCCCATGGAAGTGTTTGCCTATCCTCCAGGGGTCGTCGGGAGAGCAACACTCGCGAAGGCCGAGAAGGCTTTCAAAGGGATCGAATCCCTGCTTGACTACATGGTGGAACTCCACAACGCGATTATGGAGAAGTTCCCGGCTGGACAGCTCCCTCCGATGGAGCAGGTCACGCAGAGGAGAAGAGAGGACGTAGAGGCCGTCGTGAAAGGACCGCTCAACGGAGGCAGGCACATCTACACACTAGCCTATCCTCCATAGCGGCAAACCCTAAGACCCGTTTTCTAGGCAGATTTCGAAGCCTCAGCAAGCAATTCATCTAGTCTATCTTTGACACCGGCGGGCGGAGGGGAAGACCATTGATCCTTGAGGACGACTGGCTCTTCTCACGTGCCCTCGATGCTAAGTCTTTTCCGCCATTTTTCTTCCGGTGTGCCCAGTCCCATCTGTCCATGATGCTGAAAAGCAGATGTTCTTTCGGGAAATGAGCCAGCGTGTGTCAAGGGCCAGAGTATCCTCGCCTACTCGGATTCCTTCTATGATTCTGTGCGTGGCTGCCGCGATCTCGTCAGCTATGACGGGATGCGCGAGGGATTCACCCCGGTCCACCCCCAGCTGTCCGACCGTTCCGCCCGGGTTGGCACCCCAGAGCGCGACCTTCGGGCGGGAATGGTTCAACTTGCACGGTCGCATGGACTGCCCACAGCCGCAAACTCGGGAACAACTGACTTTAAGGCTGTTGACTCTCAGTAGGGCTTCGACACGGACCTAAGGATGAGCCGTAGCATCCGTAGACGCAGGGCGTAAAAGCGTCGAGGAGCTGCGCAAGCGCAATACTCGCAAGAACCTCGGCGTTGCCAAGCGAAAGCGTTCCCGCGAACATGACCGGGGGCACGTATCTGCGGAGGCGTCTCCTGGGGAGTCGCCCAGCAACCTGTACCCGGCGCACCGAGCAGGTGGATGTTCCTCAACCCATCCATGAGTCGAGTGCCGTTCTACAAATCGCCAACGTAGCGGTCCTCCTTGTCTTGAGCAGGTAGTCAATCACATAGATCTGACCCCAGCCGCCCTCTTGTGGATTCCATCGCCGCCGACGGGCACGTCGTTGTCCCGGTTTCCGGCGCATTGAATGTACTTTGAGGGGGCTTTTTTCAAGCAAGATCTTAGCAAGCTCCGTGGTGTCCTCCCAATTTGTCTCCGAAATTCAACCGCATGAGAGTTCGTCAGTCGTAGTACTCGAGGCCGAGGTGGGTGATCAATTCTTCTCCACGTAGATACCTCAACGTATTCTTCAGCTTCATCAATTGGATGAACAAGTCGTGTTCGGGATAAAGACCAGGCGGGGTCATCGGGCTCTTAAAGTAGAAGCTGAGCCATTCCTGGATTCCCTTCATGCCGCTGCGCTGCGCAAGATCTAGGAAAAGCGCCAAGTCTAGCACGATTGGCGCAGCTAGGATGGAATCGCGGCAGAGGAAGTTTATTTTGAGCTGCATCGGGTACCCGAGCCATCCGAAGATGTCGATGTTGTCCCAGCCTTCCTTATTATCACCTCTCGGAGGATAGTAGTCTATTCTCACCTGGTGCCGGATATTTCCGTACAAGTCCGGATACATGTCGGGCTGAAGTATGTACTGCAGGACGCCCAGCTTGGACTCTTCCTTCGTCTTGAAACTCTCCGGGTCATCCAGCACCTCGCCATCCCGGTTGCCTAGAATGTTGGTGGAGTACCATCCGCGGAGGCCGAGCATGCGCGCCTTGAAACCTGGCGCAACTATCGTTTTCATTAGTGTCTGGCCGGTCTTGAGATCTTTCCCTGCAATGGGGACTTTGTTTTGCTTGGCCAGATCAATCAGGGCGGGTATGTCGACACAGAGGTTCGGAGCCGCGTTCGCGAACGGAACTCCGGTGACCAGAGATGCATAGGCGTAGATCATTGACGGAGAGATCTCTGGTGAATTGTCTTCTAGTGCCTTCTCGAAGGCCGTAAGGTTCTCGTGTTCTGGCTTAACGATCGTGTGCGCCTCTGTGGAGCCGCAGCAGATCATCACGAGCCTCGATGCGCCCGTCCTCGTCTTGAACTCTTTGATGTCCGCCACTATCTGATCTGCGAGATCTTTCTTGTTGCAGCCAACCTTCACATGCGTCCCAGTGAGACGCCTCACCCATCTCTGCTCAAAGGCACCTTTCATCGGCTTGATATCCCGAAGCGGTGTCTCTAGACTCTTCAGCAATGCTGGATCAAGAACAGCGGCTTTCGACGCAGCCATGAATGCATCGTCAGGGAAAATGTCCCAGGCGCCAAAGACAAGGTCACGGATGTCCGCCAGTGGCACGAAGTCCTTGATGAGGGGGCTCCTCTTCTCAGTTCGCTTTCCAAGCCTTATCGTTGCCATCTGAGTCAGACTGCCGAATGGCTTTGCAAGTCCAAACTTTACTGCTTCGACGCCAGCGATCAACGTCGTGCTGACAGCTCCGAGACCAACAAGCATCACGCCCAGCTTTCCTGTGGGCTGACTCATGTCTACGCCCTTTCCCAACTCGCCGCACCTGTGATGTTCAAGCGAAGCGATATGTCGCCATAGTTCACCTTTGCGGTTCGAGTACTTCCTATACGCCAGGTCGGCTGATACTCGAGAAGCGTCACGTGATGTTAACCTGGCGCCTGGTTCCGAATGCCCAGTCGTGAATAGCCGCGCAATTGTTCCTACCGGATCGCAATTCTCCCCTTTTTCAAGTGTTCTCGTGAGACTCGTGACCGCAACGAGTATCATGATGATGCTCTGTGAGACGTAAGCATCCCAGAAGCACTGGAACCAACCGTGAGCTTCCTAAACCTAAAATGCGAACTAGGATACCCCCTAAGGAGACGGGCATTGCAAAGAAAAACCATGAGAGCGGTCCAGTTCTACGAGCCTGGAGTGCTGAAACTGGAACAAGTTGAGCTGCCGATGATAGGTCCGGATGAGATACTGGTCAAGACCGCAGTCACCTTGACGTGTGGCACAGACCTGAAGATGTACAAGAGGGGCCACCCGTTGGCCAAGCCTCCTCTCATCATTGGTCATGAGTTCGCCGGCGTTGTCGCCCAGGTTGGCGACAATGTTCAGAAGTTCAGGGAAGGCATGAGGGTTGTGGCGGCAAATTCTGCTCCCTGCAATACCTGCTTCTTCTGCAAGAGAGGCAGACAGAACCTCTGCGAGCACCTCGATGAGAACGTCATAGGCTTTTCGTGGCCCGGTGCCTATGCCGAGTATGTTCGTGTGCCACCCCACATCGTGAAACAGAACACCCTTGAGATTCCGAGTCACATTTCTTTCAAGGAAGCGGCGTTGGTAGAGCCTCTCGCCTGCGTTGTCCATGGCAAGGAAGCGGCCGAAATGGGCATTGGAGACACTGTCGTTGTTATCGGAGCTGGCCCGATAGGGCTCCTTCATCTCCAACTTGCAAAGAAGAGTGCAGGAACCGTCATCGTTTCTGACCTTTCAAAACGAAGACTTGAGGCTGCACAAGACATTGGGGCAGATCATGTGATAGAAGCAGGTCAGGAGGACCAAGTCAAGAGAGTTAAGGAGTTGACAGGCCGAAGAGGAGCAGATATCGTGATAGAGGCTGCGGGCACGCCTGAGACCTGGGAGAAAGCGGTGGCGATGACTAGGCGAGGCGGCGTCGCGCTGCTCTTTGGAGGATGCAGATCAGGCACTAGTATCTCGATCGATACGGATGTGGTGCACTATGGCGAGCTGACCATTAGAGGAGCCTTTCACCACACGCCTTCGTGCGTCGAAAAAGCGCTCAATTTGATCTCTTCAGGGATTGTGAAGGCCGAGCACCTGGTCAGCCGGGAGATGCCACTAGCCGAGGTCTCCGCAGCCTTGGAGCTGATGGCTCAAGGTCAAGCGGTAAAGGTCGCTATCCGCCCGGATCTTTGAACCGTGGTGTCATACATATCGAATCGATTAGCGATGCCGACAGCGGAACGAAAGCTGCGGAATCCGAGATTTACTAATGCTTAACAACCAGCTGACCAACTCGACATTCGAAGCGGGCAAGATCATGTATGTCGTGAACCTGGACCAAAAGATGCAGTTCGAGGTCTTGTCAAAAGCAGGCGCAGAGAAGGTGAGGGTGAAGTATCTCATCCACAAGGCAGCGGGCGCGGAGAAGTTCTTTCTGCGCTACTACTCAGTCGAGAAGGGAGGGCACACGCCCCTGAATAAGCATGCGGCCGAGCATGAAGTCTTCATTATGAAAGGCAAAGGCCGTCTAGTTGGAAGCGAACGAGAATACGATGTAGGGCCCGGAGATGCGATTTTCATTGGTTCATATGAACTTCATCAATTTGTCAACACCGAGACTGAACCCCTAGAATTCCTCTGTGTCAGAGGAGCTGATGAACTGTACACAGCCGAAAAACGTGCCTCGTCAGAATGAGGGACTCACGCCACGGCTGGATCTTCGACTCGTCCTCCTCGTCTCTTGTCACCCTGACAGAACAACGACCTTCAGAGAGTCCTTGGCCTCGGCCGCGCACCGAATAGCCTCAGCAGTGTCTTCGAGCCTAAACCTATGCGTTATGATGGAAGTTAGGTCTATTCTTCCTGAGGTCATTAGCTCGAGCGCCGCGTTTGTCTCCAACTCAGTCGTCGAGTAGCTAGGGACTATTGAAATCTCATTCAGAAAGACCTTGCTGACATCGTATGAAAGCATCGCACCTCTATGCGGCGCACCGAAGAGAATGACGGCTCCACCTTTTCTCACCAAGTCAATTGCTTGAAGTATTGCATCGGGTGCCCCGACGGAGACAATCACACCGTCGGCTCCCCTGCCACCGGTCTCTTCTCTTACGCGTTCGACCATGTCCTCACTTCTAGGATTGAAGACAGCCGTGGCTCCAAGCTTTCTTGCCGCGTCTAGCCTGAATCCAGCGATGTCACTTGCGAAAACCCTACCCGCTCCGAAGATCGTCAGAAGCCGAATGTGGGTTAGTCCTATCGGTCCGCAACCAACCACCATGAAGTCATCCCCCGGCCTAATGCGAGCCTTCGACAGCCCTCTGATACAGCAAGCCGTTGGCTCAATGAGTGTTGCTTCCTCGTCGGAGATTTTGGAAGGCAGATTGAGAACTGCACCCCGCTCGACGCTCGTTCGAGGCACCTTGAAGTATTCGGCGAAGCCGCAAGGCTCGATGGTTGTGTTGGCAAAACTCGCGCACATCGTGTGATCTCCACGCCTACAATAGTGGCACACATAGCACGGAACATGGTGATGCACGAATACGCGGTCACCAGCATGAAAGCCCTCAACTTCTTCCCCGACGTCAGTGATTCTCCCAACGGCCTCGTGGCCCAACATCGGAGGAGTGATGTGGAGGCCTCGAACCTTTTCGATATCTGTGCCGCATACTCCACAGGCTCGCATCTTCACAAGAACATCGCCCGGACCTACACTAGGAATCGGTCGATCCTCAATCCGCACCATGTTTGGCTGTACAACAAATGCGGCCTTCATCATAACCTGCCCAACCAAATTAGCGAAGTCGCCATATAACTTCCATCGGAGCCAAGAAGGAAATCCAAGGTGAGTCGAATCAAGAACACCTTGATGTTGGGCGAAGTCGAAGTCTGTGAGGCCTACTTGCCATCGATCGCGGGACGGAAGGACCTACTCCAACTAGGCAACACGGAGGAGCTTCGGTTCTACACGCATGGGAACCTCCCACCCCTCCAATTCTTCCATGTACATCGGTCAGCAGGTCAGATGAAGAGCTGCTAGTGATCTCTTTGATTTCGACATAGCGTTGAAGAGGTCGCAGGCTTTCTTCGTTCTCTCCACCAGAATCTCGATACCTTTCTTTTGAAAATACTCTGTCGTTTCTTTCGGAACCTTCATCATGCCCATGTAGCCCGTTCCGATGATGACAACCTCGGGCTCGAAACTCTGTAGAGCCTCCCTCATGTCTGAGACTTGCAATGCATGTCCTTCCTCTCTCCACCAGCTCGCCTGGACTTTGTCCCCTAAGATCATTACGTCGCTTCTGTAGGTGACCCCATCGATCACAATTCGCCCAAAATCATACGATTCGATCAATCTGTCACAGCCGCCCATGTCTCACGTCAGGAGCTACATGTGCAGCACAGTCTGGAGCAGTAATTATGCGACCAATGGCTCAATTATGGCCTTCCTGCGTTTGCGCCTCACGGAATCCACAATGGACAAGAACTCAGCCTCGTTCAGCAGGGCAATGCCGTCGTCGCAATAGCGTCCTGTTCTCCGTTCAATCTCACGATCTATCTCCTCACGTTCTTCATGGGTCGTCTCAATGCCTAGCCTGCGCAGCCATTCTCTAACTTTGATACTCATCTGCTCAATCCCTCTCCGATTTCAGACTATGGCTCAGTCCCAGCGGGCAAGACTGCGCATAGATTGTGTTTCCCTTGATGTAAACACTGCTGGAGCGTATGGGGGCTTCACAAGACGCCCGAAGACTGCTCCTCTGATCTGCTACACAGAGGTAATATGGAGCCTTGCCATCTTGGCTCATGGTCCGCCTCATGGAAGATTCCGACTACGAGCTAGTGGCACTGTACGGGTTCTCGGCCAAGTACCCGAAGAACGCACGTCTTGAATTTAATCGAAAATCAACTAGGAAAAAGGGCGACTTGATCTTTCATTTGGAAGAGGGGTTCAAGGTCTTTCTTTCGTGGGGAAGCCTAGAAGAAGCGAAGAAGCGATACTCCACCGCGGCTGCGCAGGCTTCCGGCAGCGTTGAGCGTTCCGTCAAGAGCACCGGTGGGAAATTGGACGGAACTCCCGAGACCAGGAACCTGAAGATTCAGGATCACGATGCCGTCTATACCCATGCGAGGATGCTCGTCGAGCAGAGAGGCTTCCTGTTCGGTACGCGCCGCGTCACCCAAGACGCGTACGCCCTGCACGTGCACTGCGAAGATTCCGAGAGATACTACGTCCTGTACGCCTTCGCACGGCCTGAGGTCTCTGAGGAACTAGGGAAGATCTTCCACCCCATGATGTACTCCTTGAAATGCCACACATCCTAGCCTTCCGCTTTGTTCTTGTCAGCTTCTCGAACCATACTCCAGATCGTTTTCTCGACATTGGCGCGCAGGGTGGACGGTTTGTGACGCTACCGTAGCGGGATCGTTATGAAAGCCCTAGTTTTGAACGCCATCTAATAGAATGCGACCTAGCAGAAGAACGACCGTACAGACAGGCAATATATTCCACATCTCACATTACCCAGTGTCACTGTTGATTCGTGAGCTTCGGTTATGTGGGACAGATTGTCAACAAGATCTCTGGTTGTTTGCAACGGGGTCGTCTACACGCCATCCTCCGTGATTGAGGACGGAGCCATTTTCGTAAAAGAGGGCAAGATCGAAAAAGTTGGTTCCAGAACAGAGATTTCTGACGAAGACCTCGAAACGATAGACGCCCAAGGGCAACTGATCTGTCCAGGTTTCATTGATCTTCAGGTGAACGGTGGGGGAGGAGCGTTTTTGACAGAGGACGGAAACTACGAGTCCGTTTGCAGAATTGCGAAAACACATTTGTCTTTTGGAACGACGACCCTCATGCCTACCGTGATAACGGCTCATGAGAAACAAATCCGCGCAGCCCTCTCTGCAGTAGGCGATGCCGTTCGCAAAGGGACTGGAACCGCATCCATTATTGGGAGTCATCTTGAAGGGCCGTTCATCAACGAAAAGATGAAGGGCGCTCATGATGAACGTTATGTTCTCCCGCCCTCGGTTGACCAGTTTTCGTCATTCTATGAGGCCTCGCAGGGCACATTGAGACTCCTCACAATGGCGCCAGAGTTGCCGGGGAGTCTGTCCCTCATGGAACATGCAACTGCGATGGGCTTGACTGTCTCTATTGGTCACACGACAGCGACGTTCTCAGAAGTCGAGAGGGCTGTGGAGGCTGGCGCAACGATGGCGACTCACATTTTCAACGCCATGGAAGGTCTCGGCAATCGCGAACCTGGAACCGTCGGCGCGATATTATCTATCGACAAGCTTCGAACAGGATTGATAGCAGACGGTATTCACGTGCATCCCATGTCGATGAAAGTCTGCATTCAAGCAAAGGGTGTGGAGAAGGTATTCCTCGTTACTGACGCGATGCCCCCAGCCGGCACGTCAATGACCAGCTTCCGACTCTATGATAAGCAGATCTACGTGAAGGAAAGAGGACTGTACGACCTAGATGGCACGATTGCAGGGAGCACTTTGACGATGAATAGGGCGGTGAAAGTCATCCAAGAACTTGTTGGTATACCACTCCAGAAAGCCATAGCCATGGCGACGATAAACCCCGCCGTCGCCGTTGGAATCGACAGTCTGAAAGGCAGCCTGCAGGCCGGAAAAGATGCGGACATGGTGATCTGTGACCCCCAACTGAACGTTTCTAAAGTATTGGTAAGAGGCAGGGTTGCTTACGATGCTGCAAGCTAGGTTAGCTGTCAGCAGGTGCCAGGTAAGCGGAGTTGCTTGAGTTGAGCAAGATAACGACGTGGGTTTCACTCGGTGTGACGAATTTGGCCGAGGCGCTGAGCATGACACACCCTATAGCAAGAACTAGCATCGACTGAGTGGAGGCACGCTATCCGGAATCTGTACGTACTCGTCGCTAATTGAACGCCGGAGGACTCCTGGATTTGTGAGGCTCTATGCGGTCTACATGTATTTTCAAGCTCTGATTCTGAGGGCTGTGTCCCGATGCTTGGAGGATTTCTTTCCGTGGAGCCATGTCCCGGTTTAGAATTGGGTTCAATGCTTCAGCGACCTGAACCGGTTCTTCGCTGTAGGGCGTGTTCGATCTTCCTAACGGATCAAGGATCGGACTCAGAGGTTTCCATACCGCAGAGAGCGTTGTTGGCTTCAGCACATGGAGGGCTGGCCAAGCTACTAGATGTCCTGCTCGTCCGCCTCGAACGTCGAGGCACCTTCAAGCCATCAGCGACTCTTGAACTGAGCCAAATCACAAAAGGACCGAAAGACCCATCTTAGCGTAGCGAAGCCTCCGTTTGGGCTCAATTAGGTTGGTGAAGACCATCTCTGAGCGTTTGTATGAAAGAGGTGTCAAAGTGATTCCTGGCGGAGTAACGAGGCCGTTCCATTTTTCGATCCGTATCCCTTCTACGCCAAAAAAGCATACGGAAGCAAGGTTGTTGACTTCGAGGATAATGTGTACTCGGATTTCTGGATAGGTCATGGCGCTCTGGTCCTGGGCCACATGCATCCTGCAATAGTTGGGGCCACCAAGGAACAGCTTCAGCTAGGATTTCACTTAGGAGTCTGCAACGAATGGGAAGTCAAATTCGCCGAACAGGTAGCTAAGCTGGTTCCTAGCGTAGGCATGGTAACTTTCAACAACAGCGGTACTGAAGCCAATATGCACGCCATGAAGCTGGCTGGAGCGTACACTAAGAGAGACAAGGTTGGCAAGTTTGAAGGACATTTCCACGGAATTCTTGAGCCAGCGGTGGGCGGAGGTAATGGAGCTTATCAATCATCTTAGCCACCCAAAGAAGTCCGAGCACGTCGTACGAGGCGGCACCTATGTCGGGAATCCTCTGGTTATGCGGGCTGGCTAGGAGGCAACAAAGGTGTACGAGAGGGCGGATTCCTACACCCACATAGACAGGCTTGGCCGCAAGCTAATGAAAGCCCTGCAAGATGCGATCGAAGACGCACGAGCCAAAGCGCACGTAACAGGGTGTAATTCAATGGCTAAACTACACCTTCTAAAGCATGAGATCGAGACCAAGGACTTGAAGTCATTGGTCACAAACGCGGACCGGCAAGCCGAGAGAGAATACTTCCGCCACTTGATTTCAAAGGGAATACTCGCTATGATGCCTAGTGAAGTACATTTCTACGTTTCACTAACGCATAAGGAAGAGGAAAGCCAAAGCACAGTCGCTGCGACCCAAGAGTTCCTAAAATCACTCCGCTAGGAATAGTCGTTACCTAGCATCCCTCGAAACTCCCGTGGAACCGGACTAGAACGATGCGCCACTTCACTCGAGACTGATGTCGGCGAGCCACGAATGACAACGAAACTATAGCCTACACTCGACCACTGAGCGAAAACTGCATGTTCGAGAATGCCACGAGCTGGTGCTGACGGGCCAGGCCGTAGGGAAGTCGGATAGCCCAAACTTGTGCGGGTGGTGTTGGTCCTGACTATCCTTGCTGATTTGTGAGTAGAACGCAAGATGTCTAGGAATAGTTCGATGAACGGAGGTAGACCCTGATGTCCTGGCTGAGAACTGATGGCAGGGGCAGGTCTTTCATCGTAACGAGCCCTGGCTCGGCGTTCAACACCTTAGGGATCGTGTTGACGATTACTGCCACCGTCCCAACGTCACCGTGGACTCCTCCAATGATTCTCTCGTTTACCTTTGGAACTCCCTCGATTGAGACTGCATCATATTCTTCTTGCACGCCCGCATGTGAGACGAATTCCATTAGTATGACAGGCTTTCCGTCCTTGATTCCGTGCGCGACGCTCTTGAGCCCGGTGACACACCCTGGTTTCACAGTCGTGTACGAAGTCACCACTTGCTTCTGAGCTATGAACGGTTCCGGCGCGAACTCCTTTATTTCGTCAAGTTTCCATCCTAAGGCGGCCGCAATCATCGCTGCTGATTCAGGGAGGCCCACGTGCCCTGTGATGGTCTTTTCACGAATCATCTTCGCAAATTCCTCGGGAGTAAGTCCGGTTCCTATCTTCTTCTGATAAGGAATTCTCCGCTTGGATGAATCCATCATTCTTGTGACTTTGATGCTATCTACGCGCAAGCATGCCCCTGTGAGAGTGATCGGCAACACATCCATGAGGTAACCAGGATTTATGCCTGTCCCAAGAATCGTCACGCCATGTTTCTTGGCCAGTTGATCAATTTCGTTTGATACTTCTGCGTACCTGTAGTATGGATAGGCAAGTTCTTCGCATGTCGAGATGACATCGACTCCCGCTTTAGCACATAAAATCAATTGAGGATGAATATCCTTGATCGAAGATTTTGTTGCAACAACCGCTATGTCCGCTTTCACTCTTGAAAGCAAACCCTCAGCATCACTGGTTACTGTGACACCGAGTGTCTTGCCCAGGTTGAGGACTTCACCTAGATCCTTTCCGGAAAGGTCTTTCGCAATATCGACTGCGCCGACAATCCTCATTCCCTTCTTGTCCAACATTCCTTTAGCTATGGCTACCCCCAACGGCCCGAGCCCGAAAACGACGACTTTGATCTCGTTCTCCATCTGTGTTCTCGCTTGGCGCGTACGCTTCTTCCTAAAGATTTAAGTCTTCGATTAGGCGGCTTCGAATTCTTGTTCATCGGACGCTCGACACCGACGCGCAGGAATCCTAGGATAGAAACGGCATAGAGTGCTCCCTCCAAGGTTTGTCCTCTGAGACCCTTCGTCGCAGGTGGGAGAGAGAGATGTCCTGAACTATGAAGTATCTCTGAGGCTAGACTAGAGTTTCCAGATCCCGAATTCTCCTACTGTCTCGGACGTTTCCACAGGGTTGTACCACCGTTTCTTCGCGCCGACGATGGATCGCATCTTCCAGCCGGAAGTCCTGGGTTCACTTTCAATGACTTCCAGGAGTCTGTCAATCTTTGACGTTATGTCGCTCTTCTCAGCTTCCTGAAGGGAAGGCGTCTCCAAGGCAGCCTTCTGCAAGCCCCTCAAGTTCGTCGTGACTGTGTACCAGAAACCCCAATCTCTTGCTAAAAGGGTCGCGATGTACCGTGCGTCGATCGACTCAGGCGCCTGCCCCTCACTCATGGCGTGAGCTCGAAGAAGGAGCAGCGTGTCCTTGAGATCCTTCTCGCTAAAGGAGACTATCTGCAGTTTCTCCAGCAGAAGGTCTGTAAGACATATCGTTGGCAAATCCAGTTCAAGTCTGCCTCTGAAATCAATCGGATGATTCGCGGCAAGAAGCTTGTCGAAGAATACGTCGGCATAGAACCATCCGTCTGGGTGGAAGTATATCTGGCGTTGCGTCGCCGCGGAAGACAGAGTTGTCCGCCGCTTGCGGTAGCCACTAGACTCGAAGAACTTGCGCACAGCGTCTCGGAACTTTGAGTACGACACAAAGTCGAGGTCAGTATACTCCTGCTCACCTGGTCCGAGTCTACTCAGCCTCTTCGCAAATTCAGCGAAATTTCCGCTGTGAACACGAATCGCGACACCGCCGATCAATCTGAGCGGTATCTTGGCCTTTGACGCCTCGTCCACAATCTTCCGCCCTGCCTCGAGGAAGGCTTCCGTTGGGACGACTCCGCCCCATTCGGCGGGCATCCTGATGACTCTCTCTTCCAAGTCTCGGTGCCTGTGGGAAATCAGAGGGTTACAAACCTTAAAGCGTTGTGCGCGCGCGGTGAAAGAAATGGGAAATCCCATTCTCGGCGCCAGCCGGATGTGAGCAGGTGGCTCTTGATCCCTTTCTCTGTGAGGTCGAGCAAGAAACCTCGGAGGGCCCCTTTCTCCGGACTCGGTACGGGGGGATGGGTTCGCTCGGCCAATCCCCGCCGTTCCTTTGGACTCGTGTATGTGTATGGTCAGTTAAACCGAGAGTTATCGTCTCTTGATGCTGATCTAGTTGCGCTACCTTCTGTTCCGGATTGATGATGACTTTGACTTGTTGAGCGGGACTGAGCCCTGCACTGCCTACTCTTCTTCAAGAAGTTCTAAGCTGACTCTGACTCTCTTGCCGATAGACATCTTTGTGGCTTGATCTGCTGGAACCAGCCACTCCTCGATGTGAGGTCCTGAGGTGCCAGCAAACCCGGGGCCCATTATCACCGCGCCAGGGATTGTTGTCCGGAGTTGCTTGGCAATGTTCTCCGTCATCTGCTGGGCGATTCTCTCCTGTTCCGACTGCGGATATGGTCTGACTCGTTGCTCGAGCGGCTCTTCGTCGAGCCTCACTTGGACGCGAACCTTCACAGGATCCTCGCTTTGCATGATCCCAACGACGGTACCAGTTTTCTGGACCTTCATACTATGGCGCCGCCTCCGTCATGATGCTGGGACTCCGATATGATCTGTTCGCTTTCGAGGCCCCCTATTGAAAGCATGGCAAGGCGTGAGTTGAATGCGCGGAGCTCCTGCTACTCTATATGTACCCTAAAGAGGTCGATGTCCGGACCTAGCTGGTCCAAGAAGTCTCTGGCGGCACGGTTGACATCTCTGGACTGGGTGATATATCGTCCCACCACGATAATGTCCGCCTGCGCCTCCAACGCTGTCTTGAGGTTGCCCGGTTCTATTCCGCCGGCAACGGCGACGAGCAGTCTTCTTTCCTTGGATGCTTTCTTGATTTCGCGGATCAGGTCCCATCTTGTACCTCCGGCCTTTTCCTCGTCAATCCCCCTATGGATGATCACGACATGCGGCGGTTCCTTGTACCCTTCAAGCACGCGTAGGGGATTGGAGACATCCATCATATCCACAATGGAGTAGATTCCAAGCCTCTTTGCTTCGTAGATGAATTTGTCTACAGTGTCTTTCGAGGCAAGCCCTGACGCGACGACCGCATCTGCTGTCTCTTCGAAGGCGACATCTACCTCCACTTGGCCAACGTCAAGGGTCTTCAAGTCTGAAATTATGAAAGAGTCCTTTGCGACCGATCGTAACTCGTGGACGATTCCTGCGCCGTACTTCTTGACAAGCGGGGTTCCGGCCTCGAGTATGATCCTGTCGCTCGCCGGCAGTTGTCGAATGATCTCCTTGGCCTTCTCGATGTCTGTGACATCGAGCGCGACTTGGAGATAGGGCGGGTTCCAGAGGCGGGGGACTCTGAATCCCATGATCGGGTGCGTTGCCCTGTCCTTCTCATACATGATCTTTTCAAGGCTTGGATAGTTTGTGACGGCTCTCCTCAAAGCAAGCTTTGTTGCGCCGTAGTTGTAGTGGTATATCTTGCGGTAGTCATGGGCCTCAGGATGAATGAAAACACTACATATAATCACCCAATCGTCGACCTTGTTCTCGGGAATGATGCCCTCCTCAACGGCATCTGCAACAGCCTTGGCAACTGCCGCTTGCGCTGGACCAAAGATCTTGGCGGCGTCCTCCATTCCCTTGATAGTCACCTTGGGGACGATTAGTGTGTGAGGCTTCGGCGGTAGGTTGGGCCGAATTACCGCAAGAAGCGGCGTGTGCCCGGCTGATAGGCTTGCCAGACCACTTACGAAGGCCTGGCCTACCGGCCCATTCTTGTCGCCAACTACCAGATCAATGTGTGCAATCTCGGGTTCCTTGCCGACGAGTGCCTCGCCTATGAGAAACATGCTCTCATCCACAGAACAGGGACTCGCTACAGCCTATGCAGCCTGTAGCCTTCTCTTAAATGACTTGTCTCGCAAGGTTCACGGCTAAGCAGCGTGTAGGAACGGTCAAAGCAATTCCTAACAAGACAAGGCGTTTTCGCGGAGTCTAAGGAAATTATAATCTAGAGTCCAAGAACAGACGAAAGGGGAAAGAAATGAGGGGACTACTGGCCCAAGCGGGTGTATGCCGCTCAACCAGGCGTCGGTTCCACCGAGAAAGAAATCGGCGGAGCGCGAATCGAGCCCTAATGATGCCTTCAATACTTAAGGCAGTTCGGAAGGAAACGTCTGGATGATTCGTACACACGCGAGCGTGCTACGACCCACGCTTTGGATGTTCTCAAGAAACTCGAAGAACTTGGGTTGGCCCAGTAACTGCGACTCCAAGACGGTATGAGGTCTAGCCTAGGCTCGCGATTGCCCCTTGCAAGACCC
>Ga0129297_10000123_pt1 | contig 35214 bp, 31 predicted proteins | sample I18A1metaG_FD_94708 | JGI IMG/M metagenome (GOLD analysis project Ga0129297, IMG submission 94708) | Lake sediment bacterial and archeal communities from Gulf of Boni, Indonesia to study Microbial Dark Matter (Phase II) - ​I18A1 metaG | ecosystem: Environmental > Aquatic > Freshwater > Lake >... | reverse complement strand
GGGATGTACTCCGGCGTGATCGCCTTCTGGGCGGAGGGACGGAGCGGCTCGCTGTCGCTCACCGTGAAATCGATGGTGCTCTTCTTTTCCGGCTTCACCTTGGGTACGCCCTTGCGCTCAGGGATGGCCGCGGTCAGCTCCACCAGGTCCTTGGCGAATAGGCCCGAGTTGAACAGGCCCCCTTCCTTTATATACTTATGGCTGATCGGGATCGCGTCGTCTCCGTGCTCCATCTTGAGCTTCATCATCGCCTCGTTGTAGTTCCTGGCTTTGATCTTCACGTACCTCATACCGGCTCTCCTTCTGCGTTAATGTCTTTATGCGGCCGACGGGAGCACCGCCGACGAAATCACGTTCACCTTGACCGTGGGCACTATCTCGTTATACGAAAGAACGACCGGGTCGTGCACCTCGCGCTGCAGGAGCGTGAAGGTGACGCTGCGAATCTGCGGCGACACGAGGAATACGGGCGCGAAGCCCTGCTTCTTCGCCTTCGCGTACGCCTCCGTCAGGGAATTGATGATGGCGGTGTGCGTGTCGGGATCGAGCCCCACGACGCGCCCCTCGATCGGGTCCTCGTGGATGGAGTTCCTCACGATGTTCTCTATCTCCGGGTCTACGGTGATGGCCGACAGCGTGTTCATCTTGTCGACGTAGTCCTTGCAGATCTGGCGCGCCAGCGCCACGCGCACGTACTCGGTGAGGAGCCCCACGTCCTTGGTGAAGTCCGAGTAGCTCGCGAGCGTCTCGAGCACGGTCACCATGTTGCGTATGGAGACCCGCTCCCGGAGCAGGTTCTGGAGCACCTTCTGCACCTCTCCCACGGTCATCTTCTTTTCGGTGATGAGCTCGTTCACGACCGCGGGGTAGTCGGTCTTGATGCTGTCGATGAGCTGCTGCACCTCCTGGCGACCCAGGATCTCGTCGGCCGAGTGCTTTATGATCTCGGTGAGGTGCGTCGCGATGATCGTGGGACAGTCCACCACGGTGTAGCCCCTGCGCTCGGCGGCGTCGCGCAGCTCCGGGTCTATCCATATGGCCTTGAGGCCGAACGCGGGCTCGGTGAACTCGGTCCCCTCGATCTTTTCCGTGACCTCTCCCGAATCCATGGCCATGAGCTTGCCCACGCGAAGCAGGCCCCTGCCCACCTCGACTCCCTTTATGAGGATCGAGTAGGAGTCCGACTCGAGCTCCATGTTGTCGCGGATGCGGATGGGCGGCACGATGAGACCCATCTCGAGCGCCGAGCGGCGGCGGATGTTGGTGATGCGCTCCAGGAGCGTTCCCCCCTGGTCGGGATCGACCAGCGGGATGAGGCTGTAGCCGATCTCCACCTCCAGCGGGTCCACCTGGATGAGCGAGATGACCGACTCGGGCTTGTGCTCCTTGAGCGCGGCCTGCTTTTCCTCGACCTTGGTTTTTTCGACTTCCTCTTCCTTCGCCTGGTTCAGGATGTAGCCGAGCGCGCCCAGGCCCATGGCAAGGATGAGGACCGAAATCTTTGGGAACCCCGGGATGAGCGCCGACATCCCCAGCGCGGCGGCGGTCATCATGAGCGCCCGCGGCTGCTGCCCGATCTGCGTTGCGAGATCGTCGCCCAGGTTTTCGTCCGACACGGCGCGCGTGACGATGATACCGGTCGCCGTCGTCACCATGAGCGAGGGAATCTGCGCCACCAGGCCGTCGCCGATTGACAGGAGCGTGTAGGTCTTGAGGGCCACCTCGAAGCTTTCGTTCCTCATCACCATCCCGATGATGAAGCCGCCGATGATGTTGATGAGGGTGATCACGATGCCGACCTTCACGTCGCCCTGCACGAATTTCGAGGCTCCATCCATAGCCCCGTAGAAGTCGGCTTCCTTGCGGATTTCCGCGCGCCGGCGCCGGGCCTCGTCCTCGGTGATGACGCCGTTGGAGAGATCGGAGTCGATCGACATCTGCTTGCCGGGCATGGCGTCCAAGGTGAATCGGGCCGCCACCTCGGCCGTGCGGGTCGCGCCCTTGGTGATTACTATGAACTGCACCGCGGTGAGGATGATGAAGATGAGGAAGCCCACCACGTAGTTCCCCCCCACCACAAACTCGCCGAAGGTGCGGATGATCTTTCCGTCAAAGGCCGCCCCCTGCAGGAGTATGAGCCTGGTGGACGAAACGTTGAGCGCGAGGCGGAACACCGTCGACACCAGCAGGAGCGAGGGGAACACGGAGAAGTCGAACGAGCGGCGCACGAACATGACCACGAGCAGGATGAGTATTCCCACCATGATGCTGACCGCGAGCAGGAAGTCGAGCAGGAAGGTAGGAAGCGGGATGACGAGCATTGCCACGACGGAGATCGTGCCGATCCCCATCAGGATGTCGGTTTTCTGCATCCAGCCGATGTTGTCGGTCAGGAATGATAATCCGCCCTTGTCTGCCATCTCGCGTCCCTTCTGCCGCCGTTATATCGCCTGGCGCAGGCGTTTTTTCTTGTACAGCTCCGCGTACACGAGGGAGACCGCGTAAAAGAGGTCTTCCGGTACAATGTCGCCCACGTCGAGGCGACGGTACATCTCCTGCGCCAGGGGCCTGTTTTCCATGATGGGAATGTCGTTCTCGCGGGCGATCTGCCTGATGCGCAGCGCCATGTTGTCCTCTCCCTTGGCGATCACCGTGGGAGCGGGCATGGTGTTGCGGTCATAGCGCAGTGCAACCGAGAAGTGCGTGGGGTTGGTGACCACCACGTCGGCCTTGGGCACCTCGCGGATCATGTTCTTCATGACTATATCGCGTTGCATCTCGCGCAGGCGCGCCCTTATGTGCGGATCGCCCACGGTTTCCTTCAGTTCTTCCTTGAGCTCTTCCTTGGTCATCTTCAACGACTCTATGAACTCGCGCTTCTGGAAGAAATAGTCCGGTATGGCGAGTACGAGCATGACCGCCGCCGACCAGAGTATGATCTTGAGCGCCATGAGCGTGACGGTCTTGAGCGCCAGCGGGATGGATATGTCCGGCGTCTTGAGAATGTTCTCGTAATCGTTCACTATGATCAGGTACGCGATGATCCCGATCACGGCGACCTTGAAGACCGACTTGAACAGGTTCATCATGATCTGCTTGGAGAAGAAGACCTTCCGGAACATCGTCGCCGGATCGAACTTGATCTTCGACAGGTCCAGCTTGAGGGGGTGGGTCGAGACCTGGAATCCCACCTGCACCGCGTCCCCCAGGAAGGCCGCAACCATCACCGCGATGAAAAGCGGCCCCAGTATCTTCGCCGACTCGAAGGAGATGCGGAAAAATTCCTGCATCACGCTCTTCTCGGTGAGCGTGAAGCTGTGGAATGAAGTCATGTAATACCTGGTAATGGCCGCGAGCGAACCGTAGATCCACGAGCCCAGGAAGAAGATCACGAGGAAGCCAAAGATCACCACCACCGCCTGGGGCAGCTCCTGGGTCTTGGCGACCTGTCCCTTCTCCCGCGCATCGCGGAGCTTTTTCTCGGTAGGTTCCTCGGTACGGCCCTCGTCCTCGGCTGCGAAGAGCTGCAGGTCAAAGCGAAAGCCGGGGAGCGCCGTCTCGCAGGCGGGAACCGGGAAGATGAGTTTTATGTCATCGATCATGTTCATCGTCTTTCATCACGCTCTACACGGGCCAGTACACCAGGGCCTTTGAAATGAACCGGAAGGTCCTGTCCAGGGATACCGACATCACCCGTACGATGAGCGGGCTAACCAGCAGGATTACCCCGAACGCGACCATGATCTTCACCGGGAAGCCCAGCATCATGATGTTCATCTGCGGCGCCGCCTTCGAGAGGACCCCCATGCTCACCGAAACCAGGAACACGGTCGCCACGATGGGCAGCGCGATCTTCAGCGCGATGACGAACATCCCGCCAAAGGCGTACTGCATGTATTTCAGGAGTCCCCCGGCGGCGCTCACCTTGAGGCTCATGATGGGCGCGAGCTCGTAGGACCGGTAGATCGCCAGGATCAGGAAATGGTGCCCGTTGATCGCGAGGAACACGAGCAGCCCTATGAGATTCTTCAGCTGACCCACCAGCGGAATGGAGACCTGCGCCAGGGGGTCGATCACCTCGTTTATGCCAAAGCCTATCTGCACCGAGAAGAACTCGCCCGCGAGCTGGAACGAGGCGAAGATCACCGCGACCAGGAACCCTATAAAAATACCGATCGACACCTCCTGGATCACGAGCACGGCGTACTGCCCCATGTCCCCGGTGAGATGGTACGTCTTCTCCGCAACGACCGGGAAGATGATCATCGAGATAAAAAAGGAAAGCAATGCCTTGATCCTAAAAGGGATCACCCCACTCGAATAAAATGGGGCAATTACCATCATTGAGCTCATCCGTATCATGATGAGCAGGAAAACCTGGAAATGATATACGAAATATTCCATCGCTTAACCCGCCCCGATCTTTCCGATGAGCATGAAGATGTTCTTGGTATAGTTCACCAGTGTGTGGATTATCCACGCCGCGAAAATGACGAAGGTGATGAATATCGCCACGATCTTGGGGACGAAGGTGAGCGTCTGCTCCTGGATGGACGTGGTCGTCTGGAAGATCGAGATGAGAAGTCCCACGAACATGCCCACGCCAAGGAGGGGCGCCGACACGATCAGTATCGTCATGAGCGCTTCCCTGAGGAGTTTGACTATAACCGCGTCTGTCATTGTCTCACCTGAACGATTTCACGAGTTCGTAGACGAGCAGGTTCCACCCGTCCACCAGTATGAACAGCACGAGCTTGAACGGCAGCGATATCATCACGGGCGGCAGCATGATCATGCCCATGGCCATGAGCGCGCTCGCCACGATCATGTCTATCACGATGAAGGGAATGAAGAGATACACTCCGATCTCGAAGGCCTTCTTTAATTCGCTGATCATGAACGCCGGAATGAGGCAGTACGTGGGAACCTCGGCCTCGGTCCTGGGCTTTTCGATCTTCGCGAGATCTATGAACAGCGCGATGTCCCTCGTGCGCGTGTTCCTGAGCATGAACTGGCGCAACGGCGCCATGCCCTGGTCGTAGAACTGCTCGTTGTTTATTTTCCCCTTGAGGTAGGGTTGCAGCGCCTTTTCGTTTATCTCGGTGAACGTGGGCGCCATGATGAATATGGTCAGGAATATGGCCAGCCCCACGATCACCTGCGTAGGCGGCATCTGCTGGAGGCTCAGCGCTCTCTTCACGAAGTCGAGCACGATCACCACGCGCGTGAACGCGGTCATCATCATGATGATCGCGGGGGCGAGGGTGAGTATGGTAAGGAGAAAGAGCACCTGCATGGAGAGCGCCACGTCCTTGGGCGTCGCCGCCTCCTTGATGTCGAAGGTGATCTTGGGAATGGGCATGCGCACGTTCTCCTGCGCGAAGAGCGCGCCGGCGGGGATGAGTATCGCGGCCGCTACCGCAAGTATGATGATCGTGCGCCTATTCATGATCCGAGCCATTGAGCTTTTTCAGCCGGTCCTTCTGGACCGAAAGGTAATTGAGCCGGTCGACCTCGCTTTCCTGCCCCTCGAAATGAAACTTCATTCCCGGACCCTGTGCCCCCCCGCCACCAGGCCTTTTCTTGAGTATCTTCGCGATCTGGTTCGTGAGAAATTCCTGGAATGAAAAGGTGCTCGCGGCAATCGCCCTGGAGCCGGCGAGGCGGATGCGGTCTATCTCGTCCTTGTCCTTTATCTCCATGATCAGGTTGATGCTGCCGTCGGTGACCCCGAGCACGAGCACCTTGCCCGCCAGGTCCACGATCTGCAGAAACTTGTTCTGCCCCAGCGGGACCACGGAGAGGGTCTGTGCGACATCGCCCCCCGGCATGGAGATGCCCGCCTTCCTGGTGACGAATCGGAAGAAGTAATAGAACCCGCCCACCAGCACGCCCAGGATGAACAGGGTCTTGATGATCACCCAGGCATACGATTCCTCGTCGACCTTGGGCTCCTCGAACTTGTAAAGCTCTTCCCCGGCCTCGCTGCGCTTCTCATCCCTGGAACGTTCATCGCGCCCGTTTTCCCTGGATTCGCGCGGGTCGGATTCAGCCTTGGCGGCGGATTTTTTTTCGGCCGCCGCGGCCACGCGCGTGCGGTCCTTCTCCCCGGCGGCGAAGATGGGACATAATCCAATACCGATGGAAAAAAAGAGAGCAACGACGCACGCCGCCCCCCTGTTCGCCCATTTCTTTTCAATTAAGTTCTTCATTCCAAATAGCATGCAATCCGCATGAGCGGGCCCCGGGCCCGCCAACGCTTCACATCCTTACTGAATCTTGGCGAGCCTTTCGTCCTTGCTCACGATATCGGTCACGCGCACGCCGAAATTTTCATCGATGACCACGACCTCGCCCTTGGCTATGAGCTTGCCGTTCACCAGCAGGTCCACGGGTTCGCCCGCGAGCTTGTCGAGCTCGATGATGGATCCCTCGCCCAGTCCCAGGATGTCCTTCACGAGCTGCCGGGTTCGTCCCAGCTCCACGGTAAGGGTCATAGGCACGTCGAGCAGCAGGCTTATGTTCCCGCTCACCCCGGAGGGAAGCCCTTCGCCCAGGGGCGGGAACTTCACCGGGGAAATCCCCACCTGGGCCACGCTCTGCTGCATCATCTGCTGCTGGGGCTGGTATGACTGCTGCATTGACGGCCCCATCTGCGGCTGCATGCCCTTTACGATGCTCATCGCGAGGGGCATCTCCATGATCTGGTAAAAGCGCGAATTGACTATCCCCTCGATATTGATGTTGAAGGTGATCTTCGCCAGGTCGCCGGCGCCGGGAAACTTGAGCTCCCCGGGACCGTTTACCACGGACAGGACGGGCGGCGTCGTGTTGACCGGCTTGCCCAGGCGCTCGGAAAACTGCGTGGCCGCGGACGAGAGCATCTGCCCCACGAATTCCTGGATGGTGCTCTGGTGCGCCTCGGTGAGTTCCGCAGGCGGGGCCCCGGTCTCGTCCCCCATCATGAGGGAGGAGATGACCTCGGCGTCGTTCATGTTGAACAGGATGAGGCTCTTTCCGCCCACGCCCCCGGTAAAGCCCATCCCGACCTGGATGTACTGCTTGTTGAATTCTCCGCGCAGCGCGTCGACGGCCTTGACCTCGACCATCGCGTTGGTGATCTTGACATTCTTGCCCAGGTACGCCGAAAGCGACGGGGCCGCCACGCTCATCGCGCGGTCCACGGAATCCGCTACGGTTTCCCGCTCGACGGGCGAGAGCGCACCCCCGCCCTGCGGCGCTTCCATGGCCGCCGGCATCCCGGGAGATGAGATCATATCGTCTGCGCCCTGCAATAGGGCATCTATTTCATCTTGTGATAATGAGCCGTCACCCATTGTTCCCTCCTCGCATCAGGATTGCCCCGGCGAACTAGTTTACGATAAACTCCTTGAAATACACTTCCTTCACCTTTCCGGCAATGAGCACCGTGTTCACGTGGGCCTTTATCTCCTCCGCCAGACTGATGATGTCCTCGACCGAATCGAGCTCCTCATAGCTCTTGCTGCGGAGGATGATGTTGATCATGTGCTGCATCTGTACGAGCCTTTTCCCAAGCTCAATTGAGAGCTGCTGGTTTTCATCGTATCCGAGCGAGAGCGACACCTTCGCGAAATGCGGATCGGAGTCCTTCGTGGTAATCGAGAAGGTCGGCACATCGTAATAATTGAGCGGCGCGGGAGGGGGCGCGGTCACGATATCGACCGTTTTCTCGTAGCGCTTTTCCTCCAGGTACCGGTTCACCAGGTAGGAGATACCGATCATCAGGAACACCGCGAGCACCGCCCCCGCCACGTACATCAGGATCTTTACGATCTTGGATGCATCAGCCCTGGGGCCGGCCGCGGCCTCCGGCTTGGCACCCTCCTGCTCCTCGTCGCCGACCTCGTCGACGTTTACCCTTTCTTCATCACCCATGCGCGTCCTCTCTGCAGAGCCGGGATCCACGACCCGGCCGCGCTATGTAATTAATATAAGCAATCCCACCGCGGAAGCGTTACCACAACTGCCTGATTGATGGCCGGTTTGCTGACACACTAATAAATTAATTGAAAAATGTCAATTAATTTCTAATTATGTCGCCAAACCCGCACATACAAAACCAGTGGAAAGTTCATGTTCTTTCTACCACGAACACCGAGCGCTGGTACTCGGTGATCTTTACAAGAACCTCCCCGGTCTTTTCCCTGACCAGGTACTTTCGATCATTGATCAGCGTGATGACGGTGTCGGGCCTGGCGTCGATCGTCTCGATGAGGTTCGCGTTCAGGACGAATTCCTCCCCGTTGAATTTGTGCAGCGTCACCATCATCGCCCCCTGATCCTCTCGATAATCTCCCGGTATTCCCTCATTCCCAGCTTGCGCGCCGCCGAGGGGCTCACCCCCGGTTCGCTACTATCATATATCGGCACGCGGGCCGACTTGAATAACTCCTCAAACCACATCCTGGCGGACAGGAAGGGGGGATTGGTATGGAACAGCATCCCCTCCCTCCTGATTTCATACATGCGGTTCGCCCGAATGGCCGCATATTCCGCCGATTCGGCGGGTATCATCCTGGAAGCGACGCGGACGAAGCGGTCCAGGGAAACCGCTCCCCTGGCGTAGTATGAGCGCCGGAACCCAAGGTCATTGCCGGTAAGGGCCAGCGAGCGGATGGCGCATCCCAGCGCGAGGGAAACCGCCTGGCTGAGCACCACGCTCCCGGTCGCGACGAAGCCAAGGTCCTCACCCGCCATACGCCACAGGTCCTCGTAAAATTCCCCCTTGAGCATCCAGTTATAGAAGGAAATGTCGCCCCGCCAGTGCAAAAGGGTCCGGTGCGACATGCAGCTGAAGGCAAGGAGGTGCATTTCATCGGTCGGGACGCCCTGGAAAAAGGGCATGGGCGTCGTCTCGCAGGAAATGACGAAATGGGGGCGGATTCCCGCCGCTGCGAGCGGGCGAAGCGCCATGTCCGCGGCGATCAGGACCACGTCCAGCCTCCGGAAGCACTTTCGCAGGTCCGGGATGGCGCGATCGAGGGAAGGACCGGCACCGATAACTATCGCATGCCTGCCCGCAAGCCTTTCAACCACCCGCGCCAGGCCGCCGTGAAGCGCTATGAGCTCCAGGTTTTTATTGCAGTTGCGCCGCAGGGCGCGGGCCCTCTCCCCCAGGATGCCCGTGTTGATGCGGTCGTAGAGATCGGATTTATTCATAGCCCTGATCCGGGCTCTCCCGGTACCCGGCCCCCACCGGGATGATCCTCGCACGGGGCTGCGCCGGGCGTATCAGTGCGGATACCGTCACGAACATGTATCCCTTCGCGCGCAGGCCGTCGATGATTGCCGGGAGGGCCTCGACAGTCGCCGCGCTGTCACCGCGCATGTGCAGGAGCACGATCGAACCGTTCCGGGCCCCCTCCAGGACCAGGCTCGCTATCCGGCCGCCGGCGGCCATCTGGTAATCCTGGGGCGAAACGTCCCAGAGCACCGTTTTCATACCCAGGTCGCGTGCTGCCTCCACGACCGAATCGTTGTATTCCCCGTATGGAGGCCTGAATAGGACCGTGGTGTATCCCGTAAGTCCGCGGATGGCGTCCTGGACGCTTGCCATGTCCGCGCGCGCGGCGTCCGCTTTCAATTTTGACATGTTTTGATGGCCGTAGGTGTGATTTCCTATCTCGAAAACCGGGATACGGCTTATTCGCTGCACTACATCGGTATGGGCCGCGGCGAACTGCCCGGTGAGGAAGAAGGTCGCCGGGGTGCGGTAATCATGAAGCGTGTCAAGAAGCCTGTGGTAGAGGTCCGCGCTCCCCCCGGGACTCCCCGCGTCAAAGGTAAGGGCGATCTTCGCATCATCGCGGGAACCATGGTACACGATATCCCCTGCGGTGAATACCGGAACGGCTTTCATGAACGCAACGGGCCTCAACTCGACCTTGCGGATCGTCGTCGCGACGGGTTTGGGTACCACGCTCGTGGCGTGCGGCCTGACCTTGGCCTCGTCGGGACCGGATTTCGCCCTGGACGGCTCCGCGGGCTCCGCCTGGTGGCGCCCCTGTCCGCCGCCCGCGTCCTCCTCCCGGGGGCTCTTCCGGATCATTCCACCCACGCTCTCGCCCTGCCTGATGACGCCCTCCCTGTAAAGGGTAAGCACCCTGAATACCAGGGGATAGATCCGCTCACGAACGCCCTGCCCCGTCCGGTCCGTGAGCAGTCCGCGCTGGTAGGCGAGCGCCGCCGCGAGAAGCAGCGCCACGAGCACCGCCGGCATGGCGTTTTTCTTAATCTTGGCTTTCAGCCTGTCTTTCATAGTGAACATGGACACGCGAAACCGGGAGTCGCCCCGGGGTCGCCCTTATATATAATCGACCGATTTACCCGCCGGCAAAATACCGGCAGGGAATTTTATGTTGTGCTGGACCGGAATCGCGCGCTATACTATGCGTACCCCTGCGTGAATTCGCCGTCCGAAATCGCCGGGTTCAATCCCCGGGCGGCCGATCCCGCACCCCATGGAGCCGCCGGGGCAATCCTGGCGGGGCTGTTCCCGCCACTCACGCTGCAGGAGGATATCATGGAAGCGATGGAATCGATTCTCTCCAGGAGAAGCATAAGAAAATACACCGGGGACGCCGTCCCGGAAGACGTCGTGGAGCAGGTGCTCAAGGCGGCGATGAGCGCACCCTCCGCCGGAAACCAGCAACCCTGGCATTTCGTGGTAATGCGGGAACGCGCCATCCTCGATCGCATCCCGGGGGTGCACCCGCACTCGCTCATGATCAGGGAGGCCCCCGTCGCCGTACTCGTATGCGCCGATCCCACCCTGGAAACGCACAAGGGCTACTGGGTCCAGGACTGTGCCGCCGCGACCGAGAACATGCTCATCGCGGTCCAGGCGCTGGGTTACGGCGCCGTATGGCTGGGAGTGTATCCGCGCGAGGAGAGGGTGACCGGGATCAGGGCGCTGCTGGGCATTCCGGAACACGTGATCCCCTTTGCGCTCGTTCCCATCGGCCGTCCCGCCGAGCAGAAACCGGCATCGCAGCGCTACACGAGGGAGAAGGTCCACGTTGGCCGATGGCAGTGAGGGCGGCCTCAGGCACCATCTTCCTCAAGCTTTTCCGTGAAACTGCGGAGCTTCTTTTTCACCAGGGTCACGATCACCAGCGCCAGGACAATGCAAAGCATGAGGATGAGAAAACCGAACTGGCTGCGCGCCATCCATTCCATGAGCCATTCCTTCCTGCTCGCGCCAAAGTAGCCAAGGTACACCCACACGGGCACGCTGATGACCGCGGCAACGCCGTCTATGAGCAGGAATACGGGCATGGACACGAAGCGGGTAATGCCTGTGGTCAGGAAAATCGGGGTCCGGAGCCCCGGCATGAAGCGCGCGGCGAACAGGAGCCATCGGCCATACCGTGAAAGCCAGTTCCGGATCCCATCGTAGCGCTCGGGCGTGAGCAGGCGTTGAACCCATCCTATCGCCAGGAACCTGGTCCCAAAATGCCTTCCCAGGCAGTAGACGGTGGAATCGCCGATGAGCACCCCCGCGAGCCCCACCGCGAACATTACATGCACGTTCGCGAATCCAAGTCCCGAGATTATCCCTCCCGACACCAGCGAAATGTCCTCGGGAATGGGCACCCCGAAACCGCATATTATCAGAAGGCCGAATACCGCCGCATAGCCGTAGTGCTCAAAAAACGGGATAAAAGTCTGCAAATCAATCACTCGCTTACCTCTATGAATGCGTCGGTCCAAGCGCGACTCCGTTCCCGCGGGTCAGGAGGAATGGCCGGAATCAATGCACACCTGCCCTCATGCCTTTCGCCATGCACCTTCCGGGCCGATGCGGAATACTCACGCCGGGTTCCGCCTCGAAAGCCCGTTCTCGCGATCAGGGCCTGCACGAGACTGAATGGTATCGCATTCCGCCAATATACATCCCCATGCCGGCTATGGCAATCATGAATTCCCGGGGATATATCGAAACCGACATCGGCACTAAGACAGGTTTCTTCAAGCACACATCCCCGCATGGGAATCATTCTTTTACAATGCTCATGCGGCACGCGAGCGGGAATGCATTTCATGCCCATTTTCCTCCTTGACCCGCAGAGTCCGAGGCCGAGGGAAGCCAATGTATCGAATTCAGGCATGCACAAGGGAACACAAATTCCCATCCCGCCGCGGGCACGCAACCGCGCCGTTGTTTCACGCCCGATCCTGCCGTTAAATCGGCTTTACATAATAGAGCGCATCGCGGATTATTCCCGGGACCTTAACGGAATGCAGCCTGTTTTAATAGAGGTAACCATGTGAAAAGAGTAATCGTAGCGCTTTGTACCCTGTATTTGACGCTCTCATGCCTGCCGCTTCTGGCTGCACCTGGCGGAGCTACGGTTTTGGACACCCACGCTTCAGGAGAGGCTTCGCTCTCGGTCAGGGGAGCGGGAGCGGACAGGGCGCCAGGCGAAGACCTGGGCTCCAAGCTCCCCCTCTGGTCGGTGATTCCCTTCGCGGGGATTCTCCTGAGCATTGCGCTCTTCCCCCTGTTCGCGCCCCATTTCTGGGAGCATCATTTTGGCAAGGTGTCGGTCTTCTGGGCGATTATATTCGCGGCTCCTTTCCTGTTCTTCTACCGGCTCCCGGCGCTGGAAAAGATCATCCATATTTACGTGATCGACTACATCCCGTTTCTCATACTATTATGGTCCCTGTTCACCATCGCGGGCGGGATCCACATCAGGGGATCCTTGAAAGGAAGCCCTGCGGTCAACAGCCTCACCCTGCTCATCGGGACGCTTCTCGCTTCCTGGATCGGCACCACGGGCGCCTCCATGCTGCTCATCCGCCCCGTATTGCGCTCAAACGCATGGCGGAAGCACAGGGCCCACACCATCGTGTTTTTCATCTTCCTCGTCAGCAACATAGGGGGCTCGCTCACGCCTCTCGGAGACCCGCCGCTTTTCCTTGGCTTCCTTCACGGGGTTCCCTTTTTCTGGACCTTCAAATTGCTGCCCCACATGGCAGTCGCGTCGGCAATAGTGCTCGCGGTCTATTTCGCGCTCGACACCTATTTCTACCGCAAGGAAAACAAATCCTCGATTGGTCAGGGTGAAAAGGATCCACTTGGAATCGAAGGACTGCATAATTTCATATTCCTGGGCGGCGTCGTGGGGGCGGTTCTCTTCAGCGGCCTGTACCAGGAACAGATGGGGAGCGTGTCGATCATTTTCCACGAGGTGAGCCAGAACTGGGCCAACCTGATCAAGGACGCGGCGCTCGTGCTGCTGGGGATATTTTCTTTGCTCTCCACAACCAGGGAGATTAGGCAGTCCAATGAATTCTCATGGGGCCCCATAAAGGAGGTAGCCTTCCTTTTCGCGGGCATTTTCATGACCATCATTCCTGCCATCGCCATTCTCCTCGCCGGCGAACACGGCGCGCTGGCCTTCCTCATCAAATCGGTCGACAATCCGTCCCACTACTTCTGGGCCGCCGGCGGCCTTTCGAGCTTCCTGGACAACGCGCCCACCTACCTGACCTTTTACAATACGGCGCTCGGCAAGTTCTATGCCGGGATGCCTGAACCGCAGGCGGTCAAGCTCCTCATCTCCGAAAAGGTGGACTACCTTGCGGCGATCTCGGCCGGTGCGGTGTTCATGGGTGCAAACACCTATATTGGCAATGCGCCCAACTTCATGGTAAAGTCGATCGCGGAGGGCTCGGGGGTCAGCATGCCGAGCTTTTTCGGCTACATGTTCAAGTATTCAATTCCGATCCTCGTGGTGACCTTCATCATCATCACGTTTATCTTCTTTTAAAAGGACCTTTACCGGAAGGCGTGCACCGGGCCGGCTGCCTCCGGGTTGAGCCATTGGTATTTTTTTCAGCAATCGGCCCCCCATCCTGAATCAGCGTTCAGCTGATACTGCAATAATTACCCCTCTTATAGAAAAAAACTTGCAAAAAAGGTGTCTCTTAAATGTAGTGGGCAAAACAAGGCACTTTGAACAGCCTTATGCATATAGAAAAACAAGCATTAACAATAGGAATACCCGCTCCTGCTCCCTGCGGGTGGTCGTGCAATGCCTCGAACGACCGTCCTGAAAGGTCATATAATAACAAACTACCGCGTACCTTAAAAACGACCGGCCATACCGCCGGAACCGATACTCATCTGCGTGCAATCCAGAATACTTCACCCGGGAGGGGTTATGCATGCGCTGGCTCGCTCTCCTGAATAACGCCAGGGCCTCCCAACGCAAGGCCTTGCGTCATTTCGCACAGGGGGAGAGAATCGAGCATTCTGAACAACAACTTCGCAAAAAGCATGGGCTCAGATCCTATACGCGCCGAAGCACTGGCTTTTTTTATTATTAAAGTTTAGAGGTAAAGGTTACTATGAAGAGTTTAAAACGGATCGTGTTGACGTTAGGCATGGTCCTGCTTCCCGCTGCCGCCGTTCTGGCCAGCGAGGCGGACCTTGCCATACCCGACTTGCATAAGGGCGCGCCCTATAACTTGTTGGGAGGCATCAAACCCTGGGACCTGCTTTTCTGGGGCGCCATGGTCATTGCCGGTACCCTCGGCATCAGCTTGTTCTTACGGCATCAGATTTACAGGATAAAGGCACATGAATCCACCCTGAAGGTCGCGGAGATCATTTTCCAGACCTGCAAGACGTACCTCGTCCAGCAGGGAAAATTCCTCCTCATGCTGTTCGCCTTTATCGCCGCCGCGATGGCATTCTATTTCGTCGTGCTGAAGGGAGAGAGCGTCCCCACCCTGCTCCTGGTCCTTCTGTTCTCGGTCGTAGGTATGGGCGGTTCGTACGCGGTTGCGTGGTACGGCATCCGCATCAACACCTATGCAAACGCCCGCACGGCCTTCGCCTCCCTTGCAGGCAAGCCCTGGGACGTGGTGAACATTCCTCTTCGCGCCGGTATGAGCGTGGGACTGTTCCTCATCTCCCTTGAGCTGATCATGATGGTCATCATCCTCCTGTTCGTTCCCCGCACGGTTGTGGGCTACTGCTTCCTGGGCTTCGCCATTGGCGAATCTCTGGGCGCGTCCGCCCTTCGTATCGCCGGCGGTATCTTCACCAAGATCGCCGACATCGGTTCCGACCTCATGAAGATCGTCTTCAAGGTCAAGGAAGACGATCCGCGCAATCCGGGCGTTATCGCCGACTGTACCGGTGACAACGCCGGCGACAGCGTGGGACCCACGGCCGACGGTTTTGAGACTTACGGCGTGACCGGCGTTGCCCTCATCTCCTTCATCACCCTCGCCGTCGTCGGCGAAGTCGAGGCGAAGGAAGCCATCCAGGGCAAGCTGATCGTGTGGATCTTCGCCATGCGCTTCCTCATGGACTTCTGTTCCGGTCTGGCATATTTCATCAACCAGGGAATATCCTCCGCGAAGTACAAGGGGAAAAAGGAATTCGATTTCGAAGAGCCCCTCATGCGGCTCATCTGGATCGCCGCCATCCTCTGTATCAGCATATCGTTCATTGGCAGCTACCTGCTGATCAGCGACCTCACCATCAAGGGCATCGAAACCTCCAACGTATGGTGGCAGCTTGCCCTGATCATCAGCTGCGGAACGCTCGCGGCGGTGCTCATCCCCGAGTTCACGAAGGTGTTCACCAGCGCGAAATCCAAGCACGTGAATGAAATCGTGACCGCTTCCCGTGAAGGCGGCGCATCGCTCACCATCCTTTCCGGTATCGTCGCCGGTAACTTCAGCGCCTTCTACAAGGGCATTCTGATCGCGGGCCTCATGGCCGGCGCCTATGTAGTGAGCCTTTTCATTCCCTGGGAAGTCATCAACTACCCGTCCATCTTTGCCTTCGGTCTCGTGGCGTACGGCTTCCTCTGCATGGGTCCGGTCAACATCGCCGTCGACAGCTACGGCCCCGTGACCGACAACGCGCAGTCGATCTTCGAGCTTTCGCAGATCGAGGCGATCCCCGGCATCAAGGACGACATCAAGAAAAACTTCGGTTTCGAGCCCGATTTCGAGCTTGGCAAGTTCTACCTCGAGTCCAATGACGGCGCAGGCAACACGTTCAAAGCCACCGCGAAGCCGGTTCTTATTGGAACGGCCGTCGTGGGAGCAACGACGATGATTTTCTCGATCATCCTGCTCCTCAAGAGCAAGGGCATGCTCCAGGTCAGCCTCACCGACGCCCCCGTTATCCTTGGCCTCATCTGCGGCGGCGCGGTCATCTACTGGTTCTGCGGCGCGTCCATGCAGGCGGTCACCACCGGCGCCTACAGCGCGGTCGAGTTCATCAAGAAGAACCTCAAGCTCGACAAGACTGAAGCCGACATCGAGGATTCCAAGACCGTGGTGAAGATCTGCACCCAGTACGCCCAGAAGGGTATGTGGAACATCTTCATAGCCCTCATGGCTTTCACCCTCTGCTTCGCGCTTGTAGACCCCAACTTCTTCGTCGCCTATCTCATCTCCATAGCATGTTTCGGCCTCTTCCAGGCCATTTACATGGCGAACGCCGGCGGCTCTTGGGACAATGCGAAGAAGGTCGTTGAAGTCGACCTCAAGGCCAAGAACACGGACCTCCACGCCGCCGCCGTCATAGGCGACACCGTGGGCGACCCGTTCAAGGACACCTCGTCGGTCAGCCTCAACCCGATCATCAAGTTCTCGACCCTTTTTGGCCTGCTCGCCACTGAGATCGCGATCGAGATGGCGGTGCATTCCAAGGAAACCGGATCCACGAACTACGGTCCCTATATTGCGATACCCATGTTCATCATCGCCGTCATATTCGTATGGCGCTCCTTCTACGCGATGAGGATCCCGGAGAAATAGGATTTGAAAGATACAATGACGGTTTACGATACCGATCAAATAGGACCCGCATACAGGTAAACCGGCACTTTCATAATTCTCGCAAAGCCCGCTTCACGATCAGTGAAGCGGGCTTTTTTATTCGTTGCCCGACATAATCCACATTTATAAATGGTTGACGACAGATATCCGGCGTTTTTATAGTTCCAAAATTGTGCCGCCGGTACCCGGGTTCATGATTTCCGGGCGCAGGGAAGGGTTTGCATGCGGGCGATATAACGAGGTCCTTCTCCTGCGGCATATTATCGCATGAGGGTTACCATGAACATTTCCGACCTGTTCTCGCGGGCCAAAAAGTTCCTGATGGGCGGATCCCGCAACGTGTCCGATCCATCCATCTTTCACAAGCTCTCCCTGGTCGCCTTCTTCGCATGGGTAGGACTGGGCGCCGACGGGCTTTCCTCTTCCTGTTACGGTCCGGAGGAAGCCTTTCTCGCGCTGGGAACACATACACATCTCGCTATTTTCGTCGCCCTTGGAACCGTGATCACCATTTTCGTGATATCCGCGAGTTATCACCAGATCATAGAGCTTTTTCCAACCGGCGGCGGCGGATACCTTGTCGCCAGCAAACTCATCTCCCCCACCGTGGGGATGGTCTCCGGCAGCGCGCTCCTGATCGACTACCTCCTCACGATTACCCTGTCGGTGGCCAGCGGGGCGGATGCCCTGTTCAGCTTTCTTCCTCCCGAGTGGCAGAGCTATAAGATCATCGTAGCCGTATCCGGCGTCATAGTACTGATCTGGCTCAATCTTCGTGGAGTCAAGGAATCCGTAGCACCGCTCGTGCCCATTTTTATCATTTTCCTGGTCACCCACTCCTTCGCGATCATCTATTCCATCGTCTCCCAGGCGGGGTCGCTTCCGGAGCTTGCACGAGCGACCGTATTGGACATACAATCCTCCAATTCCGAGCTGGGAACCGTCGGCATGATATTCCTCATTCTCCGCGCCTACAGCATGGGCGCAGGAACCTATACCGGGATCGAGGCGGTCTCCAACGGCATCCCCATCCTCCGCGAGCCCAAGGTAAAAACAGCGACGCATACCATGCACTACATGGCGATTTCCCTCGCGGTTACCGTTGCGGGGCTCATGATCGCATACCTGCTCTTTGGCGTGGGTCACGTCCCGGGCAAGACCCTGAACGCGGTGCTCTTCGAGAACATGACACGCGACTGGCCGTCAACGCTCGCGTACACCTTCATTCTCGTGACGCTTCTTTCCGAGGCGACCCTGCTCTTCGTGGCCGCGCAGACAGGTTTCCTTGACGGACCGCGCGTGCTGTCCAACATGGCGCTCGACCGCTGGGCGCCTACCCGATTCGCGTCGCTCAATGACAGGCTCGTCACCCAGAACGGCATCCTCATCATGGGCATTGCCGCGATCGCCCTCATGCTCTATTCCGGCGGGTCGGTCAAGCTTCTGGTGATCTTTTACAGCATAAATGTGTTCATCACCTTTTCCCTTTCGCAGCTGGGCATGGTAAGGCACTGGTGGCAGGTGAGGGCAAAGGAAGCCTCCTGGAAGAAAAAGCTTTCCATTAATGGATTTGGACTGATTCTCACCGGCTTCATACTCGTATCCGTGGTTATTATGAAATTCCATGAGGGCGGATGGCTCACCATTTTCTTCACCGGCAGCGTTGTCGCCACGGCGATATTCATCAAAAAGCACTACAACCGTACGTTTAAACTCCTTGGCAGGCTCAACGGCCTCGTCGAAGTCGCCGAGGTCGACGAATCCCATTACGAGGCTCACGCGGCGGAACCCGAATGCAACCGGAAAGAGAAGACGGCGGTACTGTTCGTGAACGGTTTCTCGGGAACAGGGCTTCATACGCTCTTTACGATCATCCGCCTGTTCGGAAAAATGTATAAAAATTTCGTATTCGTCCAGATCGGCGTGATCGACTCGGGGGTGTTCAAGGGCGCGGAGGAGATCGAGCAGCTCAAGGGCCATATCCAGGAACAGGGAGAACGCTACGTCAGGTACATGAAAAAGCACGGTTATTATGCCGAAGCGGTCACCTCGATAGCCGTAGACGTGGTCGAGGAGGCTTGCGGCATGGCCCCGCAAATCATGGAAAAGTTTCCCCAGGCGATCTTCTTTGCCGGACAGCTCGTATTCCCGGAAGATTCGTTCTTCACGCGCTGGCTGCATAACTACTCCGCATTCGCGATCCAGCGGAGATTTTATCACCTGGGGATGCCCATCGTGATCCTGCCCATTCGCGTCTAGCGCTGCCTCCGCCAATTACTGCTTGACACGCATGCATCCCGCTTAGGATTATCATGCCACAGCGGGGTGAGTATGAACGAATTTCACGAGATCATCAAGGCGATCAACGGCTACCTCTGGGGGCCGCCCATGCTGGTGCTGCTCTTTGGCACCCATATTTTCTTCACGTTCAGGCTGCGTTTCATTCAACGCTACACCTGGCGCGCCATCAAGCTCTCGGTCGCGAAGGACGGCGACGGGGAAGGAGACGTAAGCCACTTCGGCGCGCTCACTACCGCGCTCGCCGCGACGATCGGGACGGGCAATATCGTGGGCGTGGCGACCGCGGTCGCGCTCGGCGGGCCCGGCGCGGTCCTCTGGTGCTGGCTCACCGGCGTATTCGGCTTCGCCACCAAGTACGCGGAAGCCGTCCTTTCCGTCAAGTACAGGGTGAAGACCTCGGACGGAAGCATGCTCGGCGGTCCCATGTACGCGCTCGAGCGCGGGCTCAAGAGCAAATCGCTCGCGGTGCTCTTCTGCGTCTTCACGGCGATTGCCGCCTTCGGCATCGGGAACATGGTGCAGGCGAACTCCATTTCCAAGATGGCGCTTGAAACCCTGAGCGTCCCTCTCTGGGCCACCGGCCTTTTCACCTCCGCCATCACGGCAATAGTCATCCTGGGCGGCGTCAAATCGATCGCCCGCGTGTGCGAAATCCTCGTCCCCTTCATGGCCATCTTCTACGTGATGGGATGCTTCGTAATACTCGTCATCAACAGGGAAGCGCTCATTCCCACTTTCGTACTGATCGGCAAATCCGCCTTCAGTCCGCAGGCTGCGGGGGGCGGCTTCGTGGGCGCCTCGATCATGATGGCGGCCCGCTACGGCATCGCGCGCGGTCTTTTCTCCAATGAATCGGGTCTGGGCTCGGCGCCCATCGTCGCCGCGGCCGCGAAAACGAGGAACCCCGTGAAGCAGGCGCTCGTTTCAGCGACCGGCACCTTCTGGGACACCGTCGTGGTCTGCGCGATGACCGGCCTGGTCGTGGTAAGCACGATTTACCTTTACCCGGACGACTTCGGTTCCATCGAAGGGACGCTCATGACCAAGCGCGCCTTCGGCGAAATTCCCGTGATAGGGCCCATCGTCCTCACCGTGGGGCTGTTCACGTTCGTCTATTCGACGATCTTGGGCTGGTCCTACTATGGCGAGCGCGCGGTGGAATACCTTTTCGGTAAAATGTCAATAAAGCCTTACCGCGTGCTGTGGGTCCTGGGCGTCTACGTGGGCTCCGTGGTGCTGCCGCAGATGGTGTGGGACCTCGCCGACATGATGAACATGCTCATGGCGATACCCAACCTCACCGCGCTCATCCTCCTGAGCAACGTCATCGTCCGTGAAACCGACACATACCTGTGGAGCGGCAGCCTCGATACCACTTCAAAGGATTGATTTCGCCCGGGAACGCACCCATGAAAAAGAGATTCAGAGAGCACCTCGCCAGGAAACCGATCGAAGACCTGATCAGCGACTCGCACCTTGACCAGTCTCACAGCCTCAGGAGGGTGCTGGGTCCAATCCACCTGGTGATGCTGGGCATCGGCGTCATCGTGGGTGCGGGAATTTTCGTGGTGACGGGCCAGGCCGCTGCGCAGTACTCCGGACCCGCGATCATCCTTTCATTCGTCATTTCGGCGCTCGCGTGCGCCTTTGCGGGTCTGTGCTACGCCGAATTCGCGTCCATGATCCCTGTCGCGGGAAGCGCCTACACCTACGCATACGCGACGCTCGGCAAGCTCTTCGCCTGGATTATCGGGTGGGACCTCATCCTCGAGTATCTCTTCGGCGCGGCCTCGGTCGCGGTGGGCTGGTCGGGCTACATCACGAGCTTTTTTGGCGACTTCGGCATGGGCATTCCGGAATACCTTTCGAGCGCCCCGCTGGTCCACGACCCTGTCCTCGGGTGGCAGACGACGGGCGCGATCATGAACCTTCCGGCAATGCTGATCGTGGGCGCCTGCACGCTCCTCCTGGTGATCGGCATCAGGGAATCGGCGCACTTCAACAACGCGATCGTGGTCATCAAGATCGCGGTGATCCTGCTTTTCATAGGGTTTGGAGTCGCCTTCATTAACCTTGACAACCTCGTCCCGTTCATCCCGGAAAACACCGGCGAATTCGGACACTACGGCTGGAGCGGTATTCTGCGGGGCGCCGGCGTCATCTTCTTCGCCTACATCGGCTTTGACACGATCTCGACGGCGGCGCAGGAGGTCAAAAACCCCCAGCGCGACATGCCCATAGGCATCCTGGGCTCGCTTGCTGTCGCAACGGTGCTCTATATCCTCGTCGCCTTCGTCCTTACCGGCATGGTCAACTACTCCAGGCTCGCGGTCCCCAATCCCATCGCCGTAGGCATAGACAGCGCGGGGCAGTCTCTCTTTTGGCTCAGGCCTTTCGTGAAGATAGGCGCGATCGCGGGTTTAAGCTCGGTGGTGCTCGTACTCCTCTACGGGCAGTCCCGGATATTTTTCACCATGTCCCGGGACAACCTGCTCCCAAGGCGGTTCGCGGTCGTCCATGAACGCTTTCGCACTCCCTATATCATTACCATCATCACCGGGCTGGCCGCGATGCTGTTCGCCGGCCTTTTCCCCATAGGCCTTCTCGCCGAAATGGTTTCCATTGGAACGCTCCTCGCCTTCGTAATCGTGTGCGTGAGCGTGCCCGTACTGAGGATCACGCACCCGCGGATGAACCGTCCTTTCAGAACGCCCTTCGTCCCGCTCGTACCGGTCCTGGGAGCGCTTATCTCACTCGCGCAGATGATCGCCCTTCCCCTGGACACCATGCTCAGGCTTGTGATCTGGATGGCAGTGGGGTTCGTGATCTATTTCATCTACGGAAAATCGCATGGGAAGAAACACCCCAGGCCCACCAGCGACGAGCCGATCACCGGGATCCTTAAAAACGATTAAGTGGTCCGATCGGCGTATCCGCCCAGCATGGCGTCATTGCCCGGACGGGCCTGGAGCCGCCTCCCCGCGGCGCCGGATTCCTGTATTCCCGTAAACCTTTTTTCGCATCGTCCGCCATTACTTCTTGCATTTCAGGCGATGCCGGTTTAATTTTTGGTGCTTTCCTATAAAAGCACATCCCTGAGGTAATCATGAAACCAGGATCGGCCGTCACCGCCTTGATTGCGACCGTGCTTCTCTTCGCCGGCGCCCAGATATTCCCCCTCGGCTGCTCCTTCTCCCGAGATCGGGACGATGCGCTCAGGGAAACGGACCGCTGGTTCGAGCTCGTGCGCCAGGGCAAGTACCGGGAATCGGCCGACCTGCTGCATCCGAGCTTCCTTGAATCGACCCCGCGCGACAGGTATATCACGATGCTCGCTACCCTGAAAAAGGGATGCGGCGAGATCGGAAAACAGAATCTGCGCTCATGGAGCAGCCAGTCAAAGCTGTCCCCGGGGGGAGAAAAAAGCTCGCTCGTGCTGCTGGTATTCGATCTGCCCTGCCCCTCCGGCGCCATGGCGGTAAAACTCACCTGCACCCGCACCGGGGACAATGACCCGCCCCGAATCCTGCTCATGAGCATCACGGGCTCCCCCGTGCAGCAGGATGAACAAAAGGGCTCTCCTCCACGCGAGAAAGAGCCCCAGGGAGTGATGATCTGACCCGGGAGAGAAGCGCGCGCCCATGAGCAAGTGGAAAGTGACGGACAGGAACACCGTGTACAAGAACGATATTTTTCATATCGAGTCGCTTCGCTGCCGTCACGACCGCAAGGACATTACCCACGACTTCTTCGTTCTCAACACGCGCGACTGGATCAACATCACCGCACTCACCGGGGACAACCGGCTTATCATGGTCGAGCAGCACCGCCTGGGAACGGACGAATACACCATTGAAACGAGCGCGGGCCTCATCGAGCCCGGAGAGTCCCCGGAAGACGCCGCCCGCAGGGAGCTCCTGGAGGAAACCGGGTACGAGGCGTCAGATCTGGTCCTGCTTAAAAAATGCTCCTCGAACCCCGCGATAATGAACAACTACATCCACTTTTACCTGGCGACGGGATGCAGGAAAAGCGCCGCCCAGAACCTCGATCCCGCCGAGGACATCGACGTGCACCTGTATACCCACGAAGAGGTCTTCGACCTGGTGAATCGGGGCAGGATAGATCACAGCATCATTATCACCGCGCTGAGCCTCTACTTTCAGTCGCCGCACTTCAGGGGGAAAACTCCTCTGAGCCTTGCCTGAAGGGGAGATGGTTCCCGCTGAGCGCGCATGTTCATGGTCGATCGGGGCATAATCCGTCCTCCGGCACCGCGTCCCGCCGATCCGCTGATCGGTCCCCCGATCTTTCCATGCATTCCGGTTTACGGCAGGCTGTATTGGCCAGAAAGTAAGTATTCAAGGACAGGCGACACCGTCACTGTCGCTCCTGCCCCTGGATGGAGCATCCCGCATCGGCGCCCGCCAGTTCCACCGCCGAAATGGAGAGGCAGATGAAGCCTCCCCCCCGGGCGGGAACGAAAAACACCAGCTTATCCTCTTCCCCGAGTTTCTGGCGCACGCATCCCCGGCCCGATTCACCCATGGTTTTAAAAAGAGAATTCTCCCTGAACCCGAAGCCTATCAGGGCTTTTACAGGATGGCTGATGATGCGACCGTGCGCATCCAGAGCGTAGTAATACCCGGTTGAACCCAGGCGGATCCCCTTCAGCGCATCGACCTCCGCGGGTTTCCCCGCGAGCCTTTCCGCGTGCCGTTCCAGCTCGCGAAAGATGGCATCCGGTGTCGGGGGGCGCGCCGTGATGCATCCGAAGGCCGTGAAGAGAATCGTCCCCACACACGCGAGAACGTATATAATGACCGGTTTACCTGTCATATTCACCATTTTTTAAACTAAATATTGCCAAATATCTACTGACAACCAGAAAAATAATTATAACATCCCCCCTGTTTCGCCTCCGGATACTTTAATACCATGCTCTCCGCCCGTCCGAGGCTGAAATGTGCATAATGGAACGTACCATAATTTATGAGAATAAACATCAATGCAGGAGGTTTTCCCATGCTTAAAAGGTTTCTTATTGTATGTATGTGTGTTTCCTTCGGACTATTCATAACTTCCATAACCGTTGCCCAGGACAAGGTTGATCCGGCCAAGGAAGCCCCCAAGGCCGAGGAAAAGAAAGCCGACGTCAAGGAAGAGAAAAAGGCCGAGGACCTGGCGGGCGACGAGAAGCTCGAAGCGGTAGAGGTTCCCAAGGACGAGGCCAAGAAGGGAAGCACGGTCACGCTCCAGGCGAAGACCTCTTTTGACGGAGTGAACACCTACGCCAACTCCAAGGTCCAGTTCAAGCTCAACACCACCGACAACATGATGCTCGACAAGACCGAATACAAGATCAACGCCGCCGAGGCCGTGGCGTACGACAAGCCCTTTACCCTCGACGAGGAGGGAAAGTACACGATAACCTACTACGGCACCGACAAGCTCGGAAACCGTGAAGACGAGAAGATGTTCCGCGTGATCATCGACAACACCGCTCCCGAGGTCGTCATCACCACGAACAAGCCCGTCATCAAGATAGGGGACAAGTACTTTGGCTCCAAGACCATGGCATTTACCGTCAACGCCAAGGACGCGGCGTCCGGAGTAAGCAAAACCGACTACGCAATCAACGGCAAGGACTTCACCGAGTACGTCACCAGCTTCAACATAGCCACCGACGGCGAAATCGAGCTCAAGGCGAAAGCGGTCGACAACGTCGCCAATCTCACCGAAAACTTCACGCTCAAGCTGGTCGACGACACCGGAAAGGAGATCGAGGTCAAGAACGGCGCGGTAAAGATATTCATGGACAACGTTCCTCCCACGATCGAGCTCAAGTCCAACAAGGAATTCGTTCAGAAGGACGGGAAAAACGTTGCGTCAACCGAATACAAGTACAGCGTCGCGGCGACTGATAACGAATCGGGCGTGGCCATGATACTGGTCAGGGTTGACGGCAAGGGAGATTTCGAAGCCTACAAGGGCGATATCACCTTTGCGTCCAACGGCGAGCATCTCATCGAAGCCAAGGCGCTTGACAAGATGGGAAATATTTCCACTACCGCGATCCTTTCGGTATTCGTCGACGTACTGCCGCCGCAGACCACCATCGAGACCGTAACCGAGTAGCGCTCGAACGAGCTGCAATAAAGGGGGGAGCATGGTGCTCTCCCCTTTTATTTTCATTCCGCGCTTTCAGTCACATATTTCGAATAATAGATCTTCACCATGTATTCCAGGCCCAGGTAGTCGTAGATGGAGGCTATGTTGTACAGGGCCTGCACCATTCCCGGGTCATAATCGTACGCGCGCTGGAACGAATGCAGGGACTCCTCGTATTTTCGTGCGAACATGTGCGCGAGCCCCAGATAGTAATGGGCTGACGCCATTCGCTTGTCCAGCTCGACGGCACGTTCAAGATGCCTCCTTGCCTTCGCAAGCCCGCCCTCGCGCATCAGGTACGCTTTTCCGATGCCGTAGTGCGCGCGCGCATAATAAGGATTTATTTCGAGCGAGCGCGTAAAGGTTTGTATAGCGTCATCAAGCCTGCCTTCCAGCGCCTGGGCGGCGCCCTTCTCGTAAAGCACGCCTGAATCCTCACGGGCAGGCAGCGACAGGGGTATCATGGAAAAACCGGCCGCCAGGAGGAGCAGCGCGCATTGCCGCTTAACGGGCATCGGGAATGAACTCTTTAAGCTTCTCGTAGAAAAAACTGTCTATGCCCTTCTCGTAGTAGACGTACGCGACGAACACGATCCAGAGGGCGAGCGTCAGGATGCACATGAACTTGAGAAGCCTTTCGGCGCCAATATCGTCCGACTTGTAGAAGAGTATGATCAGCGCCAGGGGCCAGAAAAGGAAAAGATTCACAAACACCAGCGCGACTAATTCTTTAAGGAAATCGATCAAGACGGTATACCAGTTCTGGACGAACAAGGCATAGCCGCTGTTGAGGTTTTCCCAGAAGAACCACACGTAGAAGACAAAAATCAGCGTCGCAATAATTTTCCAGAACGCCTCTATCCTTGGCCTGAACCACATGAAGGCCACGGTGAAGCCCCAAATCGCGACGAATATGAATACCGACTTTACGAGGAGCGCCTTGTCCATTGCCTGTTCCGGTCCCCAGAATATAAGCCGTGCGTGAATATTGATTCTATCGTATGCAGCGGGCAACAGAAAAAAACTTTACACGATTATTTATCGGCCTTCAGAATAAGCCACTGTAACATTAAATCCATGCATACTGGTATGAATCTCCCGGATGAAGCAGGCCGGCCCCCCTTTCGATGGGGGACCCGGAAAATCGTCTCCATGCTCCTCGCGGCCTGCCTGGCGTGCCTTTCGTGCGGTCATACGGTGCCGAGGACCCTCGCCGCCGGTTCCTACTCCGTCAGGGTCGCTCACAACGGCGCCGCCTCGGCAGAGCTGGCCGGCGAAATAACCAGGGTTCTCGCAGACGGTTGCACTGCTCCCATTGACAGCACGCTCGAGGTGATAATTATTGATTACGTCCCCCCCAAGGAGGTTTATTCTTATACCGGAACGGATGCCGCCGGCGTCCAGGTACGAACGACCAATGCACGCCTGAAACTGCTCCTCAAACTCAGAAGACGGGACAATACGCTGAAGGCAATTTACCCTGTTGATGCCGAGGCAGCATCCCTACGGGCGTTGGCGGAGATCTCCCGCGACAAAATCAACGGGGTGCTCTCACGCTAAATGTCCCATCCCTGCCTTTCTTCTCCCAGTTTCGAGCCTGTAACCGAGTCTGATGGCGCTGATCATGCTCTGGTGGTGTGCCTGGTTTTTCCCTGCGATATCGAACGCGGTTCCATGGTCAACGGACGTTCGCGTGAGCGACAGCCCAAGGGTGACATTGACCCCTGTTTCGAAAGCGACCATCTTGAATGGAATCAGCCCCTGATCGTGATAGTGCGCGATTGCCAGGTTATAGCCTTTCCACCGCGAGAGGACGAAGAGCGCGTCGGCCGACACCGGACCTTCCACTCTGATGCCTTCTTTCCGCGCCGCCCTCACCGCCGCCCCGGTGACTTTTTCGTCGAATTCTCCAATAGCCCCCTCGTCACCGCAATGCGGATCGAGACCAGCCACCGCGATACGCACCTCCCCCCCGTCGATCGCCGTAATCGCGGTATGGCCGGCGCGGATCGTATCAAGTATTGATTTTTCATCCAGCATGCCGGTCACGTGTGCCAGGGGAACGTGGGTGGTCGCCAGCAACACCCTGTATTCGTCGGAGAACATCATCATGTACGGATTTGATTCGCCGATTGCTCCCGCGAGGTACTCGGTATGTCCGGTGAATTTGTACCCGGCCTTTTCAATGCAGCCCTTGCTCACGGGCCCGGTTACCAGGTAATCAATGATCCCGTCTCTCCAGAGCCCCACGGCGGCATCGATGTAATTCTTCGCCTCCAGGCCGGTGTATGCGCTTCCCCTTCCCGGCTCCGGAACTGGAGAGTCCGACGTTACCTGATAGAGGTATTTGCCTCCCGGCTCAATTTCTGCGAGGTCTGTTGAGGAGCCAAGGATGCGGTAGTCAGTGAAAAGGGAGCAATAGGGCCCGTCGAGCACTTCGCGGCGGCCGACGAGAAGGCAGGTGACTTCTGCATCATTGATTGCATTTACTGCCTTGAGCGCAACCTCCGGGCCTATCCCGGCGGGATCGCCTATCGTGATCCCGGCAACCAGATTATTGACGCGCAAGAAACTCCTCTGGAACTATCTTGTTCTTTTCGTACTCGAGCTCAATGAGGTCTTTCGCCGAGGACTTCAGATCGTTCGAGATGGTGCAGCGCCCTTCGAGAATGACGCCATTCTGGATGATCAGCTCAGGGGTCTTGATATCGCCGTATATCTTTGCCGTGGGCATGAGCAGCACCCTGCTGGAAGCGTTAATGTTGCCGATCACGAGCCCCTCAACGATCACCGATACCGCATTGATGTTGGTCCTGATCTTTCCCGTGGTGCCTATGTAGAGCTGGTCCGCCTGCAGGTACTTTCCCTCGAACCTGCCATCAATCTTGAGCGAGCCGTTTATCAGGAATCTCCCGGTGAAATACGAGTTTTCCCCAATGAGATTGCTTGCGACGTCCCCGCCTATCTTCGTTAGAGCCATTTCTACCTCGAAATCCTGAATTTTAAAGCTATGGTCAGCCGGTTTTCATTAATGTCAATTGCAAAACAAAAATAAACACGCCCTTCGTGGTCCGGGTGCTCTCAGGCCTTTTTAATATCCGGTACGTTGATCACCTGCAGGGCCTCTCCCAGGAATTCCTTCATGTACTTGAGCGCCTCGAGAACGGTCTTTCCCTCGAACATTCTGCTCGACTCGTAATCGGCATACTCGATTTTATCCTCGGGATTGAGTACCATGGTGCCGCCGAATTCGGCATCCGAAATAAGAGCGGACACTAGCGTTTTTGCCATCTTGAAAAACTCGCTCAGCTCGAACAGGAAAACTCTGGCCTGCTTGTTCCTCATCATGGAGAGCTGTCCGGTGTATTCAGGAGATTTCGTCTTGTCGGAATCGGACACGGTGAGCTCGAACTGCTTGAGCCCGCGAACGCACTGGTCGAGCTTCCTGTAGAGGGAGTCTCTCACGCCTGAATTGGAATAATCCAGCTTGGTGTGCTGTTCGGCGATTATGCCCCAGATATGCTCCTCGAAATGCGCCTTTATGCTTGCGGCGATGTTGAGATCCTCGTCGCTTTTGAAGGGGGAAAACTGCTTCATTTCAACGGCATTCAGGAACTTGAATCCGGAAAAGTCCTGCTTCTCGTTCGCACCTGGCGTCGATAACTCGGCGCCGAGCATTAGCTCGACATCCTGGAGGTCAACATTCGGGTATATCTCTTCCAGCTTTTCCCTCAGGGCCTCGAGGTCCTTTTTTACGCGCGCCTTTAGCTCGGGGACGCGGCTGGTTTTCATCACGCCCTCGCGGGCCTTTATGGATTTTACTATCTTTAACGCTTTTTCCTTGTTTTCATCCATACCATTTTCGCAATTCGGGTGAAGGGATCGCTTTCAAAAATACCGCTGCATGATGCTACCAGCCTCCCTTCAAATATGCAATTAAAATATTTTGGCCTTCATTATTAATGCTCACCTGCCGATACTTTAATCAAGGAAAGATTATGTCTTATTGCTGAGAGCCGGCACCATGCATCGCACACTACATGTAATCCTGGCTGCGATACTCCTCCTCGGGTCCCGTGATTCACGGGCGGAGGAGAGCCGTGTGCGCGAGCTTGACAGTCTGGCCCTCACCTCCGACGAGATCAAGTCCCTTCGCGCGGATATCTCAAGCTCCCTTGCGATAATCAGGGGCAACCGCGACGAAAAGGAGATGCCCACGCTCAGGTTTCTTCGCTACAGGGTGAAGAAAGGCGACTCCTTCTGGACGCTGCTGTCCGCGACATCGCAGAACATCGACACCATTATCTCGATCAACTCCATTACCTCGCCGCAGGACATGGATCCCGGGAAAGAGCTTTACATTCCCAACATGCGCGGGATCGCCTACCAGGTTCGCAGCGGCGACACTCTCGCAAGCATTTCACGCGCAACCGGTATCCGCGAAAAATATATCGCCCAGTGCAACAGGGTCAGGACGGCGGAAACCCGGTACCTGTTCATCCCGGCCGCCGCTATTTCATCGACAGAAAGAGCGCTTTTCCTTGGAACGGCCTTCGCCAATCCGCTCCAGGATTCGCTCAAGACTTCGGGATTTGGCATGAGGAGGGACCCGTTCAACAATGCCATGGACTTCCATCGCGGGATCGACCTCGCATGCCCGGTTAACACGACCGTGGGCGCCTCGCGGGCCGGGAAAATCGTATATGCCGGTTTTTACGGCGGTTACGGGCTCCTGGTAATCATGCAGCATGCCTACGATTATTATTCATACTACGGCCATCTCAACAGGGTACTGGCGCCCGTAGGCACTGAGGTTGCGGCGGGAGAACCGATCGCGCTTTCGGGGAACTCCGGACGAACCACGGGCCCGCATCTTCACTTCGAGGTCAGGAAAGGGCCGCGCCCTGTCAACCCGGGCCTTCTACTCGAAAACCACTAGCGCCTGGAATTTTGTTACTGCCGGGAAGGACTTGTACGCAGTCGTTATTCGAGCCCGTCCATGAGGGTGAAGAGGTCCTCACCGTCCTCGGGATACTCGGCGGTAAGGTACATGAGCATGAGCTGCATCTCCTTCTTGCTGAAATGCCGGCCGATCTCGTTCCTTATGGTATTTGCGAGGGTTATGGCGAATTTCTTGTTCTTCCCCGGAAGCACCATCAGGAACTTGTTCCGCTCCACCCTCATCGCGTAATCGGTATCCGACAATCTCGAAGAAAGTATCTGCTCGCAGTGGTCCACGAGCGCCGCTGCGTCCTCGCGGCCGTACAGGCTGAAATAGCGCTTGAAATTCTTGATGGAAAACAGCACAAGCGTAAAAGGGATCCCCAGACCGCGCGCGCTGTCGAACGATCTCTGCACACGACGTATCACGGGCTCTATGACATCGGTGTAATGCGCGTCCCTGTTACCCAAAAACCGCATGTTGATCATGTAGGAGATGAGCAGCCTCGAAAGCCTGTCCAGGTGCAAATGAAGGCCGTCGGGAAACTCTCTCTCCTCGAGACGGAAAACCGCCATGAATCCCAGGATCATGCCGCCGGACTTGTAGGGAAATATCCAAAGCTGCGAGATTTTGCTCATGATCTGTTCCGGGAAAGCGCTTCTTATGACCGGAAGCTCGTTGAATCCGAAGATTCGTGATCCCTCTTTCATTTCGAGCAGGTATGAAATAAAGGGATGATCCATGGCCAGCTTGAATTTATTCTCCGCAAGGCCTGTCAGGTCTTCCTTCTCCATAAGGATCGGAAAAAATTCGTCGTTCTTCTCGCTCCGGATGAACAACGCATAGCTCTGCAGCCCCATCCTGATCAGCTCGTCCTGCATGAGCGCCGTCGCTGATTCCACGCTCGTACACTGTGCAATGGTGTTCATTAAATCGCCAATGGCGCTGTTGAGGCCTATGTCGTCCCTGTATGCGTTGGAGAAGCGCTGCAGCTCTTCCAGCGCCGTGATTCGCTTGAGAACAATCGCGGCGATTTCGGCGATCGAAGTCATGAAGTCCTTTTCGGCGTCCGTAAAATCCCCGATCGTTATTTTTTCTCCCACCACGATCGCTCCCAGCGTCCTTCCGTCGGTGGTCAGAGGGCACAGGAGTCTTGCATCGACCGAGATAAGGCGATAGTACTCCTCCTCGAAGTCCGGAAGGCTCTTGAACGAGTCGAGGTCAACGATGTCGCGCTTGCCCAGTATGCCGGCCAGTATTCCTATTTCGGTATTGAACACGACACGCCTGTTTTTCAGGATGATACCGCGAGAGTCGGTGATCGCCCAGGAGCGCCGGTCATTTTCGTCGGGGATGATAATCGATGCGGACGAGGTCCCGATCTGGCCCATCACCGAAAAAAGGATCACGTCGTACAACTCGCTCCTGGATTCGGCCCTCACGATTTCCTTGCCGATTTCATAAAGCACCATGAAATCATGGAACTTTTTGTTGTGCCTCGTGGTCTGCCCTATCCGATCGGGGAGCTCGCTGCGGAACCTGTCCTCGTCAAATTTTTGAGGCTCCCCGCCGGTCTCCCCGGAAGGCGCATCGGCGCCTGGTCCCGGCTCCCGTTCAGCCTCGTGAATCTCTTTTACCCCGGGGACCGATCGATCGCGCCCGGCACGCTCCGCCTCCACGGAAGCGCGTTCGGCGATACGGGGCTCCGGGCCCATTTCCTCTTGCTCGATCACGTCCGGTTGATCAATGCCTTCCGTGACAACGGATCCTGTCTCCTCCGCTTTCACGTCCCCTGCGCTCCCTGCCGGTCCCGGCATGATTCCCTCGTCGCCGAACGAAGCAAGTCCATGCAGGTCCTTTTTCTTGAGCAACAAGGGAGGTTCGTCATCAGCGTTGAGCGGGCTGGACGGATCCTCGCGATGGCGGGGCGCAGACTCCATGGGGAGGACCGCTCCGGGAACGTTCATACCCGTCGCTTCGGGCACTTCGTCCACGGTTGAATGTTCGGTGTCGTCCGGAAGCCTGAAAAGCTCGTCGTCAGCGATCGGCAGGGCGACATCATCCACGGGCGTCTCCCGGGATCCGGACCCCTTTCCCGCGCTTTCTGCACCCTGGCGGTAATCCTCATCGGCATTGATCATGTCCGTCTCGGCGGGTCCCTGTATTTTATCGATCAGCGTCTGTTCGCCGCGGCTGTTGATTTCCTTTTTATACTGAAGCGCTTTTTCAAGAAGGCCCATGTTATTTACCCAGATCGGTGAGGACTTTGGAATACAGGTCGAAGTATTCCGATTCCGCGAACTTCCTGATCACATCCTCGGGGAGCTTGTCAAACAGCTTGTCAAGATACCATAACAGGTTTTTCAGCACGTGCTTCTTCTCCGCCGGGATCGTATCGATGAAGCGCTCCAGGTCGCTGCTGTCATTCAGCACGATCACGTCCGCGCTGATATCCGGAATTTTTTCTTCCGGGTCGCCTTCGCGCTTTTTGAGAACCTGATTCAGCTTGAACCGGATTTCCTCGACATCTTCCTCAAAAATGAACGCCGACCCGCCGGACACATCTTCCTCGATGCTCCTGCGCTCCTCCTCCGAAAGGCTGTCCGGCCTTGGCAGGAGGTATGCGCATTTTTTTAGCATCTTCAAGTCGCTCGTCGGCTGGTCCAGCCCGATCCTCATCGCCCTGAGCCGTTCGTCAAGGTCGATGCCCTCGTATTCCTTCACGAACATATTGCCTTCGATAGTGCCTATCTCGCCTGAATCGAGCCCCAGAAGCTCCACCGCAGAGGACAGCTTCGCGTCATGCTTGCCCGCCCCCGTGGCGTCTATGTCCCTGATGTAATCCTGGTAGTCATCCGCGATGAACACGCTGTCCACCAGCTCAATCTCGTCGTCCTTGAAGGAATATTCGCTCTCAAGGTCGGCGAGCAGGTCCTCGAACGCCGGGGTCTGCCCCTTCATCACCGGGGCAACGTATTGCGCGTCTTCGGTGGGGCTGGCCTCATACAGGAACTGGACGGCGCCTTCCATCACACTCGCGATCTCCGACGTTATCCTGTCAAGCTCGTCCACCTCGAGGATGGATTCTTCCGGGGTTTGCGGCCTTTCCACCATCGGGTCGTCGATTATGAATATATTCCTCCGTTCGCCGTGCACGCCCTCCAGCGAAACGGGTATCCGCTCAATTTCCAGAGGCTCTTTTTTCAGGGATGCCTGTGCGGGCGGCCGTGCCTCGCGATCGGCCGGCTTCCCCGAAATCTTACGGACTTCGATTTCCTGCGGAAGGATGGGCTCCGATGATGCGGACGACGCCGGTTCATTTATTGACAGCGGTTCTTCGCTTCCGACCGTCGCCGGCTCCCGGACGGATTCCATTTCCAGCGGCTCGGTTTCGATTGCGGTGAATTGTGCCGGGACGGTCTGCTCCTCGGGGAGACTCCTTGGTTCGGGCCTTTCCGTTGAGGCTGCGGGCTCCGCGTCTTTTCCGTGGTCGTCCTTTTCCAGTATCGCCTCACTCGTCGCCTCCGGCGTCTCCCGGAGAATGGGCGCGCTTTTAATTTCACGAACGACTGTTTCCACGGAATGCGCGGGAACATCCTTCTCCGTTTCCGGAACTGCCGCCTCCGCCTTCCCCCGCGACGGTTTTTCAGCCGGCGATTCCGCCGGCGAGGATATTTCTGATTCATCATGAGCCCGCATTGGAGCGTGCTCCGGCGTGCCCGGGCGGACTTCGGCCGCCCTCGTTTTTTCCGGTTTTTTCCGGGGAGGCGCGGCTTTCAAGGTGTCGACGGGCGTGAGGTCGAACTCCTCCAGTTCCTCGATAAGGTCGTCCTCGTTCAGCAGTATGATATCCTCGTTCGCGATCTGTTCCGCTTCCTTGAGATCGATCGCGGTTAAATCTGAAAAATCGAAATCTTCAGGAAGACGATCCTTTAAATCATCGGGCACTTCAAGGGTGATCCTGCGATCTCGCTCAACGGGAATCTCCGGCATACTGCCGGCTCCCGGCTTTTCTGCCGTACTCGCGGCTTCATGTGAATCTTTCGAAATCGTTTCCCGAGGCAGGGCTTTGCTTTCATTGCCGGCCCCGGTCGCCTCTTTAGCCGGTTTTGCCCTGGGAACCTCTGCGTCGAAAACGGGCATGCCGCTTCCCGCATCGTCGGCCTTCCCCCCGCTGGAATCTGCAGACTGGAGGGCCTCCATCTTCCCTTCAAGCTCCTCTATGGAGTAATAGTCAAGGTCAACATCATCCTCTTCATATATTACGACGCCGCCCGAATCCTCCGGCTGCGCGTTCATCGCTGGGGCCGGCTGTTCATCCCGGGACAGCGCCTCTTTCCCTGGAACCGGAGGTGCGGACTCCTGTTTCGCAACTAACGGAGGGACCGGGCCTTTTTCTTCTTTTATCACCTTCACGGGAGTCGCCTTTTTCGGCTGTCGCTCGATCCTGGTGATGCCGTCGATCTCCGCTGCAAGCGAGCTAATGTCGAATTGATCGGTCATTTTTCTCCCGGGTGGATCAGACTTTCCCGTATAATCGTCAAGTATTTCGGCAGGTTCGCTTAAATCCAGGGAGATATCGGTGAGCTCTTCAACCTTTCCCGTTTGGGCCGGTGCCGCATCGTTCTTTGCGTGAAGTGAAGCGCTTTCATCCTCACCCGCCGGGTGCTGTGCGGAAATTTTTTCCGGAAAGTCCGTTATTTCCTCGAACCGTGCATGTTCCACGCTGTTTGCCATCATTCGCTTGCCCGCGCAGGGATTATGTTAAACATAATGGTTTTTCTGTCCATTAATATACGAATTGCGGCCACATATTAATAATATAATACAGGTACTCATTACTTGAGTTAGGCGTTATTCACGCCGCAATATTCAATTCCGCGTAAATTTTTTTCAAGGGCATACCTCTCCTCACGAGGTGGGCTATTCTATCGACGAATTCC
>Ga0129297_10000122_pt1 | contig 35267 bp, 27 predicted proteins | sample I18A1metaG_FD_94708 | JGI IMG/M metagenome (GOLD analysis project Ga0129297, IMG submission 94708) | Lake sediment bacterial and archeal communities from Gulf of Boni, Indonesia to study Microbial Dark Matter (Phase II) - ​I18A1 metaG | ecosystem: Environmental > Aquatic > Freshwater > Lake >... | reverse complement strand
TATCCCACGTTTTTTCAGAAGTAGCTGCATAATATTCAGCCTCGATGGCCAAGCGCTCGCGCTCAGAAACTCGCTCTTTCAGGTCAAAAGCTTTTCGAATATTGAGAAGGGATTCCTTTCCCGCCCCCCCGAAATACCCATAAGCACCAGACAATCCCATATAGGCTGCAGCAAACTGTGGATCGAGGGCCACGGCCTTTTCGAAGTAAGAAATCGCCTGTTTGAAGTCGCCGGCGTTGGCGAGTCGGTTACCCTCGACGTAGAGCTTATAGGCTTCGGGCAAATTCGTTGTCACATCTCTGATACTTCTAGAGACATCGGCGGCCGCCTGTTGAAATGTTACCCCCAAATTCGTTTTCAGACGGTCCGATAGGCTATCCACCATTGCAAAGAGGCTCTCCTCACCTGTTCCGTCTGCACTTTCAGGAGCGATAATCTGGAGCGTTGAGGCGTTTTGGAGCGTCAGGTCAATCCTGAACCTCTCCCCAGCTTTGGAGAGGCTTCCCCGAACGATGTGAGTGGCCAGGCCTCGCGAGGCAATCTCTTTGAGATCTTCCGGCGTTAAGCTGTCCTGTCCAAGAAGGTCCAGTCTCTTGAGGATTCCGTAGATCTGACTCTGGTCCAGGACACGAATATAACGGGACTGGGAGAGCTTGGTAATCAGCGACAGGCTGAGCCCTTCTCTCCAGATGTCTAGGTTCTTGTCGCCGGTGTTGTTCTTGAAATAGAGAATGGCAACGGAGGGAGGTCCCGAAGTGGAGACCGGGGCCTGCTTGCGTAGAAGGAAGTTCCAAAGCCCCAGGATAATGACTGCCACTAGGATGACGGCGCCGGCCGGGATGAGAAGCTTTCTCGGTGTGAGCTTGACTGTAATTTCGCGGCGGGTGATGGTCTTACGTCTGGGAGTGACCCGCTCGGCAGTCGGAAGCCCCTCTTCAACTGCGGCTAACTCTGCCACAAGTTCTTCGGTCGTCTGATAACGCTTCCCAGGATCCTTCTCCAGCGAGCGCAGGATGATGCGTTTCAAGCCTCCCGGAATCTGAGGATTAAGCTTCTGAGGGTCGGGAGCCGGCTCGTACTTGTGTTTATGGGCAACGCTCATCGGCGTCTCGCCTTCAAACGGCGGCCGGCCAGTGACCATCTCAAAGAGAATGACCCCCAGAGCATAGATATCCGAACGGGCATCCGCGGGCTTGCCGTCCACCTGCTCCGGCGACATGTATTCCGGCGTTCCGACCATCGCCCCTTCCCCTGTCAGGCCCTTGCCAAGGACCGAGCGGGCGATCCCGAAGTCCATGATCTTGGCGTTGCCCTCTTTGTCGATCATGATGTTGTGCGGCTTGAGGTCGCGGTGAACGACGCCAAGGCAGTGAGCCTCCCCGAGGCCCTCGGCGACCTGCCTCGCGATCGAGATGGCCGTCCCGACGCTGAGCTGTTTTGCCCTCCGGATAAAGCTCTTCAGGTCTTCTCCGCGCACGTATTCCATCGAGATGAAAAGGCTCTTCTCTTCTTCCCCGAGGTCGTGCACGCGGCAGACGTTCTTGTGGCTGATCTTGCGGGCGACCTTGATCTCGTTATGGAAGCGTTCGACCGACCGTTTATCGATGCCGATCTCGGGCCGAATTAGTTTGAGGGCGATCTCTTCCTGGAGTTTCTTGTCGAAGGCGCGATAAACCTTGCCCATGCCCCCGGCGCCAAGCTCCTCGATGATCTCGTAGCGGCCCGCAAACAAAAACCCACGGGTCAATTCATCCGGAGTTGTTTCGAGCGTCCTGGTGACCGAGACTTCGGCCCCCCCGGACTTTGTCAATGGAGCCGCACACTCCTTGCAGAATCTGGAATCGACGGGATTTTCATTGTGACACTTAGGGCAGATCATGTCTCTCCCACCTACAACACCGATTTAGGCTCCAAGAATGTCCTTCCAGTTAAAGTGATAAATGCCCTTCTTCAGTGAAAATCCGCCCGCCGCCCGGGAAATTACGCCCGCCGTCTGGACCGGGGATTTCAGCCCGTTGACAAGGCGTCCCAGAGAATCGGCATGCTTGGGCCAAACTGTCATCGTGCTCTTGATCTCGAAAAGGGAAAGCTTTTGTCCAAGCTCGAGAACCAGGTCGATTTCCAGTCCGTCCCGCGTCCGAAGATAATACATAGACGGCAGTTCGCCACCATGCAAGAACCTCTTCAGCACGTCCGTGACGACCATGGTCTCAAAGAGGTGCCCAAAATTAGGGCTATTGAGAAGCGAATCGTTGTCGTGGAGGCCCAAAAGATAAGAAGCCAGGGCCGTGTCATTGAAATACATTTTCGGGCTTTTGACGAGGCGTTTCCCGAGGCTCTGATAAAAGGGGTACAGCAGAAAGACCTGGTATCCGGCTTCAAGGACGGACAGCCACCTTTTTGCCGTCGGGACGCTCACGCCGATGTCTCGAGCCAGGTCGGACAGATTAAGGAGCTGACCGGTTCGAACGGCGCACAGCCTGAGAAATCTCTCGAACTGACTCAAATCGCCAATATGAGCCAGGTTCCGAACGTCCCGTTCCAAAAATGTGGCGATGTAGGAGCCACACCAAAGCTGCCGGTCGACTGACCTGCGGCTGGCAATTTCCGGATAACTGCCTCTCAGGAGAATCTCGCTCAGGGAGATCCTTAAATCGGTCGGAGAGAGAGTTTTGAGCTTTTTGATCCATTCCCCCACGTCCAACGCCGTTTCTCCCCTGCCGGTTCGCTCCGCCAACGAAAACGGAAGGAGCGATAGCACTGCGGCCCTTCCTGCCAGCGATTGGCTGATGCCCTGCATCAGCCCGAAATGCTGGGACCCGGTGAACAGCCACTGGCCCGGCTTCCTGTTTTCGTCGATGCGCGTCTTGATGTAAGACAGCAATTCCGGCACGTACTGGATTTCATCGACGATGACGGGCGGTTTGTACCGGTCCAGAAACTGCAGCGGATCTTCTTTGGCCCGGATGCGGACGTCGGGATCCTCGAGCGTGACAAAGGCATGGGTGTCCTTGAATAACATTTTTAGAAGCGTCGTCTTGCCCGACTGACGCGGCCCGGTCACGACGATGGCTGGGAACGTCCGAAGGGCTTTTCGAATCACGCGGCTCAAAGAGCGCGGTTTCATGGCTATACTGTAACCCTAAATATTTAATATGTCAAGTTATATTTGCAGGGTAATATACAACCCTGTCAAGGGCTCAGCGCGGCAAGGCGCTTGCGTGCATCCTCGACTTCGGGCAGGCTGGGGTCGGCGTCCTTTTAGGGATTGAGGAACTTGCTGCGATTTGTGATGGTTTTTCTATCACCATTTCGCTAACTTCGATATCTATTATTTAAAATCCAATCTTTTTGAGGAGTTCGCTATAGCGGGGGTCGGAGCGGAGAGGATCAAAGGCAGGTTCAGCTTTTAGATAAATCAGTTGCGCATCATTCTCCGAAAAAGCCTTGCCGAGCCAGATAAAGGCACGTTCCTTGTCCCCAAGGCCCACATATATCATGGCTATTTCTATGGGCGACGCGAAGCCCTTATTTGCATCTTTGACCAAGTCTTCAAGCCTCTTCTGTGCTTCAACTCGATTGCCTGAACGGCCAAAACAATAGGCGGCAAACGCCTTTTTGGTGCCACCCGAAAGCGGGTCCAGCTCCAAGGCATGATTAAACGCATTTATTGCTTCTTCATACCGTCCCGCAAGGGTATAAACTGCCCCAATCATTCCGTAGTTAGCCGCATGTTCAGGAAATATTTCTATAGATTTATTCAGCTCTCTAATAGCCCGATCATACTTGCGGGCAAAATATAATATAACCCCGACACAGACATTAATTCGTGGAGAATTAGGATCAAGCTCCCGAGCGTATGAAATCTCATTTATAGCTTCATCGTGACAACCCAGTCCTGACAAGAACATAGCAAGCCACTGATGAGCCGTTGCATATCTGGGATTGAGCTCGATAGCTGTCTTGAATTCTTTTTCTGCCTCTCTGAAATTGTGGTCACAAATATATAACAGCATCGCCAAAGACACATGGGCTTCCGCAAGGCCATAGTCTAATTCGAGCGCTTTCCGTGCCGCGGCGATAGCTTTGGGAAAAACATCATTTGGTGGCATCAGCGCATTTTCCCCAAGAACTACGTAACTATCGGCAATGCCGGAATACGCAAGGGCGTAGTTCGCATCTTTTTCAATCGCCTTCTCGAAATATTCAATGGATTTATTTAGGGATTCTTTAGTCCTCTTGTTCCAAAGATCGCGACCCTGCAAGTAAAGGCTATAAGCCTCGAGATTTTCGGTATAGTTCTTGATGAGCGGCACACCCTTCTCGCCCAATAGCTTAATCTTGAGCGCTGTGACTATGGCTTTGGCAATTTCGTCTTGAATCGCGAATATATCGGCCATCTTTCGATTGTAGATCTCAGACCAGACCTGTCGGCCGTCTTGGACATCGCTGATTCGCGCTGTGACCCGGAGATTATCCCCAGCCACCTGGACACTTCCCTCAAGCACATTGTCTACGCCAAGTTTTTGGCCGATCTCACGGATGTCCCGAGTTTTTCCCTTGAAGAAAAATGCCGAGGTTTGAGCAGGAACCCAAAGGCTTTCTATATTGGTCAAGGCATTGATAAGCGTTTCCGAGATCCCATCGCACAAGTATTCGTTGTTTTTGGCCTGGCTCAAATCCTCAAAAGGAAGCACAGCAATCGATTTTTTAGCCGAGGCTGCGGGAGCAGCCTCTTTTTTAAGAAAAATCTTCCATATTACCGCCGCAGCTATGATAAGAATGGCGATCCCAAGGGCAGGCAGCAGAACTCTCTTCATTCCAAAGGTGACCGTAATTTGCTTTCCCGTAGTTGGCTTGGGTTTAGCAACAATTCTCTCTGTTCTCGGTATACCCTCCTCGATTCTTGCCAGTTCGGATCGCAATTCCCCGGCATTCTGATATCTCTTTTCCTTGTCCTTCTCCAAACACTTTAGTATCACCCGGCTCAGGTCATCAGATAACTGGGCGTTGAATTCCTTCGGACTTTGGGGTACTTCACTCTTGTGTTTCAAGGCAATGGAGAAAGGAGTATCTCCACCAAAAGGCACCCGCCCTGTGACCATTTCGTAAAGGATGACTCCTAAGGAATAAATATCCGAACGCTCGTCGGCCTCTTTTCCTTCTACCTGCTCAGGACTCATATACTCAGGAGTCCCGATCATCGCCCCTTCCCCTGTCAGGCCCTTGCCAAGGACCGAGCGGGCGATCCCGAAGTCCATGATCTTGGCGTTGCCCTCTTTGTCGATCATAATGTTGCCGGGTTTAAGGTCTCGATGAATGATACCAAGCTTATGTGCTACCTCAAGGCCATCGGCGATCTGGCGGGCGATGGAAACGGCTGTCCCAACGGGCAAGGTCTTCATCCTGTGAACGAGGCTCTTCAGGTCCTCCCCTCGAACATATTCCATGGTGAGGTAAAGTATCTTCCCTTCCTCGTGGAGATCGTACATGCCGCAGACATTCTCGTGGCGGATCTTCCGGGCTGTCTTGAGCTCGTTCCGGAAGCGCTCGACAACTCTCTTTTCCGCCGCAATTTCGGGTTTGATGAGCTTAAGAGCGATTTCCTCGTTGAGCTTGGTGTCGTGCGCCCTGTAGACGCGGCCCATCCCTCCAGCACCCAATTCCTCGATGATCTCGTACCGGCCGGCAAATAGAGTTCCACGGGTCAGCTCTTCTGCGGATGTTTCAAGAGTCAGCGTGGGCGAGGGCTCAGCGGAGGTGTCAAGTTTCGTAGCACATTTGCCGCAAAAAAGAGTGTCCGCAGGATTGTCGTGATGACATTTTGGGCACTTGATGGCCACGGAATACCCCTTTGATCCCTTGTGGCTAAAGATTAGCAAGGAACAGAGGGATAGTCAACTGATAGTCAACTGGAAATGCTGGGAAAACGGTTTTTCCTAACGCTTCCTTTTTTTCTCCTTCTCCCAAAATCCTCTTGGTGTCACTATGGGGGTATCGCAGTATCGCTTTAGAACAAGAAGATCCATATCTCCCGTGACGATGAAATCCGCCCGCATTTTTTTTGCCAACCCGAGTATGTGCTTGTCCTTTTCGTCTCGACACATTCTTTCCTCCACCGAATTTTCTTCTCCAAGAAGACAGCTTTCTCTCAGATAATCCGTGACCAGTTGCGCTTTTTCACTCGGCATCCTCAATTTTTTCTCGAGTCGCGCCGCCAACTCGGATAAAACGTGCTCACTAACAATAATCGTGTGTCTTTCCAAGCATAGTTCGAACACAGCTTGGGCCAGACCCCGAGTGGCAAAGGCAGAAAAAATGACATTCGTATCAAGCAGGACTTTCATGGAAACAGCTTGTAGACATCTTCATCCGTCAAAATCCCCTGCGCCTCAGCGAACGGAAGGACCATTTCCCTCAATTTCCGGAATCGATAGAGCAAAACGTATTTTCTCAGGGATTCACGAACAAGGTCACTGACGGGTATCCCCTCCTTTTTGCTGATTTCCTTCAGCTCTTCCCGCAATTCATCAGGGATTCTCACGGCCATCGTTTGACTCATTTGTAATCTCCTCGTATTACAATGTAATGCATATTTGCCCGTTTGTCAAGGTTTTTTTCAGTCTCTCGAAACTCGGGTTGCCGTTGAAGCAGTGATGCCACCGACCCTTATGGATCCAATAATCAGAGTTCGGCGAGTTTAGCCATGTTTCGAAGACTTTTTGCGGGGCTCAAGTGAGTCCAGCAAGGTGCTTTTTGGCGTCCTCGACTTCGGGCTGGCCGGGGTCGGCGTCCTTCCAGAGGCTAAGGAATTTGGCATAGTTCACACGGGCCTTTTCTTTGAGGCCCTTTTTCTCATAAAGACGGCCCAACTCGTAATAAAACTTGGGCGGGGTGAGGCGAAAATCTTTGGCAGCAGCGTTGAAGTGCGTTCGGCGCTCAAGGACGTTGATCGCCTTATCGATATCTCCCTTCATCTCGTAGGCGCGGGCGAGGCCCTTCTCTGGCTGGCAAAAAATGATTTCTTCGAAAATGGTAAAAGGTTCAATACCAGCGAATAAATACCAAGAGAGAAGAGAGGTCCATGATCCCTCGAGAACAGAGACAGCCTCAGCGAAGGAGCCTTCGGCTACCAGGACTTGTGCTTTAAGCATTTTTTGGGAATACTCAATCCAGTCTTTTTGGTCGGAATTCTTATTCGCTGCAAGAAGTTGGTTCAGGGTAATGAGCCTCTTCCGTGCCGCATCGATCTTTCCTTCATCTATTTCTATCGAGCCCAAGTCTTGCTCTCTTGCCGCCCTGTTTATATCGGCTGCGTCGGGCAAGTCCTTGATGGCAAGCTCATACATCTCGCTATAAGTGTCATAGGAAAGATTGAGTTTCCCCTGAGCTCGATAGATCGCGGCCTTAAGCCATAAAGAATTTACTAACCAAGCTTGGCTTTGAGTTTCTTTCCCCGCAACCTGGAACCTTTCCGCGTCGTCGAGCGCCTTTTGAAAAGACCCAGTCCAGAACTCATAGAAAGCCTTGAGCATGTATCCTTCAGCTTTGAAGCGGGGGAAAGTTGATCTCACGACATACTCATTTGCCCATCTAACGGCCTCCGGGTAGTTTTCCTCCAGACCATAAACGTAGTTGATCTGTCTTAGAGTCCAGAAAAAGTCCGGCTTAATCGATAGGGCTTTAGAAAAGGATTCAATTGCAGAGTCGAGCTGCCCCATTCGCAGATAGGTATACCCAAGGGTATCGAAAGCGTTTGCATCCCTTGGCGCTACTTCCACATAGCGTTTGACGTATTCAAAAGCCTTTCCAAGATCGCCTTTTCGCAGGTAAGCACCAGATAAATTATTCAGAGCGGCACCATAATCGGGGTCAAGGTCGACTGCTGCTTGATACTCCTCGATAACCTTGTCAAGGTCATTTGGGTCCCCTAAATTGCTATAAGCTAGGCCTAAAACGTAATGAGCTTCTTTTTCTCTGGGGTATTTTTCCACTAGCTCCTTGTAGATTTCGATATTTTTTTTAGGATCCCCCTCCACCCAGGCATAAGTGCCCTGAATATACAGTTTCTCTTTGGGAGTTGCTCGGTCGGCAAGTGACATGGCCTTCTGAGCAGCCTCCTCGCTGTCCTTGCGCAACCCCAAATTCAAAACAACTCTTGCTAGACCGCGATATGCCATGGCAAAAGAAGGATCAATCTCTACGGCCTTGAGGAAATATTTGCGGGCCTCATCATAATAAGTGCTGTCCCAAGCTTCCTTTCCCTTTAGATAATAGTTGTAGGCTTCCATGGAGGATGTTGTGACTTCGGATATGGGCTGTGCCGATGCAATTATTTGAGCGCTGGAGCCGAGCTTTTGAGCTATCTGCGCGGATAGATCATCGACCTGGGCCATAAGGATGCTGCTTTCTCCTTCGCCACGGGATGTGGCACTGGCAAGCGCCTTTTTCGTCGCGACATCCAGGACTTTAATATCTATGGCGAAGACATTTCCTGCTTTGGTGATGCGACCGACGACCATGGCTCCGATGCCTTCCCGCTCGCAGGCAGCAAATCCGGCATCCGTATCAATAGGAGCTGATGGGTCCTTGCCCATCTGTTTGAGGAGGTCCCGTAGGCGTTCCAACGTTGCCACATAGGAAAATCCCATTGTCTCGAACTTTGTGATAAAGAGGCTGGGAACGGCCTTGATCAGGTCGTTGTAGGCGGAGCTTCCGGTCAGGTTTTCAAAGGATATGACGGCTATGGAGTTTTCTTGTTTCGGGGCAACGGCTGCTTTTTTGCGGAGGAGAGGCCGGATGAAGACCAGAGCGGCGGCCACGATAACAATTAGGGCAGCGGCAGGAATAACAAGCCTTCTGGGCTGGAATTTGACTGTGACCTCGCGATGAGTGATGGTCTTGCGCTTGGGAGCGATGCGCTCGGCAGTCGGGAGAGCTGCTTCGACCGCGCCGATATCGGCCAGCAGTTCCTCAGCCGATTGATAGCGCTTCTCCCTCCCCTTCTCTAAGCATCGAAGAATCAGTTTATTTAGTCCCTCAGGGATCTGCGGCACAAGTTTCTTTGGGACCGGCGGAGGTTCTGTCTTATGCTTGTTGGCGATGCTGAACGGCGTTTCGCCTTCAAAAGGAGCCCTCCCGGTCAACATCTCAAAGAAGATTATTCCCAGGGAATAGATATCCGAGCGTTGATCCGCCTCCTTCCCGTCGACCTGTTCCGGTGACATGTATTCGGGCGTCCCGATGAGCGCGCCTTCACGTGTGATCCCCTCTACCGCCAGAGACCGGGCAATCCCAAAGTCCATGATCTTCGCGTTCCCCTCTTTGTCGATCATGATGTTGCCGGGCTTTAGGTCCCGGTGGATGATGCCGAGCCTATGGGCTTCCGAAAGGCCCTCAGCAATCTGTGCGGTGATTGAGATTGCCTTCCCCATAGTTATGGTTCCCATCCTGTGGATGACGCTCTTAAGGTCTTCCCCCGTGACATACTCCATCGTGATGTATGACGTTCCCCCGCTCTCTCCAAGGTCATACATCTTGCAGACGCTCTTATGGGTGATCTTCCGGGCCACCTTCAGTTCATTCTTGAACCGGTCGATCGCCTTCCGGTTGGCCGCAATCTCGGGCTTGATGAGTTTGAGCGCTACCTCCTCCTCGAGCTTCCGGTCATAGACGCGGTAGACGCTTCCCATCCCGCCGGTGCCGAGTGCCTCCAGGATCTCATACCTCCCGGCAAAGACGGTCCCTCGAGTGAGTCCTTCGGGTTGGGTTTCCAGAGTCAGGGTTTTGGAGACCTGGGGAGCTTTAGTTGGAATGAGTTGAGTCGCACACTCTTTGCAGAACTTTGAATCAGAGGGATTCTCAGTCTGACATTGAGGGCATTTTATGATCATTAACCCCTGCTCATTATATCATTAGTCTGTCGCGTATTTTTTCAGCAACTGCTGAAACCGGGGGTGCTGGCGTATAGGATCCCATATCGGGTCAAGCCGCAATGTGGTTACAGTAAGGTCATTCGCCAACGGCCAAAATCCCCCAAATGGGATGGACATCAAGTACTCTATCTGACCTATCGCCTGTTCACCTTCTCCGCATAAGCTATAAATACGGGCTAAGTAGGCAATATAATAGGGACCGCTCACATGGTCTTTGGATACGGGATAAATTTCCACGGCACGTTTTCCTTCTCTGATGGCATCCTCTTTCCGTCCTAGAAAAGCAAACGCAATGCCGAGCATGGCATGATATTTCGGCTCTTCAGGTCGTTCTTTTAACTTCATTTCTATATCCCCTCGTGCCTGCTCGGCATGAGTCACCATCGTCCCTAGGTCTTTCTGCAGGTAATATATCCACGCATAGAACAGGTCCTTATTGAAATAAAAATCCTGTTCCTCTTTCGTATCAAAGGGAAAAGATTCCAAAGTTTCTAAAGCTCCCTTATAGTTCCGTTTATACAGATTAAGTAAAATCCCTGGATTAAAAATTGAATAAATGGGAGAAAGTCCGACCAATGCTGCACTTGCTCCCTCCGTATCGCCTTTCCAATCAAGGACATTATAAGCCTTTATTTCTTTCGCTGCCTTAAAGTTAGGGTCATTTGCTATGCAACGATCAAGAAACAAATTGGACATTTCATATTTTCGCAAATACCTATAGGTAAGTGCTTGTTGGAGAGCGTTATCTGCGTCTCGTGGATTTAAGCGGAAAGCATTCTCTCCGGACTTCACGGACTCCTCCCATTTGCCTTGTCTCCTTTGGATATCTCTCAGATATGACCACGCCAAACTTGGCCTTACTTTCTGGACATTTTCCAGAATCTTGATAGCCAGGTCATAATCTAGAAAGATCCGATAATAATAAAGAGCAAGAGTAATTTGCGTTTCCGGCGAGTCCGGATCAAGTTCGACCGCTTTGTCCAATGCGGCCTTGGCTTTTGCTAAAAGCTCTGCGGTTCTGTCCATGCTTTCTAGATACAACCGTGAATATACAAGAAACAAGCGTCTATATGCCTCCGTGAATTTGCCATCTAATGCCACGGCCATTTCAAGCATTTGAATGGCCTTGGAATATTCCCGGGGATCACCAGTTCCCAATGCTATATTCTCTCTTTCCCGCCCTTTAAGATAATAATCATAAGCATCCGCATTCTCGGTGAGGTGTTTAAGCAGTTCCTGCCTTTCCGGCTCCAAGAGAGTTAGATCAAGTTTTTCTGTTACCTGTTCTGTTAACTCGGATTGGGTTGTAAAAATATCTTCTATTGCTCTGTCATATATCTCCGACCACATTTGGGTACCGTTTGACGTGCGGATAAGCTGTGGATTGATCCGAATTCTCCTTTTGTCTCCCAATCCTTTGTCCCAGCGGATAGTCCCCTGGAGGATATAGTCAACATTCAATTCATTCTTAATCTGGGCGATGGTTTTGTTTGTCTTTTTATACTGAATGGCACTGGCCTGGGCTATTACATCAAGGCCATGGAGAGATGAAAGGCGGTTTGTTATCTCATCTGTAATGCCATCGGCAAAATATGCGTCCTCCGCAGAGCCGAGGTTTTCGAACGGAAGCACGACGAGCAGCGGATTCTTGGGAGGAGCCGCCGGTCCCTTTGGATGCAGAACCTTCCAGAGAATTATTCCGATGATGACTATAGCAACGACCGCCACTGCCGGGATAAGAACTCTCTTCAATCCAAAGGTAACCGTAATTTGCTTCCCCGTAGTCGGCTTGGGTTTAGCAACAATTCTCTCTGTTCTCGGTATACCATCCTCGATTCTAGCCAGTTCGGATCGCAATTCCCCGACATTCTGATATCTCTTTTCCTTGTCCTTCTCCAAGCACTTGAGTATCACCTGGCTCAGGTCATCAGATAACTGGGCGTTGAACTCCTTCGGACTTTGGGGTACTTCTCTCTTGTGCTTCAGGGCAATCGAGAAAGGAGTATCTCCACCAAAAGGCACCCGCCCTGTAACCATCTCATAAAGGATGACTCCTAAGGAATAAATATCCGAACGCTCGTCGGCTTCCTTGCCATCCACTTGCTCTGGACTCATATACTCCGGAGTCCCAATCATGACTCCCGCCCCTGTTATCCCCTTTGACTCAAGAGAGCGGGCGATCCCGAAATCCATGATATGGACGTTGCCGTCTTTATCAACCATGATGTTGCTTGGTTTCAGATCCCTGTGCACGACGCCGAGTTTGTGAGCCTCAGACAAGCCGTCACAGATTTGCCTGGCAATGTTTATCGCCGTCCCTATCCCCAACTGCCCGCTCATCCGGATCATGCTCTTCAAGTCTTCGCCCCGGACGTATTCCATTGTGATGAAGTGGGCCCTTTCCGCCTCGCCCAGATCAAACATGCGGCAGACATTCTTATGAGCGATCATCCGTGCCGTCTTAAGTTCGTTTCTGAATCTTTCGATCGTTTTTTTATCGGAAGCGATCTCCGGTTTGATAAGCTTGAGGGCAACTTCTTGATTTAGCTTCTTATCCTCGACTCGATAGACACTGCCCATTCCCCCTCTGCCCAATTCTTCTATGATCTCGTACCTGCCGGCAAACAGAGACCCACGCGTGAGTCCTTCGGCTTGAGTTTCCAGAGTCAGGGTTTTGGAGGGGTGAGAATCCGGGGGACACGTACCGGATTCCGGAGAATCCGGAACATGTCCCCAAATTCTAGTCCCGCACTCGCCACAGAACTTCAGAGTATCGGGATTCTCAGAATGACATTTTGGGCACTTGACGGCCAATTGACGTCCCTTTTATCGGCTGTGGCTAAAGATTACCAAGGAAACAATGGCAAGTCAACCGGAAACAGGCTCGAATTCTCGAGGGATGCAGCGTAAGCTCTTTCGGGCCTGGACGTCGACATTAAGGTCGCCAGGGTAATCAACAGTGTTTCAAAGGCTACTTGGGACGATCGCCTCGTCCCTGAACAAATCCCAGATCCCGTATATGGTCATTGGAGGGCAGGCCGGCAAATTTCTTCTTGACATGTAAATCGCTTCTCATGATAATGTGATTGATAATCACAGATAATTGCCCAAAGTTTGTGATTAGGATTCCAGCATGGATTATCGCAACCTCAAGCGCATCATCATCGAGCAAAACGAAGAAGTCGACTTTCTTTTTCGAAACGAACAGATCATTCCGCGTGAGCTTGATATTGAACGCGCTCTTCGCCATCCCAATGCTGTTGTAATCATGGGTCCCCGTCGGGCGGGCAAGTCAACGCTTGCCCTGTCGGCCGTCAAAGACAGGAAGTTCGGTCACCTGAACTTCGATGACGAACGCCTCAGTCTAACTGGTGCGGATCTCAATCAGGTTCTACAGGCGCTCTACGAAGTTAACGGCGAGCTGGATACCTTGGTCCTGGATGAGATTCAGAATGTCCCTGGTTGGGAGCTTTTTGTCGGCAGGCTGCGGCGGACTAAACGGGTTATCGTCACCGGGTCGAACGCACGACTCCTGGCGGGGGAGCTGGCCAGCCGGCTCACCGGCAGGCATCAGGACTTCACCCTGCTCCCCTTTTCCTTCCGGGAATTCCTCGTCCGGCGCGGCGGACTGCCCGTGTCCGCGTCCCTAACAACCGCGCAGGAAGCGGCTCTGCGGCGCCAGCTGGACGCTTATCGGCGAGACGGCGGTTTCCCCGAAGTCTTCAAATTCGGGCGCACCGTCCTGAAAACGCTCTACGAGGACATCCTGCACAAGGATATCATTCTGAGATTCAAGCTCCGCAAGTCCGTCGCTTTTCGCGAGCTGGCCCGGCTTCTTTCCGCTCAATACAGCCGGGAATTTTCCTATTCGCGGCTCAAAGCGGCCATCCAAATCAAAGATGTCCACACCGTCAAGAAGTTCGTCGATTATCTCATGGCAGGTTATCTCTTTTTCATCGTCGAGCGTTTTTCTTACAAGCTGAAGCAGCAGCTGATTTCACCGCGAAAAGTATACGGCATCGACCCGGGGCTGTTGACCGCGACGGCCTTCCGCATCTCCGAGGACCAGGGACACCTCGATGAAAACTTGGTGGCAGTGGAATTGTTGCGCCGCAGGTCGTATTGGGGAGAGGGTGACATTTACTATTGGAAGGATGAGGCCGGGGGCGAGGTCGATTTCTGTATCAAGACCGGGCCACGCATCACGCAGCTCATCCAGGTCTGCCGCTCTTTCGCCGAGATGGGGAAAAAGGAGCGAGAGCTCGGCGCGCTTGTTAAGGCGTCGAAGGAGCTTCGCTGCAACAGGCTTCTTGTGCTGACCGAGGACCTTGAAGGAGTGGATTCATTCAGGAAAACTAAGGTCAAACTGCTACCGCTCTGGAAATGGCTGCTTGAAGCGCACCCCAAGACTTGAAGAATTCGGCGGCACAAAGCAGTTAAACGTCACCAGGGAATCTACGGCAAGTCAACCGGAAACAGGCCTGCTATGCCATATCTCAATTGCAGCATTTTGCCGCAGCTGGACTATCGCGTGGAGACGTTTTGCCCAAAATTTGGTCTCCTTTTTGACATCGGCCGTTTCGTTATTATAAGCTTTCTCTGGCTCCAAGAAATCAAGATGCGTTCCGTTTGTTCGCGCGCCTTCCCTGATCACGCGGCCCGATGATGGACCAGAAAGAAAAAGTCGCCAAATCCACGACTCTTGTCAGCTCGGCCACCTTCGTCTCCCGCCTCTTCGGTCTCATCCGTGAACAGGTCTTCGCCTTCCTTTTCGGCGCCGGGTTCGCCACTGACGCCTTTGTCGCAGCCTTCAGAATTCCCAACCTGCTGCGCGACTTGTTTGCCGAAGGAGCGTTGTCCGCAGCCTTCGTCCCGGTCTTCACCGATTATCTTGTCAACAAGGACAAAAAAGAGGCCTTCCGGCTGGGCAACCTGGTCGTTAATGCGCTCCTTGTCGTTCTCAGCGTCATCGTTATCGTCGGCATCCTCATCGCCCCGGTGATCGTGGACCTGATCGCGCCCGGTTTCGGCTCCATTCCCGGAAAATCTGAGCTGACAGCCCTTCTGGCTCGGATCATGTTTCCATTCCTCCTTCTCATCTCCTTGGCCGCTGTGGCCATGGGGATGTTGAACTCATTGCGACATTTCGGAGTGCCCGCTTTCGCCCCGGTGCTCCTCAACCTGGGGATGATCCTGGCGGGCTTTTTCATCTCGCCGTTCTTCGCGCAGCCGATTATCGGTATGGCCATCGGCGTGCTCCTCGGAGGATTAGGCCAGTGGGCCTGCCAGATCCCCACCCTCCGGAAGGAGGGCTATCGCTATAAGCCGGTCCTGTCGTTCAGCGACCCGGGCGTGAAACGAATCATCCTGCTCATGACGCCAGCGATCCTGGGCCTGGCTTCGACCCAGATCAATATTTTCGTCAATACAATCATCGCTTCACTCCTTCCTCAGGGCAGCCCGTCCTACTTGAATTACAGCTTCCGGCTGATGCATTTTCCCCTGGGCGTTTTCGGAGTGGCGGTCGCCACCGTGACTCTGCCTGTGGTGGCCACTTATGCCGCCCAAAAGGATGTCCCGAACGTGCTCTCGACCTGCGCCTCATCGCTGAGGCTGGTCTTTTTCCTGACCCTGCCGTCAATCTTTTTTCTTTCCGTGGGGGCGAGGCCGATCATCTCGGTTCTGTATCAGCACGGCCGATTCACTTTTACGGATACGATTTTCACTTCGCAGGCTCTTATTTTCTACGCCATTGGTCTTTTCGCTTATGCTTCGGTCCGGGTGATCGCCCCGGTCTTCTATTCGTTTGGCGACACCAAGACGCCGGTGAAAGTGAGCGTCCTGGCCGTCGCGGTAAACATCGTTCTCAACCTGAGTCTCATGCGGCCATTGAGCTTCAAGGGATTGGCCCTGGCCACTTCTCTTTCAGCCATGGTGAATATGTTCACCTTAATGTCGCTGCTGCGCAAGCGGATTGGTCCTCTCGACCTCTGCGACCTCTCCTCGCATTTCCTGAAAATGCTCGGCTGTTCGGCGTTCATGGGCGCAGTTCTATGGGCCTTCCAGAAAGCCGTGCCGTTGAACCTGGAATCCGCTCCCCTGCTTAACAAAGTGCTCTATGTTCTCGCTCTTTGCCTTTTGGCCTTAGGAAGCTATGTCCTTGCCTCTTTATTACTGAAGATAAAAGAGCTGTCGCTCGTGGTGGGCATTTTTAGAAAGAAAAAATGAAGAAGAAGAAATTCCGGGTGGGCGTCGACAGCTATTCTCTCAAGCCCCTCAACCTCTCTCCTTTCGAGGTCCTGGATTGGGTCAAAAAGAACGGCGGGGAAGGCGTGCAGTTTTCTGAAGTCAACTTGCCCGGCGGCCGGGATCTAGACAAAGCCTTCCTCAAGGATCTGGCCCGCTACGCTTCGGAGAAAAAGCTCTACCTCGAATGGGGAGGAGGCGAGCACATCCCTTTTGATCTTGAGACAGGAAAACCCAAAGACACCTTTGAAATCAACCGAAGGGCGGCCGAACAGGCTTGTCTCCTCGGAATCCGGGCCATTCGGTCTTGCTCAGGGGGCCTGATGAGATGGAACCCCGACTCCCTTCCGACAGATGTTCTCCTGAAAGCAACATCCATAAGCTTGCGCCGTCAGAAGAACATGCTCAACGATTTCGGTGTCACTCTGGCCATCGAAACGCACTTTGAATTCAGCACGTTCGAGCTCCTGAAGCTCATGACCATGGCCGAGGCCGAACCGGGCGGTTACCTGGGCGTCTGTCTCGATACAATGAACCTTCTGACCATGCTCGAGGATCCGGTCAGTGCAACCAGAAGAATCCTCCCTTGGATTGTTATGACCCATATCAAGGACGGAGGAATCCTTCTCGTAAAAAAGGGGCTGGTCTCTTTTCCCGTGGAGGCCGGAAAGGGAATCATCGATCTTGGCGAAATCATCCTCTCTTTATCCACGCTGGAGAGAGACATTAATCTATCGCTCGAGGATCATGGAGGAGATTTCCTGATTCCCATTTTTGAGAAAAGCTTTCTCCTCAAGTTCCCCGACTTGACTGTGGCTGAGCTAGCCCGTCTTCTCCACCTTTCGAACCGGACGAAGGCCCTTGTGAGCCAGGGCAAAATATCCATTCTAGCTAGGTCGGTCTGGCCCCGGCGCTGCGAGAGCCGCGTCCGGAACGGGATTCAAAATATAAAGGACGTCGTCCACAAACTCGGGTCTCGATAGGCAATGAATCACGAACGTTTTCATTTCCGAAACCGGCGGGCGCTCGAACGGAAAATCGAAGAGCTCGGTCTCGACCTTCCTTTGGCCGATGATATCTCCATCCTTTTCAGCCCGGTCAAGGTCGCCGGGACAATCCTTCCCAACAGGTTTGCCATCCATCCGCTCGAGGGCGCTGATTCCGAATCGTCCGGAAGCCCTTCTGATTTGACTTTCCGCCGGTATCGCCGCTTCGGCCAAAGTGGCTGCGGGCTGATCTGGTTTGAAGCGACGGCGGTGACCGAGGCTGGCCAGTCGAACCCGCGTCAGCTCATGATCGCGAAAGAATCAAAGGACGGGTTCAAACGCCTCGTTGAGGAGACGCGGCAGGAAGCCCGGAAAAAATTCGGCTCCGACCGCATGCCTCTTCTTATTCTCCAACTGACCCATTCGGGCCGCTTTTCCAAACCGGCGGACAAACCCAGGCCGGTCATAGCTCAGCATAATCCTATCCTCGACGGCAAAATGGGGCTGCCTCCAGAATACCCGCTCATAACTGATAAGGAGCTGGATGAACTCCAGGAAATCTTTGTCTCCGCAGCCGAACTCAGCCGCGAAGCCGGGTTTGACGGCGTCGACGTCAAAGCCTGCCACGGCTACCTTGTTTCTGAGCTCCTGGCCTCATTCACCCGGGAGGAAAGCAAGTACGGCGGGCCGTTCGAGAATAGAACCCGGTTTTTGCTCGAAACATCGAAAAAAATCAGGGAACGGGTCAAAGGCCTTCTTGTGACCTCCCGGCTCAGTATTTTTGATTCCCTGCCCTGGCCTTACGGGTTTGGCGCAAGCCGGCTGCAGCCGGGCAAAGAGGACCTGACTGAGGTCAAGGCACTCGTCCAAAAGCTTGCCCAGCTCGGGTTTCCTCTCCTTAATTTATCCGCCGGAGTCCCGAAGCACAAGCCTCATTATGGCAGGCCCTATGATATCCCTCTCCTTGGGATGCCCTTACCCGAAGAGCATCCGCTGGTCGGGGTTTCCCGGCTTCTTCGCCTCGGCGGCGAACTTCAAAAAGCGTTCCCGTCCTTACCGATGGTTGGCACAGGCTATTCCTGGCTGCGTCATTTCTTTCCCAATGTCGCCGCGGCCATGGTCCAGACCGGGAAAATCGCCATCGTAGGGCTCGGAAGAGGAGCTCTCGCCTATCCCGATTGGCTTGACGACCTGGCAGAATACGGCGTCCTTAATCTCAGAAAAGTCTGCACCACCTGCTCACGCTGCTCGCAACTTTTGCGTGACGGCGGCCGGGTGGGATGCACTGTCCGGGACGCAGAGATTTACGCGCCCGAATATCGCAAAGTGAGGAGAAAAGTCCTGAGCCAAGAAAGTCTTGAAAAAGTCCGGAAAAAAACCAAAGAGATCGGCGTAAGCACATGAAAACACATGAAGCCAGGTTCGGCGAGATTCATCTCCCCGTTTACTCACTCAACACGCTCATCATCGGGAGCGGCGCGGCAGCGCTCAACGCCGCAATCCGGCTTCACGAGCAGGGCGTGAGGGACATCGCCATCTCCACAGACAATTGGGGCGGGGGGACTTCCCGAAACGCCGGCTCGGATAAGCAGACGTACTACAAGCTTTCTCTTGCGCCGGGGCTTTCTGACTCTGCTCTTGAGATGGCTGAGGACCTTTTCTCGGGCGGCTCCATGCACGGGGATATTGCGCTCGTCGAGGCGCAGAATTCACTCGCGGCTTTTTTTCATCTGGTCGACCTGGGCGTGCCCTTTCCTCATGATAAGCATGGCGGTTATCCCGGCTATAAAACTGACAACGACCCCCGCGGCCGGGCCACCTCCGCAGGGCCATTGACCTCGCGCTTGATGTTCGAGGCGCTGGCCAAGGAGGTCAGAAAAAGAAGCATTCCGGTTTTGAACAGGCATGAGGTCATTGCCCTGCTTTCTGAAGGACAGGGAGATAAAAAAAAGATGATCGGGGCTGTTGCTCTCGACAAGAAGAACCTGGGAAAGCCCCGGCGCGGGTTCGTCCTTTTCAACGCCGTCAACATCATTCTCGGGACGGGCGGCCCGGCCGGAATTTATAGGGATTCGGTTTATCCAGAAAGCCAGGTCGGCTCCCACGGCCTGGCCTTTGAGATCGGCGCAGTCGCACAAAATCTCGGCGAATCCCAATTCGGGCTGGCCTCGATAAAATTCCGCTGGAATCTTTCCGGAACGTATCAGCAGGTTATTCCCCGGTTTTTCTCGACCAACCAGGACGGCCGGGACGAGCGCGAATTCCTGACTGAGTATTTTCCCGACATGGGAAAGCTCAGCACAGCCATTTTTCTCAAGGGCTACGAGTGGCCCTTCGACCCGGGAAAAATATTGAACTATGGCTCCTCGCTCATCGATGTCGCTGTGTATAACGAAACCGTGGTCAAAAAAAGGCGGGTCTTCCTGGACTTCACCCGGAACCCGGGCGGCGGAGGGAAGCTTGAGGAATTCAGCTTCAACCTGCTCAGCCGGGAAGCTTCGAGTTACCTTGAGAAATCAGCCGCCTTGCTCGCTACCCCCCTTCAAAGGCTCGCCAAAATAAACCCGCCTGCTGTCGCCGTCTACAAGAAGCATGGCATTGACCTCTCCCGCGATTCCCTCGAAATCGCCCTCTGCGCCCAGCATAATAATGGAGGCTTCAAGGGCAACATCTGGTGGGAATCTAATATCAAACACCTTTTCCCCGTGGGAGAGGTGAACGGAAGTCACGGGGTCAGACGTCCGGGAGGGTCGGCGCTCAATTCCGGGCAGGTGGGAGGCTTGAGGGCCGCGATCTTTATCGCCCGAAGGTACAATCACAAACCTGCCTCGCTTAAAGCCTTCCTTTCATCCGCCGGCCCGCAGGTGAAAGAGAAGCTCGCTCTGGCTGAAAAGATGCTTGACAGGAAAACAAAAGATACTGCCTTCATCGAGCAGGCGCGAGAGGAAATCCAGAGAAGGATTTCGTCCGTCGGAGCGGCAATCCGAAGCGCCGGGAAAGCCGAAGAAGCCTTGAAAGGAGCCTGGGCGCTTTGGGCAAGGTTGAATTCAGAGATGAAGGTTCGCTCTTCCAAGGAGCTTCCCGCCGCCTTCAAGATGCTCGACCTCGGCCTCACGCATGCCCTCTATCTTGAGGCCATCAGAGAGTATCTGGACAAAGGCGGAAAAAGCAGAGGCTCGTATCTTGTGCTTGATTTAAACGGCATAGAACCCTGCCCGGGAATGGGTAACCCGTGGCGTTTCTCCCTCAACCCGCCGCAGGCCTTCGTGAACCAAAAAATTCTGGAAATTTCCCTTGACGAGGGGGGGAAGGTGGTCAAGAAATGGGTGGACATCCGGCCCATTCCCAAGGAAGAATCCTGGTTTGAGAATGTTTGGAGAGACTATAGAGAGGGCCGGGTCGTCCGCGAGGAGGATGAAGCATGAGCAAAAAACCTGTGGCCTTTATCACCGGAGCCGGCCGGGGCATCGGCCGGGGGATTTCCCTGGAGCTCGCCAGTGGCGGTTTTGATATCGCCGGAAATGATGTCATCTTCGACCCGCAGAACAAGAAGACCGGGCTTTTCGAGGTCAAGGAATGCGCCGAGGCGTTGGGAGCGGAGTTCTTTCCCGTCCAGGGCGACATCGCCGTCCTTGATGAACATAAAAGAATGCTTGACGAAGTCCTCGGAAAGTTTGGACGGCTGGACGTTCTGGTCAATAATGCCGGAGTTGCTCCTCTCGTCCGGATGGATATCCTTGAAACGACTCCCGAGAGCTTCGACAGGGTCTGGGGAATAAACGCGAGGGGGACGTTTTTTCTGACCCAGCTCGTCGCCAGGCAGATGATCACCCAGGTCAAAAAAAGTCCTGAGCCGAAGCCATGCATCGTCTTCATTTCTTCGATTTCCGCTTCAGTCTCCTCCCCTCTTAGGGCCGAATACTGTATCTCCAAAGCCGGATTGAGCCAGGCCGCTGCGCTCTTTGCCGACCGCCTCTCAGAATACGGGATCAACGTCTATGAAATCCGTCCGGGCATCATCGAGACAGAAATGACCGCGCCGGTAAAGGAAAAATATGACAAGCTCATCGCCGAGGGGCTGGTGCCGCAGAAGAGATGGGGGTATCCCGAGGACGTGGGAAAAGCCGTGGCGGCCCTGGCCAAGGGGTATTTCCCTTACTCGACCGGGCTGGTCCTCGAGGTCAGCGGCGGGATGAACATCCGCCGACTGTGAAAAATCCTGGAGACATGAAGCAAATGCTCCGGAATTCGGATCCCGTCCCGAAAGCATCTCCAAATATATGATGTTCATGATGTGGCGCAGGAGGCCGCCCTGAAGCCCCCGTAGCGGAAGGGGGACCCATCGGTTTTTTCCGATGGGGGGAACCGACGGGACTGGTTCCCCGGGGTGCGGGGGCCGAGGGCGGCCTCCTGCGCCACATCAAATCACACAAAATGAGATGCTTGTTCCCGTGCCCATTTTTTTGTCCAAGGCGGCAAAATATGGTATAAAGGCACGGTAAGGAGAGAAGAAAATGACCACACCGAGGAATGCTTTTGGCCGCATTTTTTGGGGCCTCGTTCTCATCGTCGTCGGCGTGCTGTTCCTGCTCGACAGGATGGGACGGCTTGATTTTGGCACAGTTTTTTCCAAATACTGGCCGCTCATCCTGATTCTTGCGGGGATTGTGCATCTCGTCGCCAATAACTTCCGCAATGTCGCCGGGGGAATTGTCCTGATTGTGATCGGAGGCTTTTTCATGCTGACCAAGCTGGATGTCCTGGGGAAAAGCGCCTGGCACTATGTCTGGCCGATTCTGATCATAATTCTGGGACTATGGATTCTTCTCGGGCTAAGCGCACGGCGTTCGCGCGAGGCTCCGCCTGGCGTCAAAGAAAATGACCTGGACGCATTTGCCATGTTCTCGGGCCTTGAGCGGTGCATCGAGTCCCAGAATTTTCGGGGCGGAAAAGCCACTGCCATAATGGGAGCAATCGACCTTGATTTCACTCAGGCGCGGCTGGCCGAAGGAAAGGCCAATATCGAGCTTACGGCCATCCTCGGAGGGATCGAAATCAAAGTGCCGCGGAGTTGGCGCGTTGAAGTCGATGGCCATCCGATTCTGGGCGGGATTGAGCAGAAACACACATTTACTCCCGGGACTGAAGCAGCCCAAACACTATATGTAAGAGCTACGGCGATTCTGGGAGGAATAGATATTAAGGGCGCTGCATGAAGAAATTCTTGTTTTGGTTTTTTGCCGTCATCATCACTTTGGCGAGCGCGGTGTACCAACGAATCACCGGGCCAACATATCCGTTGCACGGGAAGGTCACTTTGGGGGATGCCGAGATCAAATACAAGTTGACCCGGAGTCACGAGATCACATCTGATTGCGAGATCAGCGTCCTGGCCCCCAACCCCGAAGTTTCAGGCCGCATCCTCTATAAGAGGTTTAAGACAGCTGATGCCTGGGTGGAAGTCCCGTTTTCGAGGCAAGGCGAAAGGCTTGTGGCCAGCCTGCCGAAACAGCCGATGGCGGGGAAGCTCGCCTATAAAGCTTTCCTATCTTTCCAGGGGAATGAGGTCTCCTTAACCGGGGAAGAGCCAGTGATTATCAGGTTCAAGGGGCACGTTCCCTTGGCCGTCCTGATCTTGCACGTGCTGGTGATGTTTGCGGCCATGCTGTTTTCCACGTGCGCTGGCATTGCTGCTCTGATCCGCAGGAACAGCATGCGCAGATTTGCTCTGTGGACGGCAGGTTTGCTCCTTGTGGGAGGGTTCATTCTTGGACCCCTGGTCCAGAAATTTGCGTTTGGCACCTGGTGGACCGGGTTCCCGTTGGGTGTTGACTTGACGGACAGCAAAACACTCATCGCCATGCTGGGCTGGCTGGCCGCCCTCGTGGCCGGGCGCGGAGGGAGGCCGGCCCGGGGCTGGATCCTGGCGGCATCGGTGCTGACGCTTGTGATCTTCCTGATTCCTCACAGCCTTTTCGGCTCAGAGCTGAAATACACTGATACAAGTGCAATTAGTGCTGCTACATAGTCATTGCGAGCGACCTTAGGGAGCGAAGCAATCCAGGCCTGCTAAGTTGAGATTGCTTCGTCACCCTGTTCCTCGCAATGACAATTTATTTAATGCGTTTGTGTTATTTTAGCTGGAAGCGGATGGTCACGGTAAAGACCACGGCTTTCGGTTTCCCGTCGATAATCACCGGCTCATATTTCCACTGCTTCAGGGCATCGATGGCAGCCTGATCAAGCTGGGGAATAGACTGGAGGACCTTGACCCGAGCAACGTTGCCCTGTTCATCTGTCATTGCTTCCAGGATGACGGTTCCCTGGATGCCGGCCTTCCGCGCTTCCTCCGGATAGACCGGATTGACCCTTTTGATCAAGTGGGGAGGGTTGATCTCTCCGGTCGCTCTGACCGCCTCTTTTTCTAAACCTTCGCCCCCTTTTTTCATGGCGTCTTTCTTTTCCCCTCTGTCGAGGGCGAAGCGCACGGTCACTGTGAACACGGCTTCTACGGGCTTGCCCTTGATAACCATGGGCTCGTAGACCCATTGCTTAATGGCTTCGACGGCGGCCTGGTCAAGAGCAGGGACAGACCGGAGGGTCATCACATCTGTCACTTTGCCCAAGGTATCAATCCTCGCTTCCAGGATAACGGTCCCCTCAATGCCCGCTTTTACTGCCTCCTCTGGATAAACTGGATCAAACCTTTTAGCCAATTTCGGCGGCTTGAGGTCGCCTTCCACTTTCACCGCGCCCTTGGCGAATTTCTCTAGTTCCGCCGGTACTGGAACACCGAGTTTCAGGCCTCCCTCAACGCCGCCGGCAACGCCTCCGGAAACTCCCCCCTTCACGCCTCCTTCAACGCCGCCCTCTATGCCTCCTATGATTCCACCTTTAACACCTCCCAGGACGGCCTGCGGCGCACGCAATGCAAGAAAATACGGTTTTTGCTGCGTATCTTCAAACCCGAAAACGGCGATGTTCTTGGCAGGCAGGACGATTTCGGTATCCAAAAGGTTTTTTTTCGCTCCGTCGGTCTGCTCAAAAACTTCTACTCTGAATCGTCTTTGGCGTGACTGGTCCAAGGGTGTAAGGAAAATCAAATACTGCTGGCCGTCAAGCCTCATGATATGAGAAACTTTTCCCGGCTCCTTGGCCGGCCATTTTAAAACAGCTTCGGTGAGAAGCTTCACGTCCTTCAAGTTAAAGGTCTTCTTGATCTGTTTCTGTTCCTCGGCCAAGTCTCCCTCGGACTCGATGCTCGCCGTAATCGTGGAATGCAAAAAAGACGAGGTGATAATTTTGGCCGGTTCGGCCGCGCCCTCCCTCAGCCCCTCAAAAAACCGCAGCCTGATATCTGTCCCGGCGGCCGCCTGCATCTTCGCTTGGGGCTGGGCCAGGGCAGCAGTGCCGAAGACAACAAAAAACATCAGGACAAGAAATGTCATTCTTTTGTTCATCATTGACCTCCTTTAAGGTGATTTTTGAACCCAGACGATGATCAGGTCGGATTCGCTCGGCTGGTAGAGGTAAGCATGGGCGGGCTTATCTTCAACGTTAATATAGTTTATCCTGAACCGATCGGGCACCTTTCCACCATTCGCCATATCTTGTATCCGGTAGCCCCTCAATAGCCAAAAACTCGCCAACCCGACAATGAGAAGTCCCGCGGCTCCGGCTGCCCAGCGCCAGCGCTTTTGGGCTGAGAGCCGCGTTTCGCGCGCTCGGTCGCTCCTGGCGCTCACCAACCCGGCTTTGACCTGAGGCCAAAGAGAAGCATCCAGGCTGACCTCGTTCTCAGTCGTCATTAAGGATTTCGCCGCTTCTCTGCTCGCTAACTCGGCCTGGCAAAAGGGACATCGTTCGATATGGCCGCGGATGAGAAAGTACCGCCAGATTTTCAGCGGCAAAATAGTATAGAAAAGGTTAATCAACCTACAGCGAAGCATCTCTTTTCTCCAACGCCTTTTTTATTTTTCTTCGCGCCTGAAAAAGATGGACCCGCGCCGTACTAGCAGAGCAACGCAGGACTTCCGCTATCTCTTGAGACGTGTATCCTTCGTTGGCCCAGAGACAGAGGACCGTCCGCTCCTTGGGCTTTAGCAAATGGAGGAGTTGAGAAGGAAGGCCGTCCTCTCCAGGGCATGGGTCTGGTTTGGAGGACGGCGGGGCCGACGATTCCCTTTGCAGTTTTTGAAAAAGAACAAAGACGCGGCGGCGACGCCTCAACTGATCCAGGCAACGCCGGTAGAGAATTGAATAGAGCCAGTTCTTGAAGTTCCTTTCCTGGTCGAATCTCGCCAGATTCAGGTAAGCGTGAAGGAATGCATCCTGGCAAGCGTCTTCGGCATCATCTCGATTGCCCAGAATATTCACGGCCATAGCCATTGCCTTGGGGCTGTACATATCCATGATTTTTTTAAAATCCTCTTCGTTTCCCTGAAGGCAGCTCCTGATCAGCTGTTTTTCTTCCATGGATATCGTTCACATTAATATTACGCCTTAATTCCAGAAAATGTTTAGAGAACCTTCCCTATTTACTTTTTAAAGATCGACAATTTTCGCTTGGATTTATGATAAATTTTGACAAGGCGCTGGCTGGTGAGGCGCCAAGGTTTGAAAAAGGAAAAGGAAGCGGGGCTAAGGAGGATCCCTCTCCAGCCAGCAGCTTACTTTCATTATAGTTAACAAAATTTTCAAATGTCAAAGAAAATTTATAAAAAAAACACTAAAATAAGGCCACGGGAGATTTGCCCGAGTGACGAAGTGCTTGATTTGCGGCCAGCGGCCGGCGGCAAAGATTATCGGAGCTTGCCCGGAATGCCTGCGCTCCTTGTCTATGGAGCAGGTCCCGCTGGCTACTCACGAATCTTCGAGAAAAGCGCTCGGCCTGCCCGGAGCCGCACCTCATCAATCCACCGGGCCACAATGCCGCCTTTGCGCCAATGAATGCCGGCCCGGAGCGGACGAATTAGGCTATTGCGGCCTGAGAAAAAATACCAGCGGCAGAATGAGCCCCGTGGCCCCTCCAGGGACCGCGCTCGTCCACATCTACCTTGACCCCCTGCCGACAAATTGCTGCGCGGCCTGGTTTTGCCGTGGATCCCGCGAAAGAGGCTATAATCTGGCAGTCTTTTTCTACGGCTGCAACTTCGACTGCCTGTTCTGTCAGAACCATTCTCATAAGCAGCTCGCCAGAGCTCCACTCCTCACGGAAGAAAGACTAGTCGAGGCGGCCCTGCATCCTGAAGTTCGCTGCATCTGCTTTTTCGGCGGGTCACCCGAGCCCCAGCTTCCCTTCGCCCTCAAAGTCAGCCGGAGGATTCTTAAGGAGAGTCAAGGGAAAAAGCACATTTGCTGGGAATGGAACGGATGCGGGAATCCCGGGCTCGTCAAAAAAGCAGCTGAGCTTTCCTTTGAAAGCGGGGGCACGGTAAAATTCGACCTCAAATCCTTTGCCCCTCAAATATCCCTGGCTCTTTGCGGCGTGGACAACCGGCGTGCCTATGAGAATTTCTCCATGCTGTCCGGGCGTTACCCAAAAAAAGACCTCCTGACGGCAACAACCCTTCTTGTCCCCTATTATGTCGATAAGAAAGAGGTCAGCGGGACTGCCAAGTTCATCGCTGGCCTGGACAAAAATATCCCCTACTCCCTCCTCGTTTTCCATCCGGATTATCTCCTGACCGACCTGCCGCGCACGCCGCGCGAGCAGGTTGATGAATGCTCCAACGAGGCCCGCCGGCATCTCTCCCGGGTGAATGTCGGAAATATTCAACTGCTATGAATAAAAAGAAAAAGTTCCTGGCCTGGCTGTGGGTGGCCCTGACGAGCCTGGCGATTTTTCTGATCGTGCCGATGGCGCGTTCGATTCAAAAATTCGTCTCCGCGCATTGGGGCCGGTCGCTTTTCGGATATTCGGTCCTGGCTGTGGTTGGCGTAGCTTTTATGTTGCTTCTCTACTTTCTTGTCTTCAAGCTGAAGATCCGGTCGCCGTCAAACTATATTTGGCTGACAGCAGTCGCCGGTCTCTATGTCTATTTCACATTGAAGCTGTGGCGGGTCCCCGAGCAGGCCATCCATTTCCTCGAATATGGTGTTCTAGGCTATTTTCTTTTCCGTGCCCTGAGCCTTTCTATCAGGGACAAAACCATTTACCCTATCGCCTTTCTTGGCGGCGCTCTTGTCGGGATCTTCGATGAAATCCTGCAGTGGATGACCCCTGAACGCTACTTCGATTTCCAGGATATCGGACTCAATGCTCTGGCTGTGGGCCTCTTCCAGGTGGCCTTATGGAAGGGCATCGAGCCGGGAATCATTGGGGAAAAAATCTGGCCAAGATCTATAAGAACGCTCTCGCTCCTCCTGGCCGTCAACCTGCTTCTTCTCGGAGCCTGCGCCTCCAACACCCCCGGCCGAGTGGCCGGATATGCCGAGCGCATTCCGCTGTTTTCCTGGCTCCTCAAGGAAGAGCCGATGAACGAATTCACCCAGAAGCACGAGGACCCGGATGTCGGCGTGTTCTATTCGCGCCTCTCAGCCGATCTCCTGAAACAAACAGACGAGGTCCGGGGGGAGCATTATGCGCAAATATTGAGGGATTGGAAAGATAAGGATTACAGCCAGTTTCTCAGCATGCATAACCCCTTGATCCATCCGTTCTTGTACGAGATGCGGGTCCATATTTTCCGCCGGGATAAAAAAGAAGAGGAGGCCGAAAAGGCAAGGAATGAGAACGCCAGACGGGAAGCGCTCTTCATCTCCTACAAGGAGAATATCATCCTGGAGAAGTATTTCACCGGGGCGCTCCGGAAATCAAATTATACCTGGACTCCGGAAAAGAAGAAAAACATCGAAGCGCTAGTTGATAAAGCGAAGCCCTACAGGAGCCCGGTCAGCGCGGGTTTCTTCCGCATCACGGAGAAAACGGTCTGGCTCGCAATTATCGTGATTTTAGTCAGCCTGGCCGTCGTGAACTATTTTATCTCCTTCTCCTTCTGCCCAGAATACCGCCGCTTAGGAACAGGCCGGCGCCGATAACAAACCCGAAATTGTACCAGCCGCCGTTGTTGTGGACTTCGTAGAAATTCACGCTCTTGGAAAAAACCGAAATGATGAACGTGATCGGCGAGATCAGGCCATGCCAGAGCCCTTTCCAGAACCCGGCGACTTTTCCGGTCTTGTCCGGTGTCTTGGCCGCGTCATTGGGACCCGGCGCACAGCTCAGGCTGAACATCATGATGACAAAAACAATTAAAATACCCAAAGCTAAAGTCTTGCACATTTTCTTTCTACTCCCGTTTTATTGCTTCGACAAATCTGTATACACGATCTTCACAAACATCTCCGCCGGAAGCCCCACTCCCCTCGCTTTGTCAAAATCCGCCGTGGGCTTGGACGCCAAAACTTCCCCAAGCGTCTTCCCTTCCTTGATCTGCTTGGCGATGCGGTCCCTGACGGTCACCATCATATTCTTAAACTGCTCTACTCCGGCCCGATTGGATAAGGGGCCATGTCCCGGAATTACCTTTGTGTTCTCATCGATCACTTCGAGAATCTGACTCGCTGCAGCGATCATGCCGCTCACGGACCCGCCGTGAGAAATATCGATGAAAGGATAGCCGCTCGAAAAAAAGAGGTCTCCTGTTTGCATGACATTGGCCTTCCGGGAGAGAACAAGGACATCTGCATCGGAGTGAGCATTCTCAATATAGATGACTTGGAATGTTCCGCCGTTAAAATGCAAAGTGAGAGAGTCGAGAAACGTCACCACGGGTAGGGCCTCTACGGCGGCTGGAGGTTGTTTAAATTGAAACTCAGGATAGGTTTGCTCGGCAGTCATGCGCTTCCAGGTGTTCTCGTGGGCGATGATGACAGCACCCGCTTTGCCCAGGGGCTCGTTTCCGTAAACATGGTCATTGTGCCAATTGGTGTTGATTAAAAAGCGGATCGGTCCGGGATTCACCGCCGCCACAGCCGCTTTTATCTTCTCGATAAGCTCACTGAACTGGCTGTCCACGAGCAAAACCCCGTCCTCACCCGCGAAAACGCCGATGTTGCCGCCTGCGCCGACAAGCATATAGACGTCCTCCGCGACTTTAACAGTCTCGATCTGGACCTTGCTGAGATCTTGCGCGAAAGCAATGGGATGAATTGCCCAGAGGAAAAAAAGCGCCAAAAAAAGCCATTCTTTTTGCCAGCGAATGCGCATCTCGACCTCCTTTTTCGGAAGATATTTTGGTCTCGCAAGATGATATCAATCCAGCAGGCGGCCGTCAACATCGCTGAATACGTTGTGTGGATTGAACTCAGTCGAGCGGGCTATTGGCTCAGCTCATCCCAAACTCGTAGACCCGGGATGCTTAAAAAACGAGAATCATAGGTGATAAGCACAGAGCCGGTCTCCAGGGCATGAGCAGCGATCCAGATATCATTAACCGGGATTGGATTTCCGGACTTTCTCAAGGCCTCTTTGATGAAACCAAATATCTCTGCCGTACCTTTCGACGCCTCAAGCACATTGACTGTGGACTTTAGAAGAAACCGCTCTAAGATTTGTTTATTCTGCCTCTCCTTACCCCGCGCTTTGAAACCCGCAAAAAGTTCCCCCAGGACAAATACGGACATATAAACCTTCTCGGCCTTTCCCAAATAGGAAAGGACCCTCTCGTCCCCGGCCAAAAAGCGAGTGAAAGCGTTTGTGTCGAGCAGAATTTTGTTCATCGCCAGTCAGAGGGATTGATAGTCTCCAGGTCCTCGATCGAAGCGCTGAAGTCTTTCTCCTCCTCGTCTTTCCAGATACCGAAGAGATCCATGAATTCATCCCTATTATTTTTATCCTTGCCCCCCACGCCAAGGGCCTTTCCGAGCAATTCCTTCACAATCTTATTGAAGCTTGTGTGTTCGGATTTAGCCCGTTTCTTGATCAGCTTGGCTATTTCCTCGTCTAAGCCGTGGATCGTGATTGATTTCATGGCGCCTCTAATGAATCATTTTTTGCCTCAATATGAACCAGAATATACACCATAAATACGTCTTTTTCAAGGTTCTTTTGTCTCGTTGCCGGCGATGAAGCCTGCGGACGCACTAGTAAATCACGTTAGGCTGCTATCTGGCTTGAACTTTTGTACCGCCAATTCCGTATATTATTTTAAATAGTTTATAATTCCCGAAAAGGAGGGAGTAATGAACGTCGCAAGAAAAATAATCGGCCTAATTGTCATCATATTCTTCGGCCTTCCCACGCTATTCGGGATCATCTGGGCGGTCGGCATGATCAGGGCCTCAGTCTCGCCCGAGTTCCTGAGCGACCTTCCCCAAAAAATCATCGCGGATGTCCCTGATAAAGCGAACGAAATTTTCCGCGACGCGCGGGATGAACGGTTCATTACCGACCCGAACACGCGGGCTTGGTTCGATGCCGTTGCCAAAACCGGCATCTCTCCAAAAGAGCTCATGGAAAAGACCGGCCTCCTCGAGTGGATGAGAGGAGAACTCTCTGACTCGATCGAGCAGCTTGGCCTGATTCTCCGGGGAGAGCGGAGGCCGAAGCCGATCGTCATCGACCTCCAGCCGCTCAAGTCTGCGCTCCTCAGCCCGGAGATGGACCGGTTCCTCGATGAAATGTTGAAAAATCTTCCCCCTTGCGACGAGCAAGGACTTAAAACTTGGACAGAGATCGCCGCGCAGGGCCGAGGGCACCGGGAACTTCCCGCCTGTCTCCCAGACCCGACCATAGCTAAGGCTGTGCTTATTAACGAGCGCACGAAGGTGGTGAGTGACATTGATAATGAACTCGAGCTCATGAGCAATGTTCATGATTATCCGCGATTCCCTTTCAACATTTCCCATGCCGTCACCTTCGCAGCCTATGCCCTCTTCCTGATCCCGGCCGTGTTCATTTTCCTCGGAGCGCTCGTCAGCGCCTCCTCACCCGCCGGCATATTCAGATGGTCGGGGATTTCTGTGATCGTCGGCAGCGTCCCGGCTCTCATTCTTGCGCTAGCGGCAAAATATTTTTCTTTCTGGCTGATCAAAGCCGGGCCGTTCTCCTGGCACGGTCACTGGAGCTCGGAGCTTGCAGAGCTCGCGTTTGACAGGATGAGATGGATCCCGATGCGGATTGTTGACCAGCTTTTTTCGCCTGTTGTTCACGTGGCGCTGATTGTCGGAGTGGTGGGAATCGTCCTTTACGCCCTGTCCTTTTCCGTGCGGGATAATGTCCGCAAGGCCCCCCAGCCCGTTTCGGCTCCTCCCGCGGCCCCCGTTAAATAAACAAAATAGGGACGGTTCTATTTTCTGGAATATCTGAGATTCTTTTTTCAGCGGCAGTCCAGATAAATAGAACCGTCCCCATTTTTCCCATTTTCTGATATGATTATCATGTTCCGAAAAAAACTGACATGGATTTAATAAAAAGGAGCTAAAAATGTCCACCTGCATTAAAAAAATCCTGGGTCACGAAATACTAGATTCGCGCGGAAACCCCACGGTGGAAGTCGACGTTTTTCTCGAGAACGGGATATGTGCCAGATCCGCAGTTCCATCGGGAGCTTCAACCGGAGTTCATGAGGCGCTGGAGCTGCGCGACGGGGACAAAAAGCGGTTCAACGGCAAAGGAGTTCTCCAGGCCGTCGAAAACGTCAACCTCAGGATCTCCAAGGCCGTCGCCGGCCTTGATGCTCTTAAGCAGGAGGCAGTGGACCGGGCGATGATTGACCTCGATGGCACTGAAAACAAAGGCCATCTCGGAGCGAATGCTATCCTTGGCGTCAGCCTTGCAGTCGCGCGCGCAGCGGCGCAAAGCGCGGGCCTGCCCTTATATCGTTATTTGGGCGGCGATGGCGCGCGCATCCTCCCGGTTCCCATGTTCAACATCCTCAACGGCGGCGTTCATTCCAACTGGCAGGGAACCGACTTGCAGGAATTCATGATTGCTCCCGTCGGAGCCCCAAACTTCCGCGAAGCACTGCGCTGGGGCGTAGAAACATATCATGCGCTCAAGGCCGTGCTGAAGGCCTCCGGCCACTCGACCGGTGTCGGAGATGAAGGAGGCTTCGCCCCGGCTCTGAAAAGAAACGCAGAAGCCGTCGAGCTCATCATTCGGGCGATCGAAAAAGCGGGCTATGCTCCCGGCCGGCAAATCGTTTTGGCGCTCGACCCGGCCTCGAGCAGTTTCTTTGAGGGCGGGACGTACAATTTGCGGACTGAGAATCGAAAAATCACATCAGAAGAAATGGTCGAGTTGTATGCCGGGTGGGTTTCGCAGTATCCCATCGCCGTGATTGAGGACGGCCTGGCTGAGGACGACTGGGACGGATGGAAGCTTCTGAACAAAGCGATCGGCTCGAAAATCGAGCTCGTTGGCGACGACATATTCGTCACAAACGTGAATCGCATTTCGCGCGGGATCAAGGAAAACGTCGCCAACGCTGTTTTGATCAAGCTGAACCAGATCGGAACGCTCACCGAAACAATCGAGGCAATCCAGATGGCCAGGAAAGCTGGATGGGGAGCGATGGTTTCGCACCGGAGCGGAGAGACAGTCGACAGTTTCATCGCCGATTTCACGGTCGCCATGGGGACCGGGCACCTCAAGACCGGGGCGCCCTGCCGCGGCGAACGGGTCGAAAAATACAACCAGTTGCTCAGGATCGAGGAAGAGCTCGGCGAAAAAGCGACTTATGCTGGACGCAGAGGCTTCGTCCGATAAGAAAGTTCAGGAATCAATTCGGCACTTTCCCGATAAAAATTTTTCTTTACTTTCTTCTTCATATTATTTAAAAAATAACCCGAAAATCATCTATGAGGTTTCTTTAAAGGAGGACAAATGGCCCGCAAAATCACAAAGGAAAAAACAACTGACGGAAACATTGACAGAAGGGATTTTATCCGCAAATCATTCATCGCCTGCTGCATGGCCAACATCCCGGTCGCGGGCTACGGCCTGGCGAAAAAAAGCAAACAGGAAAAAGCTGCGCCAGAAGTTAATCCAGTCGAACTGGCCGCCTACTGCGGGATCTACTGTGGAGCGTGCGATATCCAGCAAAAAAGAATTTCCAGCGCAGGAAATGAGCTCAAAAAAGTGCTGGACACATATGAATTTGCGTCTTTCGCCAGCCAGGTGCCGGGCCTGGAAAATTATGATGCTTTTTACAAAACTCTAAACACGCTGATCAACTTCTTTGGCCAATGCGCGGGATGCCAGAAAGGCGGCGGTCCTCCCGACTGCCAAATCCGCGCGTGCTGCAAGGAGAAGGGTTATCAGACCTGTGCTGAGTGCGACTCGTATCCCTGCGACAAAGTCAAATACATTATCGATGGTTATCCCCCTTCAAAAGACAATATCATGCAAATCAGAGAAATTGGACTGGAGAAGTGGTCCGCGAAGCAGCAGGAGATGGTTGATAAAGGACTTCGGTACAGCGATTATCGGAAGAAGCAATAGAAAAACAAGGAGAAATCTCTCCATCGAGCTCAGTTTGACACCGCCTGCGTATATGGAGATGGTTCCCAATTTATTTTGGTATCACCTGACATAAGGTTTCATCGGGCGTCGGAAAGGCCTCATTATCCTCAGCGAACTTGGTCACGAACTGCTGCAAGTTTTTTGTCGACCCGGTTATGACCAATCCGTTCTCAGCCCGATCAGAGCCAGCCACTTGAGTGTTTTCACAAAATCACCTCCACTTCCCTTCTGGTCTGCCAGTTGACGGTCATGTCTGACCCCCTGCCCTAGCAGTGGTTAAAGATTATCGAGGAACGGAGAAAATAGTCAACATCAAGTCCCAAGTTGTTTTCGCACAAAAGCCGCCATTTTCTCGGCCCAGAGTTCAAGATATTCTTTTCCGTATTCAGCTTTTGCCTTGAGGGGATCGCCAAGGACACCGTTCTTTGTTACAGCCTTGATGCCTTGGCTCCATATGAGATCCAGTTTGTCGTCGATGCTGCCCAGGAAACCCACTTCGGCACGCTCCATGTCGACCAGATCTTTGCGAATTGCCAAAACCAGCGATGTTTCGGATTCACCCGCGTGAGCCCCCGATTCATCCGCCAAAATTCCATATTTCGATGAAAACTCAACAAGCATCTTCAAAAGGCCATTCAAATCCGTATAGGCTATGAGATTGGCGTCTTTAAGGCTTTGGCGGAGCTCGTCAACGACCTCTTGTACTGCCTTAAAATTTCCGCCGTGAGTTGGCAATATGACGATGTTTTTGAACCCATGCCTGGCCAAACTGACGCAATAGTCGCGGATCAAGCTCTTGAGTGTTTCAGGTTTAAGGCTGATCGTCCCCGGGAGCACCATGTGGTGCTCGGAGCATCCCACATTAATGGAGGGCGCTTGAAGAGTGTTACCAAGCTTCACGGCCACCTTATTAGCTAGCGCATCACCAATCAGCGAATCCGTATTCGTTGGCAGATGAGGACCATGCTGTTCATTCGAGCCGACAGCGAAGACAACTTTGTCAAAACCCCTATCAAGGGAATTGCGGATTTCGACCCAGCTCATTTCGGAGATTCGTATCTTAGCCATTTGTGTTCCCTCCAAAAATCTCAGGGTTTACTCTACCCATCTTCTATCACACTGCACATAGATTCTCAGAGATCGGCAAAAAAGTCTATCCTCTCATTTTTGGTCTCCCCTCGCCCTACTGATTTCGAATCAGGTTTCTGAGAAGTATCATGGCTTCCTAATTGACTGAAAACACGGGCTTTAGAGCCGGCTTTTCAGGCATGCCCTTTTCCGTGTCACGCCCGTGTAACAGATTCCCCTGCCCTTGGGTCAAGGGATCTGTTGTCAGAACCACAGACTCAATGGCCTTTCCCTTTTGTTCCCGACAGGAATGTGCATAGCCTTCTGTAAGTTTTAGATACCTAGCTCCCCAGTCTGTACAGTCCCGAACGGGTCCCGGCCGGCTACGGCCTCTGGCCTTCGCCGCTGACTAGGCTGGATCCTTGCCGGCTGAGGCTTGAACTTTAGCTGGAGGAGATCTTCTTCTTGTCCTTTGTGCTGGGGATCCAGGAATGGCAGTCTAAGCTATAGCTGTGGAGAATGCTGATAAGGTCCTTAGGGGCCGCCTCTGACCGATTGTTACGC
>Ga0129297_10000121_pt1 | contig 35520 bp, 37 predicted proteins | sample I18A1metaG_FD_94708 | JGI IMG/M metagenome (GOLD analysis project Ga0129297, IMG submission 94708) | Lake sediment bacterial and archeal communities from Gulf of Boni, Indonesia to study Microbial Dark Matter (Phase II) - ​I18A1 metaG | ecosystem: Environmental > Aquatic > Freshwater > Lake >... | reverse complement strand
TTAGACGGGAAACTCGTCGCACTCAAGCTTCAACCTCATCATTTTCTACAGTTCTGCAATAACACTGAAAGTCATCCGAAAGTCCACCAAACTACAGGTTGAGATCACCAACTTGCGAGAGAGCGATTTGAACCTGATCGAGCGTAAATTGGGGATAGTGGACCGGGCGTACACCATGCTCTAGGTTCAGATCACCAGCTTCGCGTCAATCTCACCCGATCCCTCCCGATCCGCCGCATACTTTGACGGGGTTCCTCTTTCCGCGTCCTACCCAGTTCCAAGGTTCAAATCCGGCGGTACTCTCACTCAATCGGGTGGGCGTCCCAAAGCCCATTATGCCAACCCCAAATCTGATACGCGACGCTTTTGTATCCCTAGCAGCATCTCTACGTCTCGGTACTCTTCGCGACTTGACCTCGGAGGTAGGCTCGCACAGCATCCGCGACCACCTCATCCGCCGTCGCCTGCACATGATGACCACCTATGAACCGCAAGACCTCTTGGTGGAGCCTGTATGGGACGAGAACTTCGATGTGCCCGTTGGCGAACCCTTTGAAATTCTCACGACAGAAAGGCCTATACGCGTTGTTGGTACTCTGGTACCCGAGTGACCTATGGCCCAAATCAAGATCTTGGCCTCTCAGGATACCATCGACAAATTCAAGAGAATCGTTCTTGCGAAACATGGCAAACTCGAGCTTAGTGCAGAGGGAGAGGAAGCGCTAAAACTGTACATCAAGCGGTATGAGCGTCTGCTAGGCGGACTTTGCCCTCCCAAGGAGGACCCGCTGACACATATCTGCGGGATAGGGCGTTCCTCACGGCGGCACAATGTTCTCAAAGACCTAGAAAGACTCGAGTCGGGAGAACTTTGATTTTCATCGATACAACCGTCTGGGTGGGCGACGCTGACCTAAACGATGATTTCCACGACTCATCTCATGAGATTATAGAGTGCGTGAGAACAGGAAAGACTCCGCTTGGGCTAGTTACGGACTTCGTCATTGATGAACTTGTGACCATTCTTGGAAAGCGGAAGGGGTTTGGTGCGGGAGCAGCTAGGGATACTGGAAGAGCCATCCTAGAGTCGCCTCGCATTTTCACTGTTTTCGTGGATGACAGCACTCTTAGAGCAGCGCTCTCGGTCTATCCCGCTTACAACGGCAAGTTGAGTCTAACCGATGTGGTCACAACCGTTGTCATGAAAAAATACGGAGTCCATGACGTTTTCTCCCACGATAGTGATTTCGATAGAGTAAAGGGGATTCGTCGTTTGACTTCTCTCTAACACGCCCGCGTCATTAACAAGATCGTCAGCGTTTCTCAAAGGAGCCCTCACGCCAAGTTCACCGGGTTAGCGGTGCAATATTGCAGGATTGATAAGATACATTCCGGCAGTCACCTCACTGCCCAGTTGCGTTAGTGGTTGAGCCGCCACTGCACTTCGTGGTTCCCTTCGTGTCGTTCAGAGGAAGAAGGGCTCGATCTCCTCAAAGCTGGGTTCACTGATCGCTCTGAGGATTGGATGTCACCTCAAGTAATCAGCGGCCTTGTGTGCCCTTAGCGCGGTTGAAAAGAGATTCAGAAGCCAGTAGCCAGCAGCAGGTTTCCTGTTGACGACAGCGAGCGATAGTCGGTGTCGCACGGAAGCTTCTCGTCTCGATCTACCATGTCCTCAATCGCAACGAAACCTAGGATTAGGAACCTGCAACGAATCGTCGAGTCAAGCCTCCAACAAGAAAGAGACAATCAGCCATAGAGCTCGGAATCAAACCCCAAAGGATTTTCAATGGTGGACGGGGCGTACACCACACTCTAGGTTCAGATCACCATCTTCACGTCAATCCTGGCATTGGACTCTTTCTCATGGTTTGACGCCCCGAACGCTTATGCTCAGAACTGATCCTGCGAGGTCTTGTATCTCATCGTGTTGTAGCCCTGATTTCTCAATGATTTCTTTCGCCGTAGGATCGTTGCCTATGACCTCGACGGGATAAGGCGTCTCATCAACTGTCTCTATTCCGCTAAATCCTACGGCTCTTATGGCTGCAAGGTACTCTTCCTTCTTGATCGCTCCAGCGACACAGCCAACGTAGGCTTCCACGGACTCCCTGACCGAGCTTGGTAGCTCCTTCGTTAGAACCAAGTCTGAGATCATGAATCTCCCACCAGGTCTTAGAACTCTGAATGCCTCATCGAATACTCTCCTCTTGTTTGGAGCCAAATTGATGACGCAGTTTGAGATGACTACATCAACGGAGTTGTCTGCGGCTGGAAGGTTCTCGATCTCTCCAAGTCTGAATTCAACATTCTCATAGCTTCCCTTCTTGGCATTCTGTCGGGATTTCTCTATCATCTCAGGCGTCATGTCTACCCCGATGACTCTGCCCCTCTTTCCCACTTTGTTCGCAGCAAGAAAACAATCGAACCCAGCACCTGATCCAAGGTCCAGAACAGTTTCTCCTTCCTTCAGCGATGCGATCGCTACAGGGTTCCCACAACCTAAACCAAGGTTTGCTCCTTGAGGTACCGCATTGAGTTCAGCATCCTTGTATCCAATCTCCCTGCTCACACTATCTGGACTACAGCAACTGGCAGTATCGCCTGCAGCACAGCACGACCTCTCTGTTCCAGCTAGTTCACCATATTTCTCTCGCACAATCTTCTTGATTTGATCATCTTCCATCTACACACACCTCTGACCTCATTTCTCGAAGGTCCCGCTGATCATCGGTCCGAACGCTTCTTGCATCATCGATGATATATCTTCGACTCTGACCGGTTCTTTGGCGATTACGGTGATGCTGGCTATTCCCTGGCTACAACATGACTGTGTTTCTTCGTTTCACGTCGATATCGACGAAACCTGTTCTCTTGACCAGGTCGAGGTACTCATCTTCGGGAAGTGCGCCGGCTGCGCATTCCGGCCACGAATCTACGTCCGTTCTGGTCACGCATTGCTCCCGGACACTGGGGTTGTCAGGATCGATCTTCAGGGTGCATTCCATCATAGTATCTGAAATGATTCTTGAGGAATTGAAGAGGGTCAGAGAGATCTTGGAAGCTCGAAGATTCTGACCGTTGCGTGCATCACTTGGTGCGCAGGCACAAGACGTGCGAGTTCAATGATAAGACAGTTCAATCGAGGTGGAGTGTTCCTGGAAATCCATTCACTCAAGATCTAACTGAAGGTTGTCCTGTTTGTGCTCATGGTCTTAATGACTATCCGGGGTTCGCTAGGTCAAGGTGGCCACCCGATCAGTCCACCAAACTATGGGTTAAGATCACGAACCTGCGAGGGAGTGATTTGAACCTGATCGAATGTAATATTGTGGTGGACCGGGCGTGACCTGAACTCGCGTAATGTCCTTCAAGCGATCGTCTGAGGATGTACGAAAGGACTCGGATGGTGTTTGTGGCGGGTCCTTTGGAACTCGAGCCCAAGATACCACGGCCTTCATTGCTCCTTCCAGGGATTTCGAGTGGGCTTCGGGCCCTGCAAACATGACTTTCGCTCGCTAGAATTCTTGGGTGGCGGGAGGTATGATATACTTTATACTGGGCCGCCGGTATACCTGCCACTCGATCGACAATTGAGTTCAGCCACCACGGTGAAAGTTTCGAAGGCAACCTTGACAGAACTGGAGAGGCTGCGTGAGCAGCTCAACGCTCGCAGCTTGGATGAGGCAATAAGATCGCTCATCAAGAGGCACAGGTTCCAACTGCTGCAGGGAACACTTGGGGTCGACAGAGGAAAGATCAGGGCGTTCACCGAGGAAGACAGAGGCGAGGACCGCTGAAACTCGTCGTGGATTCGTATGCTTGGCTAGAGCTCTTTCTGGGCGGTCGAAAAGGGGAGAAGGTAAGGAGAATGATGGTAGAGGCAGACGAGGTAAGAACTCCCGACATTGTCCTGGCAGAGATATCAAGGAAATATGTGAGGGAAAGAGCTGAGGGCAGGAGAGTGAGGTCCAGACTGGAAACGATCACATCAGCCTCACTCGTAACGCCGGTCGGGCTTGAGGTGGCCATGAAAGCTGGAGAAGCATTCCTCGAACTTGCAGAAAGGGCCGCGAAGCGGAGACACAGAACCCCAAGTCTGTTCGACGCCATCATTCTGGCTACAGCCCGCGTGTATGACTCAAAGGTCCTGACTGGAGACGAGCACTTCGAAGGGCTATCAGAGACCGTTCCAATCTAGGTAGTCGACTGGCGTCCAGTTCTCATGATTCAAAGCCCAACCTAAGTCTGCCATACAGATCTTTGACAGCCACTTTCTCAACAGGCTTCTCGGTTCTGCCAATTCGAATGACATCGCGAGTGCGTTCTGACCTATATAGAAAACCTTGCACGCCCTTAATACGGAGCCAGTTGTGTACACGGCCAAACTTTCAGGAGAAGAAGCTTGCTTCACGAAGTAAGGTGGCACGGGCGAGCCGGTCAAGGCGTGATCACATCAAGTAGACTACTTGCTCAGGCAGCGTTGCTCGAAGGGAAGTACGTACAGGCATTTCCGGAATTCGGCCCGGAACGCCTTGGTGCCCCGATATCGGGATTCACAAGGATAAGTGATGAGATCATAGAAACCAGGAGTCAGATTTACAATCCGGGTTTCGTTGTCGTCTTGGATTCATCACTACTCGGAATAGTGAATGTGACGAAGGGACTCCTTCCTGAAGGGAAGGTCTTGCTGAACTCTCCGAAGCACTCGACGGAGATGGCGGCAAAGCTGTCGCTGAGCGAGAATCAAGTTCGTACGATAGATGCGACCCATTTGGCGATGGAAATAGTGGGTCGACCGATTGTTAACACTGCAATGCTCGGAGCTCTGGCAAAAGTCGCTCCGCTCGCTTCTTTGCAGTCGATGGAAGCGGCGATCAAGGAGCGATTCTCGGGGAGTCTCGCCGAGATGAACGTTGAGTTGATTCGTCGTGTCCATAAGATGGTGCAATGAAGCATGAGCGTCGAAGAACGGAAGCCAGGATGGAGCTCGCTCCCGATAGGTGCGGTATTGGTAACCCCGGGATCAGCAGAGCGCAATAAGACGGGAACGTGGCGATTGAAGCGTCCTGTCTTGGACCCGAAGAAATGCACGAATTGCTTGCTCTGCTGGATCTACTGCCCGGAGCCCGCGATCCTCAGGGCGGCCAAAACGATCGAATTCGACTATGAGTACTGTAAGGGATGCGGGATCTGTGCAGGCGAATGTCCGCTGAAAGCGATTTCCATGACGGAGGAGACATGAATTGGAGAAGTTGGTTTCACAAAAGGTCGTGGGCATGAATGGCGATGAAGCCGTGGCCTTCGCAGCGAAGCAGGCCAAGGTTGACGTTGTGGCTGCCTATCCCATAACCCCGCAAACGATCATCGTCGAGAGGTTCAGCGACTACGTAGCGAACGGAGAGGTCGACACGCAGTTCATATGCGTGGAGTCCGAGCACTCCGCGCTTTCTGCATGCGTCGGCTCCGCGTTGTCTGGCTCTCGAGTCTTCACTGCCACATCGAGTCAAGGCCTAGCACTGATGCATGAGGTACTCTATCTCGCATCTGGTCTGCGAGCCCCAATCGTCATGGCCGTCGTAAACAGAGCCCTGTCGGCTCCGATCAACATACACAACGATCACTCCGACATGATGGGATCTAGAGACTGCGGATGGATCCAGATCTACGCTGAGAATGGACAGGAGGCATATGATTGGACACTTCAAGCCTTCAAGATCGCAGAAGACCACAAGGTCCTGCTGCCGGTGACCGTGAACCTAGACGGGTTCACCATATCGCATGCGATGGAAGGCATAGCCGTACTAGAAGACGACGATGTGACGAAACTGCTCGGCACAAGGAAGGCGATGTACAAACTCGACACAACGAACCCGATGACTTTCGGGCCACTGACACTTCCTGACTACTACTCGGAGTTCAAACGCCAACAAGTCGACGCGATGGACAACGCGCCACCAGTCATAGAGGCAGCAACAAAAGACTTCGGCAAGATATCAGGGCGACAATACTCGGCTGTTTCCACTTTTGGACTCGAAGACGCTGAAGTTGCTGTCATGTGTCTGGGGAGTATCGCAGGAACAGCCCGGACCGTGGCAAGGAAGATGCGAGAGAATGGCAAGCGAGTCGGCGTGATCAAACTCTGGCAGTACAGACCGTTTCCAACCACGCAGGTTGCCAACCTGCTCTCGAACTTGAAGTGCGTAGGTATACTAGACAGGTCAGTAGCCTTCGGAGCCCCGTATGGTCCGCTATGTAGTGACGTAGCCTCAACGAAGGTACTCACGGGAATTCAGACGAAGATATTCAATGTCATCTGTGGCCTAGGCGGGAGAGATGTGAGGCCAGTGGACATCGAAGCTGTCTTCGATAGAGCGTTACGTCACGCACGGGGCGAACCAGTTGAGGAACCGGTCTCCTACGCAGGAGTGAGAACCTAGATGGTGACCTTGAAGGAACTTCCAACGGTAGAGCTGTTCGGGCCGGGGCACAGAATGTGCACAGGATGCGGACCTGCAGCCACAGCACGCATTACGATGAAGGCCCTAGAGAAACCGGCGATCATCGTAAACGCGACGGGTTGCCTCGAAGTAGCCACAACGATATATCCAGAGACAGCATGGAAGGTACCTTGGATTCACACGCTCTTCGAGAACATCGCAGCAGTAGCTTCGGGAATCGAAGCCTCCATGCGAAAGCAGGGCAAGATCGATTCAGTCGACATAGTCGCTTTCGGTGGAGACGGCGGCACCTTTGACATAGGAATTCAGGCCCTTTCAGGCGCCTTGGAGAGGAAGCACGATTTCACCTACATCTGCTACGACAATGAAGCGTACATGAACACGGGCATACAGAGGTCAGGAGCCACGCCCTTCGGCGCCGCCACAACGACGACACCAGCAGGTTCCAAGATCCCTGGGAAGGAACATCCGAAGAAGGATCTCATCGGTGTATGTGTCGCACATGGAGTGGAATTCGCAGCGACCGCTTCGTTGGCATATTGGAATGACTACATTACGAAGGTGCGGCGAGCGGCGGCGGTGAAAGGGCCAGCAGTGATACATGTTCTCGCGCCATGCCCTCTCGGATGGCGATTCGACACAGCCGACACAGTGAAGCTAGCCCGGCTTGCAGTCCAAACAAGGTACTTCCCATTGTACGAGGTAGAGCAAGGTAGGTACAAGCTCAACGTGAAGGTTCCGAAGCCAATTCCGCTAGAGGAATTCCTGAAACCTCAAGGGCGGTTCAGGCATCTTTTCGCCCCTGAATCTAAGCCAGCGCTAGACGAGCTGAAGAGACAGGTCGAGAGTAACTGGAATAGGGTAGCTCAGCGCTGCGAAGAGACAATGAAACAAGCATCGTCCTCACCCAGCTGATATCTTTGTGGATCAACCTACCTTGAAACGATTATATGCAGTTCGTTCTTCATAGGGACGCGCGAAGCTGAATGCAATGCGGAAAAAGCAGATAATCGCCACGTGTGTGCTGCTCCTTGTTGCCTTTCTCGTGGTCTTCCCGCCACTCGCAAGCGGCAGCGTGACTGTCGCTCTATCCTCTTCTTCATCTGTTCCCGCGGAGCACGTCTACGTCACGATAGAGACAATCAGCGCGCACAGAGCAGATACTCGCGAACCTTCTGGGTGGTTCCTAGTCTCGAATAGGTCTGTCCGCGTCGACCTTGCCGTTGCCAACCTCAGCCAAGCCATCGGTCTCGGGTCCTTGTCGCTTGGCGAATACGACACAATCAAACTGAAGATAACAAATGCGACTATGGTCGTCAACAACACGTTCAAGAACCTTCAGCTTGGTTACGAGGACTTCACGGTATCAGTCTCATTTTTCATCCAACTCGGCTCGAAGGTTTCCGTTCTCCTGAGCGTCATTTCAGACATTGAAGAGGAGACCGGGGGCGGTCCTACTCTGACATTGACATTTAGTGCGACCCCAACATCATCTACATAGAAGCGATGTAGATCGAAACTCAGAAAGCGAAGAACCGGAAATCAAGGAGGACGTCGGAGGGAATCAAGTTGGGCATACTGGGCAGGGACAAACTTGTCGAGCTAGTAAACACATTCAAGTCCGTCTACCCGTTTGACTTCAATCTCCTTGATGGCGATGGATATGTTCTCACTGTCAGGGATGAAACCGTCCTTCACTACCTGGAGCACAAGAACCTAATCTCGCATGAGGTGGTGTTCACTCCTCCGAGCCTCGTGGCTCACTTGACGGCCAAGAGTCGATACGGGAGAATGGGCCTCTCGTTCTTGAACGCTGCCAAGGTGCATAGTGGTTTCGTGGGCAGACTCGCTCTGGAGCTCGTGAACTTGAGCAATGATCGTCAGCCGATTACGATCAAGCGTGGCGACCCCTTGATGCATATCGAGTTCATCACAAGAGAGGGAGAGCCCTCTCCCTACCAAGGTCCGTACATGTTCCAGTACATGAACGACGACGAAGCAACCCTATACAAGGGGATATTTCAGAAGCATTTCCCGACTCTCTTCTCTGAAGAGACGCTGGCTCGCATGACGCGAGATCGTATCGCCTGCTAGAGTGCCTATCTTCGTCTTCTAGGAATCTGTCTACGTCGTGATCTGTAACTCCAGCTCGCTACGACAGCAAGAGCAAATATTGAGAGAATGATGACAAGCATGAGAAGTGGCTCGAATCCGCCGCCTACATCCATGATTATTCTGTTCCCCTCAGCCTTAGCGTTGGCGTCTACAGAGATCGATCCATTGTAGCTGTACAGCGCACGGTGTGAGAACGCTGCGGTTGCTCTCGGTACGACCTTCATCTCAAGGTCGATAGCTGGGCCGGGATCATAGATCCACACCGTCGAACCTTCGCTCACGTTGAATGTTCTCTTCCATCTCTCGAACTCAAGAGTGAGATTGCTGAAATCCAGCAGAGTGACATTCCCTGCCCTATCCGTCGCCACTCTTGGCGGCAACTCGTTGCCTCTAGACAAGTATGTGACGCCGGACACGGTCTCATTCAGAGGGGGGCTCGTGAAGTTCACATATCTCTCAAATGTCTGCCTGATGTACGCGGCTCCTATCCGGTTATAGCTGAGGTTGCCGATCTTGAGATCCTGAGGGATGCTGAAGGATATCCAGGAACAGTAGATTGTCAACAGGTCGCCCTTTCGGGACGACACACCGGTGACTTCGAAACGGATCGTTGAGTTGATCCAGCCCGCCTCAGATGACAACTCCCCTGACAGTGAAGACACAGAGGCGTTCTCTAGCTTGCTCTTGAGAGCCTCCTCAAGCGCAGAGGTCAAGTTCTGAGCCACGACGCCGGACAATGCTTCACTTAGACTGGGCATATCAGTAGCATTCTGAAAGAAACGAAGTGAGAGTTGCACTGACACTCTTTCACCGTGTATGGAATAGTTGATTGATGCTGCACTGGCATTCGTAGTTGACCGAGAGAGAACGAGTATGATGAGCAGCAACGTCGTTAGCAGTGATCGTCGTTGCATTAGGTAGTCTCCGTGACTTTTCTCTGAAACGTGGCGACACGCATTGACTCAGTCCATATATAAGGTTCTGCCGTAACGGGAAGTCGCGATCTACTGAATCTTCATCTTATTCTCGTCCCCGGTGGGACATCTTGGGGAAGGACAAGCCAGATCGGTTTGCCTTCAACGTCTGCCGCTAGAAGCATGCATTCAGACTTGACCCCGGCGACGGTTCTCGGTTCCATGTTCGCGATGACTGCCACCAATTTGCCGTGCAGGTCTTCGGGCTGATAGTATTCAGCTCCACCCAATATCGCGCCGGCCGTCCGGTCGCCCAAGTCTAGGGTGGCTCTCATGATCTTCTTCATGCCGGCTATGCGTTCCACCGTTACTATTCTTGCCGCTCGTATGTCCAGTCGTTCAAAATCCTTCATGGAGATCACCATTCTTCTCACGCTCCGAACAGTTTGATGATCTCTTGTGCGACCGTGAGACTCTCAAGTCGTTGACACTCGTGGGTCTGGGCACCGATGTGGGGCGTGCAGACTGAGCGTCCGCCCGATAGAGTAGTGAGTTCTCTTTCCCAGTCCTCCTTCGGCGGCTCGTCGTGAAAGACATCTAACCCGGCTCCTGCGACTCTCTTCTCTTCTATGGCTGCGAGCAGGGCCTTTCCGTCAACTAGGTCCCCGCGTGAAGTGTTGATGAGCAATGATCCTTCTTTCATCTTTCGGATCTTGGAATCGTCTATGAGGTGATGAGTAGAGGAGGAATATGGAACATGAATCGTTACTATGTCTGCCTTCTCGAGTACGGCATCGAGTGTGGAACAGAGTTCGAACCCGATCTGTCTTGCCTTCTCCGTCACATCGACCAAATCATAGCCGATTATGTTCATTCCGAAGCCATGCCGAGCGATTCGTGCCACTTCGCTGCCTATGCGTCCTCCAATCCCGACGATGCCAAGCGTCTTCCCGCGCAGTTCGTGTCCCATTAGCTGGGCCTTGGTCCATTTGCCCTGTTTCATTGTCGAGTCGGCTAGAGGGATCTGACGAAGCAGAGATAGCATCAGTCCAATGGCCAGTTCCGCGACACTGCCCGCGGGAGCTCCGGGAGTCGAGACAACTGTGACGTTTCTTTTCTTGGCAGCATCCAGATCGATGTTGTCCAGTCCGACACCTGATCTGGCAATCGCTTTCAACGATGTTGCAGCTGAGACGACTTCCGCTGTGATCTTTGTTCTTCCTCGAACCACGATGACGTCGAAGTCCTGAACCTCGCTCAGAAGCTCCTCCTTGGTTATCGTCGGTCTCTCAGTCACTTCACAGCCTGCATGCCGAAGCAGCCTCACTCCGTCTTGATGAATCGGATCGCACACGAGCACTCTAGCCGGCAAACCCATCTCCTGCACTGACAGCAACCTGTGCCGTAATAGCGTTTGCCGGAACCGGTATCTATCCTACGGAGCCGTCGGGAGGATGATGCCTGCCAAGAACAATACAAACCCGACGATGCCAAAACAGATCCAGAAATCAACTTGTCGGGACCGGTCTCTCCTGATTTCCTCCGAGACTGCGTGAACCGACTGGCACCACGGAACGCCTATCGTTCCTCGTTGGGGAAGCACGGTGGTTCCCAGTACTCCAAAGAACATCATTACACCTCCCTCGGCGAGTAGCAGGAACGAGAGGTTCGAGAGCATCTCCCGTTTGGTCAGCAGACCATAGAACGCCAATCCAAAGAAGTCGGCGAGTACTATGACTGTGGCCACAACGGCTATTCTGAAGGCAACTCTTGCCAGCGTCTTTCCGTAGGTCGCAAGATGCTCCCAATGGCGGATCATTGCGAACTAGGCTTTCCTGAAACGATCTTTGAGCTTCTTCAAGACTTGGGGGAGAGTTGTGTATTCCATCTCTTCAGGTCCGAGTCTATGCGGCATGAATGGACCGTGTGATCTCATGTAATCTGCAACGACGTTTGCTGTCTCCCTGGCCTTGTCGAAAGCCGGGTCGGCAAAGAGATCCAACGGACCGACGAGCTTCCCATTGGTGACTTGGAAACCGAGACCCACGACTCTGGGGGGGCCGTCAAAGCGAGTGACTTTGTTCTGGGTATCTTCGACACTCACGGGCATCAAAGGGCCGTGGTGTGAACCGCGCATCCAACCCGCCACGAGGTGCGGAAAGGTGAAGGTTTCCAAGACTTCTCCTACTGCCGGGAGCCCATGCTGCGCACGTACGATACAGACCGGGTCATCTTTGCCAACGTATCGTCCCGCGATCAACGAGAGGCGTGTTGTACTCGCAGCAGCTGCGGGGAGTCCGTCGTTGCGGCGGACTTTCTCTATGACGTACCTGCTTGGGGTTCCTATCAGAGCAAGAAGGTCGTACATCTCTGCGGGGCATCTCAGTTCCACTGTGACATTGTCGACGACATCAAGGACTGTGAAATTGAAGCCATCGTGCAACGCGGGATCGACTATCAGTCCGGCGGTGTTGAACGGATCCGCGAAGATCTTGAAGAGCGGGAGGTTCCATGCTCCTGGCTCGGTTTTGTCGGCCATGAAGATGAGGACTGGATCACTTTGCCTCTCGATGAACTCCAGTTCGGCGACGCCGGGACCCATCCCCTTGATATTGCCGGAGAAGGCTTCGGATAGGAGATCCTGACCGGCAGCGTATAGTTTGAGAGGTTTCGAGACTTTCTCTGTTACTTTCTTGAAGCACTCCCAAGCCAATTCATGAACTTTGGAATGACCCTCTCCATTAGCATGAGTCATTATGAGCTCAAGGTCGTCTCCAGCATGCGTCACGTGATAGTCAGATATCGTTCCGCTTTGACGCGCCTCTTCCAAACATTCGCGCGCGACCTCAAGCTGTTTCGGGTGAACTGTCACATGACCCGATAACGAACCTACGTCCGCCTTGATCACAGAAACTGTCGTCATACGACTTTGGCCGGACAACAGCCCTCAAGTCAGCGTATCTTCGATTGATTCTATATTACAGTTCTCATGGGCTGCGGATCGAATTCCAAGTCGCGTGAAGCCTTAAGTTCACGTACCTTGGTGCGTGTTGGTTCGGGGTTAGTCCAAGAAATGGCTCACAGCGAGGTCTCAACTCCAATCATTCTAGTCAATTTCAAGTGCTATCTTGAGGCGACCGGAAAACGGGCTGTACGGCTGGCGAAATATGCGGAGGAAGCCAGCCGGAAGTTCGGCGTGACCGTTGCCGTGGCGCCCCAAGTCGCGGACATAAGGCTCGTCTCGGAACAGACAGGAGCCCCGGTCTTTGCTCAACACGTGGACGCAATTCGGCCTGGTTCACATACCGGCCACGTGCTTCCAGAATCTGTCCTAGAAGCCGGCGCGTCGGGGTTTCTCGTCAACCACTCCGAGCGAAGGCTTCAAGCGAGCGTCATCGAGGACATATTGTCAAGGGCCAGAGAGCTGAAGCTGACGACCGTCGTTTGCGCGAATACTTCGGGAATCGCGGCGGCTGTGTCATCTCTTGAGCCTGACATGATCGCAGTGGAGCCACCGGAGCTGATAGGGAGCGGGGTCGCTGTCTCGAAAGCAAGACCTGAGGTGGTTACTGACACAGTCTCCAAGATTAGAAGGATCAACCAAGATGTCATCATTCTTTGCGGTGCGGGGATCACTTCGGGGGAGGACGTGAAGGCTGCGTTGGCACTTGGCACTGAAGGGGTTCTCGTTGCGAGTGGGATCGTGAAGGCTAAGGATCAAGCAGCAGCAATCAATGACTTGGCTGCGGCCTGTCGTTGAGGATCTGAATGCGTCTCACTCATATGATCGGATAGTCGCCAACTTATCTATCAGTGCCTGAGAATGTAGCGCCGCTCGGATGTGCGCTCGGTGGATTTCCAGCAACTGCTCGAGGAGAAACGGAGTATCATAGACGGACGCATCGACGATATCCTGTCATCGGGTTTTGAGCAGAATGAAGCGAGTGAACTCGTCAAGTACACCTTCAAGACGGGCGGAAAGCGGCTGAGGCCGATAATGGTCCTCCTCTGTTCGGAGGCTGTGGGCGGAGATGGTAAGTCATCACTGAACGCTGCTGCTGCGGTGGAATTCGTACACGCAGCCTCCCTGATCTTCGACGATCTAATCGATAAGGACAGATTACGAAGGGGCGCGCCCACTCTGAACGTCGCATTCAATGACGACAGGGCGATTAGCTCAGGGCTCTTCTTGGCTTCCAAGGGAGTTCAGGTCTTGTCCGAGTACAAGGATCCCAAGATCATGAGAATGATCTCTCTCGCCCTCGTCGACTTGAGCAAAGGAGAGATGCTTGAGGTCATCTCCGACATCGCCATCGATATTGAACACTACCTCAACATTGCAGACCTCAAGACCGGGTCTCTGTTCGGGGCGTCTGCCGGAATCGGTGGCTTGGTAGGGGGTGGGTCCCGAGACGAGATCGATGCGCTCTACAAGTACGGTAGAGCAGTTGGTGTCGCGTTTCAGATTCGAGACGACATGATGGACATCAGGGGTCAATCTGAGTCGTCCAACAAGGAAAGGGCGAACTTGGTACTTGCACACTATCTCGGCGAGACCAGCCGATGGGACCGTGTAGCTGAGATCTGGAACCAGAAAGGTCACGGTGCCTCGACGGAAGCGCTGCGCCAAAAAGCCCTTGCGTTTGCGAAGAGCGCCTCCGAGGAATATGTTCAGAAAGCGAGGTCTGAGCTCTCAACCCTGAGAAATGGGAGCGGTAAGGAGGCGTTAGTCCATCTAGCTGAGTTCGCGTTCGAGAGAGAGTCGTAGACGCGCACTAGCCTTCCGAGAAGTTCTCGCTTCCGCATGTCTTGCATTTCCACTTGTATACGATCTTTTCATCTTTGAGGACGAGTTCGGCATCAGTGGCGTATTGGCGTTGACACTTCGGACACCAGAGATGTGTCATTCCAGGTGATTTCCATGTCATGTCTGTTCCTTCCACATCAGTACAGAGAGCCGCTTGTCTGACCAAGCGCGCATTCACCTCTGCAAGTTAGGCAATACGATTTATATTGGTACCGGCGAGTCAGCTGGAGATTCGCCGCGACCGCAGCGAGGAAAGTCGCATGGGACTTGACGCATGGAGCCTTGTGTTGATCTTCGAAGTTGTGGTCTTCCTCTCCATGTTTCCTCTGCTGGTGTTCGGTTGGTTGATGGGGGCGAGGGGACGGGATCCGATCCGTGATGCGCCCTTCGAATCCGGTCAACCACGCATGGGGGAAGCGCGGCGGCGCTACATGATGCAATACTACCCATATCTCATCATGTTCGTCGCCTTTGACGTAGTCACGATGTTTCTATTCACGTGGGGTCTAGCCTTCTCGGCGATGCCGTTTGCACAGGGCTACCTTTTCATCATCTTCCTAGTTGTGCTCGTTGGGCCTCTGTCGTATGCCCTATACCTTTCAGGGAAACGGGAACTCTGGTGACAGGATTGCTGGCGCTGCCCACACTTCACGATATCTTGGGCTTCGTCCTGCGGATCATTACCTCAAGAACGTTTCTTGAGGTCATCATCTTTCCAGGTTTTCTGAACGTGATGCTCGGAGCGGCCTTTCTTACCTGGTTTGAGAGGAAGGTCATTGCTCGGGTTCAGCTTAGAATCGGACCGTTGTACGCTGGCATGTCGGGCATTCTACAGCCCATAGCGGACGGTGTCAAGCTGATGTTCAAGGAGATGATCTTCCCTGAACTTGCTGACATGAAGTTACTCATGGCCTGTGCTCTCGGCTTGATGCTAGTCGCAGCCGCGCCTGTAATAGTCATACCATTTGGAGAGGGTTGGGTCATCGCTAATATGGACGCCGGCTTGATCTTCGTTTTTGCGGTGATCTCACTCTTCCCTAGCCTGATCCTGTTGATCGGTTGGGGTAGCAACAGCAAGTACTCCTTTCTTGGGGCGTTGCGATCTCTGTTTCAACAGGTCGCCTATGAGATTCCGATGTGGCTCTCGGTCCTTGGAATAGTCATGCTCACTGGAACCTTGAACCTGACTGAGATTGTGCTAGCTCAGCAACGTGTGTGGTTCATTGTGCCGCAGATCCTGGGTTTCGCTGTCTTCTTCACGGCGGTACTGGCTGAGCTCGAGAGGATTCCATTCGACCTTCCAGAAGCGGAAACTGAGCTTGTGATGGGATGGATGACGGAACTGTCCGGCGTGGCCTTCATGCTGGGATTCCTCGCAATGTACACGAAACTCTACTTGATGTCCGCGCTGATCACAGCGCTGTTTCTTGGAGGATGGTCTGGTCCCTCGATCTTGCCTCAGCCTGTGTGGTTCCTGATCAAGACCTTTCTTGTCGCAGCTGTGATAGTCATCATCCGTGGCACCTTTCCAAGAGTCAGGGTCGACATCTTACTTCGAGCGGGTTGGTCGAAGTTGCTTCTGATTGCGCTCGCAAACGTGTTCGTGACTGTCATCATAATCTGGCTGGGGTTCGGATCGATGTGGGGGATCTAGCACGCCGGACATCGTTTTCTTGGTGATAAGCGGCCTTGTCGTCGCGTCAGCAATCTATGCGCTCGAAGCGCACGAGCTTGTCTACGGGGCAGTTGGACTTGCAATCTCGCTGATTGGCGTAGCAGGCCTGTTCGTGCTCCTCGGCGCTGACTATCTCGCAATATTCCAGGTCGCAGTGTACGTTGGAGCGGTTGTAGTCCTGATAATGTTCACGATCATGTTAGTCCGCAGGGAACGTGGAGAACCCCTCGAAGTTGAAGAGCCTATCAGACTTGGACGAGCTGGTATCTATGTCGCAGTAATGGTTGCATTGGCTGTGGCGGCCGCGATGGTCTTGATTGTGCCAGTCTCGGTCGAGGCGCCCGAGTTCTATCGGCCTCCAATTCGTGAGCTGGCCAGCTCTCTCTCAGCCTCACATGCCGTTGCACTAGTTGTGCTCGGGTTTCTGATCGTCGCGACGGTCGTCGGCGGTTTGACCCTCGCCAAGGTTGAACGGGAGGAACGATCTGGTGGAGCCGCTTAGCAGTTACATCATACTTTCCGCAGCAATGCTCGGGATAGGTATCTATGGTCTTACCTCAAAGCGCAGTGCCATCCGTCTCCTCTTCTCCGTCGAACTCATTGTCAACGCAGCGAACATCAACTTTGTCGCTTTTGCGAGGTACTCCAATCCGCCCATCCTCAGCGGATGGAACGTGGTATTCTACTCCATTGCAGCCGCAGCGATGGAGGCAACCATGGGCTTAGCATTGATTCTTGTCGCGTTTAGGCTGAACGGCACGATCGACATCAGGAAGCTCAATCGCCTAAGAGGTTAGCATTTGTTCCCTCTACTTCTGGGAAGCATTGTTCTCCTGCTCGTGACGGTGCCGGTAGTCTGGTCACTCTCACGACGTATGTCTGCACAAGTCGGGTGGGTAGCTGCAACTTCGCTGGCACTTTCGACCACCATGATAATGCTCTCCGCTTGGTTGGGAGACGTTGTGGAACTGTATCGGTGGGAACCAATTGGGTACTTTGGCTTTCGTGCAGACGGACTCAGCATCCCAATCGCGTTCACGGTGAGCGTCCTCTGTACGGTAATCTCGATCTATTCCATGCCCTACATGGTTCACAGGATCGGAAAGGGATCTACAGAGTACGGCCTCTACTTTGTGCTGTACTTGCTATACGCGACGGGGATGATCGGCTCCGTCCTCGCCACGAACTTGATCGAGTTCTATCTGTTCTTCGAGCTGATGCTGATTCCGTCCTACTTTCTGATTGCTCGCTGGGGATACGGGGATCGGGACAGAATCTCGTTCATGTATTTCATGTGGACCCATGTAGGAGCATTAGGTCTGCTCGCCGGGATTCTCACTCTGTGGTCCGTGTCGGGCACCTTCGACCTCTCGGTCTTGGCCTCGATATCGATTCCCGAGCCCTACAGGTTCTGGATCACGATCATGATCCTTGTCGGTCTTCTCGTCAAGATGGCGGCATTCGGAGTTCACATTTGGCTTCCGCATGCTCACGCGGAGGCTCCCACACCGATCAGTGCGCTTCTGTCACCAGCGATGATCGGGATCGGCGGATACGCGGTCGTCAGGATCCTCATGACCATATCGCCTGAGTCGATCGGGGGCATTTCCTTCCAACTCAGCCTCTGGGCGCTCATCACAATGGTGTACGGCGGGCTGATGGCCCTTGTTCAGGACGACATCAAACGCCTAATGGCGTATTCAAGTGTCAGTCAGATGGGGTACATACTTCTCGGGATCGCTTCTGTTCAGGTCCAAGGGGTCTCCGGCTCCATGTTCCATTACCTGAGTCATGGCATGGGCAAAGGCATCCTCTTCATGGTTGCCGGGATAATCATAGTTCAAGCGCACGGGATCAGAAGCATATCCAGACTTGGAGGTCTGGCCAAGAGGATGCCTGTCACGGCGACTGCGTCTCTAATCGGTTTCCTAACGATACTGGGCGTTCCACCAACAAGCGGCTTCATCTCAGAGTTCCTGATCTTCTTTGGTGCTGTCCAGTCTGCAATGGAACCACTTGCCCTCCAGAGACTCATCATAGCAATAGGCGGCGTTGTATCCACCGCCATCACAGCCGGCTACACTCTGTGGACCATGAAGCGTGTCTTCTTCGGAAGCATGCCGGCCGAGATAACTCGAATTGAAGAAGCCCCGCTGACAATGACAGTGCCGCTACTTGTGTTGGCCGTTACAGCGATCATCCTCGGGATCCTTCCGGATCTCGTGATTGGTGGGATACTCTCTCAGATTTCGACCATGATACGGTGAGACTTGCACGATGAACACTCTGATACCCTGGCTGGTCTGGATTCTTCCGATGCTCGGTGCCGTACTTGTCGTGCCCGCGTCACGGTTCAGCCGCAAGGCTGGAACAACCGTTGCTGTTGTGTTTCCTTTGCTGGCCGCAGTATCCGCCTCAACAATGATCCCGTCTGCGCTCAATGGGGAGACAACTGATCTTCAGGTGGATTGGATCCCGTCGCTTGGGATCAAAGCCGGGGTCCTCGTTGACCCGTTGAGCGTTCTGATGTCGAATGTCGTGGCATGGGTCAGTTTTCTGATCGTTGTGTACAGCGTCGGCTACATGGAGAAGGAAGCGTCGCTGACTCGATACTGGTTCTTCATTGACTATTTCATCGGAAACATGCTGCTGCTCATACTATCAGACAACTTGCTCCAGCTCATGTTTGGATGGGAGGGGGTAGGCCTCTGTTCATACGGGCTGATCGGATACTGGTACTCTGACGATCCCGACAAGTGGGTCGGCTCCGAAGGTCACAAGGTGTGGGGAATTCCAATGGCGTACTCTCCAAGCCACGCAGGGATCAAGGCCTTTGTGATGACGCGAATTGGCGACATTGGATTGCTCGTGGCGGTATTCATCATCTACGCGACTGCAGGAACCGTGAACCTTGTGGAACTCTCCAAGAACATCAGTTGGGCCGGTGATCTAGCAAGGGTCGGCCTCCTTCTGCCTACAGGGTTGTTGATGTTCTGGGGGCCCATTGGGAAGTCGGCGCAGATTCCCTTGCATGAATGGCTACCCGATGCAATGGCGGGACCTACGCCGGTTTCTGCATTGATCCATGCGGCCACGATGGTGAAGGCGGGCGTGTACTTGGTAGCGCGTACTGGCCCAATGTTCTTCAACGCCGTCGTGACGTATGGACAACCGTTCACTTTCTTCGAGATCGTTGGCTGGATCGGGGCAGCCACTGCGCTCATCTCTGCGGCTCAAGCACTGGTAGCGAAGGAGCTGAAGAAGACGCTCGCCTACTCGACAACCTCTCAGATAGGGTACATGATGCTCGCGATCGGCGTCGGCGGCATGGGTCTGCAATTCGCTGCAGGATACGCAGCGGGCATCTTTCACTTCATGAATCATGCCATCTTCAAAGCCGCGGCCTTCATGGCAGCAGGCGCAGTCATACACGCGTGTGAGACTCGATTCATGGACGAGATGGGTGGCATCGGGTCAAGAATGAAACTCACGTTCGCTGCGATGCTAATCTCCGGTCTAGCCCTCTCCGGCGTTCCCCCATTCAGCGGCTTCTGGAGTAAAGATGCCATATTGCTCGTGACGTGGGAGACGGGAGAAATCTGGCTGTACCTGATCGCTGCTGTCACGGCCATGTTGACCTTCATCTACAGTCTGAAGATTCTAGGATGGGTATTTCTGGGGCCGAAGAGCGCACACCTGAGAAGACTCGAAGAAGACGGACATGTTGTTCATGAAGCAAAGCCGATAATGTACGTTCCCTACCTCGCGCTTGCCGCGTTGGCGATTCTTGTTGGCACTCTAGGACCTGTCGTCGAGGAGGGCGTGGCGTCGTTCTTGCAGAGCGGACTCGTATTGAAGAGTGGGGAGACGCATGGATCTCTGCCCGAGGCTTTCCACTACGTTTCGCCTGAGCTTGTGGTGATTGGAACGACGGTGTTGGCGCTCGCATTGGGCGGAGCAATCGGATACGGTGCATACATCTCGAGGAAGATAGACACCTCACGGATCTTGGCAAACCCGGTACCCAGAGCTCTCTCCAACTTCTTGTGGAACAGGCTCTACGTGAATCCAGCGTACTACCTTGGTTTTGTGAACGGCACCTTGGCCCTAAGTGGATCACTCAGGCACTGGGTTGAGTCTGGGTTCTTCGACCGGATCAGTGGTGCAGTATCGCAGATGTCGGTCGGTTTCTCGAGGATTGGTGACAAGTTTGACCTTCGAGTTGTCGACGGCGCGATCAATGGCGTTGCCTCGACTGGTGTCGTTTTCTCCCGCACGATGAGGCGGCTTCAGACCGGAATCGTGCAGCAGTACTTGCTCGCCTTTGGACTGGGTTTGTTCGTCATAGTTGTGGCAATCGTCTTTCTTGGATGGTGATCAATCGTGGCGGGCTTTCTCTCAGCTATGATCGTACTTCCGATGGCCGGAGCACTTTTGGTCTACTTGCTTTCACGTGTTAGCGAGAAAGCCGCCAAGTGGCTCACTTTGTTAATCTCTGCTCTCACGCTTGTCCTGGCACTCGTGATCTTCGCGGAGTACAGACAAGCCAGCGCGGGCTTCCAGATGATGGAAAACCTCGCTTGGGCAGAATCCTTCGGTCTAACGTTTTCGCTTGGAGTTGACGGAATTAGCCTTCCCCTCCTCATAATCTCCGCACTTCTGACGACGCTAGCGACCGCGGGGTCTTGGAGGGAGATTCACTTCTCAACAGGACCATACTACGCACTTCTGCTCCTCTTCGAAGGTGCCATAGTTGGCGTCTTCACGTCGCTGAATCTGATACTCTTCTACGTCTTCTGGGAACTCGTCCTAATCCCGATGTTCTTCTTCATCGGAATCTGGGGAGGACCAAAGAAGAAGTACGCCGCAATGAAGTTTCTGATTTTCACTCACGTCGGGAGCACGGTGATGTTACTTGGGTTCATCGCGTCTTACGTGTTCTCTCAGCCGCACACGTTTGACATGATCACGCTCTCAAGCATGAGGCCTCCGCTCGTGCTTCAGATTCCGATGGCTGTTGCTGTCTTCTTTGGCTTCGCCGTCAAACTCCCTGTCGTTCCGTTCCACACGTGGCTTCCAGATGCTCATGTTGAAGCTCCTGCGCCGATCAGCGTTCTGCTGGCCGGACTCCTATTGAAGATGGGAGGGTACGGCTTCGTCAGAGTCATGCTCGGCTTATTTCCGGAAGCTTCCCGAATTCTAGCTCCGGCGCTAGTGGCCCTTGCGGTGTTGACGATGTTCTACGGCGCCATTGTTGCGATGATTCAGCAGGATCTGAAGCGCATGATAGCGCTGACGAGCATCAATCATATGGGCTACGTGTTGCTCGGCGCCTTTTCGTTCACGGCAATGGGACTTTCCGGAGCAGTCTTTCAGATGTTCAATCACGCCTGTGCGATCGGTCTCCTATTCCTCATGTCAGGAGTCATACACGAGCAAATGGGCACTAGAACAATTCAAGAACTTCCCGGGTTTGGAAAGGCGATGCCGATCACCGCGTTCCTCCTGGTGCTTGGCTCCCTAGGTGCGATGGGCTTCCCGAGCTTCGGCAGCTTCATCAGTGAATACATGGTCATCCTATCTGCGATCCGAGTGAATCTCGTGCTTGCCATCGTAGTGCTGGTTCCGGCAATCACCGCTGGCTACTTCGTCTGGATGCTTAGGAGGGTCCTGATGCGATCGCTCACACAATCCGTCGCACAGAACGAAGCACCAACATTCGAACTCGTGACCCTTGCGGTCTTCCTCATTCCGCTCTTACTACTCGGGATCTACCCATCTCCGCTTCTTCTGATGATCAACTCGACGGTGAGAAGCCTAGCCTACCTGGGCCTCGTATAGCTGCGGGCAGCGCGGTCCCAGACTAGCGTGCCTGCGCGGTTTTCTTCCTCCAGAAACGGCCTCTCTCGGCTGCTAGCCCGGCATGTCTACGCTCCCATGACATGTGGTCAGTGTAGTCGTCAGAGCAGAAGTGTTTCCCGCAATAGCTGCATTTGTGAAGATGTTGGTACTCTTCACCGCACTTGTCACACTTTGGCAAGTAGCACTTGGCCCCGATTTACAACTCAGGTAGGCGACAATAAAACTGTGACGCCTCAAGCCTCAAAGTGACTTCAGATCTCGTTCACGCGGAAGTCACCTACAAAGTGACTGAGCTGCTCCTAGATGTGAAGTCTTAAGAAGATCTCATGCCTCGTCTCATCGTTCGAGCGCTGGGGCCGAAGCAATGCTACTCCCTGCGAGAATGAAGCGAATAGAGATCATAGTCCACAAAGACTACTACGACTCGGTGATGCGATATCTTCGAGAAGCCAGAGTCCTTGAACTGTTGGATGTCAAGGAGATGATGAGAGGATATGAAGGGGCTGTGTCTCCATGCCCCACATCAGAGAGGCTATATGAGCTCGTCTCGATAGGATCGAAGATCACCAGTCTCATCAACGCCTTGCATGTCGGAACGGCGCAACTGAAACCCGTACAGGTGACACGTTCGCTTTCGGAGGAAACGATATCCAAGATAGAGGAACGGCTTGCGTCAATCGAACGAGACGTAACAGCTCTTACCTCCGAGACCCAGGTCTATGAAAAGATCGTGGAGTTCGCTGATTCCGGACTGAGTCTCAGCGTAAAGGAGATCATGAAGATCTCTGACCCGAATGCACCTGAAGGAAGACACAGACTCGAAGAGATCATCTTCAGAATCTTCGACGCTCTTGCACCAGCGCAAGCAGAGCAGCCAACCGTCCCGGCAGAGACAGCTCAGAGAAAAGACATCATAGAGTCAGTCAGACGTGCCATTGCGGACCAGTTAGCGCAACTGTTGGCTTCAGGCAAGGGCGAAAGAACCATCATAGAAGCCCTCAGTGACAACCTCGACCTGATGATCCTTCCAGGATCAAGCGCTCGTGATCTAAGATTTGATCCAAGGAGCAGGATTGAGGTGGCACGTGAACAAGTGCATGAACGAAATCGTGCACTGCAGAAGCTAGCGTCGGAGAATGCAGAATGGCTGCAAGTCACTGGAGAGCTAGTCAATGCAGAAAGAGTATTGGAAGAGGCGAAGGCGCAGTGTGGGAAGACCGAGTCCACTTATGTCATTGAGGGTTGGCTTCCAGCCAACAAGATTCCCGATGTTCAGACCAGTCTAGGTACCGTTTCGGAGGGACACTGTGTAGTCCAAGAATGGTCCGGAAAGAACAGCCCTACGATGCTCAGAAATCCGAGGGGAACAGGGCTCTTCCAGCGTTTGACGCTCGGGTTCGGTACCCCTGCTAGCACAGAGATAGATCCAACAATTCTCTGGATCATCACGTATCCATTGTTCTTCGGCCTAATGTTCGGCGATGTAGGTCACGGTCTGATATTCATGTTCGTCTCAGCTGGACTGCTCTTCGCGAAGAAGAGGGGCGTCCGCTTCGAAGCGGAAAGCCTCGGCGGACTGGGTGGCTTGTTCAACATGATACTGGAGGGAGCAGGGCTCCTCGTTCTGGGTGGTGCTGCCGCGACCGTCTGCGGTTTTCTCTATGGGACGGTCATGGGGAGCGAAGAATGGTTCCACAAACTGACTGGTTTGGAGGGTCCGCTGTGGTTCGACCCCTTCAAGCATCCCATGACACTCCTCAAAGTTTCTATAATCATCGGCATCGCGCACGTGTCGTCTGGTCTGATCTTGGATATTGTGAACAAGGTGAGGAACAGGGACTACCAAGACCTACTCGCGGGGCCGGGTCTTTGGCTTTGGTTCTACTTAGTGCTCGGGTACCTGATCCTCACATACGGTTTTGGTCTCATCTCGTATGCGCTTTCCAACATCGTCATAGTTCTTGTTCTGCTCGGTCTCCCTTCAGCATTGATGCTCGCGGCGAAAGTCCGAATGGAAGGACCTTTCGAGGGGGTAGGTCATTGGATGGAATCGATGCTGGCCTCCATCTCTCACACAATCTCATACATGCGAATCATGGCGATGAAGATGATACACGACGTGTTCAGCCTGCTTTTTCTAGGCATTCTCTTTTCCTTGCCCATCTACGTTGGCGTGCCCATCTTCGGGCTCCTCACGATGGTGATGATAATGATTCTTGAGTCAGCGTTCGTCTTCCTCCAAGACCTAAGGCTTCACTGGGTGGAATGGTTCCTGAAGTTCTACTCTGGCTCAGGAACTCCGTTCAAGCCGTTTGGTGTAGAGCGTACGTACACGAGAGTGTCTGTCGCCGTCTAGGGCTTTCATTCACGAGCTACAATAGGCTGAATATGATGAAGAACATGGCCAGCCCATAGATCGCGATCGCTTCAATTAGCACGATGTAGAGAAGTGTCCTGCCGAGCAATTCGGGCTTCTCTGCTATTGCTCCTATTGCTGCCGCACTGGCGGTTCCAAGCCCGACACCTGCGCCCAGTGCCGCTAGGCCTGCTGCAATGCCTGCCCCGACGAGGAAGAGCCCTTTGTCGGAGATGGCTTCAATCTGCTGCGGGGATGTCTGTTGGGAATAGGAGACTGCAACCATCAGCGATATCGCAGCGCTAGCAGTTGTCATGGCGAGCACGACGTACAGCATTCGTCGAGACATGAGCAGCACGCTAATCACGCGGTTGCGGGTTAGTCCGCCAGCCAATTATAACGCTTTCCTAGAGTACCAATGACTCCCTTATCCTATCGGCAGTGAGCATGTCGCGTTTGCCGGAAATTATCGATCTAATGTCCGAAGCTTCATACGTCATCAGATACGCGAAAGCGAGCGGCAAGCCGGCACAGAAAGGAAATCCGGCAAACGTCGACAAACACCTTAACGCATGCCGCCTTCGAAGCGACATGTCAAGAGGATGCAACGAATCCCCATCCTTGAACGCCTCGAGAAAAGGCGCAATAGACTCGACGTAGACGGTTTTCGTGAAAGCTCGCAGGGCGTTTGTCGTTGAGGTGCTGTTTACAGACTCCGAAAGCGCGCCTCCTAGCCGATACTCAACCGGCACTAGAACGCGTTGGATCTCCTCGCTAGGGACTCCAAGAGCTTTTGATCTGGCCACAAGTAGCAGATTGACCATGTCAATATGCTCTCCAACCAATGGTCGGGCAGACTGTTTGTCGATCGAATCTGGCATGTCAGTAGCGGCCCAGATTCGCTGCAGGGAATACCTGTCGACCATCGCTTCGATCAGAGGGAGAGGCCTGTTCTCGGCTAGGGCGGAGGAGATCTCCCCATACAATCTTGGAACCCCTGCGCTTTGAACAAGGAGTTCCACGTTTCTCGTCTCGACAATATTCCGCAGGACATCTCCCTTGACACCTGACACAAGGATCCGACCTAGGGCTTCACTCTCCCCTGGAGCAGAGATTAGTCTCAAGCCCAGTTTGAGGAATTCGAGATGTTGCCGGTTCTCGAGCTCAGCTAGGACCTGTCCGCAGTCCGCGGGGCACAGACGCGCGAGTCTGTGCAGTACACCCGTTACCTTGGCATCGATGAGGTCCTGCTGCGAAGTCTCATCAAGTGATTCGCCGATTCTTGTGGAATCTTCGAAATAACCTTCCTCTCTGAGAATTGACGTGCATTCAGACGAAGTCGAGCATCTCAGCAGGCGATCGTATCCTTCCTTTCCGAGCATCTTGGATTTGACAGCTCTGATGGAGGTTGATACTTGTGCATACTTCGATGCCCGTGAGTTCGGCAAGGCTTTGAGTCCGCTCCGCTGCGATTGGACAGTATCAGGAACCGAAGAGAGTCTTTGATATCTCGGTGAGGAGTCGCGGTTCCATCAGCTCGAGCCTTGCCTCGAACGTGCAATCGGCGCGTATCCTACCGTCCTCCGATGTGAGAACCGCTCCACCTAGAGTGTCAATTGCCGTATCGCCCGGTCCAACCTTCTTGTTTGTGCGCACGGTCTCGCATGCCTCTCGAATAAGGCTGGTTGGGTCGAATCGCCGTATGTCCTTGTCCGACAAGAACACCCTCACGGTTTCTGATGGGATGGTCTCTATGCTCTGGGCAATGACCTTCACGAGAAAACCGCGATAGGCATGTTCGTTCTGCACGAATCTGATCAGATCTCCACGGACCTCATTCAAGACATTGCGGACAAGTTGGTTCTTTGCGGCCAAGTACTCGAGACGCGCTTTCTGTTTGGCTTGACTTACAAGTCGGTTTCTCGCCGCTTCGGCCTCGGCCCTAGCCTGACGAGAGATCTGGTCGGCTTCTCTGACCGCCTCTGTCTTCTCTTTCGCAAGTGTCTGTTCGCACTCGCCATGTCCCTGCTTTCTGATCTCATCTGCCTTGATCCTGCTCTCCTCAATGATACTGTCAACAAGTTTCTCTAGCCCCGAACTCAACGATCTCGCCTCCTCTGGTCATGAAAGAAGAAGATCGATCGCCTTCTGGATCGCTTGGCTTCGTCTAGCCTGTGACATCTTGGGCAACGCCTCGATCTGGTTTCTTGTGTCAGACGTTACGCGTTCCGCTTCTTCTGCCCCTACCCTCTCGGCTTCCATCATGATTGTCTGTCTCTGTCTGGCAGCTTCTTGCAGGATCTGTTCTCTCATAAAGGCGATTCTGCTTGGAAGCTCTCTTTTCATCCGAGTGACATCACGCTCCGCTTGGTCGAGAACGTGTTGGCTCTCCTTCTCTGCCTCGGCTATTCGCTTCATGATCTCAGGTGAGGACAACGCTCTTGCTCTCTCCCTACGAGTCTCCCTGAATCGTGCTCCCCGAACAGCAAATAGCTTTTTTGAAGTGGGGCTCTTCGTCTGTCCGAATGAACTAAGCCCTTTATACATCGACCCCTCAACAAGGGCCTCTCTGCGGGGCTCCAGCGATGGACCTGTTGACCTTACTGCTGCTTGCTCCTCTTCCGGTCTTCGGAATGTTGGCCCCTGCCGCAGACCAGCTTTCTCATAGAGTCCGCCGGAACCTTGTACCGTACTGGACGCTGGCAGCGCTGGTCATCTCGTTCGTCTCATCCGTGGGTTTGCTGATTCAGTGGGAGCGACCGGCCACTCTATTGTACGGGGCGCTCTCCATCGACCCTCTGTCTCTGCTATTCGCCGCTATCTTTCTGTTCATTTCAGTGCTTGTTAACTTGACTTCCCTGTCTTACATGAAGGGGACCGAGAATCCCCTTGCCTACTATGGTCTGCTTCTGTTCTCGACGTTCGGGATGATACTTGTAGGCCTGTCGGTCGACTTGGTTGTTCTCTTTGTCTCGTGGGAATTGATGAACGTGCCCACCTACGTTCTCACGGGTATCCTCAAGAAGGATCCAGCTTCGAATGAAGCGGCTCTCAAGTTCTTCTTGGTGAGTGCATTGTCCTCAGGTCTGCTCATCTATGCCATATCGTTGCTCTTCGGGGCGACCGGAAGTACGAACATTGCGGTCATAGGCGAGAGACTCAGCACGGGTCATCTCCTTTTGGAGCCGATGACAATTCTCGCCGTTGCACTCTTCATTGCGGGGTTCGGAATGAAAGTCGCTGCTGTTCCTTTTCATATGTGGATACCTGACGCCTACGAAGGCGCACCAACAACCATAGCTGCACTTCTTGCGGCCGGAACGAAGAGCGGAGGATTCGTGGCACTGATGCGCGTATTCCTCGTGTCTCTCGCCCTCTTTAAGGCCGAATGGGCACCGGTATTTGCTGTGGTCGCCCTCCTGAGTATGACGTTAGGAAATGTGGCGGCGCTTGTGCAGCGGAGTTTCACACGTCTCCTCGCATATTCCAGTATCGCGCAGTCCGGCTACGTTATGATCGGCCTCGCCGCTCCAACGACGCTTGGAATAAGCGGCGCGTTGTTCCATATCTTGAATCACTCGATCATGAAGTCAGCAGCTTTTTTTGCGGCTGCTATGATCATCATGAAGCTTTCGACAACCGCCCTGGAGGGATATGCCGGCCTAGGCAAGAAGATGCCCTACACTGCCTTCGCTCTGACCGTGTCGCTGCTTGCGCTCGCCGGAGTTCCGCCCCTGAACGGGTTCTTCAGCAAGCTTGTATTGTTCACTGCGGCCATTGATTCGCATCTCTTCTGGCTTGCGGTCGCTGGAGTGCTGAATAGCGCATTCTCGCTCGCGTACTATGGGTGGGTGATAAAGCGAATGTATCTTGACGATCCGAAAGACGCCACGCGTGTTACGGAGCCTAGACTCTTCGTCGGAGTGCTCGCCCTATGCGTCGCGATCATCATCCTAATCGGTGTCTATCCTGAGCCAGTTCTCTCCCTGACGACGCGGATTGCCTCTTGGCTCTAGGCCTTCTCGAGCCGGCAGATCTCACTCGGTGCCTCTAGCGTGCGGTTGATGGCTATCTCACCTATGATCTTTGAGTACTTCACTATCTCCGCGAGGTTCCAGGCGATTTGTCTCAGGCTGACAGCCAGACTGACGTCCTTCACCGATGTGAGAATTCTCTCGGTGAGTTTGCGTTGCTCCTTCATGGCGACTTCTGTGCTTGCGATCGCGTCGTTGGCAAGCTTCACGTCTAGCGTGAGCAACGCCTTCATCATCTTGTCGGAAATGGACTGTGCGAACGCACTGAACTTGGAGATTCCGTCGAGTATCGACTCGCTGGCAAGGCTAAGATCCTTCATCGCCAGTACTTCCTTTGCTATGTTCTCGGCTGAGTCGGCCATTTCCTCCAAGGTCTTCACGACTATCCGGTTGCCGGCGACATGCGTCGGTGATTCAATTCCAATCTTGGAGCCCACGCTCCTGTCACGGATTGCCAGAAGGAGTTGTCTAACGACAAGCCAGTAGATTCGATCAGCCTCGGCTTCCATGTGCGAGACCTCATTTGCCAAGTCGGGGCGTCTCTCGACGAGTGCCTTCACGGCAGCTTCCTGAATCGACGAGACGACGATGTGAAGTCTACGGATCAATCCATAAACGGGGAATTTAGTCGGGTCGACAAAACTCTGGACAGTCACTTGCCTCAGGGTCTGCTCGACTATGCCCAAACCTGTAAGCCGTTGCGTTGCTCGTCTAGTCTCTTCAAGGTGTTCTGTTTTCAGCTCACGTTTTGAGATGACTTGGATTGTGTCGTGACCGAGGATATAGTTGCCGGTTATCACTCGCGTGAGAAGATCTGGCTTGTCGCACAGATCCGCGTCGATGATGCACTTCTTCGCTTCCTCATGCTTCTGTTCCAAGCCACTGAAGACCCGGAGTGACCCGTCGTCTTCGCGCTTGATGGTGACCACATCACCTTGTTTCAGATTGACTTCTTGAACCCAGCTGCGTGGGAGGGACACTGTCAGCGTCGAGTATCCGACCCGCTGAACCTTTCTGGCTTCCACGTGTCTTGCCTCTTTACCATATTTACTGCCCGTACCGCACCACGGATTTATATATCATGCGCTTTCGAATTGACCAATTCGGATTCTGTACGATCCCTAGAAAGGCAACCACTTATCTCACTCGTATCGAATCTCTCGGTCCTTTAATCGAGATTTCACGATGATTCAGAATTGCGCACTGGCGAGAAGTACCACGTGGTCGTCGTAGGTGCCGGGCCAGCTGGGTTGCATGCCGCAATCGCCGCCGCAGAGCAGGGCGTGTCCGTCCTTCTGTTCGACAAGAAGACGACGATCGGAGTCCCGGTGAAGTGCGGCGAGTTCTTTCCTAGCAAAGATGTGATGCTGGACCTTCTGCCCGGAACACGGCAATTCTCGGATCTCTACGATGTACCATCAAATGCCATCAGCAACGATTGCGATACGCTTCGGATGTACTCGCCACGAGGAAAACGCTGGGAGTTCTCGTTTGATGCACGTGTTCTAGACAGATCTACCCTCGAACAACTCTTGGCCGAGAAGGCTCACAAGCTTGGAGTTGACATCAGACTCGGACGACCGGCTCGTGTCTTCAGACACAGCAGACAACTTAGTGTCGGTCCAACAGAATCGCAGTCCGTTGCAGCTGATGTGATCATTGCCGCAGACGGATTTCCTTCAACCACCGCATCGTCTGGGGGGATCTCGAGTGATCAGTACGTCCATCCAGGGAATGTCGCGACAAACTACCAATACCTCATGGAAGACTTGGATATCGAGCCCAATGTGACAGAGATGTACACAGGCACATCCATAGCTCCTGGAGGATATGCGTGGATAATTCCGAAGAGCGGTTCATCCGCCAATGTGGGAATCGGTCTTCGAACGACATTCACAAGATCTGTAAAAGGGCGGGATTTCTTGGACCACTTTGTGCGCACATATCCACCGACCGCCAGTAAGCTGTGCTCGGGGATGACTCGAACGATGGCAGTGGATGTTCTGCCCGTTGACGGGACAGTGTCGACTACGTACACAGACACGATGCTCATGGTCGGGGATTCGGCGGGCATGGTGATGCCGACCAACGGAGGAGGAATTCCCACAGCCATGGTATCAGGACGAATTGCGGGCGAGGTAGCGGCACAGCATGTGCAAAGCGGTACGCCGCTTTCGCAATATGAAGACAGATGGAAGGAAGCTTTAGGCCGCGAGGTCACTGCCTCGACGCGAATGAGGCGTTTCGCCGACTACTTCATGGTTAATGATAGGCTCTTCGATATGGCGTTGAGGATTCTGCGTACTGGCGGAATCAAGAAAGTGTTGACCTGCAAAGTCCCGACCGGGCTACGCATACTGATGTGGTTGCTGGGATACTAGTCGGTTAGGTGAAACTCACAAGAATGCTCGGTCGAGGATCATGGTCAGGAACAGCAGAAAGAGGTATGGGCTCGAGACTTTGAATGCTTTGTAGGCATTCGCCCTAGTTGGTCTCATGAATAGCCTGATGTTGAACACCAAGACAACTGCTCCTAGAACCAAAGCTGAGATAGCGTAGATCCACCCGAGACTTCCGACCCAGTAGACGGCCAAAGAGAATGGAATCATCAACACAACGGTTGCGACGATGCAGCGCAACGCTGCCTTCTCTTCCATCACGACGGGAAGCATCGGTATCCCAGCGCGGGCGTAGTCGTCCTTGCTGAAGATCGCAAGGCTCCAGATATGGCTCGGAATCCACAGTACAACTAGGGCTGCAGCAAGTATCGATAGTAGGCTGATCGTTCCGGTGATGGCGGTCCATCCAAACATTGCAGGTAGACCGCCGCTGAAGCCTCCGAGGATTATGTTCAGTGGGTTGCTCCTCTTTAGCAGCAGGCTATAGACGACCACATTGTCAACGACGCCAAGGAGTAGTATGATGAAAGAGATCACGTTGAGCAAGAGACCCAGCACTAGGCCGCCGACAACGAGAAAGAGACCCCAGTACAATGCGCGTTCGGGAGGAGCAATTCGCCCGGTAGGGATCGGCCGATGACTCGTGCGTCCCATAATCGCGTCTATGTCTCTATCGATGTAGCAGGTGAGGGTGTTGCATCCGGCTGTTGCAGCTGATATCGCGACTAGTGCAACCATGATGTGTGGCAGTGACACGACGTTCATGGACATTGCCGCAATAGCCATCGTTGCAGCTGAAGTGAAGACGAGGAGGAGCACTGTCTTCGGTTTCGTAACCTCGACATAGTTCATGACGCTACTCAGAGACGCCATAGGCCTCACAACAGTGGCATTTCGGTTCCGTCGTCATCACAGGGTTGTGTCCGGATCACTCGCGCTCGATACCGAACTAACTCACTTAAGTCTTCAGCTTCGACGAAGCCTGTGCGAGCGATGGGTGTTTCCACACGTCTGGAACCAAGAGCCTGAGCTTGCGCTGATCGAGGCTGAGGAATCTACACTATGTCATGGTAGAGCCTCTCGCACAGGGAAGAGAGCCTCGGACTCAGGCGTACAGGTGCTTCGGCCACGCTCGTTATGTCTTTGAACTCATTCGGAAGGCTTTGCACCTGGACCTTTCTACGTTCGCGGATCTCGTCGAGAGAAGGAATCCTGTGCACAAGGTGACCCTTCTCGATCATTTTCTCGAGGAGTGGCTGGGCCCCCGGTTCCGGAGGCGGCTCATCATCGATTGCCACTATGTCCTCATCAATGTACCCCGCTCTCGCGTATACGCGGTGTATCTGCTTACGTTCGGGAATCGTGACTTTGAATGGGCTCAGTTTGACACGCGGAATGGTTCTTCTCCCTCGGCGGAGCTCGACGAGTTTGTAAATCCCAGGAAGGGCGGGGTCCTCTCTTGACGTCGTCAGTTCGGTGCCAACGCCAAAAGCGTCGATAGGAACACCTCTAGACACCAAGTCGTGTATCTTGTATTCGTTGAGGTCTCCACTGGCGAAGATCTTTGTGGAGGGATGCCCCGCCTCATCGAGTATCCGTCGCACTCGCGTGCTCAGATCGTAGAGGTCACCACTATCCAGTCGCACAAGTGTTGGAGAGATGCCCAGACTCGCCGCGTTCACTGCTCCTTCAATCGTGTCATAGGTGTCTATCAGAAGTGCCGTGCTCTCCGGAAACGTTCTATGATAGGCTTGGAAAGCTTCCCGCTCCGAGTCGAACGCCATCACAAACGAGTGAGCCATTGTTCCATACGTTGGGATTCCCAGTTCGTACCCGGCCAGAAGGTTTGATGTGCCAACGCATCCGCCAATATACGATGCCCGCGCAGCCAAGAGCGCCGCCTGTGGCCCGTGGGCTCGTCTGGATCCGAACTCAACGACGTCTCGGCCCTTTGCCGTTTCAACTACTCTAGATGCTTTGCTTGCGATGAGGGTCTGGAAGTTGATCGTTGTGAGCAGGTACGTCTCAACGATCTGGGCCTCGATTAGGCTGCCCTCAACTTGGACAAGCGGTTCTCCCGGGAATAGGACTGTCCCTTCAGGAGCAGCCCACACGCTGCCTGTGAACCTGAGATCCTTCAAGTACTCGAAGAACGCGTCGTCCACACGTCGAAACGAAGGATGGTTTCTCAGAAACCTCAGCTGGCTTTCACTGAAGCTTAAGTTGAGAATATAGTCAAGAGCCTGTTCGAGACCCGCTGCAACAATGTAGGAGAAGTTCTTTGGAAGGTGTCTCGCGAACAGTTCGAAAACAGCCTCCCCGGGGACTTGGTTGTCAAAGTAGGCAGCCGCCATCGCCAGCTCGTAGAGGTCAGCGAGCATCGCAGCATTCGACCTTGTTACAAACAGTCCCTTCGGTTTCTGTAACCCCTGCATCTCGGACACGCTTGACCGATCACAGATCATGCGAAAGAAGCTCATAAGCGCGTCAGATTTCAAGACGCAGCGAGGCTGGACATGGACATGAAGCATCCGTCTGACACTTCAAACAGCATCAAGCTGTGGGACAGTGCTAGGGTTCTGCTCTTCGCATTCTGGCAGACATCCTGAATTCGACGATGGTGTTGATCTTCTGCTCGGCGTCGGAAATCTCGGAGATCTTGGTTCTGATAGAGGCAGGCAGGTCTAGTCGTCGAACTGGCGGGGCTCCCATATCTCTGCCGTGAAGTATCGGCCTTACCTTTTCAAAGATCCTCTCCAAATCCTCGTCGACTCGCTCCTGTCTTCGATCTGCGATCTCTGCGATTTCCAGAAGCTCAGGGTCGCGGATGAGCACTCTGCGTGCGGGTCCCCCCGCATTTCTCTGAGGATGCAGGAGAGAAAGCACGTTCCTCAACACGGCTAGCGCTTGTCTCATGCATCATCACGTAGTATTGCTTCGCAAGACGCGAGAGTTCTTCCCCGTTGACAGCTGAGATCAAATAAGCCTTGAACGGTCACAGGTAACGTACATGACATCTGCGGATTCGGTATCTTGGCGACAGTGTTCGCGCTGATCAGCCATTCTTGCCGACTTGACCATCGATGTTGCACGTCTAGAAAGACATAATTATGTCAGGTCAGTATGCCGTTAGAAAATTCCGCAGAGGTCCAAAGTTTCCGATAAGAGGAAAACCCGATGAAGCGTGTTGTGGCGTCTTTTCTACTGCTCCTTGGACTAACGTTCGTGACCTTGACCCTGTACCTCGGAAACGCGGAGACCTTGGCGAAGGCACTCCAGTCCTACGCGGCTCCATTTCCATGACCGAGGAAGCTGAGCCCCATGTCCGAAGAAAACAAACGATCGCGGAAGTTCAAATATGGAGTGCCCCGCTTCGCCGTTCAGTTGATTTCGCTCCTACTGCTGAATGGATTGCTGCTTGCACAGCTTTACCCAAGCTTGAGATTGGAGAGATATCTGATTCCTTTTCCGATCCTGCTGAGCATAGATGCTCCAACGAACCTTGTCTACGGAAGCCTAGACGTGATACAGGTCGCCCTTGCGAGTCCCGTGGCACCGTGGGTTGCTCTTGCTTTTGTGTTCATCATTGGCGCAGTGTTGGGAAGGGCCTTCTGTGGGTGGGTTTGTCCCATGGGTCTCATTCAAGACATGGTAACGATGATCAAGGGTACGGTCGGTCAAGTCAACGTTCGAACTCACGAGAGTGGAAAGCGTCTCAAATACTTCATCCTGGGATTCGCGTTGCTCATCAGCGTCTCTCTGGGCATTTCCCTCTGGATGGGCATTGGAGAGGAATACAGACAGTCGCTGTCTATCTTCTCGGATGGACCACTGATTCCTCTAGCTCCTGAGGGCACACTCTTCTCGACCGTTCCTAGAACCATACTCTATGTTAGAGAAAATGTGGCTCCAACGTTTCTTCAGAAGCTTTCGCCGGCACAGCTAGGAGAATGGATTCGTTCCATTCCACTGCTGATTGTGGCGGAACTCCTCATACTCGTCGCGTTCTTTTATGGGGCTTGTAGAGTCCCGCGGTTTTGGTGCAGATATCTGTGTCCAGTCGCCGCAAAGATGGCTCCATTCCAGAAGTATAGCTTTCTTGGTCTAAAGAGGGATCCCGTCAAGTGTAGCAAGTGTCCACACTGTGAAGCGGCATGTCCGATGCAGATCCGAATCCTCTCGCTGCCTTGGGAGAAGTTCAACGACCCTGAGTGCATCCTGTGCGGAGACTGCGCGGACGCTTGCCTTCAGAACTCGCTTGCCTACAAGTTCCCCTGACCATTTCAGATAGGCTCCAAGAAAGTGGTCATCGCGCTTCATTTGAGCCTTAATAGCTGAGCGCCCGTATCCTGTTCAGGGTCAAGTTGGCAAAGAAGCGTTCTACCTCTCTGAAGGACTACTACTCTCGCCAAGAAGTGATGCGGGAACTAGGTGCCAGAGGGCAGGAGAGACTTCGGCAGGCCTCTGTGGCAATAATCGGCCTCGGAGGCCTAGGTGCGACTTCGGCCGCGTATCTTGCGATGGCCGGCGTCGGAAAGATACGGCTCGTCGACCAAGACACAGTCGAGACTCACAACCTTCAGAGACAGATCCTGTACAGCATCAACGATGTAAGAAGACCCAAAGTCGAAGCCGCAGCCGAGAGACTGGCCACCCTTAACCCGCAGGTGCGACTCGAAGCGATTCCGGAGAATGTGCGAGACGCAAATGCAGACGAAATAATCTCTCATTGCGACTGTGTTGTGGACGGGCTCGACAATATGGCGACGAGATACATAGTCAACCGCGCCTGCACAAGGAACTCGATTCCCTACGTCTTCGCAGGTGCAATCGGGATGGAGGGAAATCTGTCGATCTTCAGACCTCCTGCGACGCCGTGCTTGGAATGCGTAATGCC